>Ga0182024_10016417_pt1 | contig 14045 bp, 11 predicted proteins | sample P32metaG_FD_120480 | JGI IMG/M metagenome (GOLD analysis project Ga0182024, IMG submission 120480) | Permafrost microbial communities from Stordalen Mire, Sweden - P3-2 metaG (Illumina Assembly) | ecosystem: Environmental > Terrestrial > Soil > Wetlands > Permafrost | place: Sweden: Stordalen... | reverse complement strand
GCCAATCACGACCGCCAGGACGCATACGCCGGCCGAAACCACCAGGGCCATCGCGCTGGCCGCCCCGTCCATGTTGTCGAACAGGTTGAAGGAGTTGACGACCGCGATCACCCATAGTCCGGTCACGACGGCATCCACCACACCCCCAGATCCGAGCCGCCAGCCGAGCCCGTCGGCGGCCAACAGCGCCCCGAGCGCGAACTCGACGGCGACCCGTAGCTGGGGCGAGACGGTGCGTCGATCATCGATCGTGCCGAGCACGAGCAGCACCACGACACCCCCTAACAGCGCGAGCGTGTGGCTCAGGTGGCCGGCGCCGACTGTGAGAGCCAGGGCGAAGGCGAACATCACCGCGGTGCCCCCGAGATAGGGCGTCGGCCTCGCGTGGCCCTTATAGCCTCTTGGAAGATCGTAGAAGGCGAATCGCCGCGCGGTATGGATGGCTACAGGGGTCACGGCGTAGGCCGTCAAGGCCGCAAAACCGATGCCGATACTGACGCGTGCCCAGAAGGGAAGGTCCACCGCGGGCCAACGTTACCCCCGTTTCACGAAGAGAACGCCTCTGCGAGCCCGAGCTCGAAGTTAGCGCCTGACCGCGCCGTCGAGGATTTGCTAGCACTTGCTCGCTTGCGGAGGCGAGATCTTTGGAGTCGACCGTGTCAGAAATAGAGCGCCGGCCGGGGAGAGGGGTCCCGTGGTGTTCCTCGTGCTATCGCATAAGGAGCCGGCCCTGGTCGAGCGGCTCATGGCCCGCCTCGGAGATACCGAGACCGCGGTCACCGTCCTGCATCACGACGCAAAGTCGAGGGACGTCCCCGGCCTTCCTGCTACTGGTCGTGCGAGGCTGATGCCGAATCCGGCCAGCAGTGGCTGGGGAGACATGGAGATCGTGCATGCGACGCTGCGCTGTATGAGGTGGGTGAGGAACGGGATACCGGATTTCTCCTGGATCGTGCTCCTCTCAGGCCAGGACTACCCGGTGGCCGCCCCGCGCGAGATCGAGTCGGAATTGCTCGTCACGCCAGCCGACGCCTTTCTGAGTTGGGAATTCGTGCGGCCTTTCGTCTCGCGCCGCAGCACTGATTGGCAGCGCGGAACCTCCCACCGTTACTACTGGCGTCTGTTCCCGGGCACCCATCGCCCGATCCCGATCCCGATCCCGAGGCTATCCGCGTACTTCGACGGGGTTGGCATCCATGCCGGATCCCAATGGTGGAGTTTCGGCCGGCGCGCCGTCGCCCTGATCCTTGACGACACCGCCATGCTCAATCATCTCTCCGGTCGCTTCCGATCAGTGCTGCTGCCCGATGAGGCGTTTTTTCAGACGATGATCCTCAATTCGCCGACAAACCTGAATCTCGTGTGTAGCCATCGGCGCTTCTACCGCTTCGTCAAGGCCGGTGGCGCGCCCCACCCCGAGACTCTCACGATCGAAGATCTGGACGAAATCCGGGCCAGCGGGGCGTTCTTCGCGCGGAAGGTTGACTTCCGTGCCAGCGCCGAGCTGCTCGACCGTCTGGACTCCCAGCACGCCGGATCCTTGAGCCCGGGCACATGAGCGCTCGCCACAGCCCGATTCGGCTTGGGGGACTGCTCCGAGCTCATCGGGTCCGTGTCCGGCGGGCCTGCACCCCCTCGCCGCTGAGCACCCGTCCGGTCCGGCTCGTTCAGGTGATCGCCCGCCTCAACATCGGGGGTCCCTCGATCCACGTCATCACCCTTACCAAGCGCCTCGAGCGCTTCGGTTATCAGGCAGTCCTTGTCCGTGGTCAGGAGGGCCGGCGGGAAGGGAACATGGATCACCTGGCCCGTGAGCTCGGGGTCGAGCCGGTGCGCATTCCGAGCTTGCAGCGAGAGCCCGGCTGGCACGATCTCCGGGCGCTGCTCGCGCTGATCCGAATCATGAGGAGCGAGCGCCCGCACGTCGTTCATACTCACGCCGCGAAGGGAGGGACCCTCGGACGGTTAGCAGCGCTGCTCGGACGCCCTTGGGGCACAGCGCCCGTCCTGGTCCATACCTACCACGGACATTCGCTCGCCGGCTACTTCGCTCCACGCACAGAGACCGTATACCGGTCTGTCGAACGCCTGCTCGCACGACGGACCGATGCGTTGATCGCTGTCAGTGAGGAGGTCCGAGACGAGCTGGTCGCGCTCGGCATAGGTCCGGCTCAACGCTTCGTGGTCATTCCGATCGGGCTTGATCTGTCGCGCTTCCGCGTCGATGGGGATGCTCGGCTGGAGGCACGCCTCGCCCTGCGGAAGGAATTGGGGATTGCCGCTGGGGCAATCGTCGTCACACTCGTAGCCAGGCTGGCTCCGATCAAGCGCGTAGATCGCTTTCTGCGGTCGGCGGTGGCATTGCTGGATCTCGACGAGCTGCATTTCCTGATCGTCGGCGATGGCGAGCTGCACGACCACCTTCAGGCCTCCCGGGACGCACGCACGCTTGGCGATCGCGTCACCTGGGCAGGGTTCCGTCACGACATGCCGCAGGTCTGCTTCGCGAGTGATGTCGTGGTGCTCTGCTCAGATAACGAAGGGACGCCGGTGAGCCTGATTGAGGCCGGAGCCGCTGGCTTGCCGACCGTGAGCACCCGGGTCGGGGGCGTCGGAAAGGTCGTCCTGGACGGAGACAGCGGCATCCTGGTGGAGCGCGACAGCGGACAGGCGCTCAGCAAGGCCGTCCGCTCGCTGGTGGGCGATCCTTCGCTGCGCGACCGCATGGGCTCAGCCGCGCGAGAGCACGTGCTCGCGACGTTCTCGCTTGACCGGACGCTCATCGACATGGACGCGCTTTACCGGCGATTGCTCGCCGATGAGCCACCGGCTCGGTGAGCAAGGCAGCCCGAACCCTCGGTGCGCTGACTCGACTTTCAAGGTCCGCATACTTAGCATCCACGGGCTGGCTACTCATCAGCGCTGTCGCGAGTCGGCTAGCCGCTCTCGCGTCAACGGTCGTCGTATCGCGCCTCCTCGTGCCGGCCAGCTTCGGTCGGCTCGCTGTCATCCAAAGCGCCATCACCGCGCTGGCGGGACTCGCGGGCTTCGGTGTTGGTGTCGCGCTAATAAAGCGCGTTGCCGAGGTACGTCTCTCCGAGCCCGGTCTGGCGGGACGCTATGTCGGGACCGGTCTTTTGGCCACCTTCGCTGGAGGGGTGGGCGTGACCGCGCTCTATGTCGCATCGGCTCATCCAGCCTCGGTTTGGCTTGTCAGGAGCTCACACGGGCAAGGAGCGATCGTCGCCTCGTCCGGGGCGATCCTCTTTACCGCCCTGCTCACGAGCATCCAGGGTGGCCTCGCCGGAATGGAGAACTTTCGTCGAGTCGCCGTGTCTCAGGGATTGCAATCGGTTTTACCCTCGCTTGGTCTGATCCTGGGTGCGGAGTTGTCAGGTCTGGACGGAGCCTTGGGTGGCTTTTCAGCGGGAAACGCGTTAGCCGCGGTCGCATCGCTGATGATTCTCCGTGCGACACTGAGAGACCAGGGCATCCAGATCGGATGGTCGCGGCAATCTGCCGTGTGGAAGCCGCTGTTCCGGCTCGGGGCTTCTGCGTTCGCGGCATCTCTGGTTGTGACCGCGGCGTTGCTATTCGGACAACTTTTTCTTGCCTATCGAGCCCACGGCTATGCCCAGGTCGCGCTGTTCAATGTGGCCTATCGGTGGCAATTGGGTGTCATGCTCCTGCCCGGCACGCTTGCCGTCGTGCTTCTGCCCACGATGGCTCGGCTCGGCGCCGAGGGGCGTGGCAACGCCTCGACAAGGCTGTTCAAGCTCAATGTTCGCCTCACGGCACTGGTCAGCGCGGTCCCCGCAGCCGTACTCGCACTCCTGGCAGCGGCCGTGCTCGGGTTGAGCGGACGGTATTACGGCCACCACGTCGCGCCACTTCGTATCCTGATGCTCGCCGCCGTTCCGGGCGCGCTCAACAACGTCCTGTCGAGCGCCAGCGTCAGCCTGGGAGCGATGCGGGCTTGGCTGGTGAGCGACCTCGTCCTCGCCCTGGCGTTCTTCGCGACCGCCGTCGTGCTGATTCCCGGAGAGGGGGCAACCGGCCTTGCGCTCGCCTTTCTCGCCGGCTACGTCGCCACCGACCTGGCGCTGATACGCCCTATCGTCCGCCGCCTGCACGTCAACGCGGGATGAGCGCGCAGCTCACTCGCGTTATCGCTCGATGGCTTGGCGCTCGGGCGCCCCGCACGCGGCGGCCTGAACCCACAAGCTCCGCCACTCTGCCTTCTCGGCGCGCGACGCCGGCGCTGCCCGTTGCCTCAGGACCCTGTCCTCAACCCCAAGAGAAAAGGCGGCCATGTCAGTCAAGCCGAGGACGAGCATCTTCAGCACCGCAGAGACCGCCAGGTGAGCGCGCCCATCGCGCAACATGTGGCGGACCGCACGCCCGGTGAACTTCCTGCGCCGCCAGATCGAGTATCGATTCATGTCTCGGTGTTGGCGGTATCCCAACAACACCTCGGGTAAATTCGCAAACTGACTCTCCTGATAAGCCCTGAGGAGCAGATCTTGATCCTCAGAGGCTCCGGGCCGGTATCCGTACCGAGCGAACCAAGCCGTACGTCCGGTCCACGTTGGGTGAAACATCCGAAATCCCCACTGCGGATGAGCGCAAATTTCGCGGTGAGACAATCGCCCTCTCCTGACACCCTTTAGGCTTCCCTCGGCTCCGAACACCACCATCGCGCTGCCTACCACGTCGATCCTGGGGTTGGCGACGAGAAAAGCCGCTTGATGCTCAAGGCGCCGAGGGTAGGCCAGGTCATCGGCGTCCATGCGCGCGAACAGCTCGCCATTCGCCGAGGCGATCAGCTCGTTGAGGCGCGCTGCGAGACCGAGGTGACGTCCGTCGTAGAGGAATTTAATGCGCTCATCGCTGCGCTGGGCCTCCATGGCCATCTCGTGACTGCCGTCAGTGGAGCCATCATCGATGATCAATAGCTCCCAATTGGAATAGGTCTGAGCGCGGATCGACGTCACCGCTGCGGCGAGTGTCGCGTCCGCGTTATAAACCGGCAGCCCGACCGTAATCAGGGGCTCAGACATGGCACCATGTGCCCCTCATAGCGATGACGGGCTGCGCCAATAAGTCCCCCACCCGACTACGCATATTCTGCCCGCTGACACCGAAATCGAGGGTAGCCACGGAACGTTAAGAACATCCAAACCTCGACGGGTGCGTGTGGCGTCTGGTGGTTGGACGGGTTCTCTTGAGCCAAAGCGGTTTCGAGGTCACGGGAAAGCGCGCCCCGCTGCAGAGGTAAGATCCGCCGCCCGAGGCGCATCGTAACGCGTCGCGGCGCCCCTCCCACGTCCGCGGCGGGCAATGATCAAGATGATAACCGCCTCTCGCCGCCCTCCCGCTGGCGCTTGATGGTCGGCCAAACAACCCGAGCGAGCGAAATGCGCATCTGCCTTGTTGGAGGCATATTTGGAAAGGCAGCCGAATACCGGGCGACGATTCAGCGGACGCCCGAGACCGTGCTCGAGTCAGGCCTGCGCGATCGGGGGCATAGCGTCACGACGGTTAGTCATTTCGCCCCTGTGCGGTTCTCGACCTTCGACGTCGTCCACGTTCATCATCTTTCCTTTGGCGCCATCGCTGCGGCCGCTGCCGAGCCTAAATCGCCGTTGGTATTTACAAGTCACGCGTTCCGGCAGCTGTCTTGGATTCGGCGAGCGGCGATGTCATACGTACTCTCCAACGCCGAGGCCGCGGTTGTTTTGTCAGAGTCAGAGGCAGCGTGGCAACGCCGTCTCTTTCCCAGAGGGACAGCTGACCAGTATGTGATCCCGAACGGGATCGACGAGAAGGTGTTTGCCCACCAGGCGCCTGTACTACCGGCCGCGGGCAAGCCGTGGCGGTTACTGTACGTCGGCCAGCTTGCGGACATCAAGGGTGTCGAATACCTTGTGCGAGCCCTGCCGCTGGTTGCGCCCGAGCTCAGGGTGGAACTCGACCTCGTGTATCACGTGCGCACAGCAGAGGAGAGGTTGCGAGGGGAAGTGCGGCAGTTGGGCCTCCGTAACGTTCACTTCTTAGGTGCCCGGCAACCCGCTGAGGTCGCGGCTCTATATGCGGACGCTCACGTTCTTGTCCTCCCGAGCACAGCCGAGGCCTTCCCAACGGTCATTGCCGAGGCACTCCTGGTTGGGCGGCCCATTGTCGCGACCGATGTCGGGGCCGTGCGAGGCCAGGTTGGCAGCTTTGGCGAGGTGGTGCAGGCACGGCAACCACAGGCCCTCGCCGATGGAATCAACAGGGTGCTCCAGACGTACGAGCGCCTATCCGGACGCTCGGAGGTAGTCAGCGCCCAGGCGGCGGAGTGCTACTCCGTGACCGCAATGCTCGACGCGCACGAAGCGATGTATGAGGCATGCATGAATGCGCCGGCTACGTCGGCGACGATCGCACGCAGGCTTGGCCGCGGGTCGCTTCGGCGATTCATCGCTACGGCTCAGCTCCTTCGCCGCCCCCGATCGCCAAGTTGAGTGCACTGTGGCTCGTCTGGTGCCGCGTTGCCCCGGGGCCGATGAAGTCCTCGTAGATGTTGTCGAGGCTCACGGCAATCTTGTCCCAGGAGTATTGGCGAGCGTTCTCGAGCGCCCCCGTCCCCAGTCTGGCGCGCAGGTCCGCGCCCCTGAGGAGCGTGACCAGGGCGTCGGCCAGCTCGGAGGCAACTCCGGGCGCGAAGCGTAGGCCCACCTCCGCCGGAACGGTCTCCCGCAGACCTCCATGGTCGCTTGCGACAACCGGCGTCCCGCAAGCCTGGGCTTCGACCGCCGCCATGCCGAACATCTCGAGCTCTCGGGTGGGCATGACAAAGATGTCAGCCAGATTGAGGAGGCCAACCAGCCGGTCGTCGGGTACGAGACCGAGATACGTCGCCCCGGCGGTCTCCATACGGCTCAGCCAGATGGCACGGTCCCTGGTATGCCTTTGGGCAAACTGGGCAATCGGCCCGGCGATCATGAGATCTACGTCTCCGTCGGCACGCCGCACTGCCGGAAAGGCCTCCAACAGGGTGTCTGTGCCCTTCTGCTCACAGACGCGACCCAGATAGAGAATCACGCGCTTACGCGGCTGCAGCAGCTCACGTTGGTGCTGACCGGCGGCCAGATCCTCGCGAAATTGTTCAACGTTGACACCGTTGAACAGCACCCGTCGCCGATCAGTAGGCAGGGCCCAATACGACGAGGACTGCTCAAGACAGTAGTGAGAGCAAGGCAGCAGTACATCGAACGCTCGGAGGGCTCGCTGGTATAAGGGATAGAGTCCCGACCTCTTACCCCGCCGAAAGTAAAAATTGTCGTAGGAGAGGACCTTCAGAGCCGGGTTGGACCGGCTCGCCCACGCCCCTTCCGGCTGGCTATGGAAATGCATGACATCGAAAGATTGGCGCCGCCGCCGAAGTGTCGCCATCACGCGAGCCTGGTACTCGAGCTGGACGAGCGGCGGTCGGCTCCGTGTGGAAATGTAGTGCACGTCGACCTCGCCGACTCTGTCGGAGCCGGTGTCATGGCCGGGTGAGAATACGGTGACTTCGTGTCCGCGGGTGGATTGCGCTTGCGCGAGCTCGGCTATCCGTCGCTGTATCGCGCCGCCCAAAGGGCTGTAGACCGGGGGAAACGTTCCAACGCCTATGTGAACGATCTTCACGGCAGCTCGCGGCGCTTGGCGCTTGGGCCCCAAAAACGCCGGCCGCGCCCGCCGGTCACGTTGGCGGCTCACCGTCGTCAGGGGACGCGGCGGTGGGCGTGGTGGCTACCAGGAGGGCGGCGCACGGCTGAGCCCCAAGCTCGTCTGCGTTCTCGAACGCGCTGAGCAGCTTTGCCGCCACGCCACGGGCGATCGGCCGACGGAGAGATCTTGGTAGCAGGGGCCACAGGACCTGCCGGCATATGCGTCCCACGCGAAAACGCGATACGCCAAGCGACCCGACGATGTCGATGGCGTCCCAGAAGCGACAGCTCTTCGGGTCCAGATAGCCGGTACACGTAACGCTGGCGAACCCGGCACGACGTAGCGCCGTGACCCACTCGTCGACCCCCCAGAGATTGTGATGGCGCAGCTCACGGCGGCGCCACTCCGCATAATGGTGCTGGCGGAATACGAGGTGGTCGTTCATGCTCACAAGGGGAACAGTTGTGATCAGGGAGCCGCCGGGGACCAACAGCGACGCACACGCGTGTAGAACTCCTGGGAGATCGGGAACGTGTTCGAGGACACTGTTGGCAAAGATGGTCGTAAATCGTGTCTCCGAAACATCACCAAGCTCGCGCATATCCATGGTGCGTACGTTGCCGTATACCGCGGTGCGACGACGCGCCTTGGCGACGGCCCGAGGGCTGAGGTCGAGCGCTTCATCGACGTATAACCCCGCGAGCTCGGTGAAGCTGCCGTCGCCACAGCCAAGCTCGAGAATCGGAGTGCCGAAGTGCTGTCGGCGCACGGCCGCAAGCTCGAAGCGACGCCAAAAGGCTTCAGACGGCCACGTGAATGATTGCAGCATCGACCGCATGCTCGGGAGGGCCTCGTCGCCATTGCGTGCTGCCGGCGCCGCGGCCGAAAGCGTGCCGGCGGTTGATGGTTCATTCATGGCGGGGCGATACTAGCGGCTGACCCGTGCGCGTGTGGTGTCAGCGGACATCCCGAGCTGCTTGCATCTGTCGTGTCACTTCGTGGCCGGTAGTGTCACCCGGATGTGGAAGCGTGCAGTGACATTAGGCAGCGCGTAGACGTCGACGCGCTTGTGTGTCAGGTGTCAGACGCCGGTATGCCATGGGCCCGCCGCGCCTGCGGCTGCCACGCTAAGGTTCCGGCCGAAGCAGATGCACCAGAGCAACGACACAAACGTGCTGCCTGGCGTCAGCCGCACGCAGTGGGAGGCTGCCAGCGATCTCGAGCGAACGGCGTGGGCGGATCTCTCGTGGCAGAACATGCCTGCGGAGCGACGGAGCAGCGAGTGGGAACGGCACCTGATGGCGCTCGGCTTGTCTCTTGCGTCATTTGCCAATGAGAACGTTCTCGACGTGGGCTGTGGTCCGACCGGGGCTGTGTACTTTGTAGAGGCCGGGCGACGGGTCGGACTCGATCCTCTCGCCGATCTTTACGAGGAATGGAACGGCCATTGGGGGGACCGGATCGAACTCATCACCGCTGACGCGGAGAGCATGCCCTTAGGCGATGATTCATTTGAGACGGTGTTCTGCGTCAACTGTCTCGACCACACACGCGACCCAGCCGCGGTTGTCAACGAGATCGCCCGCGTACTGAAGCCCGGGGGCACGCTTGTGTTGCACGTGGACCTCGATTCGCCGCTGCGCAGGCTGCACAAGCGCGTCCGCCCGCACGCCGGCATCATGCACCCTCATTCGCTTACCCGCGGTTGGTTGCGGGAGCATCTCGCGCCCGCATTCGACGTCCAAGCCGAGGCCCGGGATCCTGAAGTGTTCCGAGCGACTCGTCAGCAAATGAGATACGAAGGCTTTTGGGACGGGCTCTTCTACCGCCTGACGAAGGACGACACGTGGATCAATCATGTGTGGCTGCGGGCAGAACGACGGTCGGCTGCCCCGCGGTGACCCGGGTGTTCTGACGCCGCCGCCATTCAGCGAGCAGCCAGAGCACAACCACGGGCCAGAAGAAATAGATCATCTGCTGGGAGGCGACGGCGGCCGACCCGACGACGAGAAACCCGATCCAGATGCTCGCGTACTGCCAGGTAAATGCCCGCAGTGCCTCGTCTCCGCGCTGAAAGCCGCGCTCCAGACTCATGGCGAGCATTCCCAGTAACAGGTAACCGAGAAACACACCTGGGTAGGAGAAATCGAGAAACAGCTCGCCTTGAAATGGAACGATCTCGTCTTTCTCCTTGCTTCCAGGACCATAGATCTGCCGGTTGAACAAGGTCGGGCCGCTGGTAGCGCGAAACGGGGTGCCGAGCCTCGGAAGCGGAGACAGTACCGAGGAGAGCACAGTGAGGCCGTAGGTCGGGTGGGCGCCATAGTCCTCACGGTCAAGGAAGTAGCCAAGATACTGCGGGGCGCTCGCGTAGATCTGCACCTCGCGGCTGAGGTTGGTGCGCGCGATCAGGAACGAGCGCGCGTGTGAGTTGGTGACAGCCTGAGCGATTGTGTACGAACTATTGCGGTACGTTCGCGCGACCGCGAGTACGGAAAAGGCCACCAAACCAATTGCCACGAGCACTGGAAGGCGCAGACGGATGCGGCGCGAGCCGAGCACGGCGAGCAGGGCGACGAGCGGCGCGGCGATCGAGCCACGGTTGTAAGAGAACGTGGCCTCGGCGACAGCGACGAGCGCCCCAACCAGAATGATCGAGCCCCACAGCCGCCATCCTGAACGGCGAGCCCGGTCGAGCCACACGCACCACGGGATCACAATTGCGAACTGGAGAAAGGAACGGAGGACGAGGGAGGCCACCTTGGAGATGCCGCCTGCGGTCTGCTGCTGGAGCCCGACGTGGCCCGACGCCTGGGTGAAGTACGACCTGAGCGCACCGGGGGAGTGGAAGGCCAGGGCAAGACCCGCAAGTCCGAGCAGGGCATAAATCAGAGCCACCCGCTTCGGTCGGCGCGGAGCCAACTTTCCGGTCGCGAAGGGCGCACGCGCGGAGGCCAGCGTGCGTCGCCGGTTGATCTCGCATCCGCTGGCGAAGGCCAGAAAGGCGATGACGCCTATCAACTCCGCGACATTGATTGCCGAGTCCGGCGGTAGTTGGGGCAGCGTGTTCTGATACGGACCGGCGAAGCACAGCAGCAGCGGATTGACGACGAGCGACAGGAAGAACAGCAACAGAAACCAGTTCAGCGGGGAGACGGGCTTCGAGCGCCGGACCATGGCTCCGGGTACGAAAGCGGTGACTGCAGCGAAGCACATGATTCCCGCCAACGTTGCGGGGAAGCGATCGCGAAACGGGGAAATGGCATACAGCAGTAGCGCGATACCTGCGACCGCGACGGTCCACAGAGAAGATCGCTCACGTTCGTCCAGCGACCGCGCCAAGCTTGGCATCGGGGGACGATATGCAGCGAAGACGCGAGTCAACTCGGCAATGCTTCGGTGAGCTCGCGGTCCGTCAGCTGACTATCGTGCTCGCGCATCGTCGGTTTGGCGCCCCGCCACGGTCGAGTCAGAGCGATGGCAGCAAGGAGGGCCAGCACGGCGGCAATGAGGGTCAGGACCACCGGACTTCCGCTGACGGTCGTGGCGGTGCGAATCTCGGTTTGGAGAACCAGCCCTAGGGTCAGGCGAGCAAGTGCCGAGACTGCGCGGTGTCGCGCCTGCCGGGTCGCGGCCAAGCCCACCCGTGCGAAGGCAGCTGAAAGCTTGTCCTGGGCATAAGCAGCGGATGTAGCCAGGAGCGATGCTGTGATCGCCTCCGCGTGAGTTGAGGCAACCTGCCGGCTGCTTCCCCGCACCTGCAACCGCAGGTATCCGGCTGCCGGCTCCGTCGACACGAAAACATCCTTGCCGAGTGCAGCTCCGCAGACCTTCAGACTGCTGGCATCAGGAGGGGGCTGCGGAAAGCGCCTGCAGGCACCCTCGAGAACCTCGGTCGAGCGGGTGAGGACTGCTTCGGCGTGCAGGACCCTCGCCGCCGGGGGGGTGGGGAAGGCGAAGGGGTCGGTTGTGCCCGACAGGATGTGGACCCTCACCGTGGCCGTCGGCCGTCCCTCATTTTGCGAGCTGATCGCGTAAGCGAGCAGCGGAAGCGTCACGACAAGGACCACGAGGAGCGCGACCCACCGGAGTGGTCGTACGGGCAGGCCTCGCCGGCTGGCCTTCTTCCCGCTGTCGTCGGCGCCCGGGATCACGGGCGAAATAGTAGTGCCCGAGTCCGGCGCGCCCGCCCTCCGCTGAGCTCCACGCTGAGCCGGGTCGAAGCTGGCCGCGTCCCATCCACGGCGGCGGCTGCGTGAGCGACTGCCGTTTGCCGCCACGTGCAGGTAATCCCTGCTACGTTCGTTACCCGGGGCCATTTCAGAATTCGTCCAAGAGGTCCAATGAGAGTTTTGATCACTGGTGGCGCGGGCTTCATAGGCTCTCATCTTGCCGAAAAGCTCCTCATGCTGGGGCATGGCGTGCACGTTCTCGATGACCTCTCGACGGGCTCGATCGAGAACATCAGGCACCTTCGACACGAGCCACGCTTCAACTACACGATTGACTCGTGTCACGACAGCAGGCTCGTGGCCGAGCTGGTCGACGACGCCGACTACGTCTATCACCTCGCCGCGGCAGTGGGGGTACAACTGATTGTGGATAGCCCGGTGAGGACGATCGAGACGAATGTTCACACCACTGAGATCGTGCTCGCGCAGGCAAGCAAGAAGCGGCGGCCGGTGTTCGTCGCGTCTACCAGCGAGGTGTACGGGAAATCCAGCGCGCTTCCCTTCCGCGAGGATGGTGACATCGTCCTCGGTGCCACTCACCGCGGACGCTGGGCGTATGCGTGCTCGAAGGCCATCGACGAATTCCTCGCCCTCGCGTACCATCGCGAGCGCGGGCTGCCAACAGTCATCGGCCGCATGTTCAATACGGTGGGCCCGCGCCAGACGGGACGCTACGGCATGGTCATACCGTCGTTCGTGCGCCAGGCGCTCGCCAACGAGCCGATCACCGTGTTCGGGTCGGGCGAGCAGCAGCGATGCTTCTGTCATGTGCATGACGTGGTGGGTGCGCTGGCCGATCTGCTGCCGAGAGATGACCTCTACGGTGAGGTGCTAAACATCGGCTCGACCGAGGAGATCTCGATGCTGGAGCTGGCTCATCGAGTCAAGAAGGCGACCTCCTGCGAGTCCGAGATCGTGCTGGTGCCCTACGACGAGGTCTACGGGGAGGGCTTTGAGGACATGCCCCGCCGGGTGCCCGACACCCGCAAGATCCAGGCCGCGCTCGGGTGGGAGGCCACGGCGTCGCTCGATGAGATTCTGAGTGATGTCATCGAGCACGAGCTCGCGGTCGACACGCTCGAGTCGCACGGCGCATCTTCTCGCAGCCCGTAGGCGCTCGCCGGGACTCCCGCGCGACCTCTAGCCGTGCTCGAATGCCGCGAAGCTCGGCTTGGGTACGCCCTTGACAGTCAGTAGCCCTCCGGAGCTCAGCGGAGGATCGTCGTAGACGTGGATCCAGCCCAGGGCGTAGATCCTGTGCCAACCCCGGGAGAGGCGAAGCGCAGCGGTGACCCACTTGGCGGCCACCTTGGGATCGACCCAGAAATCGAACTCTTCGTCGAATGCCGTCGGGACCGTGAACTCGGACAGGAAGATCGGCATCCCCCGCCGCAGGTAGCGATCGATCCAGCCGGCCAGCTCAGGGAGATCGGAGAACTGCACCTCGCCGAACGGTGAGTAGGGGATTGAGAAGCTCGGTTCCTTGGCGCTGAACGGGTTGTGGGCATACACGTCCATGCGAGGGGGACGGCCGTCGGGGAGGCGAAGGTTCTCGATCCATTGCTGGGTGTCGATGTCGCCGGTGGAGTAGGTGCTGCCCCCGATCACCAGGTTCTTCTTGCTCACACCCTTGAGCGCGCCGTAGGACGCATCGAGGATGCGAGCGTAGGTGTGGGGCGCTGTCTGCTGCGCGTCGGTGAGCTTGCGCCCGGGGACCACCGCCTGCGTGAGGGCGAAGTTCGGGTGACGGTTGGGCTCGCCCCAGATCATCCACAGGTGAATGCTCGGATACCGGCGGGCCGCGGCGGTGACGAAGGCCGCGAAATCACGCGGGTTCTCGGGGGGGAAGTTGTGTGGGCGGCGGCGGTTGGCCCAGGGCGGAGTGAAGAGGACCTGCAGCATCACGCGGATGTGGTACCGCCGGGCCTGGGTTACCGCCTGCTGGATCGCGACCGGCCATTGATACGCCGGATCCCGGGGGTTGGTGGCGTTTTTCGGGCGGGTCGGGGCAACCACCGCCCAATCCAGATCAGCCTCGTAGATCGAGACTCCGAGCTTGTGGTACAGCGGGAACTGGTTGACGCCGTTGCGGTAGACCTGGCCCCAGATGGCCTT
>Ga0182024_10016416_pt1 | contig 14046 bp, 16 predicted proteins | sample P32metaG_FD_120480 | JGI IMG/M metagenome (GOLD analysis project Ga0182024, IMG submission 120480) | Permafrost microbial communities from Stordalen Mire, Sweden - P3-2 metaG (Illumina Assembly) | ecosystem: Environmental > Terrestrial > Soil > Wetlands > Permafrost | place: Sweden: Stordalen... | reverse complement strand
CGGCTCGTGCCTTGCGAATTGGTCATCACGGTGGACTCCTCTTCCATCGACACGCCGATTGTCGGCCTTGTCACGGAAGACGTGTTCCACCATGGGCAGCTTATCATTCCGGCAGGGACGGAAGTTCATGGAAAAGCGCAGGTGGACCACTCACGGGAACGAATTGCGAGCGACGGGCGCTGGACGCTGGTCTGGCAGACCGGCCAGGAACTGAGCGTTTCCGGTGTGGCCCTCGATCGGGATGCCACCACCGACGCAGGTTCTTGGGACATCACCGATGGAAGTGCTGGTTTGCGCGGGAGAGTCATCAAAAGCGACGATATGGCTGAGATCAAACTCTATGTCGCGGCCTTGCTCAGCGGAGCGGCTGGAGCATTCACCCAGACACAATCGACACCCTACGGTTCCTTTGCATTGCCTACCTTGCAGAATGCACCAATGGCGGGCGCGCAAAGTGTGCTTCAGAGCTACGCGCAGCAGGTTCAGCAAACCATCGAACGCGACGGATTCTACGTGCGGGTGCCTGCCGGAAAGCAGTTCTATCTCTACATCACCCAGACGATTGACGAGGCCGATGCCAAGATTGGTGGCTCGCTTGCTCACGACGTGCCGAGTTCGGAAAGAGTCTCCAAACCGGCGAACGTCGATCCACTTCCTTCAGAGCCGGTCAGCGTACCGGCGCCAATGGCGCCTCTTCGTACTTACCCATACTCATTTACTCAAAACTATCACACTCCATGAAACTACTAACCCTTATACCCGTCTTAATGCTGACGGCGTGTGCGTTCCATAAGCCCCGCCAGACAGCCGCGCCATCGACTACGGTAGGCCGTCCCGTAAGCGCCGATATACTCCGAACTCCCGAACAACTCAAAGAGTACCGTCTAGGTCGCTATGTGGACCCAGGCGATCCGCTGGTGATGCATGAGAGTCATCCCATTTACCGCATTGAGACGAGCGGCGGTTGGAACCTTACTCCAAGCGCCAGCACCGGTACTCCGACCGCACATGCCGCGACACTATCGCCGGCATTCAACCGCGATGCGCTTCTCGTCGAGTTGAACAAGGAACGCACTGCAACCCGCGCATTCGCTGAACAGACGGCGGCTCTGAATCAACATCTGGCCGCGATGAGCCAGGCTGTCGCCAAGACAGAAGATGTGGCTGAACAAAATGCCGCTCTGAAAAGGGAGTTGGCCAACGTCCATGATCGTCTCGATTCCCTCGCTGGGGAGATTCACGAGCAAAAGCCGACTGGCCCTCCAAGCGCGCAACCCTCACCCGAGGACAAATGGTAAATCGCCTCGGCTTAAAACTATGCAAACCATACCCGTCGAAAAACAACCCGTCATTGTGACTGTGCCGGAAGGGACAGTCGCCCGATATGACGAAGCAAGCAACGAAGTCAAGGAACTGCTCGGCCTCACACCCGGTTCGGAGTTCTTGATGAGCCTCGCGGTCGAACACGAGGACCCCTTCGAACTCTCGACCCTCTTTCTGGGCGAAATCATCGCGCACTTCGGCAAACGCTGACCTCGCTCCACATCAAACCAATTATGATCAGACGAACAAACAACAGCCGAAACGACGGCGGCGCCGGCGAACCCGGAACCACCGTCGTTCAAGAGGGCGAATCTCCCAAGCTTCGCGAAAACGTGGGGGTCAACGCCAAGATTGACGCTTACATCGGGGCCAATCCCAAAGAATGGGCCTATATCCAAGGTCTGCCGCGCGATAGGCTGGAGCGAACCGTGGTGCTTCATGCCGTACAGAAGCAGGAACGGACCGAGCGCATGCGGGCCGGGATTCTTAAGAAGCTTGAGGAAAATCCCGAACTGAAGGAGGCGTACCGCACTCTCGTCAAGAACCTGCCCGCGGATCAGCAGGAGAAAGCGATGGCGACTCTCGCCGCACGAACCCTGCGGACGGTCGCACCTCCGAAACAACAGCAGGCGCAGGGCGCGCGGGTTTAACCCCCCTGCCTCCGTTCACGAAGACTCCGACTGTGCTCCAAGCCTTCGGGCTTGTGCGCTCAGCCGGAGACTTCGTGGGCCGCCTTCCAGATGGCGTCGCCGCTTTTCGCGGCCACGCCGGTGCCATTCGGCAAACGCTCGACAATTCTGGTAACGATTACGGCCGATCAATTGCGGGGCCTGCAAAACCAAGGTTTCCACGGGAGCCTTCCTGATACGGCTCGCGCCGTTGGGAGACTGTGCCTTCCACCGGCCCCAACAGACTCCCGAGATGGTGGACCGATGATGCCTCTGCCTCGTCCCGTGCTTCGCTACCGGCTTTCGGCCCCCCGCCTAGCGCCCACGCCTCGGCCTACCGCTTCGCTGCGGAACGAGCAGAAGCATCGTGGACTCCGCCCCGCCCCCCGGTCAGGTGGGGCGCCAGCAAGAAAGCTGTCACTTCACCTGCGTCCAGCCGCCCACCTGATTAATGTTGGCAGTCGCTCAGCCTCCGGGATATTCGGGGAGGCTTCTCGACCGCCAATTTTAGTTGGCCCTCCTCGCTTTCGCTCGCCCGCGCTCATTCGGCGCGCGGCCTGGGAGGTTAAAGGAAAGGGTGCTTGGCCTCATCTTTGGCGACTTGCAGCCACCTGCCCCGCGCAATAACGCACCTGTTCGAGGGTTTCAATCGGTGCGGACGCGGATCAGATGGCGCTGCATCAGGCCTGTTTGAAGCCGGGATGCTTTTCCAGCCATCCGTCGAGTCTTCGCAGTGTGCATTTTCCCAGCGAGAACGGGGTGTCTTCGGCATTCTTGATTTGTGAAATAGCAGTCACCCCAATTCCAGACACGACGGCGAGCTCTGCGCCGTTGAATTGCCGGTGAGGAAACTTCTCCGCCAGAAAAAGGAGCGCCGCTACAGCGGTCGCCGTGCTTAGAACATCGTCGCTGGAAAGGTCGGGTTCTTTGGGTTGGGTCTTCATCTGTTTGGATCTTGGTTTTGCCGTTTGGGGTTGGGTCGTTTTCCGATTCGTTGCGCCTGCCATGTCCGAACATTGGCTGACGGAATGTCGTTTGTATCTAGGAGCCGAGTTGGGCCACGCGGGTCCGGTTGGGAAGGCATTTGGGCCGGAAATGCCCCTTGATCCACCCGATATGGCTGGGCATCTGGGGTGGGAAAAACCCATATGGGAATCACCCCGAATCCGGGCGCAGGCACCCGGATTTCCCGTTAAGTAAGGGCATGAAGACGACCGATTTTCACCGCATCCGGAGATTCCGGGTATTTGGCGGCTTCCTTGATGGAACCGACATCGAGTTCTCCGATGGGCTCAATTGCCTCATCGGCCCCCGCGGCGCCGGAAAAAGCAGCATCCTCGAACTTATCCGCTTCGCGCTGGACGTTATGCCCGGCCGCGAAGGCGATTTGCTGCGCCGCCGCATCGACAATATCGTGCGGGCGAACCTCCAAGGCGGCAGGGTCGAACTGGAGATCGAAACCAAGGATGGGATGATTTACACCATCACCCGAACTCTCGATGGGGAACCCATCGTGCTGGATTCGGACGACAAGCCCATCTCCTTGAGGGGGTCGCGGCTCATTCCGGTGGACGTTTACAGCCAGAACCAGATCGAAAACATTGCGGAGACCCCCCACTATCAACTCGATCTGATGGACAAGTTTGCCGAGGCCGAACTCATCGGGATTGGGGTAAGCCTGGAAATGCTGGAAGGCGACGTCCAGGGAAACACCGGCCAGATTATCCCGCTTTTGCAGCAGCAAAGCCGATTAGCCGAACAGATCAAGGAACGGCCCCTGATCGAGGAAAGGCTTAGGGCGTTTGCGAAAACGGGGGGTGCCGATGCGGCTCAGATCAATAAATCCCACTCTCTAAAGGCGCTTCGCGACCGCGAATCACAGACCGCCGCCGCGGCGGCCGAGGCCGTCAAGACCCAGGCTCAACAGATCAAAAAGCTCAAAGGAGGGTTGAGCGGCGAACTGCCAGCGCTGTTTGGGAATGATTTGCTCGAAGGACCAAACGGAGAGCTTCTGGCGAATGGCTTGAAGAAATTGCGGATTGTGGCCGAGGAAGCGGATCATTTCCTGGAGGAGGCAGTGGGCCGGCTGCGTACCGCATACGACGGCTTAAAACCGCTCCAGGAATCCCTCTCTCAAGCCCATGCGGGGCAGGAGATCGAATTTCGAAAGTTGATCGAAAAGCACAAGGAAACGCAGGCCCAATCGGTCGAGCGCACGAAATTGGAGAAGCGGCGCAATGAACTATTGGCTATGGAGCGCCAGCTTTCGGAGGTAAAAAGGCAACTCCTGGACCTCGAGAAGCAACGCGCAAATCTCATGACGCAGCTCTCCGACTGCCGAGACGAGCGCTTCACCGCCCGGATGCGCGTCGCGCAGATGCTGAACGATCAGTTGAATCCGATGATCAGCGTAGAGGTCCGGCAATTTGGGCAGCGCGAAAATTACCGGCTCTTCGTCGAGCGGGCTCTGGCGAACGCCGGCGTTAAAAAGCAGCTTGTTGGGAGCCGTGTCGCCATGAATGTGACCCCTTCCGAGCTTTATGAACTGGTGCGGACGAAGTCTTCCAAGGAGATTGGCGACCGTTGCCAGCTCAATGAGAACCAGGCCGCCGCGGTTCTCGCGGAAATGTCGAAGCCGGAAAACCTGTACGAGTTGGAAACCGTGGGCATGGATGACACGCCATCCATCCAGCTCAACGATGGAGGAAGCTACAAAGATTCCGCGTCGCTTTCCACCGGTCAAAAATGCACGGCGATCCTTCCGATCCTGCTCTTTGAAAGCGCCAATCCGCTTCTCATCGATCAGCCCGAAGACAATCTGGATAACGGCTTCGTCTTCGAGACGGTCGTAAAGACCATTCGGAAGGTCTGCGGAAGCCGGCAACTCATCTTCGTCACCCATAATCCCAATATTCCAGTCTTGGGTGATGCTTCCCGGGTGATCGTGATGCAGTCCAATGGGCAGAATGCCTCCCTCAGAGCCTCAGGCGATGTCGACGGCTGCAAGGAGCACATCGTTTCATTGCTGGAAGGCGGCGAGGAAGCATTTAAAAAGCGCATGCACCGATATGATTATTGATGGAATTTGACGCCTCCATATTCGACCTGCCCCTTTCCGAGATCACCCAGCGCATGCAGGGGGACCGGAGCGGCCTATCGTGGCCTCAGCGCCGCGACCTTGTCGCGCGGGCGGTAACAGCCCTGCGCAGCGGTACCGATGGCGTTCACGCCGCCAAACTGCTCACGCAGATGGCTAAGGACCCAAAATGGGAGGTTCGGAAGGCGGTGGCCGATCATTTGCTGCACATTCCCGAGAGTCTTTATGAGCAATTGATCCCGGTTCTTGCCAAGGACCCCAATACGTTCGTTGCGGATTCGGTGCGGCGGGAAATGGGTCGTCGCAGCATCCAAAGCGCAGGCGAAAAGCGGCGCCAGTCCCGCCCATTCCAACGCGCCGCGGAGGAGATCGAGATGCGGTTTGGACCAGAAGCCCTCCAACTCGCCAAAAAACTCGCTGAAAAGAAAACCGAGCAGGTCATTCGGACCGCCGTTCATGACATTAAGGGCATCCTTACGCCAATCAAACCCTCACTGGATGACTTGAAAGAGCGGGCTTCCGAGCGTAGTGACAAAAGACGAGTCGACCGGATTATCAGGGGGGTAAATTACCTGGAGCAAATGTTGGCGGATATGCGGCAATGGTCCGACGAGATCGAACTGAGCGTGAGCGAAGAAGACCTGGTCGAGGTAATCGAAAGCGCCTCGCAGGACGCCATCGATCACCTGAAGGCCCAGGGCCGAGACAGTAGCTCGGTATCCTTCCATCTGAATGCGGATGTACGACCAGCGTTGCGCCTTTCCCGCCCGCAACTGCAAATGGCGTTTACCAACATCATCAAGAACGCAATCGAAGCGCACGCCGTAAGCAATTCGGAGTTTGCCCGTGGCACGGTTACTGCCTCCGTAAATACCGATGAAGCTATTGTCCGCGTGCTCATCACCGATACCGGCAGGGGAATGGGCGCGCGCGACCTGGAGAAACTGATGGAATTCGTCCCTGGGAATACTTCGAAGAAGCATCTTGGCACCGGATATGGCCTCCCCATCGCTAAACGGTACGTGGAAGCACACGGCGGCAATGTGACGCTCGCCAGTGAGGAAGATAAAGGAACGACCGTGACCGTGCTGCTGCCGACGCAGGCCAAACAGGGAGAGGCAGCATGACGACGGCGCTTGTGGTCGACGATGACCAAGCCATTCTCGATCTTCTCGAAGAGCGGTTGCTCTCGATGGGACACGAGTGCCGTAAGGCGCAGTCTCAGACGGAGGCTGAAGAAATCCTGGAGCACCACGTTTTCGACTACATCCTCTTGGACCTCGAAATTCCGAATCGATTCCAAGGCCGCGCCGACATTGTTTACGGCCATAATCTCCTCCGGAAGATTCGACAGACGCCAGGCCACAGTCGCACCCCCGTTCTCGCCATCACAGCTCACGGCCTGAGCAGTCACCACCTTTGCGCCGAGACGATGAAGCTAGGTGCCACGGATTTCGTGGGCAAGCCCTTCGGGAAGGACAATCCGCTCGAAGACAAGATTCGCGAAGCACTACGCGCCAAAGCAAATGGGAAGAGTGAGGCGTCCGAAGCCCCGCCTTCGAAATTGAGCCCGTTTGGCGGCGGCGAGCTGGTGTTCTATGAAGACCGTGTCGAACTCTGCGGGACCAAAATTTGCGGGGGACGGAATTCCTCGACCAAATGGCGTGTCTTGGATTTGCTGCGAAGCCAGGCTGCGAACGGAGCCTACCGGTGCTTCCCGATGAAAGACATTGCGGATCGGCTGAAGTTAACTCGTCCGGGAGCGGTAGCCGAGGCGGTCGCCGATCTGCGGAAGGAATGCCGGGAGCGTATGAGGGAGACGGCTGGGGTAGATTGTGGGGATGAAGACATCATCTCGAACCAGAACAGAGGCTATCATCTGCAGGACTGGATCAAAGTGCTGGACGGAAGCGATGAGGTGGAGCAGGCAGCGGCGGAGAAGCGGCTTGAGTTATCAGAGAACCAGAAAGGCATTATTCGCCTTCTCCGAAAACATGGTAAACGCTCCCCTCGGCAGTTATCCGATGGATTGAATGTGCTGAGGTCGGTTATCACGGCGGAGATTGATAAGCTAGCTGCCGCAGGTCTGATCCTTTCTGAAGGCAATGGCGCGAATAAGGTGGTCCGGTTGTCAGTTGCTCCCGTTTAGTCTAAGGCGGCCCGGCGATGAATCCCTCCGCGACATGCCCGTTTTTCTGTTTTGGATGAACGCGCTTCCCGCTCCCGCCCGCCGCTCCCAATATCGCTTTTATCTCTTAATCTCAAATCACAGAGATGAGGCCGGTGGCATTGTCCCCATAATCGCGACCACAAACACGATCAATATCCCCAATGCAACTTCGATCCAGACATTTCGTGCCGTCGCCTTCAAAGACTCCGGGGCTATTTCCAAGCGCGGCTTGTGCATGAGCAAATTCCACGCACCCAGGCTCGCCGCCGACGCGAACAGCACAACCTTGATGACCAGCAACCGCCCGTAATTAGTCGCAGCCAGCGCATGAAAGCTGCCCACGAGAAAACAGGCGTTGACCACGCCTGAGGCGGCGAGAACCGCAACCGTGATTAGGCTCATCGCTGAAAATCGCCTTACAGCCGCACGCGCGGCGCTGAGTATTCCAGCTTTCATTTGCCGCCTCAGGCACAGTCCGAATGGCAAGAGGCCGGCGGGCCATAAGCCGGCTGCTATGAGATGGGCTAGGTCTCCCGCGAGCATGAACGGGCGCTGCAAGCCCCCACTTGCGCCAGCGTGTCCCAACCAAGCGAGGGAGGCGACGAGGGCCGCAGCAAGCGCCCCTCCCGCGCACCAAGTCCAAGGGCGAGCCGGCACGGCAAGCACGAATCCTAGCACTAGGCCAATTACGCCCCTGAACATCCATACATGCCCAGGGCTTGTCTGCGTGAGCACCATACCTAATAGCTGGGGGCTGAGCGACGCCGCCAATCCAGAACCGCTCATCCCAGCCACCGCGCCCCAAAACCAGATCGCCCCCGAACCCGCTGCACCGGCGAGGCATAGTATCGCCAGCCGCTTCGTTCCCCGGCCATCGTCCGTCGTTGGCGTCTCCACCAGCAAGCGCACCGCGAAGGCCCCCAACAACACGAGAGATGAGCCAAAGTGAATAGCTCGCGACAGGATCAGGAGCAGAGTCATTCAGGTTCTATGGCGAAAACACGAACGTGAAAGTGCCGGTGGTAACGTGTGTGTCCTCCGAGGTTGCACGCCATGACACGATGTATTTCCCTGGCTTCAGCGTCGGCAGCGAAACAATCATAAGTTCGCCGTTCCCCTGATCGAGGTGCTTGTCGCGTTTGTCTACCTCGGCGCCAGAGGCATCGAGAACGCGCAGTTCGCAGAATGGAAGAACTAATTTTTCAGTGAACCATATCTTCACTTCGACGGGTGCAGCGTGAACGGTGCTTCCTACCGCCGGTACAGCATGGTCCACAAAAGCGTGGGCAAATGTGGAGGTGGCAACGCCAAAGCAACACAGTATCACGAGAATCAATGTTCTCATTTAGGTGACTTCCCGGGACTAACGATGGCGGGCTCATGACCACCGAACAGCGGATGACCGAAGAGCTTTGGCATAAGGTCATCGATGAAGATGTTAACATTTACGAGAAACCCGACGTCGGGGCCGCTTTGGTGGTTAATGGGGATGACGGCCTCAGCACCGATCTGGAACAGGGGGTTCTCGTAGAGGATGCCCGGATTGATCATACCTGTGGAGGCACCTCCGCCGCGATTTTGCGGGGAATCGAGGGCGACCTCGACCAGTGGGATCATATCGCGGAACGGATGGGGAATTCCGAAATCGCGGACGTGCTGCTCGAGGTAGCCGACGTTGTACTCGAAGGCGAAGGCATAACTGAGTGAATTAGGGGCGGCGGCCTTGGTGGGAAGAACCTCGCCGATGACGGAGGTGAGGACGATAGGCTTGAGATAGTTGAAGCTATCGGGGAGATCGCCCATGCCTTTTCCGAGAAAAATGGACGGGGTGAACGTGCTGAAAGAGTCCACGCCGATGGAGCGCCCGCCAGAGCCGCCGACATTCCAGTACCCGCCGATGGAGAGGATGAAACGGTGCTCAGGGTTCTCCCATAGCTGATACTTCGTGCTGACAACGAAGTCCTGGAATGCGTTGACTGAATCTGTGCCAGGAGTCTTCTGGTAGGACCATGCGCCGGAGATACCGAGCGCGAACTTGGGGAATATCTCCTTGTTGAAGCCGAAACCAAGATCGGTCTCGCGGGTGAGGATGCCGCCTGTCTCGGCAGGCTGATGGAAGGAGGTAATCGCGACGGCGAACTCGTCTTTTGAGAAGGGATCGTCGGCGGTGATGGTGGGCGGGAAGAACGTGTCTCCCTCGAAACCGTGCGCTATGGCAGCACGCGGCAGAATTGCGCCGGCAGCGGCGGCGACGAGTGTGCAGATGGTGAGATATTTCATATGGATACGGAATGTTGAGAAGTCAATGAATGCGGGCTGGGTGGCGAGCTGACGGCATTATTGCCGGGGCTAAGCCGGGGTTTTGGGAATCCAGTGACTGGACGCCAGATATCAGGCGTCGCCCGCCGTCAGCGGATCTGCGTTGATGGCCTCGCCTCAAGGCGAGGCAGATGCGATGCGGGCTTGAATCCGGGGCGCTACGCGGCTCGCGGCGGCGGCACGGAGGGCTCGGGGGAGTATCCGGCCCGTGCCGGCGCGAATGTCGGCCATGAGAAATCGTGCAGCGGTGGGGTCAGCAACGCGGCTTGGCGCGGGTAATCCATGTCGATCTTGCCGCCCAATTGCATCTCCTGCTTTTTGCCGCCCTGCTCGGCCTTATGGATGGCCTTGCAAAGAGGGCACGGATGATTGCCGTCAAAGGTCTCGGAGACGGCCGTGGCGACGGAATTGGAGTGTGAATAAGTGATCAGCATTCCCACCCACGCGATGGATTGAAGCGCGGCCCAGTGCAGCCCCAGAGCGCCGCACAGGCTCAATACCATCAGCCATTTCGCAACCGCTTTGCACTTCACTTGCACGGCTATCGGTTTACGCGGGAGGCGGATGACGGTCAATGGCTTTCACTCCCCCGGATTCGGTTTCAGCCCTTTCCGAACGCGCGTATCTAGCTGCGCCGGCCCATTTGTTAGTGTGCGCCTTGCAGAATCAGTTCGGTAATCGCGGCGGTCGGATATTTGGAGCCCGGATAGACTTCGAGAATCTGGAGGGAAAATATGTCCCCCTGGCTGGCCATGATGTCGTCGAATGTAACCTCCTGCCAGCGCCGGGTATCGGCGAACGCAATATCCGCAAATGCCTTTCCGTTATAGAAAAGTCGGACCTTTTTCACCCTTCCATACTCTTTGAAAGAGGAGTTTGTCTTGATATCACCATCTGCGAAATCAAACCCGTAAAATGGGGTGCCGTTTAGCTCCTTGGGAAGTTTTTTAGGGAATTGGAAAGTCAGCTTCGCGCCCACGGTGCCGTCAGTCCACGCAGTGTCTTTATCGTTATCGTCGAGAGTGTACACAGGCGTAGGCGTTTTGCCGGGAAGGATTGCCATGGTCGTCCAGGGAAAGGCGCATTTCATCGAGCACCCGCCCATCAATTCCGGCACGACCGGATGGGCAACCTGCGCCTGGATGATTTGTGGATCTGCGGCGGCGAGACGCGGGAGCGTTAGGCAAAGCAATAGTAGAAATCGTCGCATGAGGCCATTTTAGCACAGATTATTCAGATAGGGAGAACCGAACGGGGACCTCTACATGGCTCGATACCGGCAGTCCCGCCGCCCGCGCAGGCTCGAATACCCACCGCCGGACACCTCGCACGGCAGCTTGGTCGAGTTGGGGAAAGCCGCTGCTCCGGCTTACGCTCACATCGTTTGCGTGCCCATCCGTACCCACCTCGACGCTTAGCACCACCACCCCTTGCTGGCGCATCTCCTTTGCCTCTTCGGGATACTCGGGTTTCGGATTGCTGAGGTAATGCGCATGTGTGCCAGGAGCGCCTCTGCCGGCGGCTCCGTGGCTAGCAGTTCCGGCCAAGGCTGCGGCCGTTCCCGGCGCTGAGTGGAGCGTTACGGTTCTTGTACGCCTTTGTTCGAGGTGGCGCGGCGCCGTCTTCGGGGGCGCGGACTCCGGCGCCGGCATAGTTTCCTCCTCGGGAGTGGGTTCTGGCTCGGGCGGTGGAGTGGACATCTCCGGAGTCGGCTGTGGTTCGGGCGGTTCGGGCGTCGCCGCGGTCTTCGGCGGAGCCAGAGCGGCAAGCGCGGGAGCAGGCTCCTCTTCCACGAGGCTGACAGCCACCGGCGAAGGATCGTCGCTCATTGCCAGGGGACGCGCCGAGGTTTCCAACCTGAAACCGAACAGAATCAGCGCGTGAAATAGGATCGCCGCTATGAAGCTTGCCGCTAACTCCGGCTTCATTGCGCCGCCTTGAGCTGGACCGGCTCCGCTTTGGGCTGCGTTTCGATTGCCACTTTAGTGATGCCCAGGCTGCGCACTTCGTCGAGCACCGCGATGGCCTTGCCGAATGCGGCGTCCGCATCTCCATGGATGTACACGCGCGGTTCCGCATTGCTCGCAAGCAACTCCTTTAGGCTATTATCGAGTTGCGCTGCATCGACCGGTTGCTTGTTGAAAAACAGGTTTCCCGCCGCGTTGATTGAGATGGTTGCGGAATCTCCTGGCTCTTGCGGCGTGCCCGTGGACGCAGAGGGCAGGTTTACATGAATTCCCCTGTTTTTGACCATCGAGAGTGACACCATCACGAAGGTGGCAAGCAGGAAGAAAATGATGCCGATCAGCGGGATGATCTCAATACGCGCCCGCCTTTTACTGCGCGGTGAGGGGATGGGCGTCATTGGACCAACTCGGCATTTTTTTCATTCCGCAACAGAAGCATTTCGAGTTGGGCGGAAGCGGTTTCTATTTCATGCCTGGCCTGTTCGAGCCGGGCATTGAGGTAATTGAATGGTAGCAGCGCCACCATCGCAATCACGAGGCCAAACGCGGTCGCGATTAGCGCTTCTGCAATGCCGCCAGTAATGGCCGTAGGCGCGCCCAACTCGCTCGCGCCGAGCAGGCCGAATGCGTGGATCATGCCGGTTACCGTCCCGAACAATCCTTCCAGCGGCGCAAGAGTGACGATGGTATCGAGCGGTGCGATACCCCGGTTGAATCGCTGCAACTCAACGTTCGCCGCAGCGAGGAGCGCGTTGGAATATGACACATCCCGGTGCCGAAGCGCTTGGGTGAGGGTTCGGGCGACAAAATCGCGCGAACCGAGCCCTTTGCGTTCTGCCGCCCCCAGGTCTCCCCGCTCCACCGCTGTGAAAATCTCCTCCACCATGCGCGGCTGGCGGTTCAGCCGGTCGCGGATCAGGAATATCAGCCTCTCGAAGACTACGGTCAGCGCGACGAGTGACGTTAGCAGCAGCGGCCACATCATGGGGCCGCCCTTGAGGAAGATGGAGATCATCAGAAATCGAAGCTGATGCCGCCGTAAAAGCCACGGCGGGGTCCATACTGCGAAGCCCCGACACCGACGCCGGTACCGGTCCGCAATTGGTACACCTGATCCAGGATGTTCACGATATCGAAGCGGAGCTTTATGTCTTCGTTCTTCGTGAGATGAACCTTCTGCTCGACGCCAAGGTTCAGCGGATAGTAGGGCGGAAGTTTCTGGAGATTTGCGAATCCCGCGCGCAGCCCGTTGCCGTACAGCAAATCGGCGTACACCTTTGTGTTTTCCCAAGTGTACGAGATCCCGGCTGAGGCCGTGACCGCCTGGTTGTGATCGAGGTAGATCCAGTGGTTCTTGATGTAGGCCAGTTCAGTCGGGTCGAACTGAAATTGCTGGGAGTCGATGTCCGTGCCCTCGGCGCGGGAGAGGGCAAGGTTTCCGTAGGCGGAGAAGCCGCCGTGATCGTAATTGGTGGTCAACTCAAGACCGTACACGTTGCCCTTTTTGTAATTGAATTCCGTCTCGATGATGGCGGTGCCGAACTGGCCGGAGTCGATCTGGTTTTCGGCTTCCTTGTAGTAGCCATCAAGGCCGACATGGAAATCCGACCCGATTTTCTGGGTCGCGCCCACGTCGAAGTAATCACCGCGTTCCGCCTGGACTGGGTCGTCCTGCTGGACAGCGAAGGCGTTGGTGGTGTTATTCGTGGCGGCAACATTGCGCTGGGAAACGGCCTCGAAGGAAGGGGGGGTGAAGTATTTGGCGTATCCGGCGTGGAGGGTGGTGCTGCGCGTGGCCTGGAGGGTCAGGTTAATCCGCGGGCTGATTTGATTCTGGTGGTCGAATTGGTCCACGACATCGAACCGACCGCCGTAATTCATGGTGAGGGAGGGGAATATCTTCCATTCGTCCTGAAGATAGAATCCGTACAGCCATGCGGCCTTGTAATCGCCCTGTTGGATGGTGATTGGATTGTCGCTGGTTTGATTGCCGGCGGAATCGGTGGGGAAGACTTGAAGTGGATCGTTCGCATCCTGCTCGGAGAGGGTGGCGGAGAGCCCGAAACGGATCGTGTGCTTCTCATTGAGGATGTAACTTGCGTCGATCTGGACCCCTTGACTGTTGAGGCTGTGGTTCTCTCTTCCGGCAAGACCGTTAAAGATGAGATCGCCCTCGGTGTCCGGAGTGAAGAGGACGGTGCTATAGCGCTCGAAAAGGGCAGCCTGGATATTGAAGGAGTCGAATGATTTTTGATAAGCCAGCACGCCGTAGGAATTCTGCTGGTGCTGGTTTTCATCCAGAAAGGCGGAGTTGAAATTCGAGGTGCCCTCATAGGTGAAGTTGGGGGTTTGGCCGGGGTTATTGGGGATTTGATAATCCTGGTAGTCTGAACCCCCGAATAGGCTGATGCGGCTGGTGTCATCGATGACGTAGGAGGCGTAGGCGAAGATGCGGTATTGGTTGGTGATATCGTGGATGGCAGAGTCTTTCCCCGTGGGATT
>Ga0182024_10016415_pt1 | contig 14046 bp, 12 predicted proteins | sample P32metaG_FD_120480 | JGI IMG/M metagenome (GOLD analysis project Ga0182024, IMG submission 120480) | Permafrost microbial communities from Stordalen Mire, Sweden - P3-2 metaG (Illumina Assembly) | ecosystem: Environmental > Terrestrial > Soil > Wetlands > Permafrost | place: Sweden: Stordalen... | reverse complement strand
TGCCGATCACAGGCGTCGCGTTCGCCGCGGGCTTTCAGAGCGTGCGCCAGTTCAACGCGACGGTGCGAGAAGTGTTCGCGATGACGCCGCGTGAGCTGCGCGCGCGGGCGCAGCAAGGAGAGCGCTCGGAGGAGAACGACGCGCTGTCGCTGCGACTCCCTTACCGAGCGCCGCTGGACGCGAATGGGTTGATCGCGTTCCTGGGCCTGCGCGCGGTGCCTGGCATCGAGGAGGTGCACAACGGCGTCTACCGGCGGAGCCTGCGTCTGCCGCAGGGGAGCGGCGTCGTCGAGCTGCGCCCCGCCGATGGGTACGTGCACGCTCGCTACTGGCTGGAGGACCTGCGCGACCTCGCAGCGGCAATGCAACGCTCGCGCGCGCTGCTCGACCTCGACTCCGACCCGCTCAGCGTGGCCGAGGCGCTCGGCGACGATGCGCTGCTCGGAGGACTCGTGCGCCTCGCGCCGGGACGCAGGGTGGCTGGACACGTCGACGGCCACGAGCTCGCTGTCCGCGCCGTACTGGGCCAGCAGGTGTCGATCGCTGGCGCGAGGACGCTCGCCGGACGGCTGGTCGCCGAATACGGGCAGCCGCTTAAGCGCCCGATTGGAGCGGTCACCCATGTCTTCCCGCAGGTCGAGACGCTTGCCGCGGCTGATCCCAACCGACTCGCGATGCCGGCCACGCGCCGGCGCGCGCTGCTCGGTCTCGCCGGGGCACTTGCGGATGGAGATCTGACGCTCGACGGGGGGAGCGATCGCGGCGAGGCGCGCAGAAGATTGCTCGCGCTAGGAGGGATTGGACCGTGGACCACCGAGTACATCGCGATGCGCGCGCTGCGCGATCCCGACGCCTTCCTGCCAGGCGATCTCGGCGTCCGTCACGCGCTCGAGCAGCTCGGCCACGATGGGTCGCCCACCGCGGCGGTCAAGCTCGCCGAGCGTTGGCGGCCATACCGGGCATACGCACTTCAGCACCTCTGGGCCTCGCTCTCATCCAAGCGAGCAAAAGGCACAACGCCCCCAAGCGACGCCGAACGGCTCGCCGCGTGAGAAAGGTGATCAAGCCAATGTCAACCACCTCCACCTCTCATCACACACTGCAGTACACGAACATCGACAGTCCGATCGGAGAGCTGTTGCTGCTCGGCGATGGGGACGCCTTGCGCGGCCTGTACATGCAAGACGGCCGCAAGCCCGCAAGGATCTCTCCAGCGTGGGAGGAGTCCAGCGCGCCGTTTGCCGACGTGCGGGCGCAACTGGAGGAGTACTTCGCCGCTGCGCGCACGACCTTCGACATCCCCCTGGCTCTCGATGGAGCCCCATTCGAGCGCGAGGTCTGGCGCGCCCTGGGAGACATCCCTTACGGCGAGACTGTCAGCTACGGCGAGATCGCACGCCGCGTCGGCCAACCTTCGGCGGCGCGCGCGGTCGGCCTCGCCAACGGACGCAACCCGATCGCCGTGATCGTCCCCTGTCACCGTGTGATCGGCGCGGACGGAACGCTGACCGGCTACGGCGGTGGGTTGGAGCGCAAGCGGCTGCTACTCGATCTCGAGCATGGACAAACATGTCTGTAAACCCACGCGGGAACTCGAACCCCGGACCCGATGGGTTCGCGCAGGGTCAGCGAACCCAGCCGCGACCTCGGAGGAAACCTGCTCATCGGAGTCATAAGCCCACCCTCCGGTGCACGTTCAGCGACCGAGATCGTCGTCGATCGCCGTTGATTCGATGTCAAACGATGGATCAACGCGGTTAGGAGGCGCGAAGCGTCCCGCTTTCGCGGCAAAGCTCATCACGCGAGCGGCGTAGTGACGTGAGATCCAGCGACGCGTAAGCGTGCGGGTGAGCGGAAACAGGAGCAGCGCACCGAGAACCGCTGTGACGAACCCAGGGACGACGAGCAGCAGCGCCCCGAGAAATCCGAGTGCGCCGTCGACCGCGGCACGAGCGGGGGCACGATGCTCAGCCACCGCCAGCGAGACACGCTCGAGCGCCGCGCGTCCCTGGATGCGCAGAAGCTGCACGCCGAACACCGAAGTCCCGACCAGCAATACGGCCGCCAACAACCAGCCGATCGCGCGGCCGACCTCGATGAAGACGAACAGCTCGAGGATGGGCACTCCGATCAAGGCAAGGAAGAACATCTCAGGACTCAGCCTACGCGTCGGGGCGTGCGTGTTCAGATGAGATGTGCCTACACGCGGTTCTTAATCCGTCGTTTCTATCTCACGCTCGTAGCGGCTGGCGAGGTACTCGTCGACCCAGGCGCGCGTGCTGCGCCATGTGCCATCAGCCGCCTTGGAGGCGTTGAGGCGGCCTCGCGTCGCACCTCCCTGCGCTGGGATCGGCTCCCCGGCGTGACCGGATCGGATCGAAGGATTGCGCAGTCACTGCTCACAACTCTCACGAGCCGGCCGGCCTGGCGCCGCGACGCGCAGTCGACGGGCGGCGACCTCGTCTTCTTGGAAAGGCAGCTGGTCGATGACGCCCGCCTCTTCGAAGGCGCACTGGACGAACCGCGGCCCGGGAATCAGCACGCAACCGTGTCCCTGCCGCTTGCAGAGACGGCAGCGGAACGCGATCACCGCCACCCCGATCGGGTCGACGTGCGTCAGCTGACGGAGGTCCAGCGTGATGCTGGTGACACCTTCTTCAAAAAGGCGTTCGATCTCCACTTCGAGCGTGTGCGCAGAGCGGTGAGTCAACTCTCCCGTGAGGATCAGCGTGTGCATCCAGATGCTCACGCTCTCCGACAGCGGGTGGGGCTGGTTGGGGGTGGGCCATGCGCGCCTGTTCCTGTCGAAGGCGGTATTCCCGTCGCAGGCTGTGTCGGCGCGCATGACCACAAGTCCTGTCGTGCTGCCCTCGTTTCGTGTGTTGATGCTTCCTGTAGACGTCGTTAGATGACGTTCCATCGCGTACGGCTCCTTCCAAAGAGGCTTCGAATTGATTTCCGAGGCCTGGACCATGAGATCCAGGCCGAAGCGAAACGACCGGGAGGAGCTAGCCCGGCCGCTCTGGAATCAGAACGAAGAACGCCGTGAGCCACGGCTGAAACGAAAGTCGTAGGCGACGCATCGCCAGCGGAGCCCCCAGCAGCAGGTGACCCGCAAACGTCGGGAACCCGAAGAGAGCGGTACCGGAGCCACCGCCGGCCGCGCCACCGAAGGTCCCACTCGGTATGGGCCTGGGCGACGGGCCGATCGGACTGCTCCCACCGGGGGAGCCGCCGGAGCGGCCACCAGCGGGCGCACCTGCCCTCGCCGCCGTCCCCATGGCCAGATCCTCGACGAAAGCCGCCGAGATGAGGCTGGGACTATCAAACCCGGCCGTGTAGGTGTCCGTCGAGGACGCTCCCAGTCCACCGAGCTCGCGTGTGAAGTCCTCGGCGCGCTGCGCGCCGATCGTCCGCGCCAAGGCCGCGGCATAGGCCGAGCTCGCGGCTGAGGCCGTCGGGAGCACTTCGGCAGCGCCAGGGGAGATCGTGGTGAGGGGTCCAGCCGCAGCGCCCGAGGCTTGCACCGCGACCGCCTCCGAGGGGTCAGCGGGCGTCGCCGCACTCTGCGAAGCCGCGGAGGCGGAGACTTCCGTGGCTTCTTTCGTCGGTTCCACAGCGGACTCTTCCTTGACTTCTTTGCGCGGTTCGACCGGAGTCGAGGCTTCCGGCGTCGAGGCTTCTGGCGCGAGTTTGGCGGGGGGGTCGGCGACCGGCGCTGGCGTTGACACTTCCGGCGTCGAGGCTTCTGGCGCGAGTTTGGCGGGGGGGTCGGCGACCGGCGCTGGCGTTGACACTTCCGGCGTCGAGGCTTCTGGCGTCGACACTTCCGGCGTCGACACTTCCGGCGTCGACACTTCCGGCGCCGACACTTCCGGCGCCGACACTTCCGGCGCCGACACTTCCGGCGCCGACACTTCCGGCGTCGACACTTCCGGCGCCGACACTTCCGGCGTCGACACTTCCGGCGCCGACACTTCCGGCGCCGACACTTCCGGCGTCGAGGCTTCTGGCGCGGGTTCGGCAGCCAGCGGTGTCGACGAGGAGGCTTCCGGCGCGGGTTCAGCCGGAGTCGAAGACGAAGCTTCCCCCGCGAGTTCAGCGCCAGACGCCGCCGCGTGGGCACTCCCAGCGAGGAGGAGGGTCCCGAGCGCCACCAAGATGGCTACCCTCGCGCAGAAGCGCCCTTTGGCAAGAATCCAGATCGAGGGATTCAGGGTGATCCGGGGTATGTTTCCGCCGCCAGTCCTCATCAGCCGGCCGCGCGAAAGGCCTCGCCCGGAGGGTCAAAGAGGACCTGCGCGCCGGTGCGGTCTGTGGGCAGCACCTGATGAACGGCGAGGTGGCTCGTAGCGAGCCACTCGGTCAGGGCGAGGGCACTGTTGCGATCGCTGAGCGCCGCGACGCGACAGATGCTCAATCCGAGCACCGCGACCACTACCACCAAAGCACTTGCAATCAGAATAAAGAGCATCGCTACCTAAGGCTACGCAATCGGGGAGGCGTGCGCTCCACGTCGTCAGACGCAGTGCGTCGCGCGAGTAGTCGGGACCTGGAGCAAGCCGACGCGGGGACTCGAACCCCGGACCCCAACATTGACCATGGGGGGAGCAGGCTCCCCCCATGAACCCCCCACCTGAAGCCGACGCGGGGACTCGAACCCCGGACCCCTTCATTACGAGTGAAGTGCTCTACCAGCTGAGCTACGTCGGCGCGGTCTGGGATGCTAGCGCCGAGGTGCCCGGGGGCACTTGCACCGAGAGCCTCCCGCCTCGCCCGGCGGCGAGAACCGCTCGGGCCGATGACCTACATTCGCAACTTGCCCACCGCCTCCATCAGTGACTCGCCGTGCTGCTCGCAGAACGCTGGCCCGATCCCGCGAATCTCGATCAGCTCCTCGACGTTCTTCGGCCGCCTGCGCAACACCTCCTCCAGCACCGCGTTCGCGGCGACCATATAAGCCGGCCTGCCCTCGGCGCGCCCCCACCGCCACGTCTTCAACACTTCCAACTGTTCCACGTCCACCCCTCCCGCTGCGCCAACACGGGCGACGGCGCTCGCGGATCCGCGCCCCGCGCGCTCCTCTCGGCGCCGCCCCTTGACCGGAGCGGCCCGCATCGCTCGCTCCAGCACCGGGTCCGGATCGCACACGTCGCAGCACCTTCCGCTCGGCGCGCCCGGCTGCGCGTCGCCGAAGTGATCCAAGATCTGACGCCTTCTGCACCGCTCCCCGCTCGCCATATACCGCTCGATCGACCGGTAAGACTCCCAGCTGCGGTCCTTTGCTTCCCTGATCGCAGCATTTGCCGCCCGCGGGGAGCCCTGGCCCGTGAGCCTCACCCGCAGGCCGCCCCCCGCATCCGGTTGTAGCTGCACCGCCCCAGCGCGCTCGGCGATCGACAGCAAGATCCGCTCGCGATCAGTCAGCTGGCCGGGCCCAATCGCCACCACCTCGTCCCGCGCCAGCCCTCGCAGCCTCCCGACATAGCGCTTCACATCCTCCACGCTGGTCTCGCGTTCATTGATGAACCTGACGAGCCTGCCCAAATCCATCCTCGCGGAGAGCAACAGCGCCCGCGCCGGCTTGCCATCGCGCCCACCCCTACCAGCCTCCTGGTAATAGGCCTCCAAGCTCGTCGGCAGCGCCCAGTGGATCACCGTGCGCACATCCGTCTTGTCCACGCCCATCCCAAACGCGTTGGTCGCCACCACCACCTCGGCGCTGCCCTCCATGAACGCCTCCTGGCTTGCCCGGCGCGCCTGCGGGCTCATGCCAGCGTGGTATCCGACGGTCGCGATCCCCCACTCCGCGATCGTCACCGCGAGCTCGTCGGTGTCCTTGCGCGTGCCGCAGTACACGATCGCCGGCCGCGCCGCCGGATCGCCCAGCACTCCCAGCAACACCGACCGCTTGCGCGCGAGGGTGCCCTTCCCCTCGACGCTCACCACGTCAAACGCCAAGCTCGGACGGTCGAACCCCGAACGAATCGACAGCCACTCACGCAGCCCCAGCCGCGCGGCGATCTCCTGCGCCACGCGCGGCGTCGCCGTCGCCGTCGCCGCCATCACCGGCGGGAGGCCAAGCATCGCGATCGCATCATGCAGGCGCAGATAGTCCGGGCGGAAGTCGTGGCCCCACTCCGCCACGCAATGCGCCTCGTCGACCACGAACAGGCCCACCTTCCGCTGCGTGAGCGCCTCGCGAAACGCGCCCGAGGCAAATCGCTCCGGCGCCGCCAGCACGAGTTGGGTAGCGCCGGCACGGATCTCTCCGAGCGCCTGCTCGTTGTGCCCACCGTCCATCCCCGATGCCAGCATCGTCGCGTTCACGCCCGCCTGCCTGCACCGACGCAGCTGATCGGCCATCAACGCGATCAACGGGCTGACAACCACCACCAGCGAGCGGGCGCGTCCGGTGGCGTGTGCGGGGCCGGCGGAGTGGGAGGGGCTCCAATCGGTCGCCAAGGCCGGCAGCTGGTAGCACAACGACTTGCCGCCGCCCGTCGGCATCACCACCAGGCTGTCCCGTCCGTCCAGCGCCGCCTGCACCGCCTCGCGCTGACCCGGCCTGAACTGCTCCAGGCCGAAGCGCTCCAGCAGCGCCTCGGGGGTGGGCAGGACTCTTTGGGTCAGCGCCTCCATCTCCCAAATCTATCCACCACTGCGGCCGGTTCTCTGCACCCCTATCGAAACAGACGCGTCTTTGCGGCATGCCAGCGGCGGTATACCGGGCGCGTCGATCGGGACACATCGAGCGACTCTGCTCGATACTGCAGCAGCGCCGCCCCCACCCGCTCGCGTGCCTGCTCCACCTGCTCCTGCGTGAGCGTTGCCGGACGCCGCTGCAGATACCCCGCGAGCATCCTTGCGGGCGTCACCCGCACCCCCTTGCGTCGCGCGAGCGGCTTGTCGACCCACGCTCGGCTGAACACGATCAGCGGCTCCACCCGCTCGCCCGTCACCCGCTCGATCGCCTTGCGCTGGGCCTGGGCCTGACTCAACGTCGCGCCATGCACCCGCGCCACCTTCACCGGGCCGGGGTGGCTCTTCGTCTCGACCGTGAAGATCCCCGCCGGCCCGATCAAAATGTGATCCACGTTGCCCCGACCCAAGCTCGCGTCGTGAATCACGCGCCAGCCGTCACCCGCCAGCCCATCCAGCAGACTCCCCACCTGCTCCTCGCCCGTCGCCCCCCGGTCGTGACGCTCCACGAGCGGCAGCACGTACCGCGAGATCACGAAGATCATCGCCAGCAGCGTGATCTCCGAGCCCAGGAAGCGCCAGTCGCTCAGCCCGAACGTCCGGCCCAGCAGCGCGGTCGCCACGGCCAGCACCCCAAGCGCCACCAGCGTGCGCATGCGCAGCCGCCGCACGGTCGTGCGCTCATACTGGCCGGCCGCGCGGGCCGTCGGGTCATAGCCGGCGATCTGCATCTCTCCTCTGCATCGACCTATCCAGGCTAGCTCTAAAAACCATCCGAAGATTCGAGGACCCCCCCGCGGAGGTCACGGCCCACAATTTGCTGGATTTTCGTTTTCGACGGACACAAAAAATCCCTCAAGAAGCGTGGAAACTCGTTCCATCTCCTAAAGCCAGGGCAAGCGCGCGCCGAAGCCAAGGACAGGTCGCCGATCCACGTCGATCCTGTCGAGCACGGATGCTTGCATGACCCACGATTCCGATCTATCTCCCCCATCTGACGTCTGCCTGCTCCTGCGTGCCCACGCGGAGCAGCGCTGGTTGAGCCTGGAAGTGACTCCCGTCCTGCGTCAGCTGCAACAGCCCGACTCGCTCCCAGAGGAGCAGCTCGGCGCGGCGCTCGCCTACCTCGAGGTCCTCTGGATCGAGGCGTCCCAGCGCGCCGCCGAGACCGACGCGGCCTACGCCCAGCTCGAAGCCTGCGAGCGCGCAGCGAGGACCGACGCCGCTCCCCAACCAGACGCCGATGGCGGCCGCACGCTGCCCAGCAACGCCCGCCGCTACCGCGTGGCCGTTCTGACCCTGCGCGATGTGCTCGCGCGCCAGGTCGCCACGCTGATCGCCACGCCCAGCGACGTCGGCGTCCGCGAGCACTCGAGCTCCTGAACGCATTCCCAGTCGCATAGGCTCTGTCGGTGTCCCTGCGCTTCGACCTCCAGTCTCACTCCACCCACTCCGACGGAGCGCTCGAGGCAGCCGAGGTGGTGGATCGTGCCGCGCGCGCCGGCGTGACGCTGCTGGCGCTCACCGACCACGACACCGTCTCCGGCGTCGCCGAGGCGCTGCGCGCCGGCGAGCGTCACGGCGTGCGTGTCGTCCCCGCGGTCGAGATCTCCGCGATCGACCCGGCCGCAGAGGAGCCGCGCGAACTGCACATCCTCGGTTACGACATCGACCACGCAGGCCCGCAGCTCACGGCGCAACTGGCCGAGTTCCTCGCCGACCGCGAGCAGCGCACGCTGCGCATGGCCGCCGCGCTGAAGGAGGCCGGCTTCGAGCTCGACGAAGATCAGCTCAATAATCGCGTGGCCGCCGGCAAACCGATCGGCCGTCCCCACCTCGCCGAAGCGGTCCTCGCCGCCCCCGCCAATGCAGCTCGGCTCGAGCACGAGCAGATCGACGACGTCGGCTCGCTGATCAAGGCCTACCTGATCGAGGGCCGCTCCGCCTTCCGCCTGCGCGAGACGCCCACCGTCGGTCAGGCGATTGACGCGATCCACGACGCCGGCGGCGTCGCCATCTGGGCACATCCCTTCTGGGATGTCTCCGACCCATCCGATGTGCTGGCCACAATCGACCGCTTCCTCGCGCTCGGGATCGATGGGATCGAGGCCTTCTATGTGACCCACACCCGCGAGCAGACCGTGCTGCTGGGGAAGCGCTGCCAGGAGCTGGGCCTGCTCAGCACCGGCTCGGCCGACTTCCATGGGCCGGAGAACCGCCTCTTCTCACGCTTCCTCGCTTTCGAGCTCTACGGCTTGCAGCCAAACCTCGGTCCGATCGCCTCAACCGGATAGCAGCGCCTGAAGCCGATATGCGAGCGCCTCGAGCGCCAGCTCCTCCGACACGTTCAGAACAAGCCGCAGGCGCGTGTCCTTGACAAGCTCGACCGCCTCGCGCAGGCGCGAGCCATCTCGCGCTGTCGCGTCGTGCTCGAGCTCTGCCCGACGGTCCACGGCGTAGATGCACTCGGGAGCCCCTTCCGCGACGCACAGAAGATCGCGCAGCCACAGCTCCGCCAGGCGCAACGTGAGATCAAGCGCCTGCGTGCGCGCCCGCCGCTCGAGACGCCGCCGAGCGTCCAAACCTTCGCGCTCGTACCGTTTGCGCTCCTTGCTCGCAACCAACTCGAGCTCCCCCCGCAGGCGCTCCTCCGCCTGCTCGCCGGCGGCCGCTCCCGCGATCTTTGCGAGGTCGAGCAGCCCGATCCAGCGCCGCTCGCTGCTCCTGCCATCCAGGCCACTGCGCACAAAGCCCTCGGCGCCCGCCCGCAGCACCTCCCCCTCCTCGCTCGCCAGCCGCGCGGCCAAGCGCGCGTCGCCGAGCGCCAGGCGCGCGCACGCCAGCGCGCGCTCGGGCTCGGATTGCTCCAAGCGCGCCGCGATCCGCGCCGCAGGGAGCGGGTCGAAGCGCACGTGCTGGCAGCGCGAGGCGATCGTCGGGAGCACGTCCTCGCGCCGGTCGGTGACCAGCACCAGATGGACGAACGCAGGCGGCTCCTCGAGCGTCTTCAGCATCCTGTTCGCCGCCTGGTCGTTCATCGCATCGGCCCCCTCGATCACGAACACGCGCCGCGCGGATTCGAATGGCGTGCGCGCCGCGGCAGCCACCACCGCCTCCTCGATGTCTCCCACGAGCATTTCCGAGGCGCCGCTCGGCGTCACCCAGGTGAGGTCGGGGTGCGTCCCGCGCGCGACCCGTTCGGCCACCGCCCCCGCCTCGCGCGCGCCGTCGGCGAGCAGCGCGGCGGCAAACGCCCGGGCGACTGTGCGCTTGCCGGTCCCCGACGGACCGTGGAACAGATAGGCGTGCGAAGGCCTGCCTGCGGGTGCGATCGCGGGCATCAGCACCGCGCGTGCGTGCGGGTGCGCGTCGAGTCCGGGCAGGATCGCCGCGGGGTCGGCGGAGGAGGAGACGGTCGGCACTGAGAGCCATCCTAAAGCGCGCTCTGCCAGGGCCATGCGCGAGCGCCTCCGGCGACGTCGCTACCGTGCGGCCGTGGCCCGCGGCAAGCTGATCACGATCGAGGGACTCGACGGCGCCGGCAAGTCGACGCTCGCAGAGGCCCTGATGCGCGAGCTCGCGGGTCAGCTGCGCCACGTGGAGCTGCTGCGCGAGCCCGGCGGGGTGGACGTCTCCGAGCGGATTCGCGCGCTCGTCAAGGACCCCGCCCTCGCCGTATCGCCGCGCGCCGAGGCGCTCCTCTACGCGGCCGCGCGCGCGCAGCTCGTGCAAGAGCGGCTGCTGGCGCTGCTCGAGCAGGGCGCGTTCGTCCTGCTCGACCGGTTCGTCGACTCCTCGCTCGCCTACCAGGGCGCCGGACGCGCATTGGGCGTCGAGCAGGTGCGTCAGATCAACCAGTTCGCCACCGGTGGATTGACACCCGACCGCACCTTGCTTTTGCGCATCGACCCATCGCTGGGACGAGCGCGAGCGCACGAGCGCCCGCTGGAGCCCGACCGCCTCGAGCGCGAGAGCGAACACTTCTTCGCGGCGATCTTCGCTGCCTACGACGACCTTGCGCGCGCCGAGCCCGAACGGATTCGCCCGATCGACGCCGCCCAGCCACTCGAGGACGTGCTGCGCGACGCGCTCGCGGCGATCGAAGATCTGCTGTAGCCCGCGCGGGCGATTAGCATGCACAGACAGATGGCCGGCAACACCAGCTCAACACCAACCTCGAAACCGACCTTCCCGATACCGGCGTCGGCGAGGGTGCACCCGATCACCACCGCCTCGGGCACGATCGCACCGGCCAAAGTGACCGTTCCCGCCACGACGGCCAAAACGAGCACCCCGACCACCACCTATGTCCCCGCGGGCCGCACATCCCTGCCCGGGATCAAATCGACCGGAGTCGGCACCACCGCCACGCCTCCCAAATCGGCCGTGTTGGGGTACTTGGTCTTGCACAAGCGCTCCCAACACTCCAGCACGCTCTCAACGGGCGCGATCGTGGCCGCCGTCCTCGCCGCGGTGCTGGTGCTTGCGTGCATCGGCTGGGCGCTCGCGCGCCGGCGGGCATTCGAGCCCCACTGGCTGCTGTCGCTGCGCCACGCGATGGCCGAGGCGGGTTTCCGCGTCTCCGCAACGTGGGCGGAATTCGGCGATTGGGTCCGATTGGGGCACTGAAACCTCCTAAAATTGAGGGTGCATCCTCGATTTTCTCCTCGATTTTTTCCGACCGACCGGGGAGAGATGATGCTCGGCCCAGACAACAGCTTCGAGTGGGCGTCGCGCGACGCCGGCACAGCGCAGAGGAGGAAGGCCGATGAACCCAACCACGCACCCCACGACCACCCAGGAGACGGCACCCGGGGCCGGGCTGTCGATCAGACGCCTGTTCACCTCCGCGGAGGAGCATCCGTTCGACGCCGTGGAGTGGGAGACGCGCGACGCGCGCATCGGCCACGGCGACCGCGTTGCGTTCGAGCAGGAGGGCGTGGAGTTCCCCAAGAGCTGGTCGCAGAACGCCACCAACATCGTCGCCCAGAAGTATTTCCGCGGACAGATCGGTAATCCCGCGCGCGAGCATTCGGTCAAGCAGATGATCGGCCGCGTCGCCAGCACGATCGCCGGCTGGGGTCGTGAGCGCGGTTACTTCGCCTCCGAGGAGGACACGCAGTCCTTCGAGGACGAGCTGACCCACATCCTGGTGCACCAGATGGCCGCCTTCAACTCGCCCGTGTGGTTCAACGTCGGCTTCGAGGAGTCCCCGCAGTGCTCGGCCTGCTTCATCCTCTCGGTCAAGGACACGATGGAGTCGATCCTCGACTGGAACACCAAGGAGGGAATGATCTTCCGCGGCGGGTCCGGATCCGGCATCAACCTCTCGAACATCCGCGGCTCGATGGAGCCGCTCGCCAAGGGCGGGACCGCCTCGGGACCGGTGTCGTTCATGCGCGGCGCCGACTCGTGGGCCGGCACGATCAAGTCCGGCGGCAAGACCCGCCGGGCGGCGAAGATGGTCGTGCTCGACGTCGACCACCCCGACATCCGCGAGTTCATCTGGTGCAAGGCCAAAGAGGAGGACAAGGCGCAGGCGCTCAGAGACGCCGGCTTTGACATGTCGATCGACGGCGAGGGCTTCAAGTCGATCCAGTACCAGAACGCGAACAACTCGGTGCGCATCACCGATGAGTTCATGGGCGCCGTCGAGAGGAACGAGGACTGGCACCTGATCGCCCGCGGCACGGGCGAGCCGGTCGGCGAGGCGATTCCCGCCCGCGAGCTGATGCGCGAGATCGCCGAGGCCGCCTGGCGCTGCGCCGACCCCGGCGTGCAGTACGACACGACGATCAACCGCTGGCACACCTCGCCGAACAGCGGGCGCATCAACGCGTCCAACCCGTGCAGCGAGTACATGCACGTCGACGACTCGGCCTGCAATCTCGCCTCGCTGAACCTGATGAAGTTTCGCCGTGCCGACGGCACGCTGGACACCGACTCCTTCGAGCACGCGGTCGACGTCATGTTGCTGGCCCAGGAGATCGTCGTCGGGCCCTCCAGCTACCCGACCGAGGAGATCGCCATCAACGCGCGCGCCTTCCGCCAGCTCGGCCTCGGCTACGCCAACCTCGGGGCCTACCTGATGAGCAACGGCATGCCGTACGACTCCGACTCGGGCCGAGGCACGTCCGCGGCGATCACCGCGCTGATGACCGGTCGCGCCTACCGCCGCTCGGCCGAGGTCGCCGCAGCGCTCGGCCCCTACGAGCACTACGAGGTCAACCGCGAGGCGCACAACGACGTGATGGGCATGCACCGCGACGCGTCCTATGCGATCGCCGACTCCAGCTGCGCCGATGAGCAGCTACTCGCGGCCGCGCGCCGCTCGTGGGACGAGGCGGTGCAGCTGGGCGAGCGTCACGGCTACCGCAACGCGCAGGCCACGGTGCTCGCGCCGACGGGCACGATCTCGTTTTTGATGGACTGCGACACCACCGGCGTGGAGCCCGACTTCTCGCTGGTCAAGTTCAAGGAGCTCGTCGGCGGCGGCCAGATGACGATCATCAACCGCACCGTCCCGCTGGCGCTGCAAACGCTCGGCTACTCAGAGCAGCAGGTCGAGCAGATCGAGGCGCACTTGGCCGAGCACGACACGATCGTGGGCGCCCCCGGCCTCGCCGAAGAGCACCTGCCGGTGTTCGACGTGGCCGTCGGCGAGCGCGCGATCTCGCACATGGGGCACCTGAAGATGATGGGCGCCGTACAGCCCTTCATCTCGGGCGCGATCTCAAAGACCGTCAACATGCCGCAAGAGTCAACCGTCGAGGACATCGCCGACGCCTACACCCAGGCCTGGCACTTCGGCATCAAGGCGCTGGCGATCTACCGCGACGGCTCGAAGACCGCGCAGGCGCTGCGCACCGATGCTCAGCAGGGCGTGGAGGCGCCCGCCGACGTGGACGCGATCGTCGAGGCAGCTGTGAGCAAGGCGCTGGTCGAGGCCGGTCCGCGACGCAAGCGGATGCCGCGCACGCGCCAGTCGATCACGCACAAGTTCTCGATCGGCGCCCACGAGGGCTACATCACCGCCGGCATGTACGAGGACGGCACGGTCGGAGAGATCTTCCTCACCGACATCGGCAAGGAGGGATCGACGCTCAGGGGCATGATGAACTCGTTCGCGACCGCGATCTCGATCTCGCTGCAATACGGCGTGCCGCTGGAGACGCTCGTGCGCAAGTTCAGCTACATGCGCTTCGAGCCCGAGGGAAACACGGGCAACCCGGAGATCCCGTTCGCGAAGTCGATGCCCGACTACATCATGCGCTGGCTCGCCGCGCGCTTCCTGGACGTCGACGTCCAGGAGGAGCTGGGGATCCTCACGCCGGAGGTGCGCGC
>Ga0182024_10016414_pt1 | contig 14046 bp, 14 predicted proteins | sample P32metaG_FD_120480 | JGI IMG/M metagenome (GOLD analysis project Ga0182024, IMG submission 120480) | Permafrost microbial communities from Stordalen Mire, Sweden - P3-2 metaG (Illumina Assembly) | ecosystem: Environmental > Terrestrial > Soil > Wetlands > Permafrost | place: Sweden: Stordalen... | reverse complement strand
GCACGCCGCTTTGGCCGATCATGAATTTCGTGAGATCATAGCCGGCGACGTTTTTCATGGTTCGTCCGCCGGCGGAGATCAGCTCGCCTCGGCCGTTGCGAAATTGGCAGCCGAGGAGCTGGTCACGCCACGCGCCGTAGCCGAGGCGAAGGGGGCCGGTGGAGTTGGATTGGACGAGTTCGGCGACGGTGGCGCTGGGGCGGCCCTGGCAGTCGATGGCGAGCCAGAGGCCGTTGTCGGAATCCAATGCGGACCAGCGGACTTCGCCGCCGAGGGTGACGGTCATGTCGTCGGCATACCATTGGATGGCGTCGGGAGCGATCCAGGGTTCGGCGTCGGGGCGGAAGGGAACGGCCATGTTGGGCAGAGTACCGTGGTGAAAGAAAGGTGAGAAGGTTGAGCGAAGCGAAATCCCGGACTTCGGCGAGCTCAGTCGAGCCGCGCGCCGGGAGTGAGAAGGGTATGGAATTGGAGCCGTCATCGACTGAATTCAATCCACCGCCCGATGCGCGGCCGCGGCTGGAGCCGCCGGTGCCGGCGCAGTTGGTGGCGATCGCGGATGTGAATCTCAATGCGGCGGTGGGGTTGGAGAGGCAGCTCGATGCGTTTTATGTGGGGCTGCTGCGGATGGAGCGCGATGCCGAGGAGAGCCGCGATGGGGCGGTGATTGTCTATCGCGCAGACAATTTTCGGCTGCGGATATCGCTGTGTGAAGTGCCGCCGGAGCGGGAGGACTATCGGCCGCTGGGGGTGGTGGTTCCGTCGCTGGCGGACCTGGCGTGGCGGCTGACTGAGGCGAAGGTGGAATTCGTGCGGCGCAGCGGATTATTCGCGGGGTCGGAGTGTCTGGTGCTGATCGATCCGGCCGGGAATTATGTCGAGGTGATGGAGATGCGATTACTGGTGTGAGGCGCGGAGTTGCGGGAGTCGGGGCGCGCGGGGACGCGCGTCGCAAGCGACGCGGCCAAACATGCGGGGGTGTGGGAGTATTCCGCGGAATCTGTATCAGCTATTCTGCTGATTGCGATCGGCCGACCCAACGGCGGGGGCGGATTGGATTTGAGCAGGTTCCAGCGACCGCACATGGGCGGCGCTGGCTCGGCTACCCTGGAAGATCAGAACACCGAGACTGGCGGCGAACACGGCTGCGGCTGCGCAAAGGCCCAAATGGGCAATAACACGGTCTTGCATTTTCATCTCTCCAAACGAATCTGAGCCTTCGGGATGGGACGCGGTCTGAATCCCGAACGCCAGATGAGTCTACATCAAACATTACACCTGATTTGTGTGAAATCAAGACAATTCTATGTGAGGGTGGCGTTCGGATGGTCAGATAAGCGCTAGCATATCGTAAAGCATTTGAATATATGGGGTTGCGACGGCTGTCTGGCGGGCGGCGGCGAGGGTCTTTCCGACGATTGCATCGGTTTCCAGGGGCCGATTGTGACGGCGGTCGAGCTGCATGCTGGTCCGATAAGCACCCATGGTCTTTGTGTCGTTGATTTTCCGCTCTGGTAGGTCCGGCGGGAGGGTGATGCCGGCAGCGGCGGCCGTTTGCATGACCTCCAGCATCAGCCGGCGGACCAGGGCCAGACCGGAGGGGGAGTTAATGATCTGGTCGGTACTCTTGTCCAAAACGGCGCCCAGGCCGTTGAAGGGGACGTTCCAGACGAGCTTTTCCCAGCGGCCGTAGGCGAGGCTGTCGAGCACCTGGCAGGGTACGCGGCTGTCGCAGAAAAGTTGGGCGATGTCGCGGGTGCGCTGAAGCGGGGAGCCGCAGAATTCGCCGAGCTTGATCTGCCCGTGATCGAGATGGCGGATGGTTCCGTCGTCCATGCGATTGACGCAGACGAAAGCGAGGCCGCCCATGATGCGCTGGGGGCCGAAGAGTTCGGCGAGGCGGTCTTCGTTGCCCAGGCCGTTTTGCAGCGTGAGGATGATGGTCGAGTCCTTCAGCAGCGGCGCGATCAGCGGTTGGAACTGGTCGTTGGCGGTGGTTTTCAGGGCGACGATGACCAGATCGGCCTTTGGCATCTGCGACGGATTGCGATGGACGTTCAATTGGCCCGGCGCGATGGTGAAATCGCCGTCGGGGCTTTGGACGATCAGGCCGCGTTGCTTGGCCGCTTCGTACCCCGAGCGGAATAGGAAATGGACGGGACAACCGTGCTGAGCGAGGCGGCCGCCGTAATAGCAGCCGATGGCGCCGGCTCCGACGATGGCGATGGTGGGAGTCATCACGGCTGTGAAGCCCCATCTTCGTCGAGCATGAATTCGACGGCGAGTGAGTCGGCGACGGCGATGCCGGAGTCGGTCAGGCGTGCGCCGCGAATGTCGGCGTGCAGGAATCCCAATTGGGAGTAACGCGCGATGGGGTCGGCGAATATTTTTTTTGCGTCGATGCCGAAGGCGCGGGAGAAATCTTCGTAGACGAGTCCGCGCGAGAGGCGCAGCGAGAGCATGGCCAGTTCGCCGGCGCGGCGGAGCGGGGAGAGATGCTCGACATCGGCGGCGGGGGATTCGGCGGATTCGACGGCGGATTCCCAATCGCCAAGGTGCGGCGCGTTTTTCCAGCGCCAGCCCTGCACGTGCGAGGCGGCGGAGGGGCCGAGGCCGATGTAATCGCCGCCGCTCCAGTAGAGGAGATTGTGGCGGCATTCTTCGCCGGGCTGCGCGTAATTGCTTATTTCATACGCGGGCAGGCCGGCTTCGGCGAGGCGGCAGCGCGTCTGAAAGAGCATCGCCAGTTCGGTCTCGGCGTCCACGGCCTGCACGCGGCCGAGGCGCCGGCGGACGGCGAGGGCGGTGTTGGGTTCGTAGGTGAGACCGTAGCAGGAGAGATGGCCGGTTCGCAGGGCCAGTGCGGCGTTGAGGGAGCGCGACCAGGAATCAAGATTCTGTCCGCAGATGGCGAAGATGAGGTCGATGTTGAGGCGTTTGATGCCGGCGGCGCGGGCGAGAGCCAATCCGCGCGGCACGTCGTCGGGATCGTGACGGCGCTCGAGCACGGCCAGTTCGGCGCGATCGAAACTCTGCGCGCCCATGCTGATGCGCGTGACGCTGTTTTCATGCAGCATGTGGCAGTATTCGTTGGTGATCGTCGCGGGGTTGGCTTCGATGGTCCATTCATCGCAATCGCTGCAATCGAACACGCTGCGCAGTCCGATGAGCAGGCGCTGCATCTGTTCCAGCGGCAGGAGGCTGGGGGTTCCGCCGCCGAAGAAGATGGTGCGCGGGCGCGGACAGGGGCGGCCGGGGGCGGTCCAGGTGGCGGCTTCTTTGAGCAGCAGATCGACGAAGTGGACCATGCGCGATTCGGGTTGGTGCGTGATGCTGTAGAAATCGCAGTAGTGGCACTTGTGGGCGCAGAAGGGGACGTGGACGTAGAGACCCGGGACCGGGACGGCGGGCGGGCGCGGCTCCGTGACGCGACGGGGCGGCGCGGCGGTGAGAATGGAGAGTGCGGCGGTCATTGGCGTGGATTGTCGTACCACAATCCGTGGATGCCGCAAGGCGGAATTTGTTTGCCGGGATCGGAACACGCGGCTATGGTTGCTTCGTAGCAAGTCGTTTCAAGCGAGGCGGCGCGATGCAGGTGGTGCTGGCGATTCTTCTGAGAGAGGTGGAAAAGTGCAGCTTTTCCATCGTGCGAGGCAAGACCGTCATCGGAAGGGCCAAGGGGTGCGATCTGCGGATTCCGCTGTCGCGCGTGTCGCGGCGGCACTGCGAACTGGTCAGGGATGGAGACAATCTGTCAATCCATGATCTGGGGAGCAAGAACGGAACCTTTCACAACGGGCTGCGGGTGAAGCGGGCGGAACTGTCGGCGGGGGATCGGATCGGCTGCGGGCCGGTGACGCTGCTGCTGCGGATCGACGGTCAGCCGCCGGAATCGGAATCGGTGGCCGGGCGCGCGGCGGCGGTGACGGGAGTAGGGATGGAGCAGATCACTATTGAGCCGGAAGACGAGCCGGATGAGTTGATCGACTTGAATGCCGATTCGTCGGGGGACGGGCTGACGCGGTGAAATTGCGGCCGGATCAGGCGCTGAATCCGCGGCGGCGGGCTTGCCATCCGAAGGCGGCGGCGAGGAGCAGGCCCACAAGTCCCATCGCGCCGGAATTGGGAAGCGGCGCCGCGCCGGACAACAGCGGCATGTTGCCATCCACCACCGTCGTGCTGTCCGAGAGCAGGTTGATGGAGGAGCCTGTGAAGGGGTCAAGAGCCTCGAATTCAACCGTGCCTGTCAGTTCCAGGAAGCTGCCAGGGGCGAGAGCGTGCCCGCCGTTGATCAACGTGCTCGCGCTGAACAACTGGCTGAAGGCGCCGGGCGTGGAGAATGTATGGTCGATGCTGACAGAGCCGACGTTCGAGATGCTGCTGCCGCCGCCGCTTATCAGCGTGTAGGTCAGGTTCACGATAAAAGTGTCGCTTCCGCCCGTGTCCACGTTGCCGCCGACATTGTACTGATAGAGCAGACTGTCGGAGTGCCCGGCGGCCGGGAAGGCGCTGCCGAGATCCCAAATATAAGCGATATTCATCGTCAACGCTGAATCACCGGTGAACGGGTCTTCGGCGTTGGTTTGGTTGACGCCCGTGCCGCTCTTGATGCCCAACGTCATGTCCGTGGCCGAGGAAATTTCGTACACGGCGGCGCTGGCGGTGGTGGTTGAGGTTCCCTGGGTGAGGGTGTTGCTCAACTGAAACAGTGAAGGGGAAGCCGACGGAATCATGGGACTGCCGGCGGCGTAGACATAGACGGTATTCGTCTGGGGCGACATGGAGGACAGGTCGGACGTCTGAACCAGGCCGGCGCTGCTCTCGTTGTCAAAGGCCGGCGATTGCGCCATGGCGGCGCGTGGAATCAGAACCCCAAGAACCGCCAGAACGGCCGGGAACACAATGGAATAATTGGAACGCATTTCACTCTCGTGAATTCAAACTAAAGCGAGATTCCGCGTGGACGGCGGGCAATCATGGCCGCGCCGACGACAAAAATCAACATGCCTGACGCCGGTTCGGGCACGCCGATCTGGACGCCAAGGGTTGAGCCGTCGCCGATCGAATTGACGCCCTCGTCCGTCAGATAGATATTCGACAGGAGCGAGGGATCCTTGGCCTTGAACTCGATGCTTCCGGTCAGGGTAAGGGTCGAGTTGGGCGGCAGCACACGGCCGCCATTAATCTGCGTGCTGGCACTGAATAACTGGCTGAAGGCGCCGGGGGTGGTGTAGGTTTGATTGATGTTGATGGTGCCGACGGTGGTGGGAACGGCGCCGGCGAGGGCGTAAGTCAGACTCACGATAAAGGCGTCGCTGCCGCCCTCGTCCACATTGCCGCCAATGTTGTACTGATACAACAGACTGTTCGCGCCTCCGCTGGTGGGATAGCCGCTGCTGCCGATGTTCCAGGCATAGTTCACACTGATCTTCAGGTCAGAGAACCCGGTGAAGATATCGCCTGGAGGATTGGTCTGATTGACGCCGGTTCCGGCTTTGAGGCCGGAGGCCAGATCGTGGGCCGTAGTAATCTCATACAATCCGGCATCAGCGGTGGTGGTGGAGGTGTTGGGGCTGGTGCCGTCGGTGAAGGTGTTGGCCAATTGGAATGAGGCGGGCGCCGCCGGAATGCCGAGCGGGCCGGTGATGCCGGAGAGATTCACCTGGTCGGTTTGAAGGTTGGCGGCCGACAAATCAGCTGTCTGCAGCAATGTGCCGGTTGAGGCTGCATTAAAGGTCTGCGCGACCGCCACGGCGGGGAGCAGTGACAGCAAACTCACCAGAATTGCCGCGCGGATAACACGACGATGAAGACGCATTCCAACCTCCGGGAAATGAGGAAAATGTCCTCCGGCGACTTCGAGAAACTATTCCCGCGCCGGCAGTAAATACCAAACTTTCCGAACCCCGATGCCAGCGAATCTATGACATTCCCTAAAAAGTGTCAACGAAATTCCATACGTTTGAATGGGGAATTTGGATGGAATTTTTGCCAGATTGCCTATTTTACGCTCTAACCCACATAGAGCGACTCACCCGGCGCGATCTGATGTGTTTTGCTGATCTTTTGTCGCAGCTCGTCGGGGCCGGCGGCGTAGAGGGGGGAGATTTCCAGAACGGCGTCCGGTTCGTCGTTTCGCATCGGCACTGTGACACCGGCCTCGGCGAGCCAGCGGGCGGCGCGGCGAATCTGGTCGCGGCGGCAGGTGGCGGGTGAATCGTCCCCCTCGGCGTTCTTAACCGGGCTGAATTCCTCCGCGCGATCGGTCTGATACGCCAGCGGTTTGTCGGCGAGCGGAATGGCATCGAAGACGAATTGCTCGAGCTTCACTGCGTTGGGGGCCGACGGCTTGATCGCATTGCCCGCGTCGTCGAGACACGGGACTTTTTTCTCGGCGCGGTGCCAGGGGAGGGCGAGGCGTCCGGTCGAGTTGAGGCGGCGAACGAACTCAACGCGCAGGGAGTGGATGCCGATCGACGCGGCGTTGTACGTCGGCAGGCCGTCAGGTTCGCGGGAAAGTGCCAGCTCTTTCGGCATGTCGCTGTACTCGATGACCTGAAGTTTGCCGTCGCCAACGACGAAGTTACCGACTTTCTCCTGCGGGTGGGCCTTGGCGATGGTCTTGCTGCTCATCTCGCTGCCGGTCAGGTCGTGCAGGCCGAGGAAGAGCGGATCAATCACGTGCACCAGTGGATTGTCCACCTGGAAATAGGAGAGATGTTCGACGCCGCGGCGTTGCATGTCATCGAGCGCGCCGCTGCGATGCAGCGCCCGCAGCGATCCGCCGTGTCCGTCGGGACTGAGGGCGAGGCTGTCGCGGTTTTCCAGCAGAAGTTTTCCCTCCATGTCGAACGCGGGCATCATGCCCTGGGCGAAGAAGAGAACGTCCGAGGGCTTCAGGCCGAAATGCCCGTGCGATTTGAAGAATTCCCTGGTGGCGGCGTCGTTGGCGAGGCTGGTCATGATGTACCAGGGGATCGGGCGATTGGCGGCGCGTCCGTGGGCGAGAATTTGCTCGGCAAAGACCTGGAAGAGCGGTTTGTGCCGGATCGGCGTGACGGGGAACTGGCCCTTGGGGCCGTCGTAGCCCAAGCGCGTTCCCTGACCACCGGCGACAAGAAAAGCGGCGGCCTTGCCATCTTGCAGGAGTTGGCGGCCGCGCGATTCAGCCTGCTGGTAGAACTGCGGCCGCTTCATGTCGGCGCGGCGCGGCCAGGGCGTCACCGGCTCGATCCGGGCGGGTATCGCTGGGATCGGGCGCTGCCGCACGCAGGTCTCGGCAAGTTCGGCGATCACGGGCAGGTCCAGTTCTTGAAGCTGGCCGACGAGTTTCGCCTTGCCCGAAGCGTCCAGCGCCTCGTAGAAGCGCAGCACCTGCTCCTGGCCGATTTTACGGAGGCTGCCGCGCAATCTGCCGATGTCCATGTCTCAGTCCTTGCGTTCGGTGGCCGGCTCCCAAGGCGCCCTGGGCGCGTCGCCCCACAGGTTATCCAGATCGTAGTACGACCGCGCGTCCGGGCTGAAGAGGTGCACCACCACGTCGATGAAATCGACGACGATCCAAGTCTCGCCTTCGTAGCCGGAGCGAGAATATGGCTTTCCGCCCGATTTTTGGGCCAGTTCCTGAATCTGGTCGCAGACGGTTCGCATCTGCCGCGGACTGGTTCCGGTCGCCAGCACGAAGAAGTCGGCCAGCGGCCAGAGGCGGACCATGTCGAGCACGATCACGTCGCGGCAGCGCGTGGCGGCGGCGAGGCGCGCGGCTTCGACAGCCAATTTTCGCGCTGTGCCGGCGGCGATGTCGTGAGGATCGGGCTGGTTGGGCGCGATGACTCACCTCCCCAGCAGCATCAGGCGCCCAAGGCAGTGGCGTGAGTAGGTCACGTTGTCGTCGCGGTCGTCCTGGTACTCATTGGAGCGCGAGCCGTAGAAAGCCTTCGCGGCAGCCAAAACCTTGTTGAGCAGGGTGACGTACTGTTCCGGCGGAAGCTGATCGATGTTCTGTTTGGTTCTGGGCCGGCCGTTCGCGGGATCAATGGGGAATGTCTGCGCGGCGAGATCATCGTCGACGTAGTATCGCAGCACGATCAGCGCGAAGGTCTGGCGGGCGGTGGTGTAGTGCTCGCTCGCGGTGGCCCAGTCGACGTCGCGCTGGCCGGGATCGAGCAGACCGGCAAGGAAATCGTGGTCGGCCTGATACATGTTGGCAAAGCCGTCGTCGTCGTCGATGTGCGACTGGAACTTATAAAGTTCCCCAGGAAAAAGCTGGATGTGCTGCTGCAGCCCGGCGCGCGAATCGCGGTAGTACCGCGCGGCGTCGGCGTAGGCGCGCAAGGCGCGATCACCGGCGGGGGGATCGGAACGGCTCAGGAAGATCGCCGGCAGTCCGTGCGCTGCCGAAAGCGGATGATCGGGATCGGCTCCCGGTTCGGCCAGTTGGAGCGAGATCTTCTCCCCGCTGTCGTCCATCCCGAACAACCGCAATTCCGCGCGCCGGCCTTCCTCGGCCTCTTCCTCGCCCCAGAATTTCAACTCCAGACCCGGGCGGCTGTCGATGACCATGGGACTGGTCTGCAAGTTCTCTTCGCCCTCAATGTTCTGCAGCATCTGGGCGCGGCGGTAGTAACTGTAGCCGATCGCCTGCGGCGAGAGGCCGTATGGAAACGGCTGATATTCCGCGAGGAACTGCAGCATGGAGCCGTCGTACCACGGCTGATCGGCGGGCCGGCCGGCGGGGCGGGGATGAATCGGTTCCAGCAGCCTGGGCAGGATGTAGCCGTTCGCGTCCAGCATCGGGTCGAGGCGGTCGCGGCGCACGGTTCCCTCGGCCGTCAGTTTCGGCATGGGAAGATCCTGATAGACGACGCCGTCGCCGGAGAATCTCGCCCGCAGCGGCGCGGCGAATCGGCCTTCGATCTTGACCGTGTACGTCTGCAAGACTTCGTTGGGTTCCTCGATGGCCAGCGGCATGTCCATTCCCACCGCGTGCGCCGCCGCCGTGAATTCCGCCAGCCGCGCGTCAGGCATCGTCACCAGCGTCTGTGACCGGATCGCCATCGTCTCCTGCCGCACGCGCGGAATGTAGTAATAGGCTTCGTGCGACCCGCCCAGCTTGTCGGCGTAGACCTGGCCGATGTTGAAGACGATGTTGATGTCGTCGGGACGCTGGCGGTCCACGCTGGCGGCGTAATCCAGCCCGTCGAGGATGCTCGCATACTTGCTGGGAAGGTTCGCCATCTGCGCGGAGATGTTGTACGCCTTGTTCCAGATCTGGAAGAGGTGAACCGTGTCGAACTCCGGCTGGAGAAGGCGTATCCACTCGACCTTGGTGTCGAAATCCTCCAGGTTGTGCGAGCTTTTCTGCTCCTCGCTGGTGCTCCAGAGGAACATGACCAGCGGCCCGCGCAATCCGCCCAGGAGCAGACCCAGGGCATAGCTGTCCATGTCGGAGAGATTGCCCGATGCGCCGCTTTCGCCGCTGTCGCGCGCTGTGCTGAGGGGCAGCAGTGGATTCTGTTCCGCGGTACGGCGGGTCTGGTCGGCCCATCGGCGCGCTCCTTCAGCGAGGATCAGCGAACTGATCATCAGCACCACGATCGGCCAACGCCCATGCGCCATGTTGCCTTCCGCCGGCTGAAGCGCGCGCCTACGGCGCGACTTCCTTGCGCTTGAACACCAAATAGGCCAGCACCGCCGCCGGAATGCCGAATCCCGCCAGCACGCCCAGCGCGTCACTGAAATCATTCGACGAAACGATCTGGCCTCTCTCAATGGACTGAATCGCCGCGAAGCGGTCAATGTCCGGCAGCCCCGCCCCGACAACTTGCAGCCAGCCGCTGAGCGCGTTGACGGAATTGGCCACCGCCTCGGCCTTGCTCGGATCGGTCAGCCCCATGTCGGTGGCGATCGAGCGGCCCAGCGTTTTGTCCGTGGTGTCGGCCACCTCCGTCACGGCCCAGTGACCCATCAGCAGCACCACCGTCAGCACGACGGCGATCGGCCAGGATAGAAACGTGCTGCACAGCACGGAGATCGCCACGACCAGGATCGTCAGCATCCAGAGAATCAGCAGGCTCTTGGCCAGGTTCCAGACGAACGGCTCCTCGCCGGCGATCACGCTCAGCGATGCGTCCTGCAATTGGACCGAGTCGCCGCGTGTGTCGCAGCGCATGAGAATGTCGAAATCTCCCTTGCCGCCCGGCGGCGCCGAAAGGGTGGCGAAGATCGTCTGCTTGTTCTCGACGTTCACCTGCGTCGGCGGCGAGAGCCCGGCGGCGGATCGCACGTACATGGTCAATTCGCTGCCGGAGCTGAGCTTTTCATCGGAGTCGGAGGTGTTTTGGATTCCGGAATTGAATTCCACTGAGAGAGCCTTTGCCAAATCCGCAGAGGAGCCTGAAAAATCTTCGCCGTGGAAGTGCAGGACGGCGAACGGACAGTGCGCGTCGCGCGGCGTCGTGCCGGTCAGTTGCTGCCCGCCGCGGGTGCCGAGGCGCCCGCGCACGATCGGAGGCGCCGGCCGGCCGTCGGGTCCGGCGTCCGGCCAGATCTCCTGGCTGGCGCGGGGCGTCGCGCCCGCGGGAATCGCCGGAGCGTATTGTCCCTGCAGGGGCGGCGGCGCGATCATCACGAACACGCTGGCGGGGTCGGCAAAGACCTGCACGTTGTTCGAGACCGCGAACACGTGCACATAGAAGCCCTTCTGCCCGAAAATCGACGCCGTCTGGTTGGGCGGGACGTAAGCCCACAGGATCGCCGGCTGCCCCAGCGGGCCGGCCTGGTCCGTCTGGTTTTCCATCGGCAGATCCAGCGCCGTGGTGTGCGCTTCCTTCGCCGTGGGATAGCGCGGATCGAACATGTTGACCGCGTAGACCAGGTTGTATCCCGTCGGATCCAGAATATCGACGTCCACCAGAGCCGGCTGCTGTGTGCCGGCCCTGCTCGCCATCTGGGATGGGTCCGGCGCGTAACGATGCCAGCGCATGCGCACGCCGATCATCATGCCCGACCTGCCGATGCCGTCGTCAGCCGTTGGTTCCGCGCCCTCGACGGACGGCGCGAACATTTGCTGCGGATTGACCGTGAAGGGATACATGAATTCCTGCTCGGAGCCGCCGTAGATGCTGCGCTGCGGATTGTCGGACGCGGGTAGATCGGCCGCCGCCGCCGCCGCCGCCACCGGGTCGAGCGGCGCCATCACTTCCACGCGGTAGGGATGCAGGTAGGTCTTGGCCGTCAGCATCCCCTTGTCCTGATAGTGCTGCAGCTTGTTGCGCTCCGCCGCGCCCATCGCCGAATCCGTCTGCAATCGCGCCGCCACCAACTGCTGCTCCCGCCAGTCACGCAGACAGAGATAGCCGTAGGTGAACAGCCCCATGATGATCAAAATCAGGGCGCTGACCCGCGCAAAGCCGACGATCTTGCCGAGGATTAGCTCCAGGCGCGTCGCCGGTTTGGTGACGATCGTGTAGATCACCCGCGTTTCGATTTCGTTGGGCAGATTCGTGCAGGCGAGGATGATCGTGCTCATCACCACCACCAGTCCCGCGGCAAATAGGCAGAACTTGGTGGTCTGGCGCAGGATGTCCTGCTCATCGATCCCCTCCTGAAACTGCGAGACAATCACTGCGCCCAGGACCGCCAGCGGAATGATCCACAGCACGCGCCGGCGGATCGACTCGCGGAAGCAGACCCCGCCGATCGCCCAGATGCGGCTTGGGCTTAATCGCAGCAGGTCGCGCAGCCCCACAATGAGCAGCCCGACTACGACGATCACTCCGGCCACCAGCCACGTCGCCTGCGGCAGAGCGCCGGCGAGATCGCCGAGAACGAACAGATTAGTTGGATTGAACGTCATGGTACGAACCATCGCCGCCGCAATGGTATCTTAGGCCGAAATCTAAGCCGAACCCACCGATGAGTGCCCGCTCGGCGTGTTCTCGCGCACGATGCGCAGGAACAAATCCTCCAGTGTCGTCGTCGGATGCGTGATGATCGAATCGCGCACGCCCATTGCCGTCAGGAAACCCTGCAACTGCTCCAGTTGCGGCTCGGTCATCGTGCGCGTCTGCACCTGCGTCACGTCGCGCACCTGAAGCAGATCGCGCACCGAGCCAAGCGTCATCAGTTTTCCGCGGAACAGAATCGTGATCCGGTCGCACACGTCCTGCACGTCCGCCAACAGGTGGCTGCACAGCAGCACCGTCTTGCCCTGCTCGCGCAGCGATTTGATCAGGTCCTTCATCTCCCGCGTGCCAATCGGGTCCAGCCCGGTCGTCGGCTCGTCGAGAAGAATCAGATCGGGATCATTGATCAGTGCCTGCGCCAGCCCGATGCGCCGGGCCATGCCCTTGGAATACTCCCGCAGCTTCCGCTTGCGGGCCTTGGCGTCCAGCCCCACCGCGTCCAGCAGCGCCGGCACGCGCTTGTTCAGTTCTCGACGGGGTATTTTGAATAGCTGTCCGTAAAACCGCAGGGTCTCTTCGCCGTTGAGGAAGCGATAGAGATACGACTCCTCCGGCAGGAATCCGATGCGTTCGTTGATGGCGATGCTGCCCGCCTTGTGACCGAGCACCGTGGCCGATCCGCTGGTGGGGAAGATCAATCCCAGCAGCAGCTTGATGGTGGTGCTCTTACCCGAACCGTTGGGGCCGAGCAGGCCGAAGACTTCGCCGCGATGGATGGTCAGGGATAGATCGTCCAGGGCGCGGACTTTGTCGCGCCCCCAGAAATCCTTGTAGACTTTGGTGAGGCCATGCGCTTCAACGGCCTCGGTTTGGCTGGCGATCATAGGCGGTTGGTAAAATCTTTATGGACAACGGTTTATCGTGCTTCCAATCAGTCGTGTTGCTTGAGTTCAGGTCGAAAATCGGGACGGCTTTTTGCCTGTGCGGGAGCGGCGGCGGCGTTTTTCGCTGGGCTTTTCGTAATAGGCGATCCGCTTGATATCCTTGGTGAGGCCCTCCTTTTCGCACATTTTCTTAAATCGCCGGAGCATCTGCTCAGCGGTCTCGTTACCCCGGCTCTTAATCTTGATCATCGAAGCACAGTCCTTTCGAACGGGTCTGGTGTTGGTACGGCACAAATAGTCTATCCGGTTCGGGCGTTTGTTCAAGTTTGGCACCATTCCAACAGAGCCGGGGCGTGTCGCCCCGGTCCGGGTCGGCACGACCCGGCTCCGAAATGGAACCGTTGCCTCTGCCCGTCCAGTGCCTAAGCTAATCCCATGCTCCTCGAGCAAACCATCCCGATTCGCGTTCGCTACAGCGAAGTGGACGCGATGGGCTACCTGCATCACAGCCGCTACTTCCAGTATTTCGAGATGGGCCGCATCGAGCTGTTGCGGACGCGCGGGCACGCCTATGCCGAGGTGGAGGCGGAGGGCTTCTTTTTCGTGGTCGCCAAAGTCGAGTGCCAGTTCAAGTCCCCCGCCCGCCAGGACGACCTGCTGCACCTGACCACGCGCATCGAACGCCAAACCTACGTGCGGATCGACCACACCTACGAACTGAAGCGCGAAGCCACGCTGCTGGCCACGGCAAAGACGACCATCGCCTGCGTCGGCCGCGACGGCAAGCTGCGCGAGATTCCGGCGAAGCTGGGGATTGCGGAAGTTTGAACCGCCCGCTTCGCTGGAGATCGCCGAGGTCAATTAATACGGACTCCATCAGAGAGTCGCGCCCAACCCTTCGACTTTTAGCCGCGTCCCGGCGCGCCGGGACGCGCGTGTCGCGGAAGAGCGCCGAAATCAATCGGCATCCACTCATTCTCGCGCAGAGACGCAGAGGGCGCAGAGAGAGGAAAAAGTCCAAGTCTGATTGGGTTCCCGCCGATCAGAAACGCGGCTTAACTGGCAGCCAATGGAGGTAACTAAAAGTGACACGACCCTTTACATCGAGGGTAACTAAAAGTGACACGACCCTTTACATCGGATAATTTGCGGTTTACAATGCGTTGATGCCTCGCGTTTGGCGTGCTGCACCCCGCGGACTTGTCGATCACGTGGTTAAGCACGCCAACGGCCGGTTGCGGCTGTTGCGCAATTGG
>Ga0182024_10016413_pt1 | contig 14046 bp, 13 predicted proteins | sample P32metaG_FD_120480 | JGI IMG/M metagenome (GOLD analysis project Ga0182024, IMG submission 120480) | Permafrost microbial communities from Stordalen Mire, Sweden - P3-2 metaG (Illumina Assembly) | ecosystem: Environmental > Terrestrial > Soil > Wetlands > Permafrost | place: Sweden: Stordalen... | reverse complement strand
CGCTGTCCGGAGCGCCAACCGATCCACCCGAGATGGCTTGCGCCAGGTTCACGCCGCCGGTGCCGAATGCGTTATTTAAATCCGATTCTCCGGTCGAGACCGACCCGCTGGACGCGCTAAAGACTCCCACCCGCGAATAAGTGCTGAGTGCGGGATCGACCCCGTTGATGCCGAACACAAAGCTGCCGTTCAGCGTTGAGGCTGCGAATGCCGTGGTGTCCTGCAGATCGAAGGAACCGGAGCCGGTGGCCGCGTTGTCGAACCATATGAACTGCCCGTGATTGCTGGTTTCGATCACGAAGGCAAAGTCTTGTGGTCCGTCGGCCGATGTATTGAGGGTCATCGTGCCACGGCCGTCGTTTTCAATGGAGTAGGTCCCGGTGCCCGTTATACCGGACTGGGCTCCAATTGTTTCGTTACTCTTCTTGACCAGTGTGACGTCTTCCACCGCTCCGGTGATACTCCCTTTGCCGTCCGCGTGAAAGCTGCCCACGATCGAGATGGGGCCCACTGAATTCTGGCCGCTGAAAGTGAAAGCATACTGCCCGCTCAGCAAGGACGCCGCCGTAGGGCTCCCGCCAGTGCTTCCACCGCCACTGCTGCTGCCGCTACCACCACCGCAACCGCTCAACAGCGCCAGCATCGCCACCGCAAAGAACGAAGAAAAGAGGCACCTTTTCATCGCGAACCTCCTGTGGTCGAAGCCGCCGCACTTGGTCGCAATGCTTGTCCTCCGGTGCTGCGGACGGTGACGATCTGGCTAGCGGAACTCACGGTGCGTGCCAGCAACATCTGTTTACCGTTCACGGTAATCAGGGAGCCCGTTACCTGAACCTGGTCACCTACGTGGAACGGCATTTTGCTGGCGTTCCACATCCCCATGTGTACGGAAAGAGTCAGTGGTACGGTTTGTAGCGTTAGATATGTTCCCGGCAAGGTGCCCGAGTCTTGCTGGCGCGCAATCGCTTTAATTGTCCCTGAAGTAGTCACCTCGGTGGCCTTCTCATATTTCGGTATGCCACCCGTAAATTTGCCTTGCTGCGCCCGAGCCGCCGGCACGGCCAGGCTGCCGGCACAAAGTAAAAGTGCGGCCAGGATCAACTGTGTAGACTTCATGCGGTCTCCTATGGAACTTCCCCTGTTGATATTTACGTTCCGCAGCGGCTATTGGATTTGCGGCGGACGAAACTCAGTTGTTCGATGGGACGACTCTCGCGGTAGCTTCCCTTAAACATTTAACACGGCAAATTGGTCCAGGTTGCGCTCCGCCGCCAAAATCGCAGGGCGCCGGAAAACCTTCCCCAGGAAACGGCGTCCAAACGAGGTGATAAGGGCCGACGGGCTATCATCGCAACCTTATTGTGAGTAAGACGGCAGAATGTGCTGGTAAGTTGCATCAAACGCATACAGCGTTTCACTCAAACTCAGGTCGCCGGGGATGTAGTACGAATTGCTTCATCCAGCAAGCGGGCAGGATGCTCCGATCTGCCATTCCCATATTCCGGAACAATCTCTCGCAAGCGGGCGCGAATTTCCGCGTCATCCCCCGGCGCCAGGCTCGCCCGCAGCTGTTCCAGTTGTCCGGCAAGGACTTTCCACCCCACGGAGGCGCGGCGGATGCGCTTGATCTTCGGATGTGCCGTGGGCAACAGCTCTTCGCCCGCGGAGCAGATTTCCTCAGACATCTTTTCGCCAGCACGCAGCCCGGTAAACTCGATGCGCACTTCGGTTGCGCCCAACCCATGCATCCGGATCAACTTCCGCGCGAGTTCCAGGATCAAAACCGGCTCGCCCATATCCAGCGCCAGAATTTCGCCGTGGCTTCCCAGCGTGTACGACAGCAGCACCATCGCCACCGCTTCTCGCGGCGTCATCAGGAATCGCCGGACTTCCGGGTGGGTAATCGTCAGCGGATGTCCGCTGCGCAACTGCCCCTTAAGGATTGGCACCACGCTGCCGCTCGATCCCAGCACGTTTCCAAAGCGCACCGAAACGCAACGCAGCGATCCGCGCTCCCGCGCCGCCAGGATCATCTCGCCCAGGCGCTTGGTTGCTCCCATCACGCTGGCCGGGTTCACCGCTTTGTCCGAAGAAATCAGGACGAAACCGCGGCACGCGGATTCTTCGGCCACATCCAGCAGCGCCAGCAGCGAGAACACGTTATTACGCACTGCTTCGCCAGCGTTATGTTCCATCAGCGGCACGTGCTTGTACGCCGCGGCATGGAACACCACATCTGGCCGGTGCTCCCGAAAAATCGCGCGCATACGCTCCGCGTCGCCGATGTCCGCCACCAGATAGTCGGCCGGGCACGCGTCGCCTGCCGCCAGCTCACTCCTTTCCAGCTTGCTCCGTAAATAGAAAATTCCCGTCTCGCTGCGATCCACGCCGATCAGTCCCGCGGGACGATGCATTCGCATCTGCCGGCAGAGCTCGCCACCAATAGAACCCGCCGCGCCGGTGACCAGCACCACCTGGCCTGCCAGTGCCCGCCGCACCGGCGCCGAATCGATTTCGATCGGCGCGCGCCCAAGCAGGTCGTCCATGCGAACTTCGACGCTCACTTCGCGCTCCCCGGCCCGCGTGAGACGGCTGAGCCGCCGGGTGCAGTCGATCGGCCTGTGCGGACCTGCCTGCCGTGGTGGGAGAATACCGCGCGCATGGTCTTTGCGATCAGCGCCACATCGCCAGAAAAAGAAATGTCTTCGATGTAATCCAGATTGAGCGCCAGTTTGTGCGGCAGCACCACGCGGCGATACCACCCTCGAGCGTCTTCCTGTTTCGCGAGCAACTCCTCCTCATCGCGATAGGCAATCGAAGCCGGGTCGGTAATCCCCGGACGCACCCCAAGCACCCGGCGCTGCTCTAAGGTGTACTCCCGCACGAAACTCTCCAGTTCAGGCCGCGGCCCCACCAGGCTCATTTCGCCCTTCAATACATTCCACAGTTGCGGCAGCTCATCGACTTTCCAGCGCCGCAGAACCGCCCCCAGCGAGGTGATGCGCGCATCGCCAGCCACGGTAATCGCCGGCCCGCCACCATCCGCGGTGTGGGCCATGGTGCGAAATTTGATCAGCGAGAACGGCCGTCCATTTCGCCCAATGCGCCGCTGCGAAAAAAACCCGGCCCCGCGTTGCCGCGTGGAAAATGAGGAAATCGCGATGGCCAAGGCCACTCCGACAAAAACGGGAGATAACACGATGAGCCCGGCTGCCGCACCCACGCCGTCGAATATCCGCTTCCCGTATCGCGCGTACAATCCCCTCGCCCGCACGGCGCGTTCGATCCACAACGTGTCACCTAATTCAGCACGTTTTTCGGTCATTTCCACGATTCGCTTCGCCGTTGCACCGCAGAGCGGCGCGGCGCCACACTATCGCCCGGCACTCATCGCCCGCTCAGCGGCCGGCAACGCCGCTCCGCCGGCAATCTCGCACACAGCTTCAATCACGCGCTCAATCTCCCAATCTTCCATGCCCGGGAAAATCGGCAGCGAGATAGACCGCCGAAATTCCGCCTCCGCCACTGGAAAATCCCCAGGACGATACCCAAACTCACGTTGGTAGCGCGCATGCAAATTCAAGGGTATGAAATGGACGCTCGCCCCAATCCCGCGGCGTTCCAGCTCCCGCATGAATTGCTCGCGGTCTATCCCCAATATGTCCGGCCGGACGCGCACGATGTAGAGATGCCAGGATGACGAATTGCCCGAGACCGCCGCCCCGCCCCCCAGGCATTCCCCTTGCAGTTCGATCCCCTCCACCTTCGCGAACGCCTGCGTGTACCGCGCCGCGATCCGCTCCCGATCCTGCCGCAGCGCCTCGCATTTCTTTAGTTGCACCAGCCCAATGGCCGCCTGAAAATCCGTCAGATTGTACTTGTACCCTGCCTCGGCCACTTGGTAATTCCAGGAGCCCTGCAACCCGCCGTTCCCCGCCGCCGCGGCGCGCGCGATCCCATGCAGCCGCATCCGGCGCAAGCGCGTAGCGGCCTCTCCATTCGGCGTCGTAATCATCCCGCCCTCGCCAGTAGTGAGCGTCTTGGTAGCGTAAAAACTGAACGCCGTGAACTCGCTGATCGATCCGACCATTCTCCCCCGATAACGAGTGGGCAGCGCATGCGCCGCATCCTCCACCACGGACAACCCGAAGCGCTCCGCCAGCGCCTGCAGTTCGTCCATTGCGCAAGCCGTTCCGCCCACATGAACGGGGATAATCGCGCGCGTCCGGGGCGTTATTTTGCCGCCCGCATCCTCGCAAGAAATATTGAGTGACGCGGCGTCGATATCCACCAGCACCGGGCGCGCACCTGTCAGCGCAACGGCTTCCGCCGTTCCCGTAAACGTATTCGCCGGCACCAAAACCTCATCACCAGCCCGCACTCCCCGGCAAGCCAGCGCAAGATGCAGCGCCGCGGTCCCCGAAGAAACCGCCACCGCTGCCTCCGCTCCCACAAACTTCGCGAACTGGCGCTCAAATTCCGCGGTTCGCTCGCCAGTGGTCAGCCATCCGGAACGCACCGCTTCCGCCGCCGCGCGTGCCTCGTCCTCGCCCACTGCCGGTCGATGGAAGGGAATGGCCGCAAGCTCGCGGCGTTGCTCCCCATGGCCAAGGTCATTGTTAATTTTCGGCATGCGCAATCGTACCAGAGGAAAGGAACTCAGATGCATGGCGCAGCGAAAAGGCAACTAAGGCCTTTGGGGGGAGGCTCTGCTACGCGGTGGACGAGACCAGTGTGGCGTGCTGTTCGGCTCAAAGCTGCCCACACACTAGGGATTTCGTTTCTCAGTGCGTCTGCAATTGATCGAGCGCCAGACTGCGGTCGCGGAGCGCGGTCTTCTGCGAAGGATCGAGTTCGAGCGCGGCGTTAAATTGTTCCAGCGCTGCGGCGATCTGGCCCTGCTGCATCAGCAATTCTCCAAAATCATCGCGAAGATCCGCATTGTGGGGGTCGGCGGCAGCCACCTGGCGAGAGTTTTCCAGCGCTTCGTTGAACTTCGCGGATTTGACCAAATCGCGAGCGAGGTTGTAGCGGGCTTGCCCATCATCGGGTTTTAGTTCCACCGCGATACGGAATTGCGCGATCGCCTCGGGAGATCGGCCCACAGCATCAAGCGCCATACCCAGAAAACGGCGGGCCTCCTCATGTTTCGGATTGAGACGCACCGCCTGTTGCAACACCTCCGCCGCTCCCGCAGGATCGAACCCTGCCAGCATCAACGCGCCCAGCGATATACGCGCATCGAAATCGTCGCGGTATTTCTCCACGCGATGTTGGAGCAGGGCTGATTCAATTTCGATGCGCCCCGCGCCCGCGCCATGCGGCAATACCTGCAACCACAGGTGGGTCATCTCGTCCGTCGATTGATTCCCTCCCCGCACGCGCCGCGGCGGCGAATTGGGATTGCGCGGATTCGCGGAGGAATTGTCATAGTGATAGCGCATCGAAATGACCGCGCCCTTCGGCAGGAAGACTGGCTCACGGTAATGGTAGACCCCCTGCCAGGTCGTGTCCCAATCCGGTATGCGAATCAGCCACTTCCGCTGGCCGCTCGGGAGGGTCGCGTAGCCCTCCAGCACATGACCAAGATAGTGCGCGTGGGGGTAGATGGCCAGCACGTCGACATCGCGCGGAAGGCGGAAGTCGTCGCTCACCGCAAAGTCGCGTTCGCCCGCAGGCCAATCAGCGCCCAAAATCCAACCAGCGCCTTGCTCATCCGCGAGAGTTGAAACGGCTGATTTTCTTTCTCACCCACGGGGCGTGCACCTCCCAGGCCCTCACCGCGTCCCGATCCGCATAATTACAGATGACGATCTAGATCCAAAGGTTCGTTTAGTGGAGTTTAAATTGGAAATCTGGGCCAAGAAGCGAGGATCGAGCCGTCTGAACTTTACAATAGAGAGAACGTGCAGAGCAGATCCAACGGGGCTTACCCGAGCAATATAGCGAGAAAAATGACGAAAGAAAAATGAGGAAAAGAAGCGGCACAAAGGAAACACTAAATGCGACCGCGCTAAACTTCGACGCCGTGCGTCCGGCAAACCTCCATCACCCCGAGCCGGTCTTCTGCTCCCACTTTACTGAGAATGTGATGGATGTGATTTTTCACCGTTTGTTCGGAAAGATTCAGGTTGGAGGCAATCTCTTTATTGGTTAGCCCGCGAGCGATCAGCGGTAGTAGCTGCTGTTCCCGACGCGTCAGCCCAATCTGATCGCGCACCCGGTGGTTGGGCAGCGGCAATACCTGACGGGAAACGAATCGGAACAGTATCCGGCACAAGGAAGGCGGGCAGACCACTTCGCCCCGCGCCACCATTCTCACCGCATCCACGATATCCACCGCGGACGCATCCTTCAGCAAATACCCCGACACTCCTCGCCGCACCGTCTCCAGGAAGATTCGCTCGTCGGCTTCCATGCCGATAACCAGCGCCTTCCAGCGCAGGCCATCCCCCAGGATCTCCTGCACCAGATCGTCCCGCGACAACATTGCATCCGCCGAGTCAAACAGCAAGATGCTGGCTTCGGATTCCCGAATGGTCTCCGCCATCGCGTCGTTAATTTCCTGCGACGGCTGGGCCCACATGTCGGTGCGTTTGTTCAAGATCCGAGCGAGCGATTCCCGCAAAAGCCGGTTCGCTGAAACGACAAAGACTCCAATTTGCTGGCAGGGCACGAAGTGTCCTTTTTTTAAGTTGAGGTCCGTTTACGAACTACGAAATTAGCAATGAGAGGAACTGTCGCAGGCACCGGGTATCTGCCAGTTATCCTATCACTGGTTACCTGAATTCCACAGACCGACATCGTCCCTCAGTTCAGTCGAAACTGCTTTGGCCCCGAAACTACCGCTATCTCTGCTGCAACCGTCCGCTCTTTACGGCTATGTCGAGCCCATCACCCCAAAACAAATATTCCCGAATCGGTTAAGCCGGGTCAATTCGGTACAAACACCTACTCCCTTCAAGAACACCACATCGGTCAAATGGTTGCATCGCATCATGCTAACTCTGTACGTTGCCCTGCTTTAATCCTTTCTTCACTTCCACTTACCGGCCCGCTTTTCCCTAAGATTCTCCTATCATCTGCAAGATTACCGCCATTCGTTCCGGAGAGTTTGTAAACTTTTGTAACATATGTGTACACTTTTCCACCTGTCCCTCTGCTGCGTTGTCAGGCCTTCCACACTGCGTTATGCTCGGATCGTTCATGGTCGACATTCATTGCCACTTACTTCCGGGAATTGACGACGGCGCTACCTCCATCGAAGTCTCGCTCGAAATGGCCGCCATGGCCGTCGAGGACGGCATCACCCAAGTAGTGGCCACGCCCCACGCCGGCAGTGGGTTCACCTTTCGTCCTGACGTGGTCAGGGAGCTTCGCGTCGAACTGCAGGCGCGCCTCGGCGATCGCTTGACCCTGCTCACCGGATGCGATTTTCACCTGAGCTTCGACAATCTGCAGGACATCCGCACCGAGCCCGAGCGCTTCACCATCAATCAAAAGTCCTACCTGTTGGTGGAATTCGCCGACTACTCCATTCCCCCGGCGATCGATCAATCTCTTCATAACCTTCAACTCGCCGGCCTTCATCCCATCATTACCCATCCCGAGCGCAACCCTTTGATTCGCAGCCAGCCGGAACGCCTCTACAAATGGATCCGTCAGGGCTGCTACGTGCAGATCACCGCTGGGTCGTACCTCGGAAAGTTCGGCGACCGCGCCAAGGCCGCCGCGGAATTGTGGCTGGACGAAAATGCGGTGCACTTCATCGCCAGCGATGGGCATAACACCACCAGCCGTCCGCTGCGCCTGAAGGAAGCGTATTCCGCGATTGCTTCGCGCAAAGGAGACGCGGTCGCTCGCGCGCTCTTTACCGAAAATCCCCGCGCCGCCGTCGATGGCGAGCCTCTTCCGTTCGTCCCCCTGCTGCCTGAAGATCTGGGGCAAGCCCCTGGCGCCAGCACCCCCAAGCGCCGCAAACGTTTCTTCTTTTTCTGATCTGCCTAATACGCAGTGCTGAAGTTTTTCGCAAGGTTCGGTAGGGAATTGCAGTCGAGCAGGATTGCCCCGCAGGAGTAAACCTAAAACAGCTCTAGAATCTCTTCATACCTCTTGAATGGCGGAATTAAGTAAGCCCCGGCAATTCCTTCCCCGCGCGCGGTCTCCGCCCAATCCAGCATCTTGCGGGCCAGCGCAAACCCGCGATCGCGAGCCGCCGTTCCCGCCGCCTCGAGTTCCTTGAGGGTCGCCTCCGGAATCACGATCCCGGGCACTTCATTATTCAGCCGCAGCGCTTGCTTGTAGCTAGTCAGCGGCCACAGTCCCACCAGAATCGGCACCGGCGATTTCCCCCCTAGCAACTTCAGGAAGGCGCTCCAGTGCTCCGGATCGAAAATCGGCTGGGTCATGGCGAAGTGCGCTCCCGCCGCGATTTTCGCTTCGAATCGCCGCAACTCCTCGTCGATATCTTCCGCCACCGGATTTACCGCCACGCCGATCGTGAAATTCGTTGAGCCGCCCAGATTCTTTCCGGCCCAGTCGGTTCCCTGGTTCAAGCGCGACATCACCTTCACCAGCCCGATCGAATCCACCTCGTACACGCCGGAGGTCTCCGGATGGTCGCCCAACGACGGCGGATCGCCGGTGATCGCCAGCACGTTACGCACGCCGCCGATGGCCCACGCGCCCAGCAGCATCGCTTGCAGTCCGATAATGTTGGCATCGCGGGTAGTCAGGTGGGGAATGGTCTCAAAACCCCGCGCTTCCAGCGCTGCGCTCAGCATCAGCGCATCCATGCCCACGCGGGCCAGCGTTCCGCTGTTGATGTCGATGGCGTCCACGCGCCCCGAAGTCATCACCCGCGTCACCTGCTCGACGACGCGATCGATCGACACCCCCTTGGGCGGATCGATTTCGACGGACACCACGAATTTTTGCTCTTGAATTTTCTTCCACAGTGCGCTTTCCGGTTCGCGCGCCGCCACCGCCACCGCTTGCGGTGCCGCCACGGTTATGCCGCGCGAGTGCACTTCCGCGCCAGGTTTCAGCTTCTTTACCGCTTCGGACATCGCTCGCACGTGCTCCGGCGTGGTTCCGCAGCAGCCGCCCAGAATCCGCGCGCCGATCTCGACAGCTTCACGCGCGAACAGCGCGAAATATTCCGGCGATGATTTTGGATATACGGTGCGATCGCCCACGCGCTTCGGAAATCCCACGTTGGGCATGGCACTCAGCGCCGCTCCCGTTCCGCCCGTGGCTTCCGACAGTTCCTGCAGGATCGGAAGCAGCGACTGCGGCCCCACCGTGCAGTTGGCCCCGATCGCCTGAATATTCTTATTTCGCAGCGCCGCCCACGCATCCCGCGGCCGCGTGCCCCCGAGCGTGCTGCCTTCTTCGGAGTAGGTCAGTTGCGCCACTACCGGCAGTTGCGAAAAAGAGCGGATCGCATCGACCGCCGACATCAGCTCTTCCAAATCGCTAAACGTCTCCAGGATGAATAGATCTACTCCGCGCTCTTCCAGCGCTGCGGCCTGCTCGCGGAAAATTTCCTGGGCCGCTTCGGGCATCGGTTCGAGTTGCCGCACGATTCCCAGCGGCCCAATCGATCCCGCGATTAATACTTCGTGTTTCGCTGCTTCGCGCGCTTCCCGCGCAATCTTCACCCCGCGGGAATTCAGCTCGGCAACGCGATTGCCCATGCCCAGCAGCGTGAGTTTGTGGCGATTGGCGCCAAAAGTATTGGTCTCAATAATCTGCGCGCCCGCTTCGAGATACGCCATATGCGCGCGGAACACCGCTTCCGCGTGGGTCGAGTTCAGCTCTTCCACCGACCGCTGCGGACCCACCACTTCATAGAGCAGCGAGCCCATCGCGCCATCGGCGACGAGCACTGCTTCTTTCAACCGCTGCTGGAAGTCTTCGATTTTCACGAAAGTTTGTGGCTACCGAGGGAAGCGGATTCCACTTGCTCTAAAATTCTAACATGCGGCCGCGGGCCTACCGTTTCTGCTCCACCAGCGCCCTCACCGTGTCCATCAAATCAAACTTGGTCAAAATCTCGTATTTCTTGGGCCCTACCTCAACGAACACCGCCGGTCCTTCATGGCTCAGCATGTACGTCACTCGTTCCACCGGCGCGTCATGCGCGATTTGCGGCAGCGCCGGCCCCATCACTTCGCGAATCACCAGCTTGCGCAGGTCTTTACCCTGCAGCGCCAGCGTCAGAATCTGGTCCTCGTAGATCGTTCCAATCGGTCCCTCGTCCTCAAACACCGGCAACTGCGAAATATCTTCCTGCTGCATGGTGTGCAGCGCGTGAAACACCGTTTGGTAAGGCCTCGCGATAATCAGCTCACGCGTCTTGCCGATTTCATTCTTTACCCGCAGCACATCCGCGGCAGTTAGCGGCACTTCCGATTCCACATAGCCGTGCTCGCGCATCCATCCGTCGTTATAAATTTTGCTGATGTAGCGCGAACCGGAGTCCGGAGCCAGCGCCACCACCACATCCCCCGCCTTACAAGTTTTGGCCACCCGCAAAGCTCCGGAAACGGCGCCGCCGCCGGAGCCCCCGGTGAAGATGCCTTCTTGCTTGGCCAGCCGCCGCGCCCACACGAAGCATTCCTCGTCGGTCACCTGCAAAACGTCATCAACGATGCTCAAATCCATGGTCTTCGGAAAGAAGTCTTCGCCGATTCCTTCCACCACGTACGTCTTCGCCTTACCCACCACTCCGCTTTTCTTGAAGTCGTAGTACAGCGATCCGACTGGATCCACGCCGATAACCTTCACCTTGGGATTTTGTTCCTTCAGGTATTTGCCCGCGCCGCTGATCGTCCCGCCAGTTCCCATCCCGCACACGAAGTGGGTGATTTTTCCTTCGGTGTCCTTCCAGATTTCCGGGCCGGTGGAGCGGTAGTGCGCTTCGGGGTTCATCGGATTTTCGTACTGGTTGGGATAACAAGAATTGGGGATTTCGCGCGCCAGCTTCTGCGCCACCGAATAATAGCTGCGCGGATCTTCGGGTTCGACCGCCGTCGGGCACACGATCACCTCGGCGCCCAGCGCCTTCAGCGCGTCGACCTTCTCGCGCGATTGCTTATCATTGATGGTGAACACCACTTTGTACCCGCGCGCCGTGGCCACCAGCGCCAGCCCCATGCCGGTATTCCCGGATGTTCCTTCGATAATGGTCCCGCCCGGCTTCAGCAGCCCGCGCTTTTCCGCATCATCGATCATCGAGATCGCCACGCGGTCCTTCACCGAACCGCCGGGGTTCATATAGTCGGCCTTCACATACACTTCGGCAACCAGTCCTTTGGTGACCCGGTTCAGCCGAATCAGCGGCGTATTTCCCACCGCTTCCAGGATATTTTTGCATTTCATACAGATAACTCCCGGCCACTCGCCTAACCAGATTAGAGACTCATAGAAAATCTGTCCAGCAGCAGTTTGCCAACGCGTTCCCGCATCACACGGTGGGCAGCCGCAATGGTATGCTCGCCGTTGATGCCCGCCGCCCCTGAACCTCCGCCCGGCCACCTCCAGCCGCCCGACCGTGCAATCGCATCGACTCCCGATCGCGCTCTCGCCCCGGCACCTGAAGGCGTTCTGGCGTCGGTTCCCGATGGCTCCCTTGCGCCGCTGTCTGCCGCCGATTTGGCGCGAGTTTCTGGTACCGGCATCGACATTATTTTCTACGACGGCCACTGCGGCATGTGCCATCGCAGCGTGCGCTGGGTGGTGAAGCGTGATCCCGCGGGGACGCGGTTCCGTTTCGCCCCGCTGCAAGGCACCACCTTCCAGAAGTTAGTCCCCGCGTTCTACCGCGCTGCCCTTCCCGACAGCATGGTGTTGCGCACCGCCGACGGGAACCTCCTGCTGCGCTCCGATGTGAGCATCCATATCCTTCGCCGACTAGGCGGCCCGTGGATTCCGCTAGCCAGCATGTTGCATGTGGTTCCCCGCGTCCTCCGCGACGGCGCCTACGATTTCATCGCCCGCATCCGACGCCGCCTCTTCGCCCGCCCCACTGACACTTGCCCGATCCTCCCGCCCGACCAACGCGCCCGCTTCGACGACTGAGTTCTCACGCGTTCTTCCTCGCCTGTCGATAATATGGCTAAGATCTTTGCTGGAGGTTGGTCGATGAAAAAGCCGAAAAGCCTAGCAACCGCTCCAACGATTCGCTGGGACACGGCGGCTAGTGATCCATCGGGGCCGACCAAGACGCAATTAGACGCTTTGACTCGTCAATTCGATGATCTTCTCGCTCCGCTGCAAGCGCCGGAGCACCAGCCGGAATGAAACGAGCGTGCCATGGCACACCACAGGAGAGGGGACGCGCTGCGGTCGAATTCGCGATAAGCGACAAATTGAACACTCGCGGAATCATCACGCCGAACGCTATGATTACAGCGGAGGAATTCATGGACCGCCAAAACATTTCCAGCGGCACGCCGTGGGAACCCAAAATTGGCTACTCGCGCGCCGTCCGCGTCGGACCCTACATCCAAGTCTCCGGAACCACAGCCACCAACGCGCAAGGAGAACTGATCGCGCTGGGCGACTACTACGGGCAGACCGTCCAGATCATTCGCAATATCGAATCCGCCATCGCCAAAGCCGGCGCCACCCTCGCCGATGTGGTGCGCACCCGCATCTTCGTCCGCGACATCTCCCAATCCGAAGCAGTGGGCCGCGCGCACTGTGAATTTTTCGGTTCCGTCCGCCCCGCCTGCAGCATGATCCAGGTCATGGGCTTCGTCTCCCCCGATATGCTGCTCGAAATCGAAGCCGACGCCATCCTGACCAACTCAAAATAATGCGGAGAAAAATGGACCCGGGCGGTCCAACTTGTAACCAGATATTCACAATCACGCATCGTCGGCTCCGATAAAATACCCCGCGATGCTTGATCAGGGCTTACAAATCCAGGTGGCCGCGCCAACTCCCAGCGGTCCTCGCATCGTTCGCCTTGCCGGGGCGCTCTCGCTGCCGACTATTTTCCAATTCCAATCGGCCGTGCGCGCAGAGCCCGCTCCCGTCACCATTCTCGACCTCACTTCGCTCAGCTACATGGATTCGGCCGGTCTCGGCGCTCTAGTCGGCGCATTCGTCTCCGCGCAGCACGGCAAGCGGAAAATAATCCTGGTCGGTGTGCCGGACCGTGTCTCCGTGCTCATGGACATGACCCATGTGCGCTCGCTGATCCCCAGCTACGCGACGCTTGAACTTGCGCTCGCCGCCCTCGCCAACGCCAACTAGCCCAGCGCATTCCGCTTAAGAATCAATCCCGCCGAAAATCCCTTCCGCGATTCGCTCGCTGCCTTACGTTAGAATGGTTGGCGAATGGGACGCTTCTACCAAACCTCGATGAAAATTGGCAGCGGCACGCTTTTTGGCCGCCTGGCCTTCACCTTTCTGTTAATCATCGCGATCGCGGTGGGCGCCGCCACCGGCTTGCTATTCGTTTACACCAGTGACCTGCCGCAAATCCGGGCGCTCGAGGACTACCGGCCCAACGTGGTCACCGAACTCTACGCCGACGACGGACAGCTGATTGGCAGCTTCGCCTTACAGCGTCGCATCCTGGTCACCTACGAGCAGATCCCCAAAGTCCTGAAAGATGCACTTCTCTCCACCGAAGACCAGCATTTCGAAGAGCACTGGGGCGTGGATTTCCCGCGCGTGATCGAAGCCGCCTATCGCAATATTCTTCTCCGCCGCCGCGCCGAAGGCGCCAGCACGCTCACCATGCAGCTTGCCCGCGTGTTGTTCCTTACCCCCGACAAGAATTTCCGTCGCAAGGTGCAGGAAACCGCGCTGGCCATTCAAATCGAACGCCACTACACCAAGCAGCAGATCCTCGCGATGTACGCCAACCAGATTTATCTGGGACACGGCAATTACGGTTTCCAGGCGGCGTCGGAGTTTTATTTCGGCCACCCGCTCAACGAACTCACTTTGCCGGAAGCCGCTTTGCTCGCCGGCATGGTCAACGGCCCCAAATTTTCTCCCCTCAATAATCCCGCGCTGGCTCTCGCT
>Ga0182024_10016412_pt1 | contig 14046 bp, 10 predicted proteins | sample P32metaG_FD_120480 | JGI IMG/M metagenome (GOLD analysis project Ga0182024, IMG submission 120480) | Permafrost microbial communities from Stordalen Mire, Sweden - P3-2 metaG (Illumina Assembly) | ecosystem: Environmental > Terrestrial > Soil > Wetlands > Permafrost | place: Sweden: Stordalen... | reverse complement strand
TGCGCAGTCTCTGTCTCTGGGGAGGACTAAGTCATGGCGCTCATTGAATCTGCCGCGCCTAAGCCGCAGGCACATGAACTGCAGGATTTGTCCGCGCGCGAGATTGCAGGCCTCATCGCCGCCCGCGATCTCTCATCCGCCGAAGTCGTCGAACATTTCATCACGCGGCTCAACGCCGTCAACGGCAAACTCAATGCCGTCACTGTCGACTTATTCGAAAGCGCGCGCAAAGCGGCCGCGCACGTCGACAAGGCGCTGTCGCGTGGCGAGAAGCTTCCGCCGCTTGCCGGTCTGCCGGTGACGATCAAGGAATGCTTCGATCTTGCCGGCACGGCATCGACATTCGGGCTGGTGTCACGCCGCGACGCGATCGAAAGCAAAGACGATCCCTATGTCGCGGCGCTCCGCGCCGCAGGCGCGATCCCGATTGCCAAGACCAATCTCCCGCAGCTGATGATCTTCACCGAAACCGACAATCCGCTCTACGGACGCACCAACAATCCGTGGGATCTGGAAAGATCCTGCGGCGGCAGTAGCGGCGGCGAAGCGGCCGTCATTGCCGCCGGCGGCTCGCCGCTTGGCCTCGGCAACGACATCGGCGGCTCGCTCCGCATTCCCGCGGCGTTTTGCGGGATCGCGTCGATCCGGCCGACCGCGGGCCGCACGCCTGACCACTGCGCCCATGGTTTACCGGTCGGTCAGCGCGGGATCGTCAGCCAGGTCGGCCCCATGGCCAGGCGCGTGGAAGACCTCGTCATGGGTCTGGGCGTGCTCGATCGCGCCCGCAATCCGTTTGCCGATCCGGGGTCGGAATTGGGCAACCCGGACGGGGTCGACCTGAGCCGCCTGCGCTTTGCGACATTCACCGACGACGGCGAGTTTCCGGTCGCACCCGCGGCCCGGCGCGCGGTTGCCGAAGCCGCACAAATCCTGACTGCGGCTGGAGCGCGGCAAGTGGCGTGGCAGCAGCCCGTGCTGAGTCGCGCGATTGATCTTCTCTTCTCTAGCCTCTCGGCCGATCGGACTCAGACCTTCAAGCGCCTATTGCGTGGTAACCGCGTTGACCGGCGCGTCCGCCCCCTGCTGTTGACGGCGGCAATGCCGCTCTGGCTGCGCGGCATTGCCGGAGTCGCGCTCGACGCCTTCGGCCAGCGGCGCCTCGCTGCAAATCTGCGGCGCTTCGCTACCGGCAGTGTCGACGAATATTGGCAGACGATCGAGGCGATCGCCGATTTCCGGCGCGCTCTGCTCCGCTCGTTCGAAGAGGCCGATGGCGGTCCGATCGATGTTGTTCTTTGCCCGGCCTATGCGGTGCCGGCAGTGCGGCATGGCGCGACCGAGCTGATGCCGATGCCGGGCGCTTATGCCCCGATTGCCAATGTCAGCGGCTTTCCCGCCGGCATCGTGCCGGTCACGCGCGTCCGGCCGGGGGAAGAAAGCGATCGCCCTGCCAGCCGGGATATGATGGATCGCGTCGCGCGTGAAAGCGAACGAGGCAGCGCCGGTTTGCCGATCGCCGTGCAAGTGATCGCGCGGCCATGGCGCGATCACGTCGCGCTCGCCGCCATGGCGAAGATAGAAGCGGCGGCGAGGAAGCAGCCGGGCTATCCGGCCCGGCCGCCGCTGTGAACGACGCGCGACCTGAGCCTGCCGCAACGATGCGCGCGATCTTCGACGCTCAACGTACGGCGTTTTTGCGCGCCGGGCCACCGTCGCTGCAGGAGCGGCGCGCCGATCTGAAAAAGCTCGGTGAGGCGATCGGCAACAGTGTGGATCGTCTGGCAGCGGCAATTTCGGCGGATTTCGGCAATCGCTCGCGATACGAAACCGAGCTCGCCGAGGTGTTTCCCGCGCTGTCGGCGATCCGCCATACGCTCCGCCATCTTTCCGGCTGGATGCAGCCGAAGCGGGTATCGGTCGGCCTCGAACTGATGCCGGCGACGGCGCGCATCCTCTATCAGCCGGTCGGCGTGGTCGGGATCATCAGTCCGTGGAACTACGCCTTCCAACTGGCGGTCGTCCCGGTCATCGCGGCACTCGCGGCCGGCAACCGCGTGATGTTGAAACCATCGGAGCTTACGCCTCGCACCTCGGATTTTTTAGCCGAGCTTCTTGCCGGCCTGTTTGCTTCCGCCAAGGTCGCAACTATCACCGGCGGACCCGAAACCGGACAAGCTTTTGCGCGGCTGCCGTTCGACCATTTGTTCTATACCGGCTCAACGGCCGTGGGACGGCAGATCATGGCAGCCGCGGCCCAAAACCTGACGCCGGTGACACTCGAACTCGGCGGTAAATCGCCGTGCATCGTTGGAGAAGACGCGGCGCTGCCGAGCGCGGTCGAAAGCATCGTTTACGGCAAGCTCCTGAACGCCGGCCAGACGTGTATTGCGCCGGATTACGTCCTCCTGCCCGAGAACAAGCTTGACGCGTTCGTCGCACTAACCGCTCAGGCCGTGCAAAAATTCTACCCGACGCTTGCCGACAATCCGGACTACACCTCGATCATCAACGAGCGGCACTATCGCCGCATCGCGCAATATGTGGCCGAAGCCAAGGCCAGCGGCATGCGCGTCGTTGAGATCAATCCTGACTCCGGGGCGTTGCCGGTCGAAACGCGCAAGCTGCCGCCGACCTTGATCATCGACCCTGGCGAAGAGCTCGCCATCATGCGCGAGGAAATTTTCGGGCCGGTGCTGCCGATCAAGACTTATCGCGGGCTCGATCAAGCCATCGATTACGTCAACGGCCACCCGCGGCCGCTGGCGCTTTATTATTTCGGCTCCGACCCGGGCAAGCGCGACGAGGTTTTGCGCCGGACGATCTCCGGCGGCGCCGCGATCAACACGACGCTGTTTCATTTCGTGGCGGAGAATCTTCCGTTCGGCGGCGTCGGCGCATCGGGAATCGGCGCCTATCACGGTGAGTTTGGATTCCAAACCTTCTCGCATCGCAAAGGTGTATTCCTGCAAAGCCGCCTTAACGGATCGCGTTTCTTGCATCCGCCGTTTGGACGCCTCACCGATTTGATGCTTAAGTTTCTCGGACGGGGCTAACGCCTCGCCCGGCGAAAACCGTAGCGCGGGCGCCCCTCGCACAACAGTGCGAGCTCATCTCAATCCGCCGGGCGACTAGACGTGAGCGGCCCCTCGCCATTGGCGCGGCGTCGTGCGTGTTTGTTGGCGGCGCGGACGATGGTCTGTACCTGTGCCGTCGAAGCCGGATAGATCACGCCCGCCGGCCGGCGATCACCTCCCGGCATGGTGTTTTACCGCTGGCGCAAACGCTTCGTGTGCTGCGCGAGGTAGACATTGAGCAAGAGCGGTTGGGTGTGACGTGATAACCTTCGATCTCAAAGTGATGCTCGGCGAACATCATCGAGGTCCAGCCGGTCTGGTCGGCGCAAATTGCCTGCTCGCGTAGCTCTTCGAGAGTGCTAACGTAGCGGTCGCGGTCCAGTCCCCAGAGACCTTTCCCAAGGTCAGCCTCGGAAGCCACCGCGACCGGGTAGAACATACCAAACTTCATGGCCACACCCCTTATCGCGGCGCCGGCTTGCTACCCGGCGGCCGCAAACGGTAGGAAGGGGTCACCAGAGGGTCAACGCGCGGTCTTGCGTCTGGCGCAAGACGTGGAAATAAATTGCAACAACCGCCCATGAGCGAACGGCCGACGTTTATCGAAAAGCACGGCTTGTGGAGCGATGCGCAGAAACGGCTCGCCGACGACATCAAACGCCGGATCGAGCCGGAGAAGCTCCGCTTCGTCAGGCTCGCCTGGGGCGATACTCACGGCTATTCGCGGGCGAAAACGCTGACAATACCCGCTTTTCTCGCGGCGTTGACCAACGGCTACAACATCGGCGTTGCCACCACGACGCTGGATTCCGCAGGCGCGCGCGTGTTCGCCTCGTTCACCAGCGGCGGCGGCATGGGCCTCGACGAGATGACCGGCTCGCCCAATCTCACCATCGTCTGCGATCCGGCGACTTTTCGCATCCTGCCTTGGGCGCCGGGCGTCGGCTGGATACTCGGCGACGAATATTTCAACGACGGCCGGCCGTTTCATTTTTCGCCACGGCAGCTTTTGCGCAAGGCCCTGCAAAAACTCGGCGAGCGCGGCTGCGCCGCCATCGTCGGCCCGGAGATCGAGTGGTATCTGCTGCGTGTCGCCGACGATCATCTGACCGAAGACAACGTCGGCGCGCCCGGCATGCGAGGCCGCCCAATCAGGACCTGGCCGGTCGAGCCAGGTTATCACTACCATTCCGAGTCCAACATGGACCTCATGCAGCCCGTGTTCGATGCGCTCGGCGACGCCTTCGAGGCATTGGGGCTCGGATTACGCTCGATCGAAAACGAGTGGGGACCGGGACAAGTTGAATGCACTTTCGCGCCACGCGCGGCGCTGGAAGCTGCCGACAACGTGTTTCTGTTCCGCACCGCCGCGCGCCAAGTTTGCCGGCGTCTCGGCTATTTCGCGACGTTCATGTCGCGGCCGGCGCTGAAGGGCTTTTATTCGAGCGGCTGGCATCTGCACCAGTCGCTCACCGATGCTTCAAGCGGCGCCAATCTGTTCACGCCGCAGAAGCCCGGGGAAATTCTCTCGCCGCTAGGCCGTTGGTATCTCGCCGGCCTTCTGCAATACGCGGTGCCGGGCACGGCCTTCGCTGCGCCAACCGTCAATGGGTATCGCCGCTTCCGTCCGAATTCGCTCGCACCCGATCGCGCGACATGGGCCTACGATCACCGCGGCGCCATGATCCGGGTGCTCGGCGGTCCGGATGACCCGGGGACGCGGCTGGAGAACCGCGTCGGCGAGCCCGCGGCTAATCCTTATCTCTATATTTTGTCGCAAATCGTCGCCGGCCTTGCCGGCATCGAAGCCGAATCCACGCCGCCGCCGCCGAATGATGAGCCTTACGCTGCCGAGCGGCCGATGCTGCCGCAAAGCCTGCCCGAGGCGCTCGACGCCCTCGACAAGGAGCCGTTGTTCCGCCGCACGCTCGGGGATACTTTCATTGACTATTTCGTTAAGCTGAAACGAACCGAAGCTGGCCGGTATTTACGTTCGCTCGAAGAAGCAGGCGCATCATCGCCAAGCGACGAGCCGAGCACGTGGGAGCAGAATGAGTATTTTGATTTCTTTTGAGCGCAGCCGTCGTGGCCACGCCGGGACGGCACGACAGACATAACGACAGACACGGAGTGCGCGATGACAGCGCTGGAGAAGATCGGACCGCAGCCGACGCGGCTCGGCGGCACGGCGCTGTATGATTGGGACTATCTCGTCCAGGAGGATCGCGCCCATCGCCTGATCTACACCGATCCGGCCATTTTCGAAGCCGAGATGAGGCATATCTTCGGCGGCACGTGGACCTATCTCGCCCATGAAAGCGAGATTGCAAACGCAAACGACTTCATCACCCGGCGCATGGGCTTGCGTCCGCTCATCATCGTGCGCGACTCGGACGGGAAAATCCGCGCGCTTTATAACCGCTGCACCCATCGCGGCACGACTTTGTGCCGCTGGGAGAAAGGCAACACCAAATCGTTTCAGTGCCCCTATCATGGCTGGAATTTCCTCAACACCGGTAAGCTACGCGGCGTGCCCTGGCCGGAAGGCTACGCCGACGACATGCGCGATCCGAAATACAACCTTGCCCAGGTGCCGCGCGTGGAATCGTACCGCGGTTTTATTTTCGGCACGCTCAACCTCGACGCGCTGCCGCTCAACGAGCATCTCGGGCCCATCGCCACAATCATCGACGAGTGGCTCGGTCGCAATCCCGGCGGCAAGGTCGTCGTGTGCGAAGCGAACCGGTTTAGGTACAAGGGCAATTGGAAGCTCGCCTACGACAATTCGTGCGACGGTTATCACGTCGCCTATTCGCACCGCTCGTTGCTGGAGACCGAAAACCGTTTTGCCGGCGAAAATGCCAAGGGCATGGCGTACTATCGCAACTCGCCCGACACTCAGCCGATGTATATGCGCTATACGGGCCACGGCAATCACTTCAAGGACAAGCGGCCAAATCTGGAAAAGCGGCCCGGCGGCCTGTGGGCACTGGAAAGCGCTCATCCCGGCATGGAGCACTACGAAGCCGACTTCATCCGCCGCTACGGCGACCGCGCCTTCGCACTCCTTGACCTCGCCGGCTCGGAACCCGTCAACATCAACGTCTTTCCGAACTTCTCGCTGCTCGGCAACCATATCCAGGTGTTCGAACCGGTCAGCGTCGCGGAGACCAACGCCATCTGGTACGGCACCATGATTGTCGACGCGGACGGCAGCCTCGGCGCCGACGCCGTCACCGACATCAACGCGCTGCGCATGCGCACGCAGGAAGGCTTTCCTAATTTCGGCGAAGTCGACGACATCGCCAATTTCGAGCAGATCCAGCGCGGTCTTATGGCGATCGAGGACGAGTGGGTCTACATGAACCGCGGCCTCGGCATTCCCGACCGCGTCAAGACACACGAAGACGGCTCGATCACCGCGCCGGCGACCGACGAGGCGTTCATGCGCGAGCACTTCAAGGAATGGAAACGGCTCATGCTGGCGCGGCCGAATTTCGCCATCCAGCGGGAGCCGTGACGTGAACGCACCGACGCCACTCGATCCGTCGCGCAGTTCGTACTACGTCACCGACGCGCTCTACCGCGACCTCATCGCGAATTTCTCCGGCTGGCAGGACGATGCGCGCGCCGTGGCCGACGTCGCAATCCGCGATGAGTTCCGCCGGCTGCTGGAGCGTGAGACACGGTTTCTCGATCAACTGCGCTACGAAGATTGGCTCGCCATGTACGCGGCCGAGTGCATCTATTGGGTGCCGTCGACGCCGAATGCCGGTGACCCGCGCCGCGAGATTGCGGTAATGTTCGATGACCGCCGCCGGCTCGAAGACCGTGTCTATCGGCTGCGCACCGGCTTTGCCTGGTCGCAGGCGCCCGCTTCGCGCACGGTCCGCTTCATCACCAACGTCGAGGTGTTCTCGACCGGCCACGAAGACGCGCGGATGCTGCGGTCGAACTTCCTCATCAGCGAGTTCTGGGGCGACGAGACCCGCCAATTGACCGGCTGGGCCGGACACCGCGTGATGCGCGGCGACGACGGCTGGAAGATCCAGGCCAAGCAAGTAAACCTGATCGAATGCGATCAATCGATCCGCAATCCGAGCATTATTTTGTAGGCGCGCTCGCTCCGTCTTTGCGAGGAGCGAAACGACGCTCCTCACTCCGCCGCCTTTTCCGGTGACTTATACTCGGTCTGGGCGCGCTGCTCGACCGGTTTCTCGGCGCGCGTCAGGTTATAAGCCGTGTTGACCAGCGCCATATGCGAGAACGCTTGCGGGAAATTGCCCACGAGGCGCTTGCGGCGCGTATCGTATTCTTCACTCAACAAACCGACATCGTTGCGCAACGCGATGAGCCGGCGAAACAACCGCTCGGCATCGGCAATGCGGCCTTGCAGCACGTAGACATCGACGAGCCAAAAACTGCAGGCGAGAAACGCGCCTTCGCCGGGCGGCAGGCCGTCATCCGTTTCCGCCGTGTCGTAGCGCATGACGAAGCCGTCGCGCAGCAAGCGACGCTCGATCGCCGCTATGGTTCCCTGCACGCGCGGATCGGAAACCGGCAGGAAACCGACGCAGGGCATGAGCAGCAGGTTGGCGTCGAGCTGTTTCGATCCGTAAGACTGCACGAAACTGCCCAGCTCGTTGTCGAATGCTTTCGCGCACACATCGTTGCAGATCTCGTCACGCAATTTGCGCCACTCGTCGAGCGGTCCTTCCAACCCAAACGTTTCTGCGCTCTTGATCGAGCGATCATACGCGACCCAGGCCATGACCTTGGAATGGGTGAAATGCCGGGGCGCGCCGCGGACCTCCCAAATGCCTTCGTCTGGCTCCTGCCAGATTTTCTTCAGATGTTCTAGGAACGCAAGCTGCACGGGCCATCCCGATTCGTTGGTCGACAGTCCGCTGCGGCGCGCCTGATGGTGGACGTCCATAATCTCACCGAAGACGTCGAGCTGGAGCTGGTTGTGGGCCGCATTGCCGATGCGCACGGGCGCGGAATTCTCATATCCGGGAAGCCACGGCGCGGTCCATTCGGTGAGCCGCCGCTCGCCGGCGATGCCGTACATGATCTGCAGTTGATCGGGGCTGCCGGCCACGGCGCGCAACAACCAATCACGCCAAGCCTGCGCCTCTTCGTAATAGCCGGCATTCATAGCGCCGAGCAAAACCAGCGTGGCGTCGCGCAGCCAGCAATAGCGGTAATCCCAATTGCGCTCACCGCCGAGCTGCTCGGGCAGCGAGGTGGTCGGAGCGGCGACCATGCCGCCGGTCGGTTCATAAGTGAGCGCCTTGAGCGTGATGACCGAACGGAGGACCGCTTCCGACCACACCCCGGCGGGTCGGCATTTCGTCGACCAGTCGCGCCAAAATTTTTCCGTTTCCTGGAGTGCCGTCGTCGGATCGACGGGCTCATGCAACGGCCAGTGCGACGGCGAATAACTCAGAGCGAACGGAATGGTATCATCTTTGTTGATGGTGAACTCGCCGACCGTTGTCATATCTTCGCCGCGCAAATGCACCGGCGTGCGTACGACCACCATGTCCGGCCCGGCGATTGCGCGCAACGAGCCGTCTTCCAGACGCGTCACCCAGGGCACCACCGCCCCATAGCCGAACCGCAAGATCAGCTCGGTGCTCATCGTTACTTTTCCGCGCGTGCCGACTGCCAAACGTACGATGGTCGAGTGTCGGCCGCCCGGCGGCATGAAGTCGATGAGCGTCGCTGCGCCTTCCTCCGTTTCGAAAAGCGTCTCGAGGATCAGCGTGCTCGGCCGGTAACGGCGCGTGACGCGAGCTTCCGCGCACGGCGCGATCAGCCAGCGGCCGTGCTCGGGCGAACCAAGGAGCGCGGCGAAGCACGCCTCCGAGTCAAAACGCGGACAGCAGAACCAATCAATCGAGCCGTCGAGGCAGACGAGCGCGGCGGTCCTGCAATCGCCGATAATCGCGTAATCTTCGATGCGCGCCATAAGGTCAGGAAAATTCAACGATGACTTTGATGTCATCGGGCTGCCGCTGCAACGATTGCGTCCACTGCTCCACCGGCTCGCGCCGCGTAATCAATGCATCAAGCCAGGCTTTGTCCGCCTGCCGCAACGCCTCGCCCGCCATTTCATAATGCCGGCGGTTGGCGTTCACGGTTCCGAACACGGTATCGTTGTCGAGCACCATGGTGCGATTGAGTGCCCCGACATCGACGTCGAAGTCGTGACCGGGCTCGGTGACGCCGACGAGGCAGACGATGCCGCCGGATGCCGTGCTGCCGAGCGCGTCGCGCACAACGCTCGGGGCGCCGCTGCACTCCATCAGGATATCGGGCTTGAGCCCGAGATTGGCGAGGTTTTCGACATGGTAGGTTCCGCCGAGCTGGCGCACCAGGTCGCGCTTCCTCAGACTCTCATGGTTGTCCAGCACGTGAACCTCGATGCCGTGCTGAGCGCCGATGAGCGCGGCGAGGAGTCCGACCGGACCGGCGCCCGTAACCAACATCGTCTTCGGTTGCCATGAGCGCGCGCGCTGACCAATGCGCTCGGTATGATCCCAAGCCTTGGCGACAACGCTGGTGGGTTCGAGCAATACACCCGCCACCCCAAGCGACGCATCGACCTTGACGAGAAAGTCGGGCTCGATCCGGAAAAATTCAGACCCGAAACCGTTACGCTCCTTGATGCCGCGCTCGGTGTAGCGGCCGTTGCGGCACATATCCCACTCGCCGACGGCGCAGGCGGGACAGGGAACAGGGTCTGGCCGCCGCACGATGCCGACAACAAGATCGCCGGCTTTCACGCCCGAGCCGGCGGGTGCTTCCTGCACCGTACCGAGAGATTCATGACCGATCACCAGCCGCGTTTGGCCCGGCGGCGCCCAGCCAAAATGTCCGGAGACGATCTCTCGATCGGTGCCGCATACACCGATTGCGAGCGTGCGGACCAGCACCGCGCCATCCGAGGAAGGCGGATCGGCAACGTCTTCAACCCGCGCCGAATTGGCGGTGCCAGGAGCGACAGTGAGGGCGCGCATTCGTTTTGTTCCACGGTAATTCGGTCCCGACATCGAGCGGACCGTGCGCAAAAACGCGACCCATGTTGGCGATAAGTCGCAGTCGGCCCGATAAGTTCCATTCGTGGAACTAAAGCCGCTTTCCGGGGTTCTTGTGCGGCCATGTGCTGAAATCGCTGCTTTCAGGCGCTGGCAATCGTATTCGTAGGGAATTCGACATGGATCCTATCGGACGCAAGCGCTGGGCCATCGCCGAAGGATACATTCCCTCGCAGAGTTCGCTTTCCGATCGCGCACTGATCTCTCACGAGACCGCCTGCATCCTCAATGCCGGCGGTCAGGAAGCGCACGTCAACATAACCATATTCTTCGCCGATCGTGAGCCGATCGGAATCTATCGGGTCACGGTCGCCGCCCGGCGCACGTTGCATTTGCGTTTCAACGATCTCGAACAACCCGCGCCCGTCCCGCGCGACACAGATTATTCCTCCGTTTTCGAATCCGACGTTCCGATCATCGTTCAGCACACGCGGCTTGATTCCCGTCACGCCGAAGTCAGCTTGCTTTCGACCACGGCGTACGCCGAGGCCTAAGCAGCGTTGACGACGCACTGTTTTCTCAGCGCAAAAAGTTTCACGAAATTGCAATGTGAAATTTCTTGCGAAAATTACTTTGCAACGCATCATGAATGAACCGAAAGAGTGGAACTTATCGTGCTTAAGACGGTTGTTGCGGCACGGAACCGGAGGAGAATCCCGTGACTGTGATCGTCGTTTCCAACCGCGTTGCGCGGGCAAAATCAGATGAGCCGGTCGCCGGAGGACTAGCGGCGGCGTTGATTCCGATGGTCAAAGACTCCGGAGCGATCTGGGTCGGTTCAAGCGGCCAGACATCAGACGCGGCGCCCGGCAAAGATTCATTCGCCAAGATCGAGGCGCTGGGCACCGGCGCCCTCGCAACTGTGGACATGCCGGCGAAACATTATCGTGGCTATTATGAGGGATTTTCCAATTCGGCCTTATGGCCGGCACTGCACTCGCGCCCCGATCTCATCCAGGTGACTGCGGACGAATATGCGTCGTATCGCGAAATCAACGCGTTTATGGCGCGCGCGCTTCTGCGCTTCACCGGACCGGATGCGGTGTTCTGGATTCAGGACTACCACTTCCTCACGCTTGGCGCGGAGTTGCGTCGGTTGCAAATTAACCGCCCGATCGGCTTTTTCCTGCACACGCCGTGGGCCGATCGCCGCACCATGGCTGCGATCCCGCACCACCTCGATCTCGTTCAGGCGATGCTGTCCTACGATCTCGTCGGGTTCCAGACCGATGAGGATCGCCAGAACTTCGAGGACTATTTGCAGTGCGAGCTCGGGTTGACGGTATTCGACGGCACGATCGTATCGTCGTGGGGAGTGACGCACCTCGCCACCTTCCCGATTGGCATTGATGTCGATGATTTCACCGACCGGGCAACCAAGGCCTCCGCGCGTCCTGACTTCTCGCGTCTGCGCGCAAGCCTGCAGGGCGCGAAGCTCGTGCTCGGCGTCGATCGCCTGGATTATTCAAAAGGTCTCGCCAACAGATTGCGCGCTTTCGACCGCTTGCTCGAGGCCCAACCGCATCTCAAACGCGCGGTGTCGCTGTTGCAGGTGGCGGTGCCCACGCGCGGCAATATCCGCGCCTACCGCGACCTCAAGGCCGAGCTTGCCTCGTTGGTCGGCGAGATCAACGGCCGCCATGGCGAGGTCGACTGGCTTCCTATCCGCTACCTCAACAAGAGTTTTTCGCAGCTGACGCTTGCCGGCTTCTATCGTGCGGCGCATGTCGGCCTGGTCACGCCATTGCACGACGGCATGAACCTGGTCGCCAAAGAATATGTGGCCGCGCAAAACCCGTTCGATCCCGGCGTGCTGGTGCTGTCCTCATTCGCCGGCGCCGCGAAGCAGCTTGACGCCGCGCTCATGGTCAACCCACATGATATCGACGGCATGGCGCGGCAAGTCGCGGCCGCCCTCGCCATGGGTCTGGATGAGCGCCGGGAGCGCTGGCACTCCATGGTGGCCACGCTCAGGGGTTCCTCGGTGCAGGACTGGTTCGCCGACTTCCTGTGCGCGCTCGCAGACACGCGCCGCACGCCGACGCGGTTTACCACTCCGCGGCCGGCAACGTTGCCGGTCGTGCTGGACATCGCCAGCCGCAGCGCCCAACGGCATTGACACGGGCGGCAACGCTCACCCGCGCCGCGCGCTCACGCGGCATCGTGCGTCTTGTGGGAGTCGGCCGTGACCGCATGAATTTTCTTCCGGCCGGCGGCCACGGCCGCCTGCTGCAAGGAATGCCGGATCTCGTCACGCTTTTCGTGGATCGAAGCGATCGCCAAACCGGTCGCCACGCCCAATCCCACCAGAGCCGCTTCGGACAGCTGAAGGCTCGCTTCGATCGTCTCCGGCACCGCATCGGTCGCGCCAAGGGCATAGAGGTGACGCGCATGATCGGCATCGCGCGCGCGCGAGACGATTAGGACATCGGGCCGCATCTCGCGCACATGCGCCACGACATCGTCGATCTGACGCACCGAGTGGATCGTAATGATGACGCCGGTCGCCTTTGCGAGGCCGCAGGTTTCGAGAAAGCGCGGATCGGCAGCGTCGCCGTAATACACGTCATGACTGTCGCGGCGGTCACGGGTGACGGTCAGCGCATCGGAGTCGGCGGCGATATAAGGAATGCCGTGTTCGCGCAACAACGCGCACACGACCTTGCCGACACGGCCGTAGCCGACGACGATCGCATGCCGCTCCCCGGCCGTAGGCCGGGCCGCCAGTTCGGGGTCAACAGCCTTGCCTGACGTCAGTCGCGCCGCAAGGTACCGCGCGCCAAGCGACAGGAGTGGCGTCAGCGCCATGGTGACCGAGGTCACGGCAAGCGTGAAACTCGCCAGACGCGCTTCCACCAGGCCTAAGGCCGCCGCCGTGCCGATGCCGACGAATGCGAATTCACCTCCGGGACCGAGCAACAAACCCGTCTCAGTTGCGACCGGCCATGACAGACGAAAAAGCTTGCCTAGCCCGATCAGCAGCAGCGACTTCACGGCGATCAGGCTGACGACGCTACCAAGAAGCAAAAGCGGTTCGCGCACGAGTTCGCGGAAATCGATATTCATCCCCACGGTGAAAAAGAAAATACCGAGCAAAATACCCTTGAAGGGTGCGACGGTCGCTTCGATTGCCTTGCGGTATTCCGTCTCCGCGAGCAGCAAGCCGGCCAGGAAGGCGCCGAGCGCCATGGACATGCCAGCCTGAACGGCGATCACCCCGGCCGCTACGATCACGAACAGGACAGCAGCGACGAAAAGCTCGCTGGGGCCCGCGGTGGCCACCAGCCGGAACAACGGACGCAGCAGCACCCGGCCGAAAGCAACGATGACGATGATGGCGGCTGCGGCTTGCAGCAACGCGCTGGCGAGGCTGGCAAGAACCGATCCGCCCGACCGTGCGGCTAGAATGGAAATGAACAATAAGATCGGAATGACGGCGAGGTCCTGAGCAAGCAAGACAGAGAAACTGGCGCGCCCGACGCTGGTGGTCAGTCTCTCCTGACTCGAGAGAAGCTCGAGAACGATCGCCGTCGAGGAGAGCGAGAGGCTCGCCCCGAGCACGATCGCCTCCGAAGGACTCTTTCCAGCCAGCACCGCGGCGCCCGCGATCAAGGCGCTGGTGAGCAGAACCTGCGAACCGCCCAACCCAATGACCATGCGGCGCATAGTCGATAGCCTGGGAAACGATAGTTCGAGACCGATCAGGAACAGGAGAAAGACGATTCCCAGTTCGGCGATACCTGCAACGTTTTGGGCGTCGCTGATGCTAACCCAGGAAAGAATCGGTACCGCACCACTGATTGATCCGAGACCAAGGGGGCCCAAGATAGCGCCCGCACCCAGATAGCCGAGAACCGGGTTCAGCCCCC
>Ga0182024_10016411_pt1 | contig 14046 bp, 9 predicted proteins | sample P32metaG_FD_120480 | JGI IMG/M metagenome (GOLD analysis project Ga0182024, IMG submission 120480) | Permafrost microbial communities from Stordalen Mire, Sweden - P3-2 metaG (Illumina Assembly) | ecosystem: Environmental > Terrestrial > Soil > Wetlands > Permafrost | place: Sweden: Stordalen... | reverse complement strand
GGATGTTCCGGCACAGACCGTCCACTCCAAGAAGAAAAAATCGAATAAGCCTAAACCCTCACCCTGCCGCACGGGCTGCACGCCAAGTACTTCGGCACCCGAAATCACCGCCGCTACTCCGGAAGACGAAGCCGCACAACGGGAGCTGTCGAGCCTGGCTCGCAGCCTGCACAATGCGGGGCTTGGCGCGTACGAAAAGCTTTCTGCGTTCGCGGGAAAAAATGCCGGTAACATTTGGGGAGCGCGAGCCGCTCTGGCTCTTGGCTACGACGATTACAGCAAGAATCATGCGCAGCAGGCTTTGGCTTGGTTCACGAAAGCGAAAAGTGACGCGCTGCTGGGCGACTACGTTCTCTTCTGGAACGCGCAGACGCAGCGTGTGCTGAAGCATAACGCGGAGGCTTTCACCGCGCTGCAAACCATCCAGCGCGACGATCCCAATACGGCGATAAAAGAACAATTTCTTGAAGCTCTAGCGCCATCCGCAATGGAAGCCGGACGCCCGCGAGTGGCCGTCGAGGCACTCGAAGCCTACCCGGCCACCACCGCTAAGCCGGCGCTCCTTTTGCTGCGCGCCCAAGCGTACAAGGCTGCTCGCCAATTTTCTCGCGCGGCAAAAGACTATCAGCTGCTCTACTATAAGAATCCGCTCTCGGACGAAGGCAAGACGGCGGCCAGTGCGCTGCCGCAGATGAAGTCCACTCTGGGCGGCGAGTATCCCGTTCCCAGCGTGGAGCTGCAGGAAGAACGTGCTCAGATTTTCTACAACCAGCACAAATGGAAAGAGGCTCGCAGCGAGTTTGAGAAGCTTGGCGCGTCACTGAAAGATCCCGCGCATCGCCAGCACGCTCAGTTGCGGGCCGCGCAGGCCCGCGTCCAATTAAAGGGCTCGCCCTCGTTGGTTTCTTCGCTGGCTATCACCGATCCTGAAGTCGATGCCGAGCGGATGTTCGTCTACGCACAGCTCGAGCGCTCTGCCAAAAAAGAATCGGACATGCTGGCGGACTCCGAGCAGTTGGTCCAGAAATATTCCGCCAGCAAATGGTCGGAAGAAGCGCTGATGATGGTGGGCAATTATTATTGGGTGGAACTTGATCGCGCTAAGGCCGTCAGCTATTACCAGCGGGTTGTCGATAATTTTCCGGCCGGGAAGTACACATTTTTCTGCGAGTGGCGCACCGCCTGGATCGCGTATCTTGACCATCAACCCTTCGCCGACGACAAACTCATCGCGTTTTTGCGCAAATATCCTACCTCTGCGGACGCGCCTGACGCCCTCTACTGGCTGGGTCGCAACGCCGAGCGCAGCGGCAACCCCGGCCACGCCCGGGCCTATTTCCGCGCCGCCGTGGATCGCTTTCCGCAGACTTATTTCGGCCGCACTGCCGCCGCCCGTCTCGACAAAATGTCGCCCGGTGATGAAGACGCTCCTGATTTCCTCGCCGCAATTCCCCCGGCCCCTGCGCTCCGTCCCTTCGACGAACCGATTCCTGCCGCCGCGCAAGATCGGTGGGTGCGAGCGCAAGCCCTGCGCATCATCGCCTTCGACGCCAGCGCCGAACTGGAGCTGAAATCGGCCTTCTACGCCACGGGGTCCCCACGACTTCTCTTCGAAGCTGCTCAGGCCGCGTTCGACCAAGGCCACTTTGCCGCCGGAATGTCCTATGGCCGCTTGATCGTCCCGAATTTTGATTCGCGCAAATTCTCAGACGTTCCTGTTAACGTCTGGAAAACCCTCTACCCGCTTCCATACGAAGGTTCGCTGCGCCGCGAAGCGGCGAGAAATAATTTCGATCCCATGATCGCCGCAGGTTTGATCCGGCAGGAGTCGACATTTCAGGCCGACGCCGTATCTCACGCCAACGCTATTGGTCTGATGCAGGTGCTGCCGAAAACGGGAAAATTGTTAGCGAAGCAGCTGAAAGTCCGATACGTAAAAACCAAGCTCTTCGACCCCGAATACAATCTTGAACTAGGCATGCTGTATGTCGCGGAGCTACAAAGGGCCACTGGCGCTCCCGAATACGCCCTGGCTGCGTTCAACGCCGGCGAAGACCGCATCGCTGCTTGGCGCGCCGAACGCAACTACGAAGAAATCCCGGAGCTGGTCGAATCCATCCCCTTCACCGAAACCCGCGACTACGTCCAGATCGTCTTGCGCAACGCCGAAATCTATCGCACGGTCTACGGAGCGGGGGCGACTCCGGCGTCTACCGCGGCAACCACTGCCGCGACTCCAGAGGTAACGGCCGTACCTGCGGCGGCCACTCCGGCTACCGCCGACGCTTCCACAAATCCCAATCGGTGAAGGAGCTCGAGGTAACTTGACGTCGTGAGCTGGGCGATGCCTTGTCTAAACCCGCCCTCATACGAGGTTGGCTGCAGGAACCTGAATCGTGATCTTTGCGTACCCGGCCGGTCGTCAGACGGCCCAACTCTTGTTTGCGGCGATCTTGGTGTGTTCGCGTCATCTTTAAGTTTTTGCCGTTTGCCGCGTTCAACGCTAAACTTTCCAGTTCAATATGACCACTCCCGAAACCACGCTAGCGCAAATCGGCCGCCGCATGCTTTCCGCCAAAGCGGAACAATTCACCGAATCCGTAATTCGCGAGATGACCCGGCTGGCTATAAAACACAACGCCGTAAACCTCTCCCAAGGATTCCCCGACTTCGCCGCCCCAGCCGAAATAAAAGAAGCTGCCCGCCAGGCCATCTCCGACGACATCAATCAATACGCCATAACCTGGGGCGCAAAATCTCTACGCGACGCGATAGTAGACAAATTCGAGCGCACCCAAGGCATGTGCATCGACCCTGAACGTGAAATCACGATCTGCTGCGGCAGCACCGAAGCCATGATGTCCGCCATGATGGCTATCATCAACCCCGGCGACGAAATCGTGGTGTTCGAGCCCTACTACGAAAACTATGGCCCAGATGCAATCCTGAGCGGCGCGACCCCGCGGTTCGTGAAGATGCGTCCGCCGAAAGATGAAAATTCAGTCTGGACTTATGATGAAGGGGAACTAGCCGCAGCCTTCGGTCCCAAAACAAAAGCCATCATCTTAAACACGCCCAACAATCCCACCGGAAAAGTTTTTACTCGCCAGGAATTGGAATTCATCCGCGACCTCTGCCTACGCTGGAACACCTACTGCATCACTGACGAAATTTACGAGCATATCCTCTACGACAATACCGAACACATCACCATGGCTCGCATCGAAGGCATGCGCGACCGCACGATCGTCATTAACGGCATGTCCAAAACCTATAGCGTGACGGGCTGGCGCGTCGGCTGGGCCATCGCTCCGCCCGAAGCCACCGCCGCTATCCGGAAAGTACACGACTTCCTCACGGTTGGCGCAGCCGCCCCGCTGCAACAAGCCGGCGCAACCGCTTTGAAACAACCGCAGTCCTACTACGAAAAACTAGCCGCCACCTACAGTCAGAAGCGCGCCCGCCTACTGAAAATCCTCACCCAAGCCGGATTCACCGTCTTCAAGCCCCGCGGCGCCTACTACATCATGACGGACATCTCCCGCTTCGCGGATCCTGATCCAGCCCGTTTTCCCGCAGCCACTAGAGACGTCCGCTTCTCCAAATATCTGGTCGAAGAAATTGGCGTAGCCACCGTCCCGGGCTCCAGCTTCTATAACGACCCACAAGACGGCGCCACCCAAATTCGCTTCACCTTCTGCAAGAAAGAAGAGACGCTAGCCGCCGCCGAACAACGGCTAGCAAAGCTCCAGCCAATGTAGGCGGCGGACTTTAAGCCGCCGTCCGATCCAATTCCATCGTTTAGAGTTTAGACAGCCTCACTGCGACGGCGTCTCCCTCAACAGCTTCAGCACGTTCTCGGTGGTGTCCGTCTCGCTAATCCGTGGAAAAATCTTCTCGATGCTGTGTCGGTGCGCCTCGGCGTCTCGGTCTGTCATTGCATCCACGACCAGCACCACGTGGTAGCCATGATCGTAAGCGCTGCGCGCCGTCGACTCCACGCCGAGGCTGGTCGCGACGCCTATCACGAAAACTTGGGTTACTTCGCGCTTCCGCAAGTAGTCATCCAGCGATGTACCAATAAACGCGCCAGGGCCCCGCTTGCTGACTAGGTGATCGTTGGGGTGCTGCTCCAATTCCGGAACCAGGTCCATCCAATCGGCCGGAAACGAAAAATTGCGAGGCCCGGCGTCGGTGCGGCCTGGGGGCGGAGCCGTCACGTTGACGAGTACAACCGGCAGTCCCCGCTGGCGAAAAGCGCGCGCTAGTTGCGCAGCGCGGCCGACAATCTCGCCGCTGGGGTGCACGGTCGGCGAAGCAACGATGCCTTTTTGCAGGTCAATGACGATCAAGGCAGCGTTGCTATCGAGTTTTGTGAGCGGCATATATTTGCTTTACGATTTTGAGGCGCATAGCGCGCAAATTTGGCGTCCGCGATCACTTGCGATGTTTCTTAGCAAATTCCTCACTCATCATGATGCTGATGGTGGCGATATCTGCGAAAAAGATAAGCAGCGCCGAGTCATCTCCGCTCCGCACGTTTCCCAACCGAAACAGGAGGTACCCGACGATCAGATTGAACAGGGCCCAGGCGTGATTTACTGTAGGCGACGACATCCTTTTCATGGAGGGTGCGCGACGGGTGTAGGAAAACGTTCCCCAGAGACGCCGCACACGAAATGCGGCGGCACCACATTTGTCAAAAAAATCCGGCGAAAAAACCAGCGATGTATTGATACCAGCTCACGGATGTCATTTCCTTCACGGTTTAGACGGCCAGTTGGCGCGGGCCACAAATCAAGTTACCCACGAATTGGCAGCAAACCCTTCTGCTGATAGATCGGCCGCATGACCGCCCTGACTTTCGGCAGTTCCAACGTGAACCACAGCGAGCCAACAATGCAAAACGCCCCGGTCAATATGACCGTGTAAGGCGCTCCGATGCGGTGAGCTAGCGCGCCGGCCAGCAAACTGCCAAACGGCGCCGCCCCGAAGAACGCCATGGTGTAATAGCTCATCGCCCGAGCGCGTTTGTCTTCCGGCACCAATGACTGAATGATCGTGTTACTGATGGCCGCCCCTTGCATCAAGCCAAAGCCGACCAAAACCATCAGCGCCAGCGAGAGCCACAGCACGTGCGACAAGCCAAAGAGCATAAGCGCTCCTCCGAGCGTCGCCGCCGCGATTTGCAACATGCGGGTTAGGCCAACCACCGATTTACGGACCGCCAGCGAAAGCCCGGAGGTAAGCGCGCCGATTCCCGACGCGGTCGTTAGCCAGCCTAGGGTGTACGCGCCGCCGTGCAGCACCTGTGCTGCAAAAATCGGCAACAGCACGGCATACGAATAGCCCATCAGGCTGAGCAGTGCAAACAGTAGGAGAATGGTGCGAATAGGACGAACGGTGCGGACGTAGTCCCAACCTTCGCGCATTTGCTCGAGCATGCTGGTCGCATTGCGCTGGATATCCAAAGGCTCGATGCGCATCATTAGCAAGGATGCGATCACCGCAAGGTAGCTGACGCCATCGATCAGGAAGCACCAGCCTTCGCTTGTCGCTCCGATCACTAAGCCGGCAATGGCCGGGCCGATCAGCCTCGCGCCGTTGGCCATCGAGGAGTTGATGGCGATGGCATTACTGAGGTCGTTGCGATCGTCGACCATCTGGACGAGGAAGGATTGGCGTCCAGGCATGTCAAATGCATTGATGAGGCCCTGGAAAGCGGTGAGAGCGATGATTTCCGAAAGGGTGATGACATGTGCGAGGGCCAATGCCGCCAGGGCGAGCGACTGCACGGCTGCAGCGGCTTGCGTCCACACCAGCAGCTTGCGGCGATTGAGGCGCTCCACCCACACGCCTGCAAGCGGGCCCAGCGCAAACGAGACAATTTGCCCCGAAAAGCTGACAAGGCCAAGCAACAGCGCCGAATGCGTTAGTTGATAAACGAGCCAACTGGTTGCTACCCGGGTCATCCAGGTGCCAACTACCGAAATGCTCTGGCCAAAAAAGAAGAGCTTGAAGTTGCGGTGTTGCAGCGCCCGCCACGCGTGGGACACCGAACTTCCGGCGCGAGATGTCTTCTGTGGTTCCGAACGGATTACAGCCCCATGCAGGTGGCGCGTTTGTGCGTCATTGCTGCTCACTTTTCCGCCAAGTGCTTGATGATTTCGCCAGCCTTGAACAGGATTTCCCGTTTCTCTTCGTCGAGCTGGGCGACGGCCTGTGCAAGCCACGTTCGCTTGGCATCGCGAGCACGCCTACGCACCGCGGCGCCTTTGGAGGTGAGCTCAATATGTACCTGGCGGCCGTCGGTTGGATGGGGCTTGCGCTCCACCATGCCCATTTCTTCCAGGGCGGCGACGGTAGCCCCCATGGACTGCGGTTTCATTCCTTCTGCACGGGCCAGATCTGCGGTTGTTGCGGGCCCGTCGGTATCGATGCGCCTCATGACCGCAGCTTCGGTCAGGGAAAGCTCCTGCGAACCGGCCGCCGCGCGCACCCGGCGCACCAGTAGTCCAATAGCCTGAGTAAAATCGACAATGGAGGCTTCGAAACTCTTCCGCGGCATAATCGCTCCATTGTAAACAGGAACAGGCAAACTTGCAAGTTAAACTTGTAAGCTGGCCTGTTAAGCTGGTTTTCCTGACCGCAACGAGGCTCTGGCTGGCAACGGCGCAGGCTTTGCAAGTGAGTGCGCAGGCTTCCCAAAACCTAGCTCCCTCATTCTTGTCCCAATTTGCGCTTTGACGCCAAAGATCCGAGGTAAGAGTCGCATGCAGCAATTCTGCCCGTGTGGATCCGTGCGGAGAGCGTCAGGTCAACTGGTGTCCCAACCGCGATCCCAAGTTCGGTTTCCGGTGCGGAAGCACGATGAAGTAGCGAATCGAAAAGCAGGCATCACTCTCTTACTTCGCCGACAGACTGAGCTCCGTAGGAATCGTTATGGAAGGCAGCCCGCACTCTGTTGAAACTGAATGGCGGGAAACCAGCCGCTCTTGGCCAAAAACGCCTTTGGATCGTCCATTTGCAAAATTTCGCGAATGGCCCGGCGCTTGTCTGAGGCATGTTGAAGGACCAGGGCCGCTAGGGGGTCTGCCCACGGAACGTGAAAGATGGCGTTTGCCAACAGTCCGGCTAGAGCGATCAGCGACAAGTAGCCACGCACAGCGGATTCCGTAGCGTCTGCTCTCAACGCCGCGCTCGCAACCTGAATTGCCACTTTCCGTTTCTGACTTGCCAGCCACGGCATAGCGATGGCCGCCACAATTAACACGATGATGCCGATGATGCTGGGTTGCGCTTCGCGGTCCCCCAGGAGAGACAATCCAGAACTTACGATGACGAAGCGGCGACAGTGAACAGCAAGCCTCCGGCCACCCGAGCAGCCAATTGTTCCGCCGCTACCAAATCAGATTTGGAACGAAATCGCCACAGGACAATAATCGCCGAGAACAGCTCAACGGCGCTGTCCCCGCTGAATCCTAGAAGAGCGGGGGCTTCGCGCCGTCCAAGCCGCTGTAGAAGCCACGATGGCTTCGACACTCATCCAGACAATGGTTAGCACCTGCAGACGGGCTGCACGACGGAGTAACTCTGGAGCCGGGGCGGCCGCTGCGATCGACACTTGATCTCGCATTTTACTGCTCGGCGTCGATCATGTCCGAAGATGTTTTGTCGTCACCAAAGCTGAGCCGAGAGTCTACCCGTCACGGAATTACGCGAGGACCAGAGGTTTAGGGTTTAGAATTCAAGCCGCAATTGAAACGCGATCATGCGTGGCGTGCTGTCACCGCCCAACCCAACGCCAAGCAGGCCCGTCGGCGGAGAAGTCGCGTTCGTCAGCGCCCCAAAGCCGGTCTGGGTAGAAGGCTTTCCCGGAATCCCAGCAAGAACCATGCTCGGAAGTGCGAAATTCGGATGGTTGGAGACATTGAAGAACTGAGTGTCGAAACGGAGCTTTACACGCTCGGTTAAGGGAAACCATTTCGTGAGATAAAAATCGCTCCAGGCAAAATCTGGACCGCGGAGAGCGTTACGGCCAAGATTGCCGAATTGACAAGTCTTCGGATTATTGCCGCCATAGCACGCACCCGTGGCTGGATCCACGGTGGAAACGAACGCATTTGGATTGAGCCATTGCACGGTGCCCGGTTGGGTGACGCCGGGAATCGGTTTGTGCTCATAGAGCGGGACACCGGGAATCGCGCTGGCGAATTGCGGCCCACTGCCGTTCACAATGCCATTGCCGTTGGCAGAATATGGCGTGCTCAGTACCGAGAACGGAATTCCGGTGTGCCAAAACACGGATCCCGACACTTGCCAGCCGTTTAGCGCGTAGCCCAGCGCCTGGCTGCGCACCTTCATCGGCAATTGATAAACGTATTGGGCGCTGAGATTGCTGCGAATGTCATAGTCGCAGGGGCCGTAGTCGCGCGCCAAGTCTCTCGGAAGCGGCGCGAGAATTCCCCCGGCTGAGAACTGCAAGAAGCCACCGTTGGATACGGTGTCCATGCAACGGCTCCAGGTGTAATTGATTTGTCCCATCAAACCGTGTCCCATGCGCTTGCTCGCCGAAAGTTGTAGCCCGTTATAGTGGCTATTTGCTCCGGTGGACAATTGCGTGACGGCGCCAAATCGTGCATCGGTGGGTTGCGCATAGGGAAACGGCGCAAAACAGCCGTCGCAGACCGTTTGATAGCCATTCACTTGGGTCATGTACGGCTGGTTCACGGCGCGGGTGCCTACATATTGCGCGTGAATGCTTCCCGTCGATCCCAACTGCTGTTCGAGGCCTAGACTCCACTCCATGAAATATGGTGCGTGAAGTTTCCCATCGGGTACTGCAGTAATGGCCACCGGAGGCAGGCACCCCGCGGGATTTGCCGGTGCGGAAGCGCAAGAAAGCTCGCCCTGCGTGAACCCCGAACCGAATGCTTGATTCGCCGCCACCGCGGCGTCCACCGCGCTGGTGGGAACTCCAGGCGCAATCGACGTGCCTCCAACGGTTCCCAGCAGTCCGCCCTGGAAAGTCTTGACGTAAGGCGGGTTGAAGCCAATCACATCGGCGATGCTGCCGGGCAAGATATCGCTGAACAGGCCGAATCCAGCGCGAAGCACCGAATTGGAAGCAAACTGCCACGCCAGCGCCGTGCGCGGTTGCAATATTGCTAGCGGCGTTGAGGAAAATACGTTGCCGAGACCAGTGCGAATAACGGCGTTCAAAGGCTGATTCACATCATGCGAAATGAAATCGAAGGAACCAGTAAGACGAGCAACCTCCTTGTGCGGATCTAACGGGTTGGAATTGAAGGTATCTCGAATGCCAAAGGTCCACGTCAAATTCCTTGTCAATTTCCAGGTGTCCTGGGCATAGAGGTCCAAATTGAGGAAATTGAACGGTTGATTTGAAGAAGTGGGAAAGGTTTCCGTGGCCGTCGAGGCCACCCCGTAAATGAATTGCGGCAAGGTGGTGTAGATTACCGTGGGGACTGCTCCTTCGCCGAAATCATAATCATTCAGTCGCAGGATCCGCGTATTGATTCCAAAGCGCAACTCGTGCGCGCCATGGCTCCAGGCGAGATTGTCATTGACAAAAAACCGGGAGGCGCGCCTTCCCTGAACCCAGGTATTGTCGAGACCGCCGAGCGTGGTGAACGGGGCGTTCGCGCCGCTCCCCTGCAAAACCATGGGAAAGGCGGCCAGCGTTTTCGGAAAGTCCGTGGGGCCGAAAAGGCTCTCGTACCAGGAAAATGCCGGGTTGAAATAGTTCACCAGATTTTGCGAAAACACGTGCGTATAGCCCGAGGCAAAAGAGTAAAGGGGCTGCGGGGAAAGCGCGTTGAACAGTGGATTGATGGGATCGGTCCAGGCGGCTTGCAGCCCGGTGTCCGCTTGAAAGCGATACCAGGTGGTGTTTCTCTCGTTGATGTTGTAATCGAAACGAACGGTCTGGACCTGTTCGTGGTCGTCGCTGGAATGCGAAATGCTCTGGCGATTGGCGCAGCCGTTTCCATCATTGGGAATGGCAGGCGTAGCTCCCCCAACATCGAACGGACAGCCAAGAACCGCGAGAGGCGTTCCGTGGGTGTTTCCGTAAAGCGAAAACAACTGCCGATAGAACGGCACCGACTGCGGAGACGGTTGATATACGATTCCCCCCGTAGCGGGGTCCTTCAGTCCCAGTGGGAGTTGCTGAAGGACGTAGTTTTGAAACGCAACGGTTGGAACCGTCGTAGGCGTAACAATCGGCAAAGCGATGCGCACCCATTCGCTATCGAAGAAGAAAAACAACTTGTCGTGGATGACCGGGCCGCCCACGCTGCCTCCAAAGTGGTTCACAGTAGAGCGCGGTTTGTGATTTCCAGGAGTGGCATTCGTGAAATAGTCGGCGGCGTTGAACTTTGAGCCGTTCCAAAGCTCATATAGATTCCCATGAAACTGATTCGCGCCGGATTTCGTGACGTAGTTGACCTGCGACGCGCCGTACCGCCCCTGGTCCACTGCGTAGGAAAGGGTGTTGACGGTGACCTCCGCGATGGAATTCAACCCGAGCACGAGATTGGTTGACAATCCGCTGTTCAGATTCGTCAGGGGATCGTTGGTTTCCAATCCATCCACAATGTACCCGTTGGAAAGAGCAGGGAGCCCGTTGAACTCCACGTTGCCATACCCATTCGTGCCGCCGACGAAATCATTCCCGCTGCCTGCCGTGTTGATGAGCGCACCCGCGGCAAATTGTAGCGGGTAGGTTAAATCACCGCCCGGATTAGGAAGGTCTTCCAGCGCAGCCGCAGCCAGGGAAGTCGAGGTATTCGCGTTCTCCGGATTGAGAATCGGCGCTTCGCTGCTAATTTCAACCGTCTCCTTCGTATGCGCGACGCCGAGCGTGAACTCGACATTTTGCCTCTGGCCGAGCGAAGCGGAAATAAAGTCATTTTGCGCTGGCTCAAAGCCTTCCGACTCCACCTTGATCGAGTAAATGCCCGGCATCAGTTGGGGAAAACTGAACCGGCCCCCGGTGTCCGTGCGCGCGGTTCGCCTTAATCCAGTTTCCTTATTCGTGACCGCCACGTTCGCATCCGGCACGGCCCCGCCGCTGGCATCGCTGACTTGTCCCACGATGGCACTGGTCGTCTCACCTTGTGGCAGTGCTGTCGCCGCCCAAAATAGCACAACACTTATCAGAAGAAGACTTGCGAGGATATGGCGCGGCATGAGCGAGATGCCTACTTTCTGGACTTGCCCTGGTCTGAGAGCAATCGGTCGCAGGCCAGCGCCGCAGCCTCATGCAACAGCCGCGAGCGAGGCTATACATTAAGCATGGTTAAGTGTAAAAGTAAAGCATAGTTTAATTCAGGCGGATAACCGCGCTTCCAAAGGAATCGGCCAACTATGCTTTGTCAGTTCCCTCGCAGATGCCATTGGTCTCACAACGTGATCGAGTGGTGCTAGAGTATAGGCAGGATCATGATGATCACCATTTCCAAGGAAAACTATCTCAAGGCCATTTCAGAGGCCGAGGCTGAAGGCAATACCGTGATCTCCGCGCTTCTTGCTCATTGGCTTTGCGTAACGCCACCAGCAATAACCGCCGCCCTTAAGCGGCTGCGAAGAGACGGTCACCGTTACTAAAGGCGGCCGGATTCAACTCACTTGCGAAGGACGGAACGTCGCGGAACGAACCATTCTTCGCCATCACCTGATTGAGCGCATGCTCTCCGAGATTTTCGGGATGGAATGGGTTGACGTTCACGACGAAGCAGAGCGTTTGGAGCATGCCGTTTCCCCCGCATTTGAAAAGAGACTCGTCAAAGTGCTCGGGCACAAAGGAACATGCCCTCACGGAAATGGTCTGGCCGTGATGAGTCCTGAGCAACGGCGCAAGAAGGGTCAGCGCTTGCTCAGTGAAGCCGAGGCGGGATCAAGATACCGAGTGTGCAGCGTATACGAAAGAGACCGCAAACTGCTGGAATTTCTACAAGAAAACGGAATCCGTCCGGGCACTCATGTGAAAGTCGAGTCTCGGAACTACGATGGGACATCCATTCTAAGGGTTGAAAAAAAGCGAATGGCGCTGGGTTCTCCGGTGGCCAAGAAGGTCTGGGTAGCGCAAGGACATCAGCAGGATCTTCATTAATCTCAGTTAATACAGTCTGATATACTGCGGTTAATGTGCCTGAGTATATCAGTATATCTCGTCCCTGGCGATTAAAGGCGTGCCGGGGAATCGAGGGGACTATGAGGAATCGCCGGTGAACTTAGGACCTCTGTCTAGAGTAACGCCGCAAGCCGTCCCCCAAGAAGACGTCGTTATTACCCACGAAGACGTGGATCGTGCGCATGATCGGGTGCGTGTGTCTGCGGCGCGTGCCCAGCGGGGTTTCTTCTCCAGATTTCGTCTCCTGTGGCTGCTCGTCGGACCGGGAATTCTGGTCATGCTGGGAGAGAACGACGGCCCCAGTATGATTTCCTACGCCGCGACCGGCGCGCGATTTGGCATTGGATTCTTTCTTCCTTTCGTCGTTCTCACGTTTGGCATGGCTATCGTCGTACAAGAAATGACCATGCGGCTGGGCTCCGCCACACATCGCGGTCATGCTGAGTTGATCTTTGACCGATTTGGGCCGTTTTGGGGCTGGTTCTCCATGATCGACCTGGGTATTGGTAACTTCCTGACGCTTATCACCGAGTTTATTGCCATCCGCGCTGGCCTGGGCTTTTTTGGCGTGCCCCCGTGGGCTGCGGTGGGAAGCGCACTCGTATTCCTATGTTTGGCCGTGATGATGCACCGTTATTGGACGTGGGAGCGAACCCTTCTTGCCATTGCCGTATTCAATCTCGTTTTCGTTCCCGTGGCCCTGCTTACGGGCCCGAATTGGCATTCTGTCGGCAGTGCTCTCATCACCTGGAAGCCGCTCCCCGGCGGATTGAGCCAAGACACTCTGATCATCGTGCTTGCGGACATTGGCGCAACGGTGACGCCTTGGATGCTGTTCTTTCAACAGAGCGCAACGGTGGACAAGGGACTCACAAGAAAAGATATCTATCTTGGTCGCATCGATACGATTGTTGGGGCTGCGCTGGCCGCAATAGCCGCAGTCGCAACCATTCTTGCCGCCGCCCCATTGTTCGCTCACCACATGACTGCCGAGAACTTTCAGGGAGCCGAATTCGCACAGGCACTCCAACCGTTGATCGGGCGATTCGGCGCGGCCTTGTTTGCACTTGGCATCGTCGAAGCGGGAATGGTTGCGTCTGTGACGATTTCTATTTCTTCCGCCTATGCGTTCGGAGAAGTAGCTCGCAGGCCGCACAGCCTGAACCTGCCTGTCACGCAAGGAAAGGCTTTCTACTCGGTGTTGTTTCTTTGCGCAGCGACCGCCGGCGCGATCGTCTTAATCCCTGGGCTTCCGCTTGTGTATGTAGTCCTGTTGGTTAACGTGGTGGCCGTGCTGGCGATGCCACCCGCCCTCGTGTTCCTCTTCATGCTTGCGAACGACCGCGAAGTCATGGGCGATCTTGTGAGTCCCCGGTGGGCGAACGTGCTCGCCACGAGCGTCGTTGTTTTCCTGACACTGGCTGGCCTGCTCTTTGGCATTAGTGTGATTGCCCCAAATGTCTTCGCGTTTCTTGGCGGGAAGTAGGAGGACCGAAGAATGCCTTCAAAAGACAAAGTACACAGTGCGATCACCTCTTCCGATCAGCAACTGGTTCTGTCTTCGCTCGAGCCGGAGCAACTCGCCCGACTGAAAAAGCACCTGATTCCCCGGCGCCACCTGAAAGGGCCTGAGAAGTTCGTGATGTGGTCTCTTCGAATCTATCTGCTGTTCATGATGGTGGTAGTCGTATACCAAGTGTGGACCAGCGTGCATTAGGGCAGCCACGAAACCGTATTCCGTCCAGAGCCAATTCCAGACCTCTACCTAATTAAGGTAGAGCTGAAACAGAGTAAGCGTCTGGTCACTGCCGTTTAGACGGAACATAGTGTGTAGACCCACGCTTTAGGTGGATTCCGCCTTAGGGAGGGATTGCGTCATGAAGACCGCG
>Ga0182024_10016410_pt1 | contig 14047 bp, 14 predicted proteins | sample P32metaG_FD_120480 | JGI IMG/M metagenome (GOLD analysis project Ga0182024, IMG submission 120480) | Permafrost microbial communities from Stordalen Mire, Sweden - P3-2 metaG (Illumina Assembly) | ecosystem: Environmental > Terrestrial > Soil > Wetlands > Permafrost | place: Sweden: Stordalen... | reverse complement strand
GAGTGCAGTTGATCAATAGAATGTCGCCGATCGCATTTGTTCCGTGGCCAGAAAGTGGCGACCGGGAGAAATGAAGTTTTGGCTGGGTGCGCCCAAGGCGTGGCGTGCGATTCAAAGTGCTCGCTTCGAATTGCGAGCCGCCTCAGTCGGGCAACGGACCGCGACCCGGGGGATGCGTCTTGGCGAATTCCGCCCCGCGCAGGGGGCTTTGAATCGATTAGGCGAGGCAAGCCGTTAGGGGACTGAAGTTTTTTGAACCAGCTTCTTCCCGTGGTATGCTAGCTCGACGAACGGGACTCGGGATCGATCCAATGGATCGGCCGGCCCTCAGCGTAAAGATGTGCCAGGTCTTGACTGGTCTGGATAATGATGCGGTGAACGCTATTTTTTGTGAAGGGAACGATTGATGCGGCAGATGCGGAATGTTTTTGAAGCGATTTTGCGGTACGGTCACGACGAAGACTTTGTCCCGGAGGACGAAGGGGACGAATTCTCGCCCACCGGCGCGCCGGCCGGTTCTAAAGAGAAGCTCGAGGTGCTCGCCCAGCGCGTGATGATGGGCGTCCCGTTGTGGCATCCCGAAGATCGCCCGGATTACAGCGGTCTGACCGGTGCAGTGCGGCCACGCGAGTAAGCCGGATGTAGCGGATCGAAGCTCGATTTTGGGGAGACTTTCCCCACCGTCTCGAGTTCATCGCTGCTCGTCTGGATCGACCCGAGCCGGCACCGAAACGGCCGAAAGTCAAACTCGACGGTACAGAATGCTTAAAACATCGCCGACCCTTTGGGTCGGCGATGTTTTTTGGTGATCAATCTGCTTGGCCTTGGTCCGAGACGGAGCCGGCGATTGCGCCTTTGCGAACGTGGAAAAAAGAAAAGGGCGGCCCGTTGGCCGCCCTTTTTTTAGTTCATTTCTGCATCGACTCGACGGCGTGGGCCGGCGCGTCGGGTAACGACTCATCGATCGGCTATTCGAGGCTCGCGGGGCCAATTGGGGCGTCTATTGCAGGCGTCCTAGCCGGATCGAGTTCGTCGCGAAGCACCAGCACGTGTGGCGGCGCCTCGATGCCTAATCGCACGCGATCACCCGATAGCCGGACGACCGTGACGACGATGGAGTCGCCGAGCTTGATTCGCTCTTTCTCGCGTCGCGACAAAACCAACATGGAACCCTCCCTGGTATAATGAACGGATGAATAGTCTAGTTATGGATATCGAGTCGTTCTCGAAGTTAAGTTGCATTGGGTTCGGGTCTGCGCCTGCCGCCTAGCAAGCCACTGCTTCCAATCGCGGTGCTTCGACCAATTGAACTTTTGAGCAACGCTCTCCGGTCGAGCCGTAGAACAGTATCCGGTTGCACTCAGTTTCCCAAATCGCTGAAAATTTCACCGATCGAGGACCGTGCAAGCAATAATAGACGCCGCAGGGTTTACCGCCGCGGAGCAGAATTCGCTCCGTCATTGGAAACACGCCGCGTTCTAACTCGTTTTGCTCGCACAAACTTTCGTGAACATATTGCCGGAGATCGCCAAGGCTCTGCATCTTTTGAGGACGAGTCATCATCGACTGAGACGCCTCTCTGCAAATCGCACGCATCCACCAAATAGCGAGAATGGATAATGCGTGCAAGGTGTGTCGTCTGGGGTGACTGCCAACAATGATTGCTATCGGCAATTTGTTCTACCACTCTTCGCCCTCTAAATGTGGATTTGGTGAGTTCCTACGTCCTTCGTGGAATGGAGACGGACGTGACAAGCATTCTTTGACTTCGATTGAAGTTTTTTGTTCCGCTCTGAAATCCCTCGATTCCACGCCTGGGATCCAAGTGGTCGCCGGCCTGGAAGCACTTGTCGATGAGTGCTGGGAATGCCCCGGATGACGGTGGTTTCGACGTATCGGACAAGGTGCGGCAGCCGCTATGATCTTACGCCATCAGCAAATAGGGCGTGCGAGAACCGACCGATGGCGAGCCCCCAGAACATGCACCGCACTCTGATCACGCTTGCGACTTTCAACGAAGTTGAAAATCTTCCGCTGTTGGTGGAGGAGATTCTTCGTTTCGCTCCGGACGTCGACATTCTCGTCATTGACGACAATTCGCCCGACGGTACCGGAAAATGGTGCGAAGAGGCCGCCGCTGGCGAACCACGGCTGCGCGTGCTGCACCGCACGGGCAAGCTTGGCTTGGGAACTGCCACTTTGGCCGGCATGCGTCATGCCATCGACCAGGGCTATGAATGGGTGCTCAACATGGACGCCGATTTCAGCCACCACCCTCGCCACCTGCCGGCATTATTGGCCTGTCGGGACGAGTCGGGCGAAGGTCGAGCGGTCGACGTGATGATCGGTTCGCGGTACGTTCCCGGCGGTCGCATCGAGGGCTGGGGCTGGAAGCGGCATTTCATGAGTCGTGCCGTCAACCTGGCGTCGCGTGTACTGTTGGGCCTCAAAACGCGCGATTGCAGCGGTTCGTACCGTTGTTACCGCACTCGTTTACTGGCTGATCTCGATTTCGGTGCGATTCGTTCGCGCGGCTATTCGTTTCAGGAGGAAATCCTGTACTGCCTCGCCCGGCAGGGTGCCAAGATCGAGGAAACGCCAATCACCTTCGCCGATCGGGAGCGAGGCCAATCGAAAATCAACAGCGGCGAAGCCCTCAACGCCGGCCGCATCCTCCTCCTACTCGGCATCGGCCGCTGCTGCCGATCGACTGCGGCGCACACGAATCACTCGGCCGGTTCCGGCTAGCGGCGTGTCGAAAAATTGGGACAGGCACCTCGCGACGACCCTATCTTCTTGGGTTTGCTCGTTGCGGCTCGGAGGCGAGTCCCATTTTTCAACGGCCGGCTAGCGGGGGAGTTCTTTGACGTAGATGTTTTTGAAGTAGAGCGTGTTGCCGTGGTTCTGCAACTCGATGGCGCCCGTCGGATAGATCGGCTTGTCCCGCTCCCAATAGTTTTGCAGCGGTACGGCATCGGCGACCAACTGGTTGTTGAGTTTCACGGTCACCTTTTCGCCTACCATTTTGATCGCGAACGTATTCCACTCGCCGATCGGTTTATCGGCTTTCAGCAGTGGCCTCGAGGGAGCGGGTTCCTGATTGTTGTATAGCCCGCCAGATCCGATGCCGTTGGAAGAGACACAAGCCGGGCAATTCGGATCCCAGATCTGCACCTGGGGCGAGCCGCGCAGGTAGATTCCGCTGTCGCCGTCCTTTTCGATCTTCCAGTCGACGAGCAGCTCGAAATCGCCATAGTCTTTGGCGGTGCAAAGATTTCCTGTTCCTTTGCCGTCGTACAGCAGCACGCCGTTTTCAACGCGCCAATGGGCACGCATTTCTTCGTCGGCCACTTGTTGTTTGGCGGCCAGTTCCTCCGGCGTCATTTTCGCTCGCAGCTTGGGATTGTCGACCAAACCCTTCCAACCCGTCAAATCTTTGCCATTGAAGAGGGCCTCAAAACCGTCGGGCGGAGCGTTGTCGGCCCCGCGTGCCAGGGCCATGGCCATGCCGAAAGCAATCCACGCCGCACCGGCGCACGTCAGAATCCGCCTCATTGACGCACCTCGATTGAAAACAGGGGAGAAGGGGTAGGAACACGCCAGGCGTGACACCGAGCAGAGGGGTGTTAGTATGCCCGGCCGGTCGAGGCCGGTCAACTTTCTCGGGGTCGCTCGTGCGAAATGGCAGCCGAGCGGCGCTGGCCGGGAGCGATCGGCAGCGAGGCACATTCGGGCGCCCGCCAAGGCCCCAGGCGATCAGGCCTTTTGATAGGCAAACGCCGTCAAGTCCTTCGCCAAGGCGTCGAGCCGTGCAGCTAGATCCGCTTTGGTCTCCTCCAAATTGTGAAGTTGTTCCGCCGGCTCGAACGTGAATGTGTAAAACTTGACTTTTGGCTCCGTTCCCGAGGGACGGACTGCCACATAGGTTCCCGGCGGCCCCAGGTCGATCATGACCATATCCCCCACCGGACCTTCGAACGGGCGCGGCTTTCCGCCCGGCTCCAACTCCTTGAGTGCCAGATAGTCGCGAACGCGGCGAACTTTGAACCCGGCCAGGGAGTGAGGCGGATCTTGTCGGAAACGGGCCATCAACGATTGGATTTGCTTCATCCCCTCGGAGCCGGGCATGGTCACGGAGACTTGCCCCTCGGCGTGGCCTCCGTATTGCCAGTAGCGCGCGTCGAGCTTTTGGTGCAGCGTTTGACCGGCCGCTTTCACCCGAGCCGCCAATTGTGCCAGCAGCATGGCGGCCACCGCGGCGTCCTTGTCCCGGGCATAGCTGCCGACGAGATAACCATGTGACTCTTCGCAGCCGAAGACGAAGTTTGCCGGCCCGATTTCGTCCATCGTGCCGCCGATGTACTTGAAGCCAACCTGCAAATTGCCGACCATTCGCACACCGAAAGCCTCGGTGATCCGCCGCACCAAATCGGTCGTGACCAGTGTTTTGACGAGGTACAGTTCGGGGTCGAGAGGTTTTCCGGCACTCCGTCGTTCCAGCAGATACTCGGCCAAAAGCGCACCGATCTGGTTGCCGGTCATCGTTCGCCAAGGACTGCCAGGCTGAGTCGTCAGCGGGGCGGCGAGGCCGATGCGGTCGCAATCGGGATCGGTGGCCAGCACTAAATCGGCGCCCGTCTGCCTGGCCCGCTCGATGACGATGTCGAACACTTTGGGATTTTCGGGATTGGAGACATGGCCCGGCACGTTGGGAAAGTCGCCGTCCGGCTCGGCATGGGGGCCAAAAAGTTCGACGTCGGCAAAGCCGTCGGCCGCCAGCACGGGCAAGACGGCACTTGCGCCGACACCGTGCAGCGGCGAATAGATGACCTTCAGATCGCGCGGTCCAGGCCAGGATTGCAGCTTTACGGCATCGACATAGCCGGCATCGATCTCCTTTTGGCACATCACGATCTTTCCGCTGGCCAGGCCATCGGCAAAGGGGGTGCGATGGATCGTCGTGCAACTCATCACGCGGTCGATCACGCCTTGATCGTGCGGCGGCAGCAACTGGCCACCGGTCGACCAATAGGCTTTCACCGCGTTGTCGCTGGGGGGATTGTGGCTGGCGGTGACCATGATGCCGCAACTGGCGTGCTTGAAACGCACGGCAAACGAGAGTTCGGGGGTGCTGCGATAGCCGTCGAGAAAATAGACCTTGAAGCCGGTAGCGACCATGATTTCGGCGCACAACTCGGCGAAGTGCCGCGACTGGTGTCGCGTATCATAGGCGATCGCGCACGACAGAGCCGAACCGCTAGCGCCAGCGGAGTTGCCGGCAAATTGCTTCACGTAATCAGCCAGTCCCTGAGCACTTTCACCGATCGTTCGGTCGTTAATGGCATTCGACCCGATGGGATACATCTTTCCTCGCCGGCCGCCGGTGCCGAAGGGAATGATGGTCCAAAAAACATCGTCGAGTTCCTTCCATTTGGCAGCCGCCAGTTGCTCGGCCACCCGCGGCGCATATTCGTGATAGCGCGGCTCGGTCAGCCAAGCCCGAATATTCGTCGCGGCTCCGGCGGAAACGAGTTGCTTATCGACGGCGTCGTCCAATTGAGCGAGTGCCACACGGGCGTCGAAGGGAGTGGAGGGGGGTGTTGCTTTTGCTGAGTCGAACATGGGAGGGTTGCCGCGGCGCGTTTTGACCAGGTTTGAGAACGAATTGGCCTATTGTGCCCGATTTCGTCGTAGCGAGCAAAGCCTCCGGCGAAGCACAAAGTTCGCGGGCGGGGCGCTCGTCAGGCTGGCCGGGACAAGAAAAAAACCGACCGCTTTAGGCGCTTGCCTCGTTTCCGCCGCGGCTCGCCCTCTCTATACTCACCGCAAGCGGCGCCGGTTTTCCGAAGGCCTGCCGCTCTCTCAGCGAGGAAACCTTCATTTGAGTCCGTTGATTATCAGCGTTTCAGGACTACGGGGCGTGGTGGGCGAAAGTCTGACGCCCGAAGTGGCGATCCGTTACGCCTCTGCCTTTGCTCAAGGATTGCCGCCCGGGGCGGTGTTGATCGGCCGCGACGGCCGCTCGAGCGGACCGATGCTGGCCGCCGCGCTGACGGCCGGCCTGACGGCCTTGGGCCGCGACGTGATCGACGCCGGGGTCGTTGCCACGCCGACGCTGGGCGTGTTGGTGCGCGCTCGTGGCGCGGCAGCCGGGATCGAGATTTCAGCCAGCCACAATCCGCCCCAGTACAACGGGCTCAAGCTGTTTTCGGCCGAGGGGCGCGTCCTGCCGGCCGACGCCGGTCAGAAAGTGCTCGACCGCTATCGGCAGATGATAGCAGGCAAATCATCGACCGGCGGGGGGTCGGCGGCCGATTGGGCCGCCTACGATCAGCTCGGAACCGTCTCCGTAGCCGGCGACACGACAAGCGAACACATCGAGGCGGTGCTGCGGCTGGTCGACGTGGCCGCGATTCGGCGTCGGCGGTTTCGCGTGTTGCTCGACGCCAACCATGGCGCGGGGAGCGTCGCCGGTTCTCCGCTGCTGGCGGAATTGGGCTGCCACACCATTCTCTTAGGTGGTCATGCCGACGGCCGATTCGCCCACACGCCCGAGCCGACCGCGGAAAACCTGGCTGGAATTCTAGCGCAAGTGCCGGCCTTGGACTCCCAAATCGGTTTTTGCACCGATCCCGACGCCGACCGATTGGCCATCATCGACGAGCGCGGCCGCTACCTGGGAGAAGAATATACGTTGGCCCTGTGCGTCGATCATGTTCTCCGTCGTCGGCCCGGCGCGATCGTGACGAATTGTTCCACCAGCCGCATGGCCGAGGATCTGGCGAAAAAATATGGCGTGCCTTTTTTCCGCTCGGCCGTCGGCGAGGCCAACGTGGTCGACGCGATGCTTGCCCACGACGCCGCGCTGGGCGGCGAGGGGAACGGCGGCGTCATCGATCCTCACGTCGTATTGGTGCGCGACAGTGTCGTTGGGATGGCGATTGTCCTCGACGCCATGACGGCACGCGAGCTGCCTGTTGGCCATCTAGCCGATGACTTGCCGCGATACGAGATCGTCAAAACCAAGGTGACGCTCCCTGCCGAGCGGATTGCCGGCGCATTGGCCTCACTGGAAAAGCATTTTGCCGGCGCCGTCTGCGATCGGCTCGATGGCGTGCGTTTCGATTGGCCGGGGAAATGGCTGCTGGTCCGCGCGAGCAATACCGAGCCGGTCGTGCGGGCAATCGCCGAAGCCCCGACCGCGGCCGAGGCCCAAGCACTTTGCAATCGAGCGATCACGGCATTATCGGCCGGATGAACCGGTTTCTGTTCTTGGGTCTCTCAATCTCCCCGCCGGCGAGCAATGTTGGATCCTGGCTTTCAACTGCTGTACGAAGAGGGGCCCTGCCTGGTCGTGCTTAAGCCGGCCGGAATTCAGACGCAAGCGCCTCCCCAATTCGAAAGTCTGGAGGTACGGATCAAAACGTTTCTCAAGGCTCGCGAGGGCAAGAGCGGCAACATTTATCTGGGCGTGCCACATCGCCTCGACCGTCCCGTCTCTGGTGCGATGGTTTTTGCCCGGCATGTTCGCGCCGCACAACGGCTTTCCAAACAATTCGAGCGGCGCGAGGTGCAAAAAATCTATTGGGCTTTGGTCGAGGGGATCGTCGATCCGCCCGAGGGAACCTGGCGCGACACACTCTGGAAAGTGCATGGGCAGCCGCTGTCGCAGGTGGTTGACAGTGAGCATCCTCAAGGGCGGCCGGCCGTGCTCCACTACCGGACGCTGGGGATCGGGCCGCACGGATCTTGGCTGGAAATCGAATTAGAAACCGGCCGCACCCATCAGGTGCGAATCCAAGCCGCCTCGCGTGGACACCCCATTTTGGGCGACGCCCAATACGGATCGCAAATCGAGTTTGGACCGGTTTGCGAAGACCCGCGGCAGCGAGCGATCGCGCTGCACGGCCGGCGACTGAGCTTCTTCCATCCCATGACGCGCGCGCCCGTTTCGATCGAAGCGCCGCTCGCCCCGGCCTGGAGCGACTTGGGCATTGCACCTTAGAGCGTGACCCAGCCCCGGTCGAGCAGAAAGTTGAGCACCCAGGGATGCGTCCAAGGATTCCAGGTCGGATAGGTGACCGACAAAACTGAGAGCCCGAGCAGCACAAGCGCCAGGCCTCGCCTCAGCCGGGTGCGGCTGCACCAATCGGCCGCGGGCAAAAGAGCCACGAGCCAGAGCGGCGCAAACCAAAACATCCAGCGCAGCCCACTGGTCATGCCGCCGTAATTGCGATGGATCGTCGACTGACCCAAATAGAAACCATACACCACGAGCGATAGGGTCGCGATGCCGAAGGCCAAATCGCGTCGATCGCGTCGCGCCGACCAAAGGCCAATGCCCGCCACGCTCAGCAGCCAAATGGGCGAAAGCGAAAAGATGCCGTGATGCCCGATGAGCGTGTGAAAGGCGTACTTCGCCACCGAAGGCTCTCCGATATCGATCCCCTTCGGATTCTTCCAATAACTTTCCTTTGGTTTGCCGTTCACTTCGAAGCTGTAGAAGTACCAATCGTCCCAGTGCGAGTAGGGCTCTCGCAACTCGCCGTGGGCCATGTAGTTGGTACCGAAATGGGCCACCACCACCACCAGCGCCGCCGGCAGAAATGCAGCGAGTGTCGGCCTGGGAGCACGGGCCAACAGCGCCGCGCCGATCAGTGCCAAAAAGGCCAAAGCCGGCAGCTCGTTGGCCGCCGTCAAGGCGGCAAAGAAACCACAAAGGAGGAACCAATGCCTCTCGCGGCGCTGGTCGTACACAATGCGCACATACGCCCAAACGGCGATGGCGGCGCAGGCGGCGGCAATGACATGATTGTTGATCGAAACGGCGAAGGTGGTCAGGAATGTGCCGCCGGTTGCGGCCGCAACCATGAAGATGCGGCCCCAATCGGTCGTGCCTAGCCGATCGGCCAAACAGGTGATCACCAGAAAATAAATCACTAGGGGGACCACGCTGAACAGGACCAGCATCCCTCGGCCGATCAGGTAGGGCTGGTCGCCAAGTGTAGCGCCGGTGAGCCGATGAACGAGCCAGTAGGGACCAGCCAGAATGGTCGCAAACAGTGGCGGCTTGCTCGAGTAAAGATGCTCCTGACCGTCGGCGCCCCTGTGCTTGACCATGTCGATCGTGTCCCAGCCGGGCTCGCCGATGACGTCGTCGATGGCGTAGGTACCGTGCTCGACCAGCGCCCGCGCGGTCGCCCAGCGGCTGCGATCGTTTGCGCTGAGAAATGGCCGCGACTTGCGCCAATCCTGCCGTTTTTCGACATCCCGGAGATGTTTTTCCAGGCCCCGCATATCGACCGAATCGACCGCCAGAATTCGTCCCATCATGCCGCCGGTGGCCAGCGTAATGAGAAGCAGATAGACGCTTCGCCGCAGAGGCGAGGTGTCGGGTGCCGGCGGCGGCGATGGGGTGGAAATAACTTCGCTCATGGGGGACCAGAAAAGTTGTGTCGAGAACCGACGGGCTCAGGGGACGCTCGAGTTGCTTTTGTCGGCAGGGTCGGCGGGGATTGTCCGGTGCTGGCCGGGGGATTTTTCGTCACCGGCGAGGGACGTTCGCTCGGCAACCGAGTAGGTATCGGAATCGCGGGCCTGGTAGGCGATGATCAATTCGGCGAGGAAGCCGATCGACATCAGTTGTCCGCCCAGCAGCAATGCTCCCAACGAATAGAGCAGTGCGGGACGCTCGTGCAAGGGGGTTAGTCCGAGGTCTGGCCGCAATTGGCTCAGGACCCAGTAACCTGTGAGATACACGACTCCCAAACCGCCCAGGAAGAAGCAAGCCAACCCGACGGCACCTAACAGATGCTGTGGCCGTTGACCAAAGCCGGTGAGAAATTTGACGGTGAGCAAATCGAGAAAGCCGGTCACGAAGCGGCGGATGCCGTATTTCGACTGCCCGAAGCGACGCGGCCGGTGTTCGATCGTGATTTCGCCGACCCGATAACCGCGCGCGGCGGCCAATACCGGCACAAAACGGTGCAGTTCGCCATACAGCCGGACTTCGTCGAACACCTCGCGCCGGTAACACTTCATGCCGCAGTTATGGTCGTGCAGCGCAACGCCTGTCAGCCGGCTGACCAGCCAATTGAAGACGCGTGAGGGAAACACCTTGTGCCAGGGATCGTGGCGCACCTGCTTCCATCCGCTGACGACGTCCAAGCCGGTGGCAATCGCCGTCAAAAAACGGGGGATCTCACGCGGGTCATCCTGCAAATCGGCGTCGAGCGTCATGACCAATTCGCCGCGTGCGGCCCCAAATCCGGCGCTCAGCGCGGCGGCCTTGCCAAAATTGCGGCGAAACCGCAAGCCGGTGACGCGCGGGTCATCGATGGCCAATCGCCGAATCTGCCCCCAAGAACCGTCGGTCGAGCCATCATCGACGAAAATCAGCTCGATGTCGTAGCCTTGATCCCGGGCCACGCCGATCAGTTCACGGTAGAGGCTTTCAATACTTTCGACCTCATTGAAAACCGGGATGACCGTCGAGAGGACATGAGGGCGATCGCTGAGCTTCAATTCCATGATCCTCTCCATCTGTCTTGGTTCTGGCGCGAGTGCCGCACGTTTTGGGCGGCGAATCTTGCCGCACCAGCGGTCGCGCGCCAACCACGACGGCGCCGTCGCTCCGGCAGGCTGCGGTCAGCAGTTCGAGCCAGCCTCGAGCGGCTCGGCGCCAATCGTATCGCCAGGCGTTGCGGGCGTCGGGCGGACCAAATACAGAATAATTGAAAGCACTACGTCCGACACGACTGACATGAAACGCAGCAAAATTGCCGAAACCACGGCGTCGGTGGGGCCATAAACCGGTGTGAACAGCTCGATAATGACAAACTCACGAACGCCGATGCCGCCGGGAAAGAAGGCCAGAAACCCCGCCACGACGCTCAAGGCGACCACGGCCGTGTGGAGCGGCCAGTTCTCCAGAGGCCCCCCATCGAGCGCTCCTAGCGATCGCAGAACCGCCCATAGGCTCAATCCCTGGAGCCACCAGCCCCCCGCCATTGTCAGCCATCCCCAGCCGATCGTCCCAAAGCCAATCCGGTCGAGCTTTTTGATGGCCGACGGATTCAGCTTGACGATCCCCGAATATCGCATTGCCAGCTTGAATAGCGGGGGCAAGACCGGCAGGCCGGTGGCCAATAGCATCGCAATCGCCGCGGCCAACAGTTTCCAATTGTGTGCAAGTTGCGGCGCCAGTATGACCAGCGCCATCAGCGCCCCGTCGGCCATGTTAGTCAGCGTTTCCAAGAAGACGGTGGCCGTGGTCAACGTAGTCGGCACTCCCATCGGGCGGACCATCGCGGCGCGTAACACGATCACCATTGCCTTGCCCGGCACGTATTTGGCCAGTTGCGAGACATAAAACGCGCGCAGGCTGGCGTACCGAGTTACCTGCTGATCGCAGGCGCGCAGCAGCCGGTACCAGTATTCGGCCGAAGGCAACGTCCCCAGGGCATAAAATGCGCCGGCCGCCACCAGCCAGGGCCACGCGACGCGCCACTTATGATGCTCCAGATCGTCGAATGCCTTGACGAGAGTCGACCGTACAAACCAGACCAGTAGCGCGAGAACCGCCAGCTTGCCGGCAACAAGCGACCACTTAATGAGCTGCTGGCGTTTCATGAGGCGCAGGGGACAATCGGTGTGACAGATCGGATTGACTGGGCGTCGGCGTTGGTCGCCCATTGTCCTGCCAGGAGACAAGACACACAAGACTTCCTCGCCGGGCCCGGTTTTTTGGTCGGTAGCAAGCAGCGCCGCGAGGTGACTTAGGGGCAGTCGGCCGAAAAAAATCCCATTTTGGCAGCCGCCACGGCACGTTAGGATAGAAACTCGTGGTCTCGCACCAGGCGGTGCCACGAGCCGCCGATCTTGGTGAGGGCTCGAGAACGAACGAGGATTATTGTATGAGTCCAATCGTAATGTGGGTGGTCCTGGCCTGCGGCGTCGATGCCGGCTACGAGCCGGCCCCCGACGGCCACCTCGAATACATCGTCCAGATCGAACCGCAACTGCTCGAATCGCTGGCCGCCGGCCATAACGTCACGAGCGAGGTTCCCAAGGGACTCGATATCCGGCACTACCGCCTTACGGTCGGCAGCGCCGCGCTGCCGCACCTTGCCACTCCGGCGGGTGGCGGGCAACCCTCAGCCGCAGGCGGAGCACCGGCGCGGGCGGCCGACGCGTTCGAGACACCGGGCCGGGCCGACGAAGCGGTCGGCATGGGCACCCCGCAAGTTCGCGTGGGCTACCAGTTGCTTTCGGCATCGAACGGCCAATATGAATGTGTGATTGAACTCGATCCGCACGCACTGGGCGATCTGAATCAGGCCGATCTGACGGACGATATCCCGCCCGGACTTCCGGTGTCCCGATTCGTCATTTCGACGAACCCTGGCAGCGCATCGGTTGAAAAGCCGAATCGCGCTGGGAGCGTGCCATACACTCCAACCATCGCCACACCGCCCGCGGTGGTCGGCGCCGGACCGAGCGCAGGCGACGACGACCCCAGCAATTGGCAGCCGGAGGTGCCACTGGCGACCCCCGATAGCCCGCAGACGTCGAGCGCCCCTCCGACTTCGTCCACGGGATCGGCCGTCCCCGATGACGCTCCTGGCGGCGCGTTCCCGCCCCCGGCAGCAATGCCTCCCCACGAAGAACCTGCCCAGGTGCCACCGTCCGGACCGGCAAGTACGCGTCCGGAATTTGTCGATCCGCCAGGCGGGAGCTTTCACCCCAAAGGATTCGGCGCCGAAGGCCCGCCCGAAAGTGGCGCGAGAGCGCACGATGACCGCGCCCCGGCGGTCGAGATGCCGCTACCGGCGGGGGCTGCTCCCGGCCGTTTTCCTGCGACCGGTGAACCCTTTGTCGCCATGACCTCTGGGGTCGACGAACCCTCGGAGGCGCATGCTTCCGGCGAGCATAAGCCTCGGGACTCAGCGGCAGGCGCGGGCGACCAGCACCCGGATCGCGGGGCGGCCGACGGCAAGGCTGAGACGGAGAAGAAAGAGTTTCCGCCGACGAAGCCATGGCTGCCGTTGACGCTCGCCATGCTTGCGCTGTTCGCTTCACTGGGGGGAAACGTCTTCCTGGGCTGGATCGCTTGGGACAGCTACAACCGAGACCGTGCGGCGGCCGACAAATTCGCGGACAACAAGGCTACGTCGTCCTCGTAAGGGGGATCCTTGGTCGTACACCTTGCGGCGCTGATCGGCCGTTGGCCAAGATGCACGCGGGTTTCCATTTGGGAAGCGGTTTGTTAATCTGAGGCAGCCTGCCGACTGGGCAGGAGTGACCGGTCGCAAAAATCTACACGATGGGCAGCGTTGTCCGCGCTGAAAGGAATCACGAGTGTCGACTGCTCCGCTAGCCAAAATCCGCCGCGAACAGCTCCCCGCCGGCGAGGTGCTTTGCCAATATTGCACCGCGAAGTGCTGCAAGTACTTTGCGCTGCCGATCGAAACGCCCGAATCCCTGAAGGATTGGGAGTTTGTGCGTTGGTATCTGCTGCACGAGGGAGCCACGGTTTTTAAAGAAGACGATCAGTGGTATTTGCTGGTCTACTCGACCTGCAAGCATCTGCAGTCGGACAATCGCTGCGGAATCTATGAGACGCGCCCGCCGATTTGTCGCGAGTATTCGACCGACAATTGCGAATACGACGACGACTGGCTCTACGAGCAATACCTGGAAACCTCCGAGCAGGTTTGGGAATATTCCGAGGCGATTTTGTCCTTGGAGCGCGGCCCCACGATGCGCAGTCCGCGCCCCGCGCTGCTGCCGGTGATTTGATTTCGGACCGGGCAGTACCTGAGAACACCACGGTTTTGTCGTGAGCTTGCCCTTGGCCGATCAACGCATAGAACCCCGCACGCTGCGCGGCTTTCGCGATTATCTTCCCGCGGCTATGATCCCGCGCGAGTGGCTGATCGATACCGCGAAGCGCGTTTATCGCTCGTACGGTTTCAGCCGGATCGACACGCCGGCTTTGGTATCTCTGGGAATCCTCACCGACAAGGGGGGCGACGAGATCGATAAG
>Ga0182024_10016409_pt1 | contig 14047 bp, 7 predicted proteins | sample P32metaG_FD_120480 | JGI IMG/M metagenome (GOLD analysis project Ga0182024, IMG submission 120480) | Permafrost microbial communities from Stordalen Mire, Sweden - P3-2 metaG (Illumina Assembly) | ecosystem: Environmental > Terrestrial > Soil > Wetlands > Permafrost | place: Sweden: Stordalen... | reverse complement strand
TGTCTGTCAAAAGAAGCAACTGCCGACGACATCGCCACAGTGATCCTGAGCTCGGTTCACTGGGCCCTGGCTCTGAAGCCCGAAGCAGTTGCAGTTGCAAACGCTGACGGACGGACGTGCCGACCATTTGGGGCGAAACAGGAAAGAAATTTGCAGGATGTGGTCGGCAAGGATGAATCAATGAAAATCTTACTGGCGGATAAGCGGGCGCAACTAACCCCGGGTATGTTACCGGATGGCTTAATGTCAGAAGCTGCGGCACTAATCAGTACAATGCCAGAGAAAGACAAGGAGAATCTGGCGGCTTCCTTAATTTCGATCTTGCAACTACCTGGTGGCTATGGAAACGACAACGCTGTGAACATGCTCGTTCTGCTCGGACCGCCTGCAGTGCCAGCAATCGTTCATTTGTTGACTGGTCGGTACAACCATCCTGGATCCAACAATCCCAAGCTGCTAGCGGCACTGCATAAGATCGGAGACCAATTTGCCATACCTGAAATGATGAGGGCGATGGAACAACTAGATTCTCAAAACGCTCCGCGTTTAGAGCGTGTGATTTTGGACTGGCTCGGGGGCTGTGGTGCATCTGCCATACCACAAATAGTGCCTTACTTGGGTGTCTTTGAGTCCTGCGGGGCACTAGAGAAGATCGGCCCTGTTGCAATTCCAGCCATCCTGGAAGAAGTTCAACGCTCTGAAGTCAACGCCTCCATTGATTGGAACAACAGGCGGCAAGTGAACAGAGGTATGATCACCCATAATGCAGCACGAGTGCTTTCCAAATACGGCGCCGCCTCGGCCCAACCTGTGCTTGACGCAATCAAGTCAACCAACGGGACGCCTCGTCAGGCTCTTCTGGCAATGCTCGGACATATGCAATCACCCGCGGTGAGCATTGACGCCGCACCGGCTATTTGCCGAGCATTTCTCGAGGACGAAAATTACTTTCATGCCTCGCAGGCATTGCGGTGCCTGGGAACATCCGCTATATCTCACCTTTGTGATTGCTTTGCCCATGCTGATCGCAGTTTGTATCCGAGAATGCTGACATTTCTCAGTTGTTATGGATATTCCGAAATTCCTCTGTTAACAAACGGCCTGTCGCACTTCAATCCGGCTGCTCAAGCTAACTGTGCAGTAGCAATTTTGAAAATCACCGGCGCTGAGGATGACAAAGCTATCAAGACCTTGCTTTCTCTCATAGGTAGCGATGCTGATGACGCAATGGTTGTTGTGTTGGAAGCACTCATTAACGGCAGCGAAAATGGCCTGCAGTTGCATCTGGTGCCTGCTCTTGTAGAGTCATTGCGGGACGCTGAACCATCAATCCGCCGGCGAGCCGAAAAGGCCACAGGCGAGATTAGTAGCAGGATCACTGTAGCCATCGACCGGCTGATGGAATTCATTGCCCTATCTAGTGTTGAGGACGGGTCAGAAGTTGACGTAAGATTCTTGATCAAGGCATTTGGTAACTATCATGAAGGGTGGGGGCGTGACGCGCTGAAAGAGATTGATTCCATCATCGAGCGCGTCTCACAATTGAACGATGCTACGAAGAAGACAGTGAAAGTCGCTGAGCCCCTTATGCGCCGGGCTGCGAATCAGGCTCCGGAAGAGGTTAGAGGCAGGATTACGTCAGCCATCGACCGGCTGATGCAAGCTGTTCCTCTCTCCCAATCTGCGCAAGCGCCACAATCTGCCGCGCGTGAGCCTGAGCTGCCACTGATGCCAACCTACAGTTTCATTCGAGAAGTTCTCGAGCGCCAGTTTCCAAACGGCATGGTAGTAAGTCGCTGTGGCTATCCGTTCAAGAACGAGAAGGGCGAAATGGAAGTGCGGGTTGAAGAGAAAAGGGCGCCAGTAGAATTCACAGCGCAGCAGTTAACGCAGCGCGTGGGTGGACACAATACTGGTCAGCCAACACTTTTCAAAAAACACATCATGGTGTCAATCACCGCTGGACAAGAATTTAGAACGACAGGTCACTTTGGTGGAGGCCATCGCGGCTTGTACGTATACGATGGAGAACGGCTTACGCATATAGACGGTGCCGATGCAAGAAAAAACATCGGTGAGGTCTTTCGCGTCGAAGCACTTAAGCTGGATGAAGTCGATCCTGTTGAGCTGTGCTCGTTTTTCTGCCGTACCCTGGTTGTGGGGTGTATAGGTCAACACACCGTGGTGGAGCCATCAGAAGGTCAAGAGCCCGGTTCAGTGGTTACAAAACCATCGGTGACAGTGTCTGAAAATGGATGGAAAGCTCACTTCTGGACCTTAAAGCAACGAATACTTGGATGCGTTCGGGATGGTAGTCCTGTGATACCAGAGTTGTGCGAACACACTGTAACTATTTCCCCGCAATTTGATATCACGTATGAGGAAAGCTGACCTTGTCAGAGTGAAACGGTTCCGCCAGAGCTTACGAAGCCCAGTCGTAGCTGTGATCTCTTTTCTGATCTCTCCGCTAGCAGATTGATTCACGCCGCTGCTTTGTCGATTGGTTGTGTCGGCTCCGGCTCGATTCTCTCTTGAGTTCCAAACAGATGGGCAAGCTTTCTGTCTCCGAACCGTCATATCTTGAAGTGACTCTTGCAGTGCCTGAGCTGTTGCGGATAAGCAACCACTCTCGATCGTTTCCCTGGCGAGGAAACCGGTCTGCAATCTTAGATGCGCTCGCACAGATAGCGCCTGAGAATGAGAGTGTGCTTGCCCTCCTGAGGCAAACAGCCGCACATGAGAGTGATCCCTGGCGGTACGCTGCTACCAAAGCCCTGGAAGAAATCTCTGATGAGACCCGCAGCACAAATGCACATCTGGCAACTGATGCCGTGCAGAGTGTCGGTGATGCAAGCAAATGTGTTGGCACATACAAGGGCAGGCTTCAACTTGGTGGAGGGTTTACTGAGGTGGAGACTAGATTGTTTCTCTGCCAAACTGACCCGGGGAAATTATGCGGCGATTACATCATGCACGTGGGTTATCCGGAATACGGTGAACTAATTCAACAAAGACACATAGCGGATCGCAAACTTTGGCTCGAATGGAGTGACAGCAGCGGAAGCGGTCTTCTAGAACTTGTCTTTAATGATGATTTCACTGAATTCGAGGGTGTGTACGGAGACGGATTGAGCTGGAACGGCGTGCGCTAGAAGTCTGCGATAGCTAATCGTAGATTTCCCGACTAGGACTGAATTAGAAGACAGCGTTGAACTCCGCAGATGAAAGCAACGAGCTTAGGAATGATACTCTTTTAGCAATTGTCCTGCCGAGATGCTCCGAAATTGAAACTCTGGAAACCGAGATCACGCACTTATAAGGCGCATATTTTCAGCGCGCTGTGCCGCAGCTTGTACTCGAATACCAGCTGGATATTCGGCACCAGTATGTTCGTGAAGGTCGCTGGCAGCAAAGGTTATCCGCAACTGTACTTTTTTGCCAGCCTCTGTTCGTTGCTTTACTACGTCTACTTCTCCGTGCGCGGGCACAAAAAGAACGAGCCGTACAACATATATAGAATTGCGGTGATCGTAACGCTGATCGCCTCTTTTAGCTGTTTTCTGGTGCAATTCTATCCGCCGCTGCAGGACTTCAATATTTTCTTGCTGTACACATTTGTGATTTCGGTGATGACCGTCGATCTGATCGGTTTAACGCTGGGACCGATTGTGCTTCAGAGATCGGTTAATCCTGTTGTGTTCAGACAGGTGTTTCAGAACATCGTTACCATGGAAGTAGTGGCACGAATCGGGGCGGCCACGATTGTATGGCTATTTAGTCAAGTTCACGGATTGATTTTCGTGTATCCGGTGACGTGGCTGTTGCTTGTTGCCCACTACATTTTGTTTGGCATTACCCTTTGGAGGATGCGCGTTTCTGAACTGGGCGGAAAGCATGTCGCAGCACCTGCAGGATCTGCGCGCACAAGAGTCTCGCATGCGCTTCGATTTATGTTTGCAAACCCGCTGGTTCGAGTCGCCATGATTGTGATGCTGTGGTCGAGTGCAACGAAATTCATCGTCGAGTATTTGTTCTACCAAGCCGCAGACGAAATGTATGGGTCTGCCAGGCAGCTTGCGCAATTCGTTAGCATTACGTCGATCATCATCTATGTGTTGTCGTTTCTCATGAATCACTTCGTCAGCCGCAAGGTTACGGCGCGGTTGCAATTGAGCACGCTGCTGAGTATCCAGCCGGTCAATCTTGTTCTGCTAGTGGGATTGACAATGTTGTTTCCACCATTTTGGCCGTTAGTGTTGCTGAACGTCACATATAACATCGTGCACTGGAGTATTCAGTTGCCGATGACTCGGCAGTGCCTGGTTCCGGTGCCGAGAAAACAAAGAGGCACGATCGTCTCGCTAATTTCAATATTGGTGTCTTTTATCACAATGTCTGTCAGTGGAGCTACTTCTTTACTCAAGGGTCATTTGCAAATGCAGGAGTTTCTGGCATTGCTTCTGTTCATGGGTGCAGGAATCCTATTTGTCACTACCGGTCTTGATTCATTTTATATTCGCAACCTCTGGAGTTTTTTGCGCGAAGCCACTTCTGGAACATGGCAAAACGAGCCGCAGTTGCAGAGCCTTTCGCCTGCAGAACTGGGCGCCGGGGCAGAGGCCGACACTGCATATGGTGCCGTGGAATTGAGTGCCGATCTCAAAGCCAATCCAACTTTGGACGCATATGCATTCTCGCATGACAAGGAAAAGCTTCGCACTGCTAGTATCGATCACGAGCGGCTGCTCGATTCTCGACAGACCGATTCTGTGATCGGTGGATTGAAGATATGCTTTGTAACTGGTTTTCCGTGGTTTGCGCGATGCTTGTCGCAGGCAGCAGCTTCTGACGACCGTAAGGTAAGCGCGTTCGCGCAAACGGCGGCAAAACTCAATCGCGAGCTTTCGCAGCTCAATGATTACTCCTCGGTATTTAGAAGGAAAATCAAGGTCGCCTCCATGGAGATGATCGAAGCAGATTCTGACGAGAGGAACTATAGTATTTTGAAGAGTCTGTTAAAAGTGCCGAATCACGGCGATGCGGAATCGTTCATGGCTGCATTTGCTGATCCGCAATATTCTGAATTGAGGCCAATTCTTTTGAGTTGTATCGTCGATCAGGGTAATCGGTTGTCAATTGCGCCTATCGTTCAAATGATGTGTGAAAGCGAATACAAAGATTCGGCGATAGTTCGAGATCTCTTGGAGGCGTTGCCGTTTGGAAAACAATCTGCTGAATTGCGTTCTTTCATTCATGATAATCTGTCGCAACTGCAGCGCGATCAGTTTTCTCTGAGTGGACAACCTGATACAAGAGACGGCACCCGAATACGGAAGTTGATGCATACGCTGTTTCTTGAAGTTTATCGCCTGTCGCCTGGAGCGTTTGACACCGCCATCATCGAAAGCATTTCAGATCTGCCGAACGTTTCCCAAGAAGATCGCTCGATATTTACAGACATGCATCTGTCATTTTTAAAGCGAAGCGATCTCCTGTCCCTTTGGCAACAACTCATGGCGTGAATATACTATATCGACATCCTCAATCCTCCGGCTGGTCGACTCCCACTGTGGGCTTAGTTTTTCTTCTTCGGGCACCGCACCCTAAGATCCGTCCGTGCTAAAACAGGGTGGGGTGCCGTTTTTGCAGGCAGTCGGAGACATTGCCGGCGATTACGGGCGGTTCACTTTGTTGCCACGGTTCCCACCAGATTTCCAAGGTTTTGTACGGACTGAGTTCATCGGCCGGGCTTTGAAATACGAACAGATAGGCCGATCCGCCTCGCCATGCAATGTACTTGTGATTGCCATGATCGCGTCCAGTGAGCGACGGCGGTCCCAAAACCTGCTCGGCGATCTTTGCTGCATACTCGAACTCGGCATCAAACGATCGAGCGTCGGGTGCATCGAGGTGCGGAAATTTACAGAGTTCATGCATTGCGCACTGGACCAAACCGTCTTGAGGAAGTGCCGTCAGCCCGAATTTTCGTGTCTTCATTTGATCCGCTTCAAAAGTGAAGATCCACCATATTGGGGAGCGGCCCAGCCCCATCATATTCATGGTCTGCTGTTTGAACTTCATCCCGTTCGCGACACAAATTCGTTTGAATGATTCTTGCTCAGGCGGTGCATTCAAAATCTCCTTGCAGATCTTGAGGAAGTCCGGATAGGAAGGTCGTTTACTGATCGGCGCAATCATCTCCTGCATCATCGCGTCAGCCATTGCTTGCTGCTCTTCCGTCGGCACAAAGTCTGCTTTCACCATGTCATGACCCACTTCAATGAGCGAACGGCGATTGATGTCGGCGCTTCCATCTTCTATGTGTCCGTAGCTTGCTTTGACACGTTCCTCTGCAATGCCGAGCACCCGGGCCATCGCACTGGCTAATCTGTCACCGCGCCAGATGGCATCCGCCATCTCCGGACTGAGAGGCGGTGCTGTCGTAGTGGCACCGGTACTTTTGTTTCGTGCTTCAAGAAGAGACATGGCTGTCCAGACAACCGGTTTCGCCCACCAGGGAGAAGATTTGACGAGCTGCTTTTTGACGGAACCGACACCCATCATGTCGCCCATCGCTCCAGGCAATCCTTTGCCACCACTCTTGAGCAGTGAATCGAGAGCGTCTGCAGATGTTCCTGCCACGCAGTACTTCAGCAGACGTTCAACGTTGCCGCCGTTGGGCGGAGAATCTTCGCCGTCAAAGTAACCTGGACATGAATTGTACTCGTCAATTACCTTTCCATTTTCTGCCAGGACATAAATCAAAATGTCGCTGTCGTGCACAATCAGTCCCAGCACGCCTGTATTCAAAGATGCAGAAAGTTGTTCGCAGATGCTTTTCATCACATCTTCATTCTGACTGTCGGTCCGCTCCGAGTACGCGCTCACCCAGTTCTCATCAGCTTTGGAGACAAAGGCCGGACATGCTTCAATTTTCAGGAATGCATCCTTCACGGCATTGGTATCCCTGGTCCGAATATGCACGTTTGTAAATGACGATCCCATTTGCGCACCTCTGCTACACGATGTGAAGTGACCAGATTGACTCGAGAATGTATGCCCAGTTAATGATGTACCCGCCGGAAAAGAACAATTAGTAGCAGGCGATTGGCAGATGCGATTGTTATTTCTTGCGCGTTGCAATTTCGGCTTCAACTTCTTCTGGAGTGATCTTATTCACTTCCATCACTCCCTCACAAATTTGACGCCACGCAACACCGGCTAATGCTTGCTTCACGACATTGTCCAAAATTAGTTTCCGATTCTCTGGGATGGGCTCAATCGGGGCTTTGCTCCGTTCATCGAGGCGTAGTCGAGCCTTATGCATCAACACCAACTTGTCGTCCGATGTCAGCTTTTGAGGCTCCAGCAGATGGGCGCCAATGCAGTATGACAGGTCCAAAGACCATTGACCCACCAGCCGCCACGTCTCCAGAGCCAAGAATGAAGCAATCAGCTCATCTTTTGGTTTTTCTAGTTTCGCGATCTCGATATCAAAATCATTCTGCATCGTCGAATGTTTTGTGAATGTAGTCGCCTCGCAACGATATTGACACTTAGACGTGCAGGGACCACAAGTTTTGAAGGGTCCATCGGCTCGCTTATTCAGTCCGATGAATTTACTTATCCACGCATCAAGAGCGGACTTCTCCAACTTTCTGGCGGAAGCGGTCGGCACAAATGCCAGCGCCAGAAACTCGAACCATTGAAGCTTCAGCTCCTTCTCATCTTCTGCACTCCATGAGTGGAGAAGCGCCTTTTCTTTGAAATATTTCTCAGTAGAAAGGCTCAGCGCGCACCACATTATTTCGCTGCCCTTCGAACTCTTCCCGCGCAAAACCCGGACTTCCCTGTTTAACAAGTGCGGTCTGAATTGCACCAGCTGGCGCACATCTAGCGTCACCAATAGCAGGTACTGAACATAAAGCTTGTAAAACTGATCGTCATCAGCAAGGATGCAGCCATGTTCATATGACTCGCCCTCGAACGCAGACGGAAAAAATTTGATACCACCGTACGCGCGCTTTGTGATATCTTCCCCAGGCGGCTCCATGCGCCTGACTTTTTCCACCACAGAATCTACAAATACTTTCTGGCGACCGGTGGCATCGATAAGTGGTTCTCCACGACGCAACCTTTCGAGATCATCAATCAGTTGAGAGCTTGACTGGTATCGCTCTACGACGTCTTTCGCCATTGCCCGTCCGAGCACATAGTCCACTCCCTGTGGGACATCCCTCCGGCTATCAGCAATAGCCTTTGGTGCCTCGCGCAGATGCTTCATTGCGGTGGCAAGCGCATTTTCACCAACGTGGGGAGGCGAGCCGCTCAGTATTTCATAGATTACGCATCCAAGAGAGTAGATGTCGCTTCGCGCGTCCACCTTGCCGCCTGAAATTTGCTCAGGACTCATATAGAGCGGACTGCCAAAGATCTCTCCGGTCTCGGTCAACGACTGCCCTTCAAGTGTCGCGATTTTTGCCAAGCCAAAGTCAACTAGCTTGATGCGCGGCTCTTCTTGCCCGTGATCCTCTGGGAGCACCATTATATTGCCGGGCTTGATGTCGCGATGGATGATGTTCTTGCTATGGGCGTATTCCAGTGCCTTGGCGCATTCCAGTGCTATGCACAGACATTCGTCAACTGAGTACGTGCGCTTTGTCAATGCCTTTGACAGGGGCACACCCTCGATATAATCCATCACCAGGTAGGGCTGGTCCCTTTCAGACATGGCGAATTCATACACGGTCACTATGCCGGGGTGGCTCAAGCCGGCGGCCGCTCTTGCTTCTTGCTGAAATCGCCGCAGTGATTTGTCATCGAGGTCTTTCGCAGCAAGGATTTTCAGCGCTACAAATCTATTGAGCGCAAGATCCTTCACCTTGAATACTGCACCGACTCCTCCCGCTCCCAGCTTTCCAACTATCTGGTACTTGCCGGCAAACATCTCTCCCGGCTGAAGATCACCGGGTGTCTCCTTATGCTCATCCGGATCTTGCTGGCTCATGTGGAAACCGCACCCACCCTATTCCTGGATTCCCAACATAATATTACATGAAAATTTGACAAATTCTTCATATGCTTTGGACGAGTCAAGGTCTCCGGGAACTGCTAGTTGAGCTGCCGTTGCGCGGCTGGCTCCGGCTCGCGCCTGCGGCGCAAAGAACTGTGCAGGATCGACCACAGCGGTTGCGACTCATGGACTAGCAATCGGAACTCGAAACCAGAACCGACTTCCCTCACCTACTTTGCTGATCACGCCGATCGTGCCGCCGTGTTGTTCGGTTATGGCTTTGCAGATGGCTAATCCCAAGCCACTTCCGTGTTTGCTGTCTTCGCGAGGGTTTAACTGGTGAAAAGCAACGAAGAGGTTGGACTGGTCGGCGGCCGAAATGCCACATCCTTGATCTGTAACGGCAAACTCAATCATCCGATCGACAGGCACTACCGAAACCTTAATCGATTTGCCTGCCTCAGAGAATTTGATGGCATTGGATATCAAATTGACTAACACACGGACGATGCGACTCTCATCTACACAAAGATCATAATGCTGCGATGGAGCTTCGATGTCAATTTTCTTTTGCTCAGCAACGACTATCAACGAGTCAACCGATCTTTCCACAATATCCTTTGATGACACCGTATGCAGTTGCAACATCATTTTGCCGGACTCCAATTGTTCGAGGTCAAGCAAATCGTTGATCATCGATATCAATCTGGAGGTTGAGAATTCGGCCATTTTAGATCGGTCCAGCATGTTTTCGGATACCTCGCCATAACCGCCTCGTGAGAGGATGCTCAAGAATCCTTGCACCGAGGTGAGTGGCGTGCGCAAGTCGTGTGCAATCATCGCCACCAACTCCCTTCTTCTGCGGGCGGACTCCGCAAGCGCATCCGCCATGTGATGAAATGTCTCGTCGAGCTGAGCTATTTCATCGGTTCCACCTATTGGCGGTTTGAGCGGATCACCTTTGCCAAGACTGACAGTGTTATCGACCATCACTTGTAGGCGAGAGGTGACGCCTTTTGTGAAGAACAATGCCGCACCCAGGGCAGCAATGACATTCAACACAACCCCGCCGACCATCCATTTTTTTGCCTCGTTCAACGATTCGATTCTTTGTGCAAAACTGTCTTTGACCAATTTGCCTTGCTCTTGCATGAGTAAACGAAGGTCATTCATTACGTGAGATTGCAACGAGCGCATCTCGCCGATGTGACGCAGCTCGTTAATTGCAGCGGCCTCATGCCCCTCTGTTCGTACCTGCTGCATGAGATTTCCCAGCATGCCAAAGCCACGGTTTGAATCTTTCTCGACTTCCTGGACTCTTTCCAGTTGCGACGGTTGACCCTGCAACAGCGGCTTTAGCTCTAGCAATTTCTGCGATAACCGCATAGTCTCATTTTGAAATAACTCCTGATCCTGCGGTTTTTCAAACTTCAGATAACGATCCGCGGTTGTGCCGGCGTCATAGATGAGCTGAAAAATTTCATTGGTTTTTCCGACGACTTCCTTGGAGTGCTCTTCGAGAATGCCCTGGCGCTCTACTTCCGTCATAAGATGCATAAGCACGCCAATGAGAACAAGCTCCAGAGCGAGTATGGAGCAAACCAGAAACAGCCCCTTGTGCGACAATCGCAAATTCATGCAAACCTACCTGGGACGGACACGCAAATTATATACTTTGGGCTTCGCATTTGGTATTCCTAGGCATCAATGCAATAGCCCATTCCGCGAACGTTTTCAATGATGGACGGCTCGCCATCGGTATCTATTTTTTCTCGCAGACGCTTGATGCAGGTTCTTAGCGATTCTGGCGCGGAGTCCGATTCCGATTTCCAAACGCGATCGAGCAGGGCTTCAGCAGTAAAAAATTGATTGGAGTTGCGCAGCAAAAATTCGAGCAACGCGAACTCTTTAGGTTGCAACTTTATCTCGATACCACCTTTGGTGACGCGAAATGCCGCGGCATCCAACTCGATATCGCCTGCGCATAGAATGTCCGGAGTATACCCAACCGGTCTGCGCAACAGCGCTCGCACGCGAGCGGCTAATTCAGTCATGTCAAAGGGCTTGGTTAGATAATCGTCTGCTCCCGAGTCAAGACCAAGCTCTTTTTCTTTAGGTGTGCCCTTGCCAGTTAGCATCAATAAAGGCGTCTTGCCACCGCTTTCACGGAACGTTTTGCATATCTCCACTCCGCTCATGCCCGGCAAATTCCAGTCGAGAATGATCAGATCGTACTTGTAAAACTGCAATTTCTCATGCGCTTCCTTACCGTCGTGCACAACCTCGGCAAGATGATGACGCATCTTCAGCTCATCGCAAATGATTGTGCTTAGCTGTACGTCATCCTCAACGACAAGTATCTTTCCCATGCCCCGCGCCTCTTGGTTGCAGACTCCCGTTATCTTATCATTGCCTTTGCCTGCACGGTTTCCAGACTTCCGAAAAAAGTCACCTTCAGGTTACTGTGACGAGGCATACTGCTCGGCATCTCCCACGGAGGAAAGGAAAAATGGCTAAGCATACAAATCATTCCGATGCAGAAACCTCAACACAGGTAGCCCAGCGTTTGGAAACAGCCGTCACCAGTAATGATAGTGATGCATACAACAGTGCTATGAAGGAGGTCCAGAAATTTAGCAGAAGCCATTCACCTCACGATTCTCAGGCAATGATCGGTGCGATCACCAAGAAGCTGGAAGACGATCAATGCTTGCCTCGCCTGGCATTGTACGAGACGAAGAAAAACTTTGACTCAATAGATAGCAATCGTGATGGCAAATTGAATTCATTCGAGATCACTAACTTTAAACAGGTGGGGACTCGCAATGGGCTATCGCGAAATATGATCGCCGACGTTGAAGGAAAAATCGATCAAATCGGACACAAAGAAGGTGTCTGGGGATTTCGTTCTTCGGTTATTAGTCGAGAAGACTTGGATGGGCGTCTGTCCACCTCTAATAAACTGGCTCATTTGATGGAGAAGGGCCAAGATGGCATGAGCCTTTACGACAGGCTCAAAGACAAAGACGGCAATATCCCAACCATAGGCAAGATACTCGACCTGGACAAGAAAGATCCGGCAATCCTGAAGTTGAGCGATGAAGATAGAGAGACGTTGAAATATTTGCAATCCGAGAGGAAGTACTCGAGCATGGTTCCTTACACGGATGATATGAAATCAGATCGCTTGAAAGATATATTTCGAGAGCAAGATCTAGATTTCGACAAACTGCGATCTCCAACCGGCACTGGAAACAAGAATCAGTCTGCGGACGGCTCCTCCAGTTCCGAACGTGAGCAACAGCCGGCCGAGGAGACGAGAGGTGGAAGAAGGGATGCGACGAGACAACAACCTGATCAATCTGCTAGTCCGGCTGAACGGGAAACAATCGACGCTGCCCGCAAAAAAATGGATGCACAGATAAAGGAGGCTTTGACTGTTCACGAGGGCGAATCGTATTGGCATTCGGCGGAGCGTCTTTTGAGCCTTGCTGAAAACAACGACCCTACTTCCATGCAACTCCACAGATTGTCGCATCAACTCTGGGTGGCAGATCACAAACGCGAAGCCAACGGACTGAGTGTGAACCAAATTCTCAGGGTAAGCGATCAAATCAGAGAAAACAGGGATGTGGCAACGCTGTTCCAGCAATGATATCCAGCCCTGTCCCAGGCGAAGATGAGCAGATTTATGAGGAGAGTGCCCTGACCGGCGCTCTCCTCGATCGTGTCTGGTCAAACGGATAGCTCTCGAATGACTTGGGGCAATTGATTGATCCGCCAGCCTTTTGATATCCTGAGTAGTGTATCGTGCCCAAGATTCCAGCGTACAAGGTGGGTGTGATGGCTTTATGGTCCTTCTGTTTGAGCAGCTTCTGCTCAAGCCTGCCTGCACACGTTTTTGAAAAACTTGATACCGGGGTGTACATTTTGGCCATACGACCACGTGCGTAGTGACAGGTGCAGCGATATGACTAACTATGCCTGCTGTGCCAAATAATAGACGGCCTGGCGGCAAGTGTCGGTAAACCCGAGACTCGGGTTCTTGGTTTTGAGTTCTTGCATCATCTGATCACGCTTGCATTGATCGTCTGCTTTGGAAGCCATCAACCAATATTCCATAGGACTGACAATGTAGTCAACTACATCCGAACTGACCTGAACTAAAGCGTTATCAAAATGATCTACTGTTGGTTTAGCACAATCGGATCATAGATTTCACTTAAGGGTGGCCATTCTGATCATTGTGCGAGAATTTTCAAGGAAGGGGAATATTTGACAGGGACAGCGCGCGAATTGGTTACTTGTGCGGAGATGCCGATGGCAAAGAAAGAAGAAGTCCCTCTGGATATTGAAATAGCGGGTAGCTCACAGCCAGAGGCAACACTTCCGAGCACCTGCTCTGATCCAGATGATGCATTGATTGGCCAGGTCGTTGCCGGCAAATTCGAGATTTTGTCGCGTGTTGGTTCTGGTGGCATGAGCATAGTTTACAAAGCCAGACATCTTTTGCTCAACAAACCAGTTGCCCTGAAAATATTGCAAGTAAATCGCCTAAATGATCCAAAAGGCATCCGAAGGTTTCAACAAGAAGCACAAGCAGCATCCTCGTTAAGCCACCCAAACATAGCTTCAGTTAGAGAGTTCGGCCTTGATGATGACTCTCATCCGTACATCGTCATGGACTTCATTGAAGCAGTGCCTCTCTCGCAGTTAGTCAAAGACCATGCTCTGCCATCGGCTCGAGCTTTATGCATTGCCATAGACGTGTGTCGGGGCTTGGAGCATGCACACGACCGCGGGGTGGTTCATCGAGACATTAAACCAGACAACATCCTAATTGCAAAGAATTCCGACGGCTCGGATCTGCCTTTGATTGTTGATTTCGGAATAGCACGAATTACTCTCGACGATCAAAGTCGCTTACGCCTCACTCAAACCGGAGAGGTATTTGGCACTCCGTCTTACATGAGCCCGGAGCAAGCACTGGGTTTGCCGATAGATCGAAGATCGGACGTCTATTCGTTGGGATGT
>Ga0182024_10016408_pt1 | contig 14047 bp, 14 predicted proteins | sample P32metaG_FD_120480 | JGI IMG/M metagenome (GOLD analysis project Ga0182024, IMG submission 120480) | Permafrost microbial communities from Stordalen Mire, Sweden - P3-2 metaG (Illumina Assembly) | ecosystem: Environmental > Terrestrial > Soil > Wetlands > Permafrost | place: Sweden: Stordalen... | reverse complement strand
CCGTTCCCGGAGCATTCGATGAAATGGCGTCTGGTCACGCTAGGAAAGCGCTTCAGGTCGGCCATCGTGAATTGTTTTGGCGTCTCGACCATGCCATGCACCAACAACATGTGCTGGCTCGGATTGATTGTTGGAATACCATTATGATCGCGCTCGAAGTGAAGACTGGAAGCGGTAATGTTCCCGAGCATGTTCTGCAGTGGAGTAAAGCTCCAAGATGTGTACGCGTTGGCGGTCGGGAAGCGCTCACGGACTTCAGTCTCGAATTGCGAACGACTGCCATATCCGCCATCTTCGCCGATCGGCCTACCCTGTACCTTGGTCGGGTCGGCAGGAACGTCGAAATAGGTTGCGCCGGGCGAAGCTTTCTGGCCGAACGCTGCCGTGGAGCCTGCGATGCCGGCAACCGATCCTGCGGCAAACAAAAACTTTCGGCGGTCCGGCGGCGATCGTGGAAACATGCCGTCCGTGCAATCGCAGTCCTGTTCCTGAAGCTTACGCTGGGCGATAAGCTGCGCCTCGGCTCTGGCCATCTGGTCAGCCATGCGCCGTGATTTCTCATCATAGATGACAGAGACGTTTTGCAATTGCCCCTCCCTCAGCGGATCCGCCATTTGCTCCATCGAGCATCCAGCGGAATTATTTTTCTGGAGGGTACCGCAAGTGGGGAAGAATACACCTTCATGGCGTCTATGATGTGATTGACGCGGGTAATGCAAAGGCACGTAGTCCTGCGGCGTCACGACATGCTTCGCTAGACCGCGGTCTTATAGGAGACACGGCAGTACGTCGTCACCTGCAGTTGCCGACAAGGAGTCAGCGAACAATCCGCGTTTCGGTTATAAGACCCCAACTCCGATCGTACCGGTGAATGTGATAAACCGGACGGGTTTTCATGTGAGCGGGATAGTCACCCTTGCGCAGTGTCGTCGCAATGCTCGGCATCACCGTCGCTGGGATGGTCCCGATTCTACCGGCAGTGCCACGGTGGACATGGCCGCTGACAACGGCCGCGACGCGGCCAGAGTGCTGCACCACCTGGCGCAGTTTCTCCATCATCTCACGCGTTTCAAAGTTGACAGGGTCGGGACCCACGGGCACCTCGAATGGCGGATGGTGCGTAAAAACGATAATGGCTTTGGCAGGTTCAGCATTGATCAGATCAATCAAACGCCTCGCGCGCTCGGGGCAAAAGCCGCCTTTGTTGCTGCCCGTATTGAGCGTATCGACTGCGATCAGCCCCACAGGGTAGTCCTCGATTGCATACTCGATAAAATCAGAATTGGCCGCCAGATAACCGTCGGCTGCGAATGCGGCGCGCAAATTCGCCCGATCATCCTTGTTACCGGCTAGTACATAAACCGGCGCTTGCGCCTTCTTGAGGATGGCGACCGCTCGCGCGTATTCGTCCGCCCGTCCGTTATGGACGATGTCCCCGGTGTGGACGATAACATCGGGAGCTGGATCGAGCGCGTTGATGTCTGCAATCGTCCGCTTGAAGTCGCTTATTCTCTGATCGGCATCGGGGGCATCCAACACGATGTGCGTGTCAGAGATCTGCGCGATAATCATGATGTAGAACGTTGGCCTCCCGATCGCAGGCTCGCATAATACTCCCTAAGGATCGCTACCACTTCGGGACGGCTGAACTCGGGGGGAATTTCCGCGTCGGTCGAGAGCATTTCGCGTTGTTGCGTGCCGGAAATTGAAATATGATATTTCGGATCATGGGGGCAGGTCTTCGCCGTCGCCATCCCGTAGCATTTCCGGCAATAGAACGTGACGTCGATCTTCAGCGGCTTGGTAAGGAGCGCGCCTGGCCATAGCTGATCGAAAATATGCTGCGAGTCGAAGGGGCCGTAGTAGCTGCCGACGCCGGCATGGTCGCGTCCGATGATAAGATGCGAGCAGCCGAAATTCTGGCGAATGAGGGCATGCAGCAGCGCCTCGCGCGGACCGGCATAGCGCATTTCGATGGGATAGCCCGCCTGAATCACCGTTCCCGGCCGGAAATAATTGTCAATCATCGCTTGGATCGCGCGCGTTCGCACCTCAGCCGGGATGTCGCCCTCCTTCAGCTTGCCGAGCACTTGATGAATGAAGACGCCGTCCATGACTTCCACGGCGATCTTAACCAGATACTCGTGACTGCGATGCATTGGATTTCGGGTCTGGAAGGCAGCGACTGTCGACCAGCCCCGTTCAAGGAACGTTGCGCGCGACTGGGCAGGCCGGATGTAAAGCTCAGGATACTTGACGGGATATTCGCCTTCGCTGAGAACCGAGACCCGCCCGGCCAGATTCACGGCGCCCTGCTGCAATACCTTGGCGACGCCCGGATGCTTCGGATCGATGGTCCGGTAGACGTGCTCGGCCTCAAGTTTCTTGTCGATCGCGTATTTCTCGCTGACCTGCATGATGCCGAGGATTTCGCCCGTCTCGGCGTCGGTGAGCGCGACTTCCTCTTCCGGATTGATGCTTTCGGCGACATCCTTTTTCGCGGAAAGCGTAATCGGGATCGGCCAGAACACGCCGTTGCCCAGTTTCATGTCGACGCACGCGCCGCGCCAGTCGTCATGGCCCATGAAACCGTCGAGCGGCGTGTAGGCGCCCATGGCCAGCATGAAGACGTCCGAAACCGCGCGCGAATCGAGCGGCACTTTTCGAAGCTTCGCCGCGCACCTAAGTGCATCGGCGCGTTCGGACTCCGGCAGCAGCAGCGGCTTGACCTGATCCGAAAAGTGCGGCGGTACGAGCTTCGACATCACAGTCTACGGCCGTTTCGGGGTCTCATATTCGACTTCCTTCTGGAACGGCTCCCAGACGGTTTCGTAGCCGACAAACCCCTTTTCGTTAGGCTCTTTCTGACGCGTCGTCAGAAAGCGCGCGTGGCCGTCAGGAACTTTGGTGATCGGTTTTTGCTCGCTCATATGTCACCCTTTTGCGTTGAAACCGGGATTGCCATTCAAACGGGTCGCACGAGCGACGGGTCGATAGCCGCCTGTGCGCCGACCGCTCCGCCCGCGCTTACTTCTTCGTCGGTTGGTTCGCGCACAGTCACGATCTCGAGCGTAAAGACGACCTCTCTGCCGCAAAGCGGATTGTTGCCGTCGACCGTCAGCGTCTTGTCGTCAACCCTCGTCACGAGAAAGCTGCGTGTCTGCCCCTTGTCGTTTTCCATGAGGATGGAAGTGCCGACCTGCCGGTATTCCTCGGGAACATTCTCGATGCGATCGGTAAAAACCAGCGACTCGTCCCTGGCGCCAAAGATCCGATTGCCGTCAAGCGGCACCTCGATGACCTCGCCTGCGGATCTGCCCTCCAGTTGCGCGTGTACGAAAGGGGCTAAAATTTCATTGTGTCCGTGAACGTAGCCCAACGGAAATTCGACCATGGTGAGAACGTGCCCCGATTTCCTGTCGGTCACCTTGTAGGTGAGCTCGACATATTTGCCATCGTGGATGGATTCGCTCATGTCGGATCCGAGCCGCTCAGAAGATGGACGCACCAAAAATCCTGATCGTTCCATCCTCATAGCCGAGAACAAGCCGGCCCAGCCATTCACCGTCCTTTTTGATGCTGCGCTGCCGGTAGAGAACCGTCACATGCTCCCCGCGGCGGATAATTCCAAGATAATCAAAGTGTTCAGACAGATTTCTGGCAAGCTCGCTGTTGGCGAACTGGTGGCCGGCCGTGACCTGATCCATGGCCAGCGCCATGGCGCCGGAAAAATTCTTCACGAACTCTCCGTACTTGCCTTCGTTCGAATTCTTGACGAGGTCGCGCCACAGAGGCTCGGCTATGGCCCGTATCTCTTCGTCGGTTTTTTCAATAATGTTCACGTGCGGTTCTCTGAGGCCGTGAAAGACCGGATTTGTAGACTCCATCAAAAGCGACATGTTGGTCTTTCTTTGCATCCAGGCGGACGTTCAACGCCGTCTGCCCGGAGCAATTGTTACTCGTCCGCCCCAACCAGGTGATAACAGGGCGCCTTCTCCATGGTGTATTCACCGGTCTTCGGATCGCGGCGCGAAACAGTCAGCACGTGCCAGTTTGCGTCGTCCACCTTCATGGCATCGCCGCGGTAGTAATAGCCCGGCCAGCGGGTCTCCTTGCGGAACAACGTGTGCTGCGTGACGCACTCAGCGGCGCGATGCCGGTGCTTCAACTCCCACGCGCGCAGCAGTTCGTGAATATCCTTCGCGGCCAGGCTCTCGAGATCTTCCTCCATGACCTTGAGCTTCTTGAGTGCGATATTCAGGAGCTTGTCGTTGGTCATGTAGCTGACCGTCACCCCGCCGCAATACTCGTCCATGAGCTTCTGCAGACGATCCAAGCCCTGCTTGGGATTGATGTAGTGCGGGTTGACTTCGCCCGCCACGATCTCGTTGCGGTAGATCTTGTAGTGCTCCAGCGGCTTGTAGATCTCCTTCGCACGGCGGTTGATCTGCTCGTCGGATACGACGATGCCTTCGCCCTTGCCGTCGTCGATATATTTGCAGGCAGCCTTCGCGGCGAGACGACCCTCGGTGAACGAGCCAGATGAGAAGGCGTGCGGCGTGCCACCGACCGCGTCACCGGCGCCGAACAGACCTTCGATCGTCGTCATGCGGTTGTAGCCCCAGAAATACTCGGGCGGAGAAACATCCTCGGGACCCGAGCACCAGGCGCCCGAGCAGGTCGCATGCGAGCCCATGACGTAGGGCTCGGATGTAGTCAACTCGGGGTTCTCGTTCTTGGGGTCCACGTCAGTCGAAGCCCAGAGGACCGCCTGGCCGATGGTCATGCCGAGGAAGTTCTCCCAGCCGACCTCTTCCAGATGTGGATCCTGGAAGGCCTTCATGGTCACCATGTGAATAGGACCGCGGCCTGCATTCACTTCACTGATTATGCAATGGTTGCGTAGACAGGTCGGGATCGGCCTGTGGGTTAAGTGCGAAGCTTCCGGATCCAGATATTCCTTTCCGACCATTTTCTGAAGTTCGGGGAACCACTTGGATTCATACTCCTCGCCCAAGCAATTTTGTGTATAGGTCTTCAGGTGCAGGAAATAGGCACCGACCGGGCCGTAACCGTCCTTGAAACGCGCCAGCACGATGCGGTTTTCCATCTGCGTCATCTTGGCGCCGGCTTCGATCATGAGCCCATAGGCAGACGCGGACGACCAAGGCGCATACCAGGTACGGCCGGAACCTTCGCCCACCGACCGCGGCTTGAAGATATTGGAAGCGCCGCCCGCGCCGCAGATCACGGTCTTGGACTTAAAGACGTGATAGTTGCCTGTGCGCACATTGAAGCCGACGGCGCCGGCGACCCGGTTCTCCTTGCTGTCATCCATCAGCAGGTGGGTGACGCAGACCCGATTGAACACTTTGTCTGCAGATTTCTTGGCGGCCTCGGCCACGATGGGCTTGTAGGACTCGCCATGAATCATGATCTGCCATCGCCCCTCACGCAGATAGTGCCCGGTTTTCGGGTCCTTCATGATGGGCAGGCCCCACTCTTCGAACTGGTGCACTGTCGAGTCGACGTGACGGGCCATATCGAACAGCAGGTCTTCGCGCACCAGTCCCATCAGATCGATACGAGCGTAGCGGACATGGTCCTCCGGTTTATTTTCGCCCCACCGGGTCCCCATGTAGCAGTTGATGGCGTACAGACCCTGGGCGACCGCGCCGGAGCGATCGATATTGGCCTTCTCGGCAATAACAATCTTCTTGTTCTGACCCCAGAATCTGGCCTCCCATGCGGCGCCGCTGCCGCCGAGGCCTGAGCCGACGACCAGGATATCGATGTTGTCTTCGACAACCGTTTGGTAAGGCATCAGTAATACACGCCTTTCTTCAGCTTGAGACCGGCTGACTGAAGGGTATGCAAACCGCCGTCATCCATGCGGATCCACTTTGGCTCATTGTACAGCAGCTGGCTGTCGCGCATTTCCTGACTGGGCGCAGGAACGTCGGCGAGCTTCGGGATCGCCTGCCCCCAAGGCTTAGTCGTGATCGGCGACAGGAAATTCTTTTCCGTGCCGTTCCGATATTTGATCTTCCAGGCGATCGTGCCTTTCTCTTCGTCGCGGATGACGCGAACGCTGTGACCGAGCGGGGCGAAGTCGGCATATCCGCGCACGTCGATCGCATGCTGCGGGCAAGCCTTGACGCAGGCGTAGCACTCCCAGCACATGCTCGGCTCGATGTTGTAAGCGCGACGATAAGTCGGATCGATGTGCATGATGTCTGAGGGACAGATGTCGACGCAATGTCCGCACCCGTCGCACCTTGTCATATAGACGAAGGTTGGCATTTGTCGGCTCCTTAGCTGTTCCAGTAGAACTTGCGAGCTGTTTTCTAATAGTGGCGTGGCGCTTCGCGCTTGATGCCAAGTCCCATTTGCATCGGAGCGTTTTGCAACAGCTCCATGGAATGTCTTTTCTGTTGTTCGGGATCGTCACGGGTCAGCGTCGGCAAATTCTGGGCTGAACCGTTGGCCGTCGATACTCGTTTCTCGAGCGCCGCAGCCGGCTTGAAGAACATGTGCGAGAACTTCGACCACGGGATCGATCCGAACAGCACCGTGGTGCCAATCAGATAGAGGCCCAGAAATATAGTCGACCAGTCCGAGCCTTTCATCTGCAAATAGGCCCAAATCAGGCCAAGCGTTGCGCTGATCAGGAGGGAAAGAATGAACAGATCCGCCCGCATGATGCGGAACGGCGACTGGCCTTCGGCGGCAACGTCGACGCGAATGAAGAACCAGAACCAGTAGCCGCCGACACAGATCATGAGCGCGCCAAGCCACCAAAGTAGCGGCCAGTACGACGGGGTCGGCGTCCCAGGTGTCGGATAGCAGAACACCATGGCGATGGTGGCCACGACATAAAAGACGAAGCCGTACATGCCGAGGAGATGCGCGAGCCTACGCTTCATGTTGCAGAACTCGCCGGAGGCCAGCACATCGACAACGGCAGACTGTACGGCGAGCGACGCCATTTCGCCGCTGCCGACCTGCCGGTGGCCCTGATCTTTCGAATTCCGCCAGTTGTCAAAGAAGTACCTGGCGCTTCTTTTGTGAATGATGTCGAACAGCGTTCCGGCGACAACTAACAACGCCATGATGATGACGTAGGTCTGCATGACGGCGGGTGGTACGGACGCCGAAAGCGTGGCAAACGGATTGCTGGTGAACATTGCCCGACGTTTCCTCCATGGTCCCGATTTTGGCGCACGATAGCGGCCGAGATGACGACTAGCAATCGCCTGAACGCCGCGCGTGTGATTATGTCCATTCACGCAAGCGAACGTTTCGTTCGATGAAACTTGTTAAGCGCCCGAGTCCGCCTATACGATACAGGCGACCGGTGACGCGCACGCATTCAATCAATTCTCTAGGCCAATAAGACAAGAATAATGAGTTGGATTCGCCGAATGCAGCGCCGGATGTTGACTCCGAAAAGGAGTCCGATATGGCCGAACTTGCTTTCTTCGCCAACACACCGGCGGTGCAGATCGCCCGAGAGGGCCGCTACGGCGTTTTCGCGGCCGTCCCCGGCCTTTTGCTGATGGCAGCAGTAGCGGGACTCGCCTTCACACTGCGCCGCATTCCCGGGGTTGCCATCCTCAGTCCGATGATCCTGGCGACGCTAATCGGCATGGCCCTCCACAACGTCTTCGGCACTCCCGCGTGGGCGAAGCCCGGCGTCACGTTCAGTCTGAAACGCGTTCTGCGACTCGGCATCATCCTGCTCGGGTTGCAGCTGATGGCGTCGCAGGTCGTGCAGGTCGGTTTCGCCGGCGTCGTCGTCATCGCGGCGACGTTGATTGCGACCATGTCCTTCACCAAATGGATGGGCCGCGTAATGGGCGTCGATGCGAAAGTGGCCGAACTGATCGGCGCCGGCACTTCGATCTGTGGCGCCTCGGCGGTGATCGCAACCAACACAGTAACGCGTGGTCGTGACGAGGATGTCGCTTACGCTGTGGCCTGCGTGACGGTGTTCGGCTCGCTGTCGATGTTACTCTATCCGCTGTTGCCGGGCTTGCTGCATCTCAGCCCCGCTGCCTTCGGCCTGTGGAGCGGCGCCTCGATCCACGAAATCGCACAAGTGGTCGCCGCCGCCTTTCAGGACGGCGCCCATTCCGGCGAGATCGCCACCGTGGCAAAGCTCACCCGCGTCATGATGCTGGCGCCTGTTGTCATCACGCTGGGCATCATCGCCGTGCGGCGCGGCACCCAGAATACGGGCCGGTCCGCCTCGCGTGCCGCGCCCCCGATGCCGTGGTTTGTGCTTGGCTTCATCGCCATGATGATTGTCAACAGCGTCGTCGCCATCCCAACCGCCCCGAAGGCCGATATCGCCCTCGCTACGACCTTTCTGCTCTCAATGGCGCTGGCCGCCATGGGCATGGAGACCGACTTCCGTAAACTGAAGGCGGAAGGCCTGAAACCCCTGGCCCTGGCCGCGGCGGCCTGGATCTTTATCTCCATTTTTGCGCTCGTGCTGGTGAAGCTTACCGCCTATTCTTGAGGGATGACGCTTGAGCAGCTTCGCATCTTTGTTGCGGTTGCCGAATGCGAACATGTCACCCGCGCTGCCGAGGCGCTGCGGCTGACCCAGTCGGCCGTCAGTGCTGCCATCGCTACTCTCGAAAGCCGCTATAGTGTTACCCTATTTGACCGTGTCGGCCGCCGGATCGAATTGAATGAGGTGGGCCGGCTGTTTCTAGGCGAGGCCCGCGCGGTTCTCGCCCGCGCAGCCACCGCCGAGCTCGCGCTCTCCGAAATGAGCGGGCTCAAACGCGGCACGCTCAGCGTCCATGCCAGCCAGACCATCGCGAGTTATTGGCTATCGCCGCGCCTGGTTGCTTTCCGCAGCGCCTATCCGCAGATCGAGGTCAAGCTCGCGGTCGGCAATACCGCGCAAACCGCCAAGGCCGTGATCGACGGCACTGCCGAGCTCGGTTTCGTCGAAGGCCGCGTCGATGACCCCGCGTTCCAGCAAAATACGATCGGTCAGGACCGACTGACCATCGTGGTTGGCGTCGGCCATCCCTGGGCGCAGAAAAAACGCCTGACCGAGCGCGATCTTGCCGAGGGCGATTGGGTGCTGCGCGAACCGGGCTCCGGCACACGCTCGGAGTTCGAAGCGGCGTTGTCCGCAAGGGGCGTGTCGCCGGAAGCGTTGAAGATAGTTCTCGAACTGCCGACCAACGAAGCGATACGCGCGGCCGTGGAGGCGAATGCCGGCGTAACCGCGATTTCGGAACTCGTGGTGGAGGCTGCCCTGCGCGCCGGCACGCTGGTCGCGATGTCATTCGAGCTGCCGGCTCGCCATTTCGTGGTCCTGCACCATCGTGACCGGTATCAGTCCAAAGCCGCGCAGGAATTCCTAAAGATCGTCACCAAATTCTCCGAGCCGTGGCCTGCTCGCTCGACACGCTGAACGAAACAATTCGTCAGTAAGATCGCGGCTCGACCTACCCATAGTCGCAGGGCAACGGCGGGCACATAGACCTCGGTCAGGACACCGATCATCCCCCCGATCGAGGGAAGACTCGATGACCACGAGTGCTTCCCGCTACGGCGCCGTCGAACGCCTTCTGACCGTCGTGACCTGGATGGCGAGCATTTTATTTGGTGCCGGAGCGAAGAAAAAAATCGAGTGCCGGCTGCACGCTCAGCGTTCAAAAACAACGTCACGTCGACGCGGATTACGGCGTCGCGCGCAGCAGAGGCATAATTGTGCCTCGTTTCAATAGGCTGCCTATTTTTCCCAATCCACATCTTCCACATTGAAATGCAAGATTGGCGTGAGCTCAGAGGCGATATTTACGACTTCTTCCAATGCCTTGGCTACTTCCGCCTCTTCCAGTCTATCTTCCTCTCCACGGAGCGCCTTCGCTGCGAGCGCGCGCATCCGCCTTAGTTTGGAGTGGATCTCGGGTGGCAGTCCCGCAGCCTCCACAGCCGTGCTATACTCTTTCTGTAGCGCGTCAATCGTGCCTGGGTCCGGCACGCCTTTGCCGTAATAGCCAAGTTGGGAGCCCGCCAGCCGCTTACCATTTCCCGACTTATTGGTCACGCCGCTTCCTCATAAACATCACGAGCAAACGCTCGAATCATATGATGGGTCGCAGGCGCAATCGCGCCCTGATCGACTTTAAGCAAGTTTCTTCTGCGGCGAGCCCAGCTCTTCCAACTTGCGTTCCCATTTCATTTCGCTTGCGAAAGCCTTGGACTCTTCCGGGCTCATGAAAACGGTTTCCTTTTCACCCGGATAGGAGCGCGTTACCACATCATTCATGTATCGCGAAATGACATCCTCCATGATTGGAATGAGATCAGTGTAAATGCGGGAGTGGCGTGGCACGTGCTCTTCCCAGAGATGGAACAGGTCGGAAGAAATGATATGCACGCCATGTGCGCAATTACCCGCGCCGAGGCTGATCACCGGAACCGGCAAGGTCTGCGCGAGATATTCGGCGACCTCCGACGTCGTGACCTCGCACAAAATGGAGAAGCAACCGGCGTCGACCATGGCTTTGGCGTCGTCAACCAATTCCTTGGCTCGTTTCGCGGTCTTGCCCTGGGCAACAAAGCCGCCCAACTGAGGCATGCGCATTGGCGTAATGCCGATATGGCCCTGAACGGGGATGCCGGCACGTACGATCGCTTCGATGTTCTTGGCGTGATACTTGTTGCCCTCGCACTTCATGACTTCGGCGTTGGCTTCGTGCACAAACCGGCCGGCGTTCTCGACGGCTTGCTCGGGTGAAACGTGGAAACTCCAATACGGCATATCGACCATGCGCAGACCGTATTTTGAGCCGCGGTCGATTGCCTTGGACATCATCATGACCTCGTCAAAGCTGACGGTGACGGTACTCTTGTGCCCGAACAAGATCATGCCGCCAGTGTCGGAGACACACAAAATATCGATACCGAGACGGTCGGCGACAACAGCCGTGCGATAGTCATAAGCGGCGAGTTGAGTGATGGGCTCGCCCTTTTTCATTTTCGTATTGAGGGTATTGATAGTGACTTTCCTTCGCGCTGGCGCATCTGCCATGACTCATCCTTTCGTTTATAAATACCCGAGGCGAGCGACTGAGAGGTACCGATTGCGACACCATATGGGGCGCTCTGGACCGCCGCCAGTCAAATACGCCCCAACTATCATATATTTGCTTTCGGCTATGATCGACGTCGCATTTGAAGCTTGGGCGGAGATCAGCGCCAGGGCTGCCGCGGCCGGCGCTTTGCACAGTCGTAGAATGGCAATGATGTGCGTCGAATGTTGTAAAAAGAGCTTGAAGGATCATGCAAGCTTGTGTCGGGTTTGGTGTCGGCGAGCACATAGCCCAACCCAAGGATGCCGTCGGCAGCAATGCTACGGCAGGCGGAGGTTACCGCGATTTCGCCCGGAACGATCGGGGCCCGCAAATCTTGTGTTGGCTCCCACGGCAACTGCAGACCATCCGCGTCGGCGCGAAAAGATATAAGTGCAAGCTTCGGCGCCGGCCGAGCGAGAGGTCGACGGAATTTACCTAGACCGGCTTCCTCCGGCGAAACAGGAATACGGAAGTCGTTGCTGAATAGTACCAAGCCAGCCTCAATACGGAGCATGTCAGCGGCAATAAAGCCGGCTGGTCGAGCATGCTCCGAGAGTGCGTGCCAAAGATCGCGCGCTTTCCCGCGCGAAATAATAATTTCAAATCCCGCTTCTCCGGTATAGCCGAGGCGCCCGATCCGGCATGAGATTCCTTTCAGCTTTACCAGGCCGAAACTGAAATAGCCAAGTGCCTTGATTGAGCGGGCATCGCCGAGCCGGTTTAGCGCGTCGAGTGCACCCGGCCCCTGCAGCGCGAAAGTGGCGTTATGCGAAGTAACGTCAGTAACCACGACGTCCGGACCGGCGTCATCCAGCAAATCCGCGACTTCGTCATGGCGTCCGCTCATGACCTCATACGTGTCTGCACCGGTCCGCCAAACTGTTAAGTCCGCCACCAGGGCACCGGATGGTGCGATGCGAAGCGCGTAGCAGATTTTGCCAACGGCAAGCGCTGCCAGCGATCGCCCGGTGAATGCTTCGATCGCTTCGGCGGCGCCACCGCCCTTAAGCTGAGCACATTCGAGAAACGAAAAGTCGAACAGCGCGCAGTCGGTACGGCACGCCTTCGCTTCGGCCGCTGCGTCGCCGAAATGGTTAATTCGGACAAAAGTTGCAAGCGCCATCGGACTAGATCACCTCACGAGGCGCCAGCCGATGTTGGCGAAGATGAACGTGCCGATAAGAACGAGGACGGTTGATACGGCTGCACGTAGAGTTGCGCGCGGCACGGCATGGGCAAGCTTGGCGCCACACCATGACCCCATAGTCAGGCTAGCGGCGAGGACTCCACCTAACGTGAGGTCGAGCTTCCCGTAAAAAATGTTGCCGGCCGTTGCGGCGACTGCCACCGGAAGCTGAATAGCTTGGCTTAGTCCAACCGCAGTGAGCACCGGCACACTCATCGATATCATAACGGGAACCAGGACAACGGGTCCTCCAGTGCCGGTGAGTGATGACAAAAAGCCAGTCCCCACCCCGACCGTCAACAAAACGCTATTGGAGATTCGGGCGTCGCTTACCTCGGCGGCGTTTCGGGTCCGCAACGAATTTAGTCCGGAAAGAAAGGTCAAGAAGCCCAAACAAGTTTCAAGCAAGAGACGATTGAACACGCTGACGGCCCAGGCTCCGGCAAAGGCCGCTGGGGCTGCACCCACGCAAAGTCCGATCGCCATTCCCCAATGGATCGATTTGTTGCGTGCGAACACCGTCGTCGCTACGAGCCCGGACAGGATGTAGGCCAGCATCGCCGCAGGGATGGCCACTTCAATCGGGACGTCGGCGACAAAAATCAACGCCGGCACGAGGATAACGCCGCCGATCCCGATGCAACCGATGAGTACCCCGGATACGACGCCGAGCCCCGCAATCCAGAGAAGCTCGGATGTTCCCAACGGTGTCATTCGAGTTTGCACCAATATCGCATCGTTTCTTCAGCCTCCCAATGTGCCGGCAGTTGAGCCGTCGGAAATTGCGACCTGCTAGCCAAGTGACTCAATCTATGATTTCCTTAGGCGCAGTCTATTTTCGAGATATAGTGGATCTCCTGACATCCCATAGCGAGCGTAGCATGTTCATCAGGCAATTTCGCTATCTTGTCGCCGTAGCCGAGGAGCGTCACTTCGAGCGCGCAGCTCAACGCTGCAATGTCACGCAACCTAGTCTATCGAGCGGCATCAAACAGCTCGAGCTCGAACTCGGCGTGCCGATTTTTCTGCGCGGTCGGGGCCAGCGTTTCGGTGGATTGACGGCTGAGGGTGAGCGCGTGGCTGCGTTCTCTCGCGCTGTGCTCGCGTATTGCGACGCCATGCGCAAAGAAGTGGCGATGATGCAGAACCATCTTACCGGACATTTGCGAATAGGGGCAATGCCGTCGATGTCCCCAGTGCTTCCATTCTTGTTGGAAATCGTTCGCGCCAAATATCCCGGTGTCCGGGCCGACGTGCAATTTATCGGCAATGAAGCGATGAAGCTCGGATTAAACAATTTCTCGCTCGACGTTGCGCTGACTTACATGGATAAGGCCGATCTCGGTCGCAAAAACACGCTCCCGATTTACACGGAGCAGCTCAGCCTATTAGTCCCGGATCGGCCGGAGTTTCAGAAACGCGATACGATCGCTTGGAGGGAGGCGGCACAACTGCCGCTCGCGATGTTGCGAACCTCGATGCACGAACGCCGATTTGTCGATCAAATTCTAAAAAGCGTCGGACATTCGCCGATTCCGCGTGTCGAATCCGAGTCCATTTTGCATCTGATGTTTCAGGTTCAGTTTACCGAGTTGTGCACATTTATTCCGTCGCATTTCGCCCACGCCCCCGGTCTGCACCGCGGCACCCGCGCCTTGCGTCTAGTCGATCCGATCGTCACTCAGGACGTTGGCCTGTTCTGGGCGGAGGGCGAGATCGTCTTGCCAATGGCCAATGCATTTGTTTCGATCGT
>Ga0182024_10016407_pt1 | contig 14048 bp, 17 predicted proteins | sample P32metaG_FD_120480 | JGI IMG/M metagenome (GOLD analysis project Ga0182024, IMG submission 120480) | Permafrost microbial communities from Stordalen Mire, Sweden - P3-2 metaG (Illumina Assembly) | ecosystem: Environmental > Terrestrial > Soil > Wetlands > Permafrost | place: Sweden: Stordalen... | reverse complement strand
CGCGCGTGATAGGACGCCTCTCCTGCTCGTCGAGCGCCACGTCCTCGAACAGTGCCCAGCACTCCCACTCGGAGGAGAGTCGGGATAGGTAGCGGATGCCGGCGTACTCGAGGCGATCGTCTGCGTCGCGTTGCTCGTAGGCCCAGCGCCCGATCCAGCGAGTGATGCGGCGGTCTCCACCGCGCACCGTGGGGACGTCGAGGTCGCTGTAGCCGTAGTAGGCCAGTAGCTCGCCCAGCTCGCTGCGGAGGAGCGCGCGGGTCTCCGCTGCCTCCACGTCGAGACAACGGATTGCTGGGATCGAGTCGTTCGGCGCGGGGGTGGCGCGAACCGCAAGACGGCGGTGGCGCCAGTCAGCCGGGACCTCGCCGAGCGCCATGAAGCCTTCTTCGTGGGCTATCGCGCTCAGACCGGGGTCGGGTCGGAAACGGGAGAGGGTCTCCCCAAAGCACCCGTCGAGTGCCGTCGCGAAGTAACAGACACGGTAGTCACCGGTGGGACTGTCAAAGCGGTTGCCGGTGGTGCGGTTTTCGAGTAGGCCGGGGTCCAGCGGGTCGCTGAAGCGAAGCGGGTCGGGTGAGCGCCCGACCCGCCACAGGCCGCCCTTTGGGGGCTCAACGATCTTCGGTCTTTTGGGCGTCACTCATCCTCCAGCGAGGAACGCCTTGGCGGCCACGAGCACGTTGCGGAAATCTCCTTCGCGGATGCTCTGCGTGGGGGACTGGTCATCGAGCTGTGGGTTCAGGCCGAGGAACCATGCGCGAACGGTGTGAGGAGACTCCTCAGCGAGCAGCAGCTGGAACGTCTGATAGGCACAGCGCAAACGCTGCTCGTGCTCTGCTCGTGGAGCGCGCTCGCCGGCTGCCCAGCGCGCAACTGTCCTGGGGTCGGCTACTCCGGCAATGTGCGCAACCAGCTTCTGTCCGAGCACCTCCTGGAGGTATCCGACGACATCGGCGATGCTCGACTCGACGGCCTTTCGGTGGGCTTCCTGTGGGGCAGAACGGAGCTTTGGCATGATCCCCTCGCTCGTCATGGCACTTGATCGCGTGCTCTAAGGTTTGGCGTAGTTAGATGCTAGCCGATAGCCAGGCGCTTGGCCAGCTATTTGGCCAGGCTCTTGGCCGCAAACGCCAGATTCACCCGCTCGAGATCCTCCGGCCGAGCCTTGGCATGCATGTAGCGCTCGGTGGTCGTGATCCGCGAGTGCCCAAGGAACTCCTGCACAAAGCGCGCGTCGGCGTGCCGGGCGATGAGGCTGCCGGCGGCGTGGCGCAGGGCGTGGAAGCGCAAAGGGCGCAGCCCAGCGGCGTCGCGAGCGGCCTTGAAGCGGCGACGGACGGCGGAGGGATCGAGGCGCCGGCCGAGACGTGAGCAGAACACGTAGTCCTCGCGTGAGGTGTAGTCAACGCGTGCCTGTAGGCGTTCGAGGGCTTCTGCTGCAGGATCAGCGAGCGGCAGGAAGCGTGCCTGCCAGCTCTTGGTCGGCCCCTCCACGCCGGCGGACACGGCGCGGTGGACGACCATCCGCCGCGTGTCGAAGTCGACGTCCTCCCAGCGCAGCGCGATCAGCTCGCCGAGGCGCAGGCCGGTGTAGGCGGCAAGACGGAACAGCTCGCCGTCCTGCGCGTCCTCGCGTGCGCGCCATGTGATCTCGTCGGTGCTCAGGTTGGCCGGCTGTGCTCCGCGGTGCGATCCGTCGGCCGCGGTAGAGGCGATCATCTCCACCTCCTCCGGCTCGTAGAAATCGAGCACGGCTGCCGGTGGTTCACGGCGCTTGGTCGTACCGGTCACCGGGTTTGACGGCAGGCCATGGGTGTCAACGCGGCAGGCAAAGCCAAAAATCGCCGAGAGCACCTGACGGTTCTTGTTGACCGAACGGGGGGAGACACCCTCGGTGTCCAGCTTACGCAGGAACGCCGAGACCTCCCGTGTGGTGATCTTCGCCGCGGGCCTGTCGCCGAACGCGGCCATGAGCACCCCAGGGCTCTTGCCCTTCCCTCGGCGATGCGGCGCTCCGGGCTCGGCGAGCATGTAGCGGTAGTCACTCAGCGTGGACGGCTTTGCTCCGCGCTCGTGCCGCAGGTGCTTGAGCCACTCCGCCGCCAGCTCGCGGAATGTCACGCCACGCTCGCGCCGCTCCCGCTCGCCCACTTCGATCGCGTGCTCCTCCCGGTCGTGCTCGCCGATCAGCTCCGCCATTCGCACGGTCGCACGCTTCTCGTCGAAGTAGCCGTCCGGCACTCGCCCACGCCGCATGATCCACCCGCTGTCGTCGGCCGCCCGCTGCAGCCACGCAGGTCCCACCCGGCGCTTCACCTGTCGTCCCGCACGTCGCCACTTGGCCTCGTAGACCGGTCTGTCCGCGCGGCCCGCGACTACGAGCGCGCCGGTTGGATCACTGCCGCTTTGCTTGCCGTCAATAGCCACCGACTACGGAGAGTACCACATGAGTACCACCCAGCCGTGAGTACCGCTTTGAGTACCGCACCAGCCGTTTTTGCTAGCAATAACAACACTTTTGCCGATGCTAAACCACCGCGCCTATTGGCTCCAGCAGGTCTGCCCCTGCTTTGCAAGCAGGAGGTCACCGGTTCGATCCCGGTTGGCTCCATTGCGCAGAAGTCATGTACACGGGTTTTCTGGCCCTGAAGGATGACTACCAGCGAGACCGGTACGGGCGTCGGATATTCGGTCCGGCACGCCGCCGGTCAGTGCGCTGAGAGCAGTCGCTGCGCGCGGGACAGCACCAGCTCCCGAACGGCCTCGTGAAAGCCCGGGACTTCGGCGGCCGCAGCTACACGCTCGATGAGTCTGCCCGCCAGTTCATGCGCCCGGTCTCGCGGATATCTCCAGCTGGTGGCCTCGATGGCGAGGTCATCCACGCTGATCTCCTCCAGGCTACGGACGCCAGCCACACTCATTGCGCTGTCCGCCCGGAGCTTGGGCCAGAGCATCGTCGGCACCGTGTCGTACAGCGGCGCGAGCGTCACGCTCCCGAGCGGTTCGTGCAGCAGCGCGAGGTTCTTGGCGTGGGCGTCGGCGTTGCCGATCAGGACGTTGAAGGTCATGACATCCACGAGCTTGTCGAGTTGTTCGCCGGCGTCTGGGGCATGTTCGCTCAGAAGCTCTGCGAGTGCCTTGAACCCGGGTCCTCCGGCTCGCTCGTACTTGGTTCGACCTCTGGCGTCCGTCGGGTCGGTCCCGGTCGCCTGACATAGGTCCTCCTGATGGATCCGCTCGGGAGGCCCTTCAGCACCTTCGCGCCGATCGAAGCGGGAGATGATCAGGCAGCGCGTCTCGCCGAAGTCCCTCAGATCCGTGCTGATGTTCGTGAGGCCAGCTGCCCTTGCGAGCTGAAGGCACGCTGCCTCCGCGTCGATGAGCCCCGGATAGCGGAGGTCGTCGGTCTTGAGGATGTGCGTTGATGGATATCCATGGATCGGGCGCGCCCAGTCGCCGTTTCCCAGCGCGACCAGCAGGATCTTGTTCTGCAGGCCGGCGAGCGAGAGCTCGCTGTCGTCGTGGAGTGCGAGTGGCCGGTCCGGCAGTTCATCGATCTCCCGCTCGAGCTCGCTCGCGTCGTAGCGAGCCGCTTGCGGCTCCCGCGAGGCGGGCGTTGAGCCGTCCTCGAAGATGGAACAGGCGCCCGCGACATCACGGCCGAAATGGGCGAGCAGTGCAAACACGTCGTTGACCGCGACGTTCGCCCTCTGCGCCATGTAGTCGAGGGCCCGCCCCTCTCCCAGCAGACCACGGCAGAAGGCCAGCGCATCCAGGCGTCGAGTTCCTACCGGCAAAGAACAGGACAGCACCGGGCTGTTGCTCTCCCATCTCCCCAGCGCCAACTCTGAGTAGCGACAGGTGATCCGATAAGGCCTGGGCTGCTCCAACGTGGCGATCAGATCATCGCCCAGCCATACTCCGAGTCGCTTGACCTTACGAGGCATCGTCGGGGGCGTCCACCGTCACGGTGATATCCGCACCGAGTCGCCTGAACGCAAGTATCAGCCGTCGCAGCTCCAGGGTGTCCGAGCTCGACTCGAGCTGGGACAGGTAGTCGCGGCGCATCCCGGTCATTTCAGCGAGCTGCTGCTGGGTTAGGTCGCCCAGCTTCCGGACGTCACCCAGGGTCCTCCCCAGATCCTGAGATGACCGGATCGTCCAGATACGCCGTTTGGGATTAGATGTTGTCATATCGCAACAATAGCACAGACGGAGGCTGAAGATGGAATATCCCCACATTAGATTCCTCGGGGGCATTTGTTGGAATATCCCAGCAGTAGACGAGTCAGACCCAGCCCCCAACTGAAGGACCCTCACATCATGAGAGTCGCAAGCTCGGGCTATGGTCACCAGCGTCAGGTCCGCGAAGGCAGGGCGAAGCGTCGTGCTCGGAGAGCATGCCGGAATCCGAGAGCGCCCCGAGGGCTGCGTTGGGTGGAAATCAGCTCGAGGAATGCCTACTTAAAAGGGTCCTAACGCTCCTGTCGGGCCGATCCCTGACCGCGCGCGCGGTCCCGAGCGTGGTTACTTAACGGTATTGCCAACGCCTCCCTGACCAGTCAGTCTCTAGGTCTCAATCCGACTGACTTCTGTGATTTGGCCCTGTCGCACATCTAAAGCTCGCTGGTGCACCATCGGGTTTTCAAAGCTTGAGCCCCGCCCCTCACAACCCCTTGGGGTGGGTGCTCGAGGGGAACCGTTAAAGCCGGAGGCTCGCTAGGGCTGCAGAACCCTGGCTGCCTGGTTCCCGTACCTCTGGGCGCCGCGGGCGTTTAAGACCCGTCCGCGGCGCCTTTTTTCATTGATCTACCGATACCGCACAGTGTGAAAAATGATGTCGATCGAAGATTGGCGGGATCCGCTGCAGAAGCTCGAAGGTTTATGGCAGGGGGCGGGTTGGGGTAGGCTTGCCGCACGTCCTCTGAGAGAAAGGGAGCGCCATGTACGCGGTCGTCATCAACGTCACGATCAACGATTTTCCCGCGGCGAAGGCTGAGCTGGACGGGATTGTGCCGCGAGTCTCTGGCGCGCCGGGGTTCGTCGCCGGCTACTGGGTTGCCCTCTCGCAAGACAAAGGCACATCGATCGCCGTGTTCGAGTCAGAGGCCGCTGCCCAGGTCGCCGCTGCCCAGGTCGGCGCTGCCGGCCCGGGAGCCGTGACGATGGATAGCGTCGAGGTCGGCGAAGTAATCGCGCACGCCTAGCTGTCAGGATTCCCTCGTGATCTTGCCGTACTGAGCTCATCGGGCGGCTCATGCGCCGCGACGGACGACTCACGGACGCCGGGCCACCCCGAGGATGTGGGGGTCGGGTGGGATGAACGGCGCGGGGCTGAATGGGAAGCGCTCGCACGTCTCGATTGCGAAGCCGGCTTGCTTAATCCCGGTCGTCGTGTCGCGTGCCAGGTGGCAGCCTCCGGCGACGTGGGGCCAGAACGTCGCGTCGGCGAAGCGCTGATAGCGCGCCTCCCACTTCCGGTCCGCGACGACATGCTCGTAGAAACGCAGCTCGCCACCCGGGCGGATGACTCTGAACAGCTCCGCGAGTGCTCGTTGCTGGTCGGGCACGGTGCAGAGCACGAGCGCCGCCACCCCGGCATCGAAGGACTCCGCTTCGCCAGGGAGATGGTCGGCGCCACCGTCCACGACTGAGACGGAGACCGGCGCCTGCGCCGCGGCGCGCTGCGCCCGTTCGCGTAGATAGCGCTCGGGCTCGACGGCGACTACCTCCTCGACGGTGGGTGGGTAGTGCGCGAAGTTCGCGCCGCTACCGGCGCCGACCTCGATCACCCGGCCGCTCAAGCCCGCGAGCATCCTTTGACGGTGCTCAGCGCCACCGCGGCGCTCACCGATCTCAGCGACCTTCTCGTAGATTCGTGCAAAGACTGGATGGGACACGTGCTCAGGCATCAATGAGTCCTCACGAGCCGGCCAGCTTCGCGCGGGCGCGCTCTGGCGTGACCGTGACGACATCCCACGCCAGGCCCACGCGTGCCAGTCCCAGGATCAGCCAGCCGGAGGGGTCGAGCTCGTACCAGCGCAGGCCGTGAAAGGCGGACTGCGGAAAGGCGTGATGGTTGTGGTGCCAGGCCTCGCCGAGCGAGGGCAGCGCCAGCCAGAAGACATTCGTGGACTCGTCGTCGGTGTCGAAGCGGCGGCTGCCGAAGAAGTGGCAGATCGAGTTGATGCTCCAGGTGATGTGGTGCACGAGGAAGATCCGCACCAGCCCGGCCCACAGCAGCGCGGACAGGCCGCCGTCCACCAGTGAGCCACCGCTCAGCGCGAAGCCGAGCAGGAACGGCAGCACCAGGCTGCCCAGGGCGATCAGCGGGAAGCACTTGTTGATGCGCCGCATCGTCGGGTCTTCGACGAGGTCGCGCGCGAATCGTTTCGAGGACGCCTGGCCGTGGGTCTCGAACAGCCAACCGACGTGCGCGTGCCACAGCCCGGCGATCATGCCGCGCAGGCCAGCACCGTGCCCGGCGTGGGGGCTGTGCGGGTCGCCCTCTTCGTCGGTGAACGTGTGGTGCTTGCGGTGGTCGGCCACCCAGTCGATCACCCCACCCTGCAGCGACATCGAGCCGAGGATCGCAAGCGTGTAGCGCAGCCACGGGCGCGTCTCGAACGCCCGGTGGGTCAGCAGGCGGTGAAAGCCGACCGTGACGCCGAGCGCGCTCAGCAGGTACATGACGGCGAAGATCGCCAGGTCGCGCGGCCCGAGGAAGTGATTCCAGAGCACCGCCGCCGCCGCGATCACCCCGAGAAAAGGGATCACGACCGCTGTGATGTTCGCGTTGCGCTCGAGTCTGGTCACCTACCTGGGTCTACCCCGCGTGTAGAGCATCGGTTACGCGGAGCAGACCAGTTCCCAGGTTGGGCGCCGCGGGCGTCACTCGTTCGCTGAGAGTGTGTGCGGGTCTGGCCCCTTGGTGAGCTCGCCGGAACGCACCATGTTCGACACCTCCGCGGCGATCGTGTCGCGGTCGGCGTTCAGTCCCTTGGCCATATCACCGGTGGTGCCCTGCGGATGCTCCTTGACGTATCCAATGATGCGCCCGTCGATGTCATCCTTGTGCCGACGCGCTGCGGCGCGACGGCTGCTCGCTCGGCGCGCCGTTGCTCGGCGTGTCGAGCGTTGCGGGACTACTGCTGGCGTGTGGGGCGTCGGCTCGGGTGGAGACGCCTCGTCCACGGTTGGTGGAGTCTGCATTGCTGAGAACCTCCTGACCCTCATGGAGGTGCCGCGCGAGAGGAAGAGGGTTCGAGACCCGACGCGTGGATCATTGAGCTAGGCCGATGCTATCCCTTTCCAGGTTCGCCGCAAACAACGGCCTGTTGGCCCGCCCGCGGGCTGCAACAAACCTAGAGACCCAAGACGAGCGCGAGCGCTTCATCGACAGCGCTCAGCTCATCTGGATCGAGGCGTCCCGCCGGGCGTCCCAGGCGCTGGGGGTCCACGACAGTCGTCTGCTCGACAAGGATGCGCGTGTGAGTGCCTTCGAGAGTGATTGCTGGCCGAAAGCTCGCCGGTTGCACATTCGTCGAGGTCGGCGAGACGAGCACGGTGCTCAACGCCAGGAACTCGTCGGCTTGAACGACCACCGCGTAGCGCGCGCCTCGCTGCTCCCTGCCGCGCGTCCCTCGTGGCGCAGGCAGACGAAATATCTCGCCGCGCACCACTTCAGTCGGTGGATTCTGGCGCCAGTTCCGCCATCTGCTCGCGGATCGCTCGCATCTCCGCTCGATCGTCCTCATTGCCTGCGATTCGTCTAACCTCAGCCGCAATCGCGGAGCGAGCCCGACGCCTTGCCGCAGTCTCGCGCAACGCGGTACGCACCGCCTCGGAGTCGTACCGGGCCACCGTCCTTGTAGACGACCTCGCCATCGCGGATCTCGTACTCCAATCTGCCGAGGGAGTGGACACCGAGGGCGTCGCGCCGAGTGCCCAAGTCCGGCTCCTCGGTCATCTCAGCCTCGGCGATCAGGTTACTCCTGGTCGCCTCCCACCCCGGGAACTCGATGCCGGCTGCTTTACGGATAACGCTGCGTCCTCCGTCACACCCGAGGAGATACTGCGCCCGCAGCGACTGGCCGTCGGCAAGCTCGACTTCGACGCCGGTGTCGTCCTGCGCGAAGCCCGTCACCTCACATCCGTAATAGATCCGCACCGGCAGTTCGGCGATCCAGGCGGCCATGATCCGCTCGATCTGGTTCTGCCAGATCCCGAGCGAATACGGATGACGCGTCGGGAAGTCGCCCATGTCCAACACCGTCCTGCCGAACGACGCGGCCTGAGCCACCTGACCCTCCGCGAGGAACCGGTCAGCGACCCCACGCTGATCCAGTACCTCGATCGTGCGCGAGTGAAAGCCGCCGGCGCGTGAGCCGATGAGAACGTGATCGGGACGCATCTCGACGACCGCGACATCGACGTTCGCCAACGCCAACTCAGCCGCCAGCATCATCCCCGCCGGACCACCACCGGCGATCACCACCGCATGCTCTCCCGTACGCATTTAGCTCTCCCATTTCCCTAGGTTCTGGCTTGCGGCCGGCGATTATGCGGCACGAAGGGGGCTTGTAACAAGCCCCCTGTGCGGTATAAATTGGAAGTGGAGAGGGGCAGGTGACCCTCCGTTCACGATCAGGCTGGCAGCGCTGCCGGTAGCCCGAACGGCTGCAGCTCGGTGCCGACGAATGCGGTGATCGCGGCGATGCGGCCATCGCCCGAGAGGGTGAGCAGGTCCAGCACCTGACGCGGGAGCGTCTCGCCTGTTGGGGAGGTGTAGTAGACGCCGATCGCGAGTTGTCCGTTCGCGTGTGTCAGACGCGCGCGGCGCTGAGGTCCCGGGGCGAGCGGACCGCGCGCGAGGAATGCGCGCGCTTGCGCAATCCCGAGGTACCACGAGGGCTGCGGTGGCATCGCCACCGTGGCGTCCTCGGTGAGCATCGCGACGATCGCATCGACGTCGCCTTGCTCCCACGCGTCGGCGTAGGTTGATACCAGGTCCGTCAGGCGCGTGTCGCCGAGCGAGCGCAGCGTCGCCTGCTGGCTCTGCTCGGGTAGTTTCTGGTCGACGCTATTGTGCGCGCGTTGCAATGTGCTGTAGACGGCGTCGGGTGAGGTGTCGAGCTGCGCGGCGACCTCGGCGCCGGAGAAGCCGAGCACGTCGCGCAGGATCAGCACGGCCCGCTGACGCGCTGGCAGGTGCTGGAGCGCCGCGACGAAGGCGAGCTCGACGCTCTCGCGCTGCTCGTAGCGCGCCTCGGGCGCCGCATAGCCCTCGGCGACGAGGGCGTCCGGGTAGGGCTCGATCCACACCGACTCGATCAGCGGTGCCGCCGGCTGATCGTGCGCGTCGGCGGGCGGGCCGTAGTCGATCGGCAGCACTCGCTTCGGGCGGCGCTCGATCAGTCGCAGGCAGCTGTTGGTCGCGATCTGGTACAGCCATGAGCGCAGCGAGCTTCGTGCCTCAAACCGAGGCAGGGCGCGCCAGGCTCGCAGCAGCGCGTCCTGGAGCGCGTCCTCGGCGTCATGCACCGATCCCAGCATGCGGTAGCAGTGGGCGTGCAGCTCGGAGCGGTACGGCGCGACTAGCTCCTCGAAGGAATTTCGATCCTTTGCGGACACCATACGGGTCATCTTCCTAGATAAGACCCGGCGAGCACGTGAGATCCATCGCTGCGGCGATGGATTCCGCCACATCCACGGATCTGCACTGAGAATGGCCGTGAACCCCACAGCCCCGAGGGGGCTCGTTCATCTCGAGCTGCACACTCCCAACCTGGGACGGGCGTGCGCGTTCTATTCGAAGCTGCTCACCTGGCGGCCAGAGCGGATCGAGGCGGCCGGTAGCGCCTACCAGGCGCTCGAGCTCGGCGGTGCAGTGGGCGGCGGAGTCGTCGAATGCGCAACAGCGCGCGCTCTCTGGCTGCCGTACATCGAGGTCGCGTCGGTCCATACCTCGACCGAGCGGGCGCGCCAACTCGGCGCGTCGGTGCTGTTCGCGCCGCGCGAGGGCCCGGCGGGATGGCGCAGCGTGATCGCAGCGCCCGCGTGCGGCGAGCTCGCGCTGTGGCAGGCCAAGAGCGGCAGCGCCGGTTCGTCAGGGAAGTGATTTCGTTGTGTTTCGGCGAGGAGCGATGGATTTGCGCATCTCCTCGGATCTCTGTTCTCAATAGGGCGATCGAGGTCGTCGAGGACATGAGATCTAAGGAGCAACAATGACAATCGCTGATAAGACAATTGTGGTGACTGGGGCTAACCGCGGCATCGGCCAGGCGCTGGTCGAGGAGGCGTTGAAGAGGGGCGCGAGCCGGGTGTATGCAGGGACGCGCCAGCCGATCGTGCACGACGACCCGCGCGTTGCGTCCGTGACCCTGGACGTGACCGATCCGGCGCAGATTCGGGCGGCAGTCGAGCGGGTCGAGTCGCTGGACATCCTGATCAACAACGCCGGCGTTTCGCTGCCTGATGATCTGAGCGATCGGGCCGCACTCGAACAGCACCTAGCCGTCAACCTCTACGGCACATACGACGTGACCCAGGCGTTCCTGCCGCTGCTGAGCGACTCCCATGGCGCCATCGTCAACGTCGTGTCGCTGGCGGCGTTCGCCGCGGTGCCGGTCCTCCCGGCGTACTCGGCCTCGAAGGCGGCCGCGTTCTCTCTGACGCAGTCGCTGCGCGCTCTGCTGGCGGGACGGGGTGTGAGCGTGCACGCGGTTATGCCCGGCCCCGTGGACACCGACATGGTGCGTTTCCTCGAGATCCCGAAGAGCTCTCCGGAGTACGTCGCGGCAGCCATCCTCGACGGTGTCGAGAACGGAGAGGAGGAGATCTTCCCCGACCCCATGTCAGCGTCGATGGCCGACGGCTGGCGCAGCGGCTTCGCCAAGGCGTTCGAGCGCCAGAACATGGCGCTCCTGCCAGAGCCCGTCGCGGCATGAGCAGAGGGTGAGATACACAATGCTTCTAACGACAAAAGGAGACAGGCGATGACAGAGCACCGGATCGGCACGCAGGAGCAGTGGCAGGCGGAGCGCGCCAAGTTGCTCGAGGAAGAGAAGGAGCTCACCCGCCGCGGCGACGAGCTGGCCTCCAAGCGGCGCGAGCTGCCGTGGGTCCCGGTCGAGCACGACTACGGCTTCGATACCGAGCACGGCACGAAGACCCTCGCCGACCTGTTCGATGGCTGCTCGCAGCTGCTCGTCTACCACTTCATGTTCGGGCCGGACTGGTCGGCGGGCTGCCCTGTCTGCTCGTCGATCGCGGACACGCTCGATCCTCAGGTCGCCCATCTGAAGGCCAAGGACACCACGCTGCTGCTCGCCTCGCGCGCGCCGATCGGGCGGCTGCTCGCCTTCAAAGAGCGCATGGGCTGGGGCATCGACTGGGTATCGAGCGCTCCCAGCGACTTCAATCGCGACATCGGCTTCCTGAACACGCGAGAGGAGCTGAAACCGTTCCTGGAAGGGGATATCCCGGTCACCGTCGAGCAGAACGCGCGCATGTGCGGGACCGATGCCGGTGGTTACGTCGCTGAGGGGCCGGGTCTGAGTGTCTACGCGCGCTCAGATGGCGTGGTCTACCGGACGTACGTGACGAGCGCGCGCGGCCTCGAGCTCGCGATGGCCTTCTACGGCCTACTCGACCGCACGCCGCGGGGCCGCGACGAGCAAGGCTCGGAGCCGATGTGGATCCGCCGCCACGACGAGTACGCCGGCGAGTGAGACACCGAATACACAACCACGAAGGAGGGTTCTCCCGATGAGCGCTGAGACGGCGCTGCGGCCGGCTTCCGAGGAAGCCGAGCTCACCAACCTGCTCCGAGCAATGCGCGCCGAGCTGGGAATCGTCGCGGTGCTGCTCGGAGCGGCGGGCCTGGCGTGGTGGTCGACGACCGAGCGGATGGCGGGAATGAACGCTGGGCCGGGAACAGACCTCGGCGCGCTCGGCTGGTTCACGGGCGTGTGGGCAGTGATGATGGCGGCGATGATGCTGCCGTCATTCGCGCCGACGGCCGCCGTTTATGCCGCGCTGGTGCGTCGTGAGCCCAGCCGGGTGCTGTTGTTCGCTGGCGGCTACCTGCTCGTCTGGAGTGTCGCTGGAGTCGCGGCCTACGGGCTGTTCGAGTTCGGCAAGAGCCTGTTCGCGGGCGCCCTGGCGTGGCACGTCGGCGGGCGCTGGCTCGCGGCGGGCGTGCTGGTGCTCGCCGCGCTGTATCAGCTGACGCCGTTCAAGCACGCGTTCCTCACGCGGTGCCGAAGCCCATTGCGATACCTCGGCGCGACCTGGCGTGAGAGCCGCTCGGGGTCATTCCTCATGGGTCTGCACAGCGGCGGATGGTGCATCGGATGCTCGTGGGCCCTGATGGCGGCACTGTTCGCGCTCGGCGTTATGAGCCTCACCTGGATGGCGCTGATCGCGGGGCTCGTGGCACTCGAAAAGGTCGTGCCGTGGGGGCACGCGGCGAAGCTCACAACAGCATGCGTCCTCGTTGTGTTCGCGGTTGGCATTCTCGCCGTGCCACACGAGGTCCCGGGGTTCGTCGTGCCTGGCTCGCCCGGCTCGATGCACACTATGAAAGCGATGGGATAGCGACCGGCTGTTCAGTCATCCGCGGCTTGCTCGACCATGAGTCCGTCAGTCTGTGCATGGCTCCACGCCCGTTTCAGAGCCTTTTCGCGCGTGTCGGCCGTGGCGTCACCGGCGTACTTGGTCCTGGTCCGCCCATCGACGCTGTAGCGCAGGTAGGCATAGATCCGGCGGCTCTTGGGAAAATGCTTTAGGCGGATGGAGCCCGTGGCGGTCCTTCCATCGAGAAGCCTTACGACCCGTGCGGCGCGTCCACCGGCGGCCTTGTCCTGTTCGGCGGCTTGCTGAGACCGTGGGCCAGTTGGCACCTTCCACACTTCGGCTAGTGGAGGCTGTGGGCCCCAGCGCGACATGGTTACCTACCTCGTAGGAGGTGCTCAACGGTGTCGGCGGCGGCAGTGGGGGCTTCCAGTACGTCTTCCTCCCAGAGCCTTATGACTTGCCAGCCGCTTGCCTCTAGCTCGGTGGTGACTTCCCGGTCGCGCTCTATCGTCCGGCGGATCTTTGGCACCCAGAACTCCTTGTTGCTGGGAAACAGGTCCTCGAGATTCTTTAGGCCCCTGCGGTTGTGCGCGTTGCCGTGCCAGAAGTCTCCGTCCACAAACACGGCGACGCCGCGCTTTCGCACGACGATGTCGGGACAGCCGAGGATGTCTTTGGCGTGAATTCGGTAGCGCACACCGCGAGCATGGAGCTCACGGCGAAGCGCGAGCTCAGCCCGTGAGTCCTTGTGCTTGACCGCCGCCATCATCCGGGAGGTGACAGCTGGATCTCGTCGAGGCTTCGTTATCTGCATGCGCTGGACGTAGTGTTCCAGCGAGCTTATCGGCTATCCGGACGGCGATTAGTCGAGCTAGCGGTACTGGTACGGCGTTCCCGATCTGGCGCATAGCCTCGCTGCGAGGACCAGTGAATCGGTAGGAGTCTGGGAAGCCTTGCAGGCGCGCGCACTCACGGACCGTGAGATAGCGGTGTGTTCCGTCGTCACGCAAGAGCACGTGCTCTCCTCCCGGCACACCATGTACTCCGGCCTTGACCGTCTTGGCTGGCCAGTCCAGCGGATTGCCTGTGTGCCCTTGATACAGACGGGCGCCTGGGGTACCGACATGATTGGCGATCGTCGGATGCTCCTTCCCATCCACAGGCTCTGGGAGCCCTTTGATCGCGTCGCGAAGAGTTCGCCAGGGAAGCTCCGCGGGCTTGCGCTCGAGTCGCGGCTGGCCCTGACGTGCACCCGGACCGTTGGGATCCGTTATGCCGTGCTCCTTCCAGTAGGAGCCGTGGGCTTGGGCCCACAGCAGCGCCTCACGACTATGAGTGGCCTCGGGCCAGGTCCACTCGATTCCCAGATCCTCCCGGAAGCCAACGATGAGAACGCGGTGGCGGTTCTGCGGCAAGCCATAGTCCGCGGCGTTGACGAGCAGCTTGTACACGACGTAGCGATCGCT
>Ga0182024_10016406_pt1 | contig 14048 bp, 10 predicted proteins | sample P32metaG_FD_120480 | JGI IMG/M metagenome (GOLD analysis project Ga0182024, IMG submission 120480) | Permafrost microbial communities from Stordalen Mire, Sweden - P3-2 metaG (Illumina Assembly) | ecosystem: Environmental > Terrestrial > Soil > Wetlands > Permafrost | place: Sweden: Stordalen... | reverse complement strand
TGGCGGCCGGAGAAATTTCACGTACAGGAGTTGCAATCGGCGACCAACTCGTCGAGATTGAAACTCGCGATGCCGACCCAGCCATCGATACGCCAGCCGCCTGACGGCCCGCCGGTCCCGTCGCTGCAGATCCTGCCGCAGCTTCGGCCTGCCTCCAGCGGCGCCGGCGCATGGGTCGGCTTCGCGCCCTGGCAGGGCGTGCGCGTCGGCCTGATCGCGCTCGCCGTTGCGGTCTTGGTCGCGGTGCCGGCGTTCGCCCTCACCCGCGACTCGGGCCATCACGCCGTGGCGCTGAACGTGCCGGCGGTGGCGCTGAGCGCCCCATCCCGGGTGCAGTCGCGCACGATCCCGACGCTCACAGGCGCCGGTTCCGCCGTCACGCACCCCGGCGTGCGGCTGACCGTCGCCGGCGGTCGCAGCGCGATCGTCCCGCGGCACGCGCATGCCGACCTTGCCTCGACCCCGCCCTCCTCCGCGCACGACTTCACCCCCGCCCAGGTCACGCAGCTCGCCGACGGCAGCTCCCCGTACGTGCCGCCGACTTATCTGGCCACGGTGTACCGGGAATTGGGGAACCGCTACTCGATCCCCTGGCGGATGCTCGCAGCGCTCGAGTACATCCAGGGCGGTTACACGAACGCGTTCGCGGGCGCGTCGGCGCCGGCTGCGCAGACCGCGACCGCCGATGCCAATGTTGACGGCCAGCGGGCCGTCAACAGCCAGGTACTCTCGAGCGCGCTCGCCGCCGCTTCACAGCCCAGCGCGACGCTGGTCTCGGACGTGAGGCAGCTCGTGGCCGACGGTGTCGCCCAGAGCCCGGCCGCGGCCGTCTACAAGTACATGGGGGACGACGCCGCCTCGGAGCAGGCGGTGCTGACGCTCGCGCAGTCAATCGGCGCCTCCGCAGTCACCACAACCGCCGGGCCGATGGTCAAGCTCGTCGCCATGCGCGCCGAGGCGCATCTGCTCAACGGCATCCCCTACCTGTGGGGCGGCGGCCATGGGAGTCCGGCGTGGGTCGTGGGATCCGGGTACGACTGCTCCGGCTTCGTGTCGGAGGTGCTGCACGCTGCCGGCTACCTCGGCGGTCCGCAGACGACGCAGACATTGCCGGGGCTCGCCGGGATCGCCAATGGCCCCGGTAAGTACGTCACGATCTACGACCGCACCGTCGCCACCGTCAGGGTCTGGGTCAAGAAGAAGATCGTCACCATCAAAAAGGCGAAGAACCCCGACGCCGCCGGCGTACACGTGGTCAGGGGGAGGCAGGCCAACTCGAACACAGTTTCGATTCAGCTGCCGAGGTGGGTCGGAGAGTGGACGACGCTGCGCCTCACCAAACTGGTCCCCAGCGCCGACACCACCAACAACGACGAGCACGTGATCATCGACCTCGACGGTCAGTGGTGGGAGAGCGGCGGCAGCACGGCCGACGGCGGTGCCGCCGACGTTCACCAGATCATGGACCCCAACCGCGGCTACCTGAAGACGTTCAACCGGATCCTCCACCCGACCGGGCTGTAGGCCCTGCTCGGTTGACTTCGCGAGCGTGAGCGACTCGCAGTTGCACGCCGACGCGATCGTCGTCGGCGGCGGGTTGGCGGGATTGGTGGCCACGGCCGAACTCACGGCCGCCGGCAAGCGCGTGCTGCTGCTCGAGCAGGAGCCTGAGGCATCACTCGGCGGGCAGGCGTTCTGGTCGCTCGGCGGCCTGTTCTTCGTCGACTCGCCGGAGCAGCGCAGGGCGCGGATCCATGACTCCTTCGAGCTGGCCTGGTCGGACTGGTTGGGGAGTGCCGGCTTCGACCGGCCCGAGGATGAGCACCCCCGGCGGTTCGCGCGCGCCTACGTCGAGTTCGCGACCGTCGAGAAGCGCGATTGGCTGCGCTCGCTGGGCCTGCGCGTGCTGCCGAGTCCCGGCTGGGCCGAGCGCGGCGGCGGCGATGCGCTCGCGCACGGTAACTCGGTGCCTCGCTTCCACCTGACCTGGGGCACCGGCCCGGCGGTCGTCGAGCCGTTCGAGCGCAGCATGCGCAAGGCTGCCGAACGGGGACTCGTGCAGCTTGCCTTCCGCCACCGCGTGGACGAGCTGCTGATCGAGCACGGCCACGTCGTCGGGGTGAGCGGCGCGGTTCTGGCGCGATCGCTCGTCGGACGGGGTCAGCCGAGCTCGCGCGAGGTGGTCGGGCGCTTCCAGGCGCGGGCCGGTGCGGTGCTCGTGTCGAGCGGCGGCATCGGCGGCAACCTCGAGCTGGTGCGCAGGTATTGGCCGGAGCGGCTCGGCCCGCCGCCGCACGACATGGTCGCGGGTGTGCCGGCGAGCACCGACGGGCGCATGCTCGAGATCTCCGAGCGCGCCGGCGCCAGCTGGATCGGCCGCGACCGCATGTGGCATTACACCGAGGGCATCCGCAACTGGGACCCGGTGTGGGAGAACCACGGGATCCGGATCCTGCCGGCGCCCTCCTCGATGTGGTTCGACGCTACCGGCAGGCGCCTGCCGGCGCCGCTGTTCCCGGGCTTTGACACGGTCGCGACGCTCGCCCACATCGGTCGCACCGGCCACGACCACACCTGGTTCGTGCTCAACCGCCGGATCATCGCGCGCGAGTTCGCGTTGTCGGGCTCGGAGCAGAACCCCGACATCACTGGCAAGGACGTCGAGGCGACCGTGCGCTCGCGGCTGTTGCCGGACGTGCCGGGGCCGATCCAGGCCTTTCTGGACCACGGCGAGGACTTCGTCGTTGCCGACAACCTGCGCGATCTCGTGGCGGGCATGAACCGGTTGACCGAGGAGCCACTGCTCGGCTACGAGGAAATCGAGCGCCAGCTCGTCGCACGCGATCGGCAGGTGGCCAACCCGTACGGCAAGGACCTGCAGGTGATGGCGATCCGCGCCGCCCGCCGTTACCTGCCCGACCGTGTGAGCCGTGTCGTCGCGCCGCACCGGATCCTCGATCCGGCGGCCGGACCGCTGATCGCCGTCAAGCTCCACATCCTCACGCGCAAGACGCTCGGTGGTCTGGCGACCGACCTCGAGGCGCGCGTGCTCGGCGCCGACGGCGAGCCGCTCGCCGGGCTCTGGGCGGCGGGTGAGACCGCCGGCTTCGGTGGCGGCGGCATGCACGGGTACAGCGCGCTGGAGGGAACGTTCCTCGGCGGGTGCCTGTTCGGCGGCCGGCAGGCGGGCCGGTCGATGGCCGCGCGTCTCTGACTGAACCTTGGACGTCTGGGGCGCAGAACGGACACCGTACGTCAGAAGTTCGCGCGCACGCGCTCAGTGCAGATACTTCATGATCGCGGCGGCGATCGCGGCCGCGGCCCGCTTCTGGAACGACGATGTGACCAGCAGCTTCGCGTCGGTCGCGTTGCGCATGTTCCCGCACTCGATCAGGACCTTGGGGACGGTGGTCAGGTTGAGTCCGGCGAGGTTGTCGCGCGGCTGCAGACCGTCGACGCCGTCGTAGGTCGAGACTGGCATCCCGGTGCCTGACTCGAAACGCGAGCGCAGGATCTTGGCGAAGCGGTCCGAGGCCCCGATCACCTTCCCGTTGGTCTTGTCGGCCACAGGCTCGAGGATCGCGAACCCCCGCCCGGACGGCGGGCCGCCGTCGGCGTGGATGTCGACCGCCACGTTCGCGTGCGCCCTGTCGATGATGCGGGCGCGCGTGTTCACACACGGGCCGACACCGTCGTTGCTGTGCCGCGTCAGCACGACCTTCGCGCCCTCCGCCTCCAGATCCGCGGTCAGGTAACCCGCAACGTTCCAGTTGAACTGCGCCTCGGTGTAGCCCCCGTCGGTTTCCGTCCCCGTCGTGTCACAGGTCTCGAGCTCGCGGCCGTTCCAGATCAGGTGGTTGATGAAGGTCGGATCGCTGTAGTTACGGCCGTTGTGCCCGGGGTCGATCCCGATGATGGCGCCGGATAGGGCCCCCGCCCGCCCGGCGCTGGAGGGATGAGCGATTGGCTGTGTGAGGGCGAGCACTTAGCCTGATTATTCCCCGCAAGCTAACGTCACGCTCAGCTATGAAGATCATCTACACCTACACCGACGAGGCGCCGGCGCTTGCGAGCGCGTCGCTGCTGCCTATCGTCAGCGCCTTCGCCGCCGCCGCGGACATCGATATCGAAACCCGTGACATCTCACTGGCGGGACGCATCCTCGCTCTGTTTCCGGAGGGGCTGGCGCCCGAGCAGTTCACCGCTGACGCCCTCACAGAGCTCGGCGAACTCGCCAAGACGCCCGAGGCCAACATCATCAAGCTTCCGAACATCAGTGCCTCGGTACCGCAGCTGAAGGCGGCGATCAGGGAGCTCCAGGAGCAGGGCTACGCGGTCCCGGATTACCCGGACGATCCAGCGACCGATCAGCAGCGTTACGTCCGCGCGCGCTATGACAGGGTCAAGGGCAGCGCTGTGAACCCGGTCCTGCGCGAGGGCAACTCGGACCGTCGCGCCCCGGCATCGGTGAAGGCCTACGCCCGCAAGCACCCGCAGTCGATGGGCGCCTGGTCGGCCGATTCCTCCTCGCACGTGGCGACGATGAGCGACGGGGACTTCCGCTCGACCGAGCAGGCGGTGACCGTCGCCGAGCCCACCACGGTGCGGATCGAACACGTCGCCGACGACGGCTCGGTAACCGTGCTGAAGCCGGACTTCGCGCTGCTCGCGGGGGAGGTCCTCGACGGCGCCGTGATGCGCGCCGCGGCGCTCGACGCATTCCTGGCCGAGCAGATTGCAGACGCGAAGGCGAAGGACGTCCTGTTCTCGGTGCACCTGAAGGCGACGATGATGAAGGTGTCCGACCCGGTCCTGTTCGGGCACGCGGTCAGGGCGTTCTTCCCGGGCCTGAGCGCACCGGGCTGGAACCCCAACGACGGGCTAGGCGCGTTACCGGAGGGGACCGAGATCACCTACCCGGCTGATGGCCCCAGCCTGGCGATGGTCGACTCCGACCGCGGGATCACGAACCTGCACGTGCCCAGCGACGTGATCATCGACGCGTCGCTGCCGGCCGCGATCCGCGCGTCCGGACAGATGTGGAACTCGCGTGGTGAGCAGCAGGACACCAAGTACGTGATCCCCGACCACTCCTACGCTTCCCTGTACGCCGAGACACTCGACGACTGCCGGCTGCACGGCGCCTTCGATCCGGTGACGATGGGCACCACGCCCAACGTCGGTCTGATGGCGCAGGCAGCGGAGGAGTACGGCTCGCACGACAAGACGTTCGAGGTCGAGGGCTCCGGGCGCGTGCGCATAGTCGATGTGTCGGACCCCGCCCACCCCGTGCTAATCGAGCATGACGTGGCTCCGGGTGACATCTGGCGCGCCTGCCAGGTCAAGGACTCAGCCGTACAGGACTGGGTTCGCCTCGCGGTGGCGCGCGCTCGCGCCACCGGTGCGCCTGCCGTGTTCTGGCTGGACGAGACCCGCGCGCACGACGCCGAGCTACTCAAGAAGGTTCGCCCGGCGCTCGACGCGCTCGACACCGAGGGGCTCGAGATCGAGATCCTGCCCCTAGACGAAGCAACGCGCTTCACGCTGGCGCGCGCCCGCGCCGGTCTGGACACGATCTCCGTCACCGGCAACATCCTGCGCGACTACCTCACCGACCTGTTCCCGATCCTCGAACTCGGCACCAGCGCAAAGATGCTCTCGATCGTGCCGCTGATGGACGGCGGCGGCCTGTTCGAGACCGGCGCGGGCGGATCCGCGCCCAAACACGTCCAGCAGTTCGTCAGGGAGAACCACCTGCGCTGGGACTCGCTCGGAGAGTTCCTGGCGTTGGCGGTCTCGTTCGAGCTGCTGGCCGAGAAGACCGGCAACGCTCGCGCGCAGGTGCTCGCGGACACGCTCGACCGTGCGACCGGTAGCGTGCTCGAGGAGGGCAGGTCGCCGATGCGCAGGGTCGGCGAGTTGGACAACCGTGGTGGTCATTTCTATCTCGGCCTCTATTGGGCGCGCGAGCTGGCGGCGCAGACCGATGATCCCGAGCTGGCTGAGCGCTTCAAGCCGCTCGCCGAGCGCCTCGCGGCCGATGAGCAGCAGATCGTCACCGAGCTGGCCGAGGTCCAGGGGCAGCCGGTCGAGATCGGTGGTTACTACCACCCCGATCTGGATCTCATTGCGGCGGCAATGCGGCCATCGGCGACGCTCAATGCCGCGGTCGATGGCCTGAGCTCGACGGTTGGTTGATCAGCGAAGCAGGCGGTTGATCAGCGCAGCAGGCGGTTGATCAGCGCAGCAGGCGGTTGATCAGCGAAACAGGCGGTTGATCAGCGCAGCAGGCGGTTGATCTCGGCGAGCAGCGCATCGCTCGATGGCAGTGGCTCCTTGCTGTGCTGCAGGAGCATCTGCCGTCGGGCGGCCCGGCCGAAGGCGGCGTCGATCACCAGCAGGGCGATCGCGTCCGGGTCGGCGTCAGGGTTGACACGGCCCGCAGCCTGCTCTGCCCGCAGGTATGCGCCGAGCATCTGCACGCCCTTATGCGGTCCGAGGTTCTTGGCCTCGACGTAGCCGCCGAGTGCCGCGCGCAACTCAGGGTCGGCCTGGGCGGCGTGCAATACGGGAAGGACCTCATCGAAGAAGCGCTCAAGGGCGTCGGACGCGCCGCGGAGCACCGTTGGTGGATCCATCGTCTCGGGGTCCAACCCGAACATGAACTTGAGCGGCTTCATGCCGTGCTCGAAGACCGCCTGCAGGAGCCCGGCTCGGTCGCCGAAGTGGTAGTAGACGCTCGCGTCGGAAACGCCCGCGCGCGCCGCGACCTCGCGGCTCGTCAGGTTCGCGATGCCGTGCTCGCGCAGGATCGCGAGGGTGGCCTCGAGGATCGCTTCGCGACCGCCCGATGGCGGGCGCCCTCTGCGTCTGGGTGGTTCTTCGGTAGCCGTCATCTCGAGGTTGGCAAGCGTAGCCTCTGCGGGTAAGAAATTGTTGAGCGCACGCTCAGTAAGGATGATATTCTGAGCGCTGACTCAATAATACTCGGACCCGTCGAGGTGACCCATGGCCCGTAAGTGGTGGACGTTGATCGCGGTATGCACAGGTGTCTTCATGCTGTTGCTCGACGTCACGATCGTGAACGTGGCGCTACCCCAGATAGAGCGCGCCTTCAACGCGAACCTTTCCGATCTGCAGTGGGTGATCGACGCCTACGCGCTGACGCTGGCGGCGTTGCTGCTCACCGCCGGCTCGATCGCGGATCTTGCCGGCCGGCGCCGGGTGTTCGCGACCGGGATCGTCGTGTTCACGCTCGGATCGGCCCTATGCGGTGTCGCACAGAGCTCAGTCTTCCTGTCACTGTCGCGAGCGCTCCAGGGAGTGGGCGGCGCGATCATGTTCGCGACGGCGCTCGCGCTGCTGGCGCAGGCGTTCCCACCGCGCGAGCGCGGGGTCCCATTCGGGGTGTTCGGCGCCATCACCGGTGTTGCGATCGCCGTGGGTCCCGTGCTCGGCGGCGCGATCACAAGCGGCCTGAGCTGGCGCTGGATCTTCTTCGTCAATGTGCCGATCGGCGTGTTTGCGTTGACGGTCACGCTGCGCCACGTCGACGAGTCGAAGCTGCCCGGCGCTCCGCGCCCCGATGTGGCGGGCTTCATCAGCTTCAGCCTCGCGCTCGCGGGGCTCGTGTTCGGCCTGATCCGCAGTCAGGCTGAGGGCTGGGGTTCGGTGCAGGTCCTGGGATCGCTGATAGCGGCCGCCGTGCTGATGGTCACCTTCATGGTGATCGAGCTGCGCGTGCGCGAGCCGATGCTCGACCTCAAGCTGCTGCGAGTTCCGGCCTTCAACGGCGGCCTGGTGGCCGCCTGGGCCGTGTCGGCCTCGATCTTCTCGCTGCTGACCTATCTGATCATCTACTTCCAGAACCTGCTCGGTTACTCGGCGCTGGCCGCGGGCCTGCGCTTCCTGCCGTTGACCGGCGCCATATTCCTGATCGCCGGCGTCGCGGGGCGGCTGACGACCAAAGTGCCGATCCGGGCGCTGATCGGAGTCGGCTTCGCGTTCGTGGTCGCTGGGCTGATGCTGATGCGCGGGCTGACCGCGGCGGACCACTGGACGCATTTCCTTCCGGGCTTCATCCTCGCCGGCATCGGCTCCGGGCTGATCAACGTGCCGCTGGCCTCGACGGCGGTCGCTGTAGTTCCACCCGAGCGCGCCGGCATGGCCTCGGGCATCAACTCCACCCTACGCCAGGTCGGGATCGCCACCGGCGTCGCGAGCCTCGGCACGATCCTCATCAGCAGGATCAGGTCGGAGGTGGTGGCGCACCTCAGCGGCACGCCACTGGCTGCGCACTCCCATGCACTCGCGGTTGCGATCGGCGCCGGCGGGCTGCGCGGCGCGGTCGGCAGCGTGCCCGCGAGTACACGGGGGTTGTTGATCGGCGCCGCCAAGGTCAGCTATGTCGACGCGCTCAACACGATCCTGCTCGTCGGTGCCGGTATCGCCTTTGTCGGCATGGTGATCGCGTTCACGACGATCCGGCAGCGCGATTTCCACGAGTCTCCGGCCCAGGCCGGGGTGTCCGAGCAACCGCACGAAGCGGCCATGGCGGCTTGACCCACCGGCCTTTCGCTGGAATCGCAGCCAGGGCTCGCTGACAACCGGCCTGCTAAGATGCTTGCTGGCAAGCAAGTATCAAGAGGCAGGCAAATGACGGCAGGGCTCGACACGGAGACGACACAGCGGTTGCGGATCGTCTTCGGGCGCCTTGCCCGTGTGCTGCGCACGACCGAGGCCGGTCTCGCGGCCGACCTCACCCCGACCCGCGTGGCCGTACTGCTCAACACGGTCCGCAACGGACCGATACGCCTGTCAGATGTTGCCGAGCAGGAGGGGCTGAACCCAACGCTGCTGTCGCGCACGGTCGCCAACCTCGCACAGGATGGCTTGGTGACGCGCACAGCGGACGACCTTGACCGCCGCTCGGCCTGGCTCGACGCCACCGCCGCGGGCCGCGAGCTGGCCGCGGAGATTCGCGCGCAGCGGACGCAGGCCGTAGAGGCGGCGCTCGCGCGACTCTCGAACGAGGATCGCAAGCTGATCGAGGAGGCGCTGCCGGCGCTCGAGCAGTTCGCTGAGCACCTCCATCGGCGCGGCACGTGAGCCCGCTGATACGGCGCGTGTCCAGCACCACGTTCGCGGCGCTCGAGGTTCCCAACTACCGGCTCTACCTCGGCGGGCAGGCGACCTCTCTGGTCGGCACCTGGATGCAGATGGCCGCCCAGGCGTGGCTGGTCCTGACGCTCACGCACTCCGCCACGATGCTCGGCCTGATCGTCGCGCTGCAGACGCTGCCGGTGTTGGTGCTCGGCCCGTACGGCGGCGTCATCGCCGACCGCGTCGACAAGCGCAGGGTGATGATTGCGCTTCAGGCGTTGATGGGCGTGCAGGCGCTGATTCTCGGACTGCTCACGGTCACGCATCTGGTGCACGTCTGGGAGATCGGCGTGCTTGCGCTAATGCTCGGACTCAACAACGCGTTCGAGAACCCCGCGCGACAGTCGTTCATGCTCGAGCTCGTCGGCCCCGACCACCTGCGCAACGCGGTCAGCCTCAACTCGACGATGGTCAACGTCGCACGGGTGCTGGGCCCCGCCGTGGGCGGCCTGATGATCGCCGCGGTCGGCAGCGGTTGGTGCTTCCTGTTCAACGCCGTCAGCTTCATTGCCGTGATCAGCTCGCTGACACGGATGGACAGGACGGCGCTCAACCCGGTTACGCCGACGCTGCGCGCCAAGGGCCAGCTCCGTGACGGGCTCCGCTACGTCCGCCACGAGCCCGGCCTGGCGCTGCCGCTGGTGATGGCTGCGGTCGTCGGCTGTCTCGCCTACGAGTTTCAGGTGTCGCTCCCATATATGGCCGAGCACGGACTGCACGTCGGCTCCGCGGGCTTTGGCTTCATGACGGCCGCGATGGGGGCCGGCGCGGTGGTCGGCGGGCTGGCCGTCGCGACCCGGGGCAAGGTCGGAGCGCTCCCGCTGATCCTTGCCGCGTTCGGCTTTGGCATCGCGATGACGCTGGCTGCGATCGCACCCAGCCTGGCGCTCGAGCTGGTCGCGCTGGGGCTCGCGGGCGGCGCGGGCGTCGCCTTCATGTCGCAGACCAACGCCACGCTGCAGTTGCGCTCGGCACCCGAGATGCGCGGCCGTGTGATGGCGCTCTGGTTCGTCTCCTTCCAGGGCTCGACCCCGATCGGAGGCCCGCTCGTCGGCGCGGTCATGGGTGCCTACGGCGCCCGTGCGGGCCTCGGGATAGGCGCCGTCGCCTGCTTTGTCGTCGCGGCAGCGGGCATGTTGGCGCTGCGCACACTCCGCGCCCGGGCCGAGGCGGCCGCGTCGCTGGCCGAGGTCACGCCGCCGAGCGACGCGCTCGTGGTCCAGTAGCGGCGACGCCGGCGTTCGGAATCGCGAGCTGCGGCGGCTGCGGAACGGTTAGCCCGGAGCGGTCAGGCCGGAACTGGTCAGGCCGGAACGGCCGGCGTCTGCACCGACACGATCCGCCACGGCTCGTCAGTCTCGCCTGTGACGGCTAGCGTCCAGCGCTCCGTGAAGCCGACGGGCCGGACAGAACTACCGGACAGCACCCGGGTCGTGTCGCGGTCCTCGATGTAACGCCGACCGCGAAGGTCGACGTCGACGGTCATCGTCGCCGGATCTGCGCCGGCGTCGAGTGCGACGATGCGGATGCGCTGGACCTGCGCGCCCCGCACGACCACGCGCGTGTGGCCGCTGGGGTCGCCCGGATGAAGCAGTTCCTGGATCGCGTCGGGGGTGGCGACCTTGCGCAGCTCGGCGTCGGAGCCGTCGACAGCCTCGGTCCAGGCGGCCACTGCGCGGCGCGCCGCGACCTCGAGGATGTCCGGCCCGAAACGCGCATCGGCGAGGCTCAGGTCCAGTGCCGCCGCACGAGCGTCGCCGCTGAACTGCAGATCCGCGAGCTCCGCGACCTTGAAGCCTGCCGGCGCGGCGTCTGCGACCGCGCCCTCGACCAGCGCGTCGTCACGCATCGCCTGCTCGTCGGACCAATGGGTCTGGACGATCTTGTCTTTGAGCGCGTGCTCGCCCTCGGCGCCCGACTCGATCGAGGCGAGCACCCAATGCTCGCCTCGGCGCTCGAGCGTCCAGTACTCGCGCATCCGCATCGACTCCGTGAACTGGCCGTCACGCTTGATGTGCCGGCCGCTGGAGTCGACGACGTAATCCCGCACCTTTGCCTCGATCCGAACCACGACTCGGTCCAGATCGTCGGCGCCGCGCTCACGGCGCAGGATGCCGACGTACTCGACTTTGGGCGGGCCGACGGGCTCGACGGTGTTGCGCCAGCCCTTGCGCTCGAAGTCATCGAGGCGTCGCTCCCACTCGACCAGCAACTCCGGTGTGATCAGCCCGCGCAGGGCAACGCGATTGTCGGCCGACCAGGCGCTCTGGATGTCCGCGAACAGCTGTGTGGCCGCCTCCCGCACTGCTGCGGGGCCGAAGATCGGATTCTCGTCCTCGGCCTCGGCGGCAGCCAGCTCGACGCGGCGCTCGCGTTTGCGGCTCTCGCGCCGGTGCGCGCGACCCTGCTGTGCGTGCGCTCCCCAGAACGCCAGGAAGCTTGGGACGCCGCGTTTCGCGATCCACCAGGCGGCGAACAACGCGATCAGCACGAGCAGGAAGGCGCCGTGCGTCGCGATCGTCAGGATGATGATTTCGCGGAAGATGAGGAAGACGAAAAACGCCTTCCCGCCGCCGCCACCACCGCCGCCGCCACTGCCACCGCTGAAGCCCGCGGTGCCGCCGCCGGCGGCGGACGCTACGGGGACGAAGACGAGCAGCGCCAGCGCGACGAGCACTAGTGCGATCAGGAATATGCGGCGGTGCGGTCTCATGGCTCGTCCGCGATCAGCCGGCCGCGGCCGCCCTCAGCGGCCCGACGCCGGGTTCGGTCTGGGCAACGTGTTGGTCTGCGTGGTAGCTCGAGCGCACCAGCGGCCCGGCCGCAACGTGCTCGAAACCGAGCTCGTAGGCGGCCTCCTCGAGCGTGCGGAACTCGTCCGGGTGCCAGTAGCGCACGATCGGCAGGTGGTTCTCGGTCGGGCGCAGATACTGGCCGACCGTGATCACCTGGACGTGGTTCCCACGCAGCGTGCCGAGCGCGTCGAGCATCTCGTCGAAGCTCTCACCGAGCCCGACCATCAGCCCGGACTTGGTCACGACCTCATCGCCGCCCATCTCCTTGGCGTTACGCAGCACCCGGTTCGAGCGCTCCCAGGTCGACCCGCGGCGGGCAACGGTGTACAGGCGCGGGACGACTTCAACGTTGTGGTTGAAGACATCGGGACGCTCCGCGATGACCTTCGCCAGCGGCATCTCCTGGCCGCGGAAGTCGGGGGTGAGCACCTCGATCTTCGTCTGCGGCGACTGCCGGCGAATCTGGCGGATGACGCCGACGAACGCATGCGCGCCGTAGTCGTACATGTCATCGCGGTCAACGCTGGTGATCACGGCGTGGCGCAGGCCCATGCGCGCGACCGACCGGCCGACGCGCGCCGGTTCGAGCAGGTCGTTCCAGGTCGGCTTGCCGCTGCGCACGTTGCAGAAGCCGCAGCGGCGAGTGCAGGTGTCGCCGAGAATCATGAAGGTGGCGGTGCCGCGCTGCCAGCACTCGCCGATGTTCGGGCACGCGGCCTCCTGGCAGACGGTGTTGAGGTTCTCGGCCTTGATCAACGACTGCAGCTCGCGGTAGCGGGGACCGCCAGGCGCGGGCACCTTGAACCAAGGTGGCTTACGACCTCTGTAAGGCTCGACCTCGGGACCGAGCACAGTGAGGACGTCGGCGAGCCCGCCTGGGTTCGAGCGTGATCGGGTTGCACTCATCTACTTGACAAGGGTACTGACGCTGTACGCGGCGGCGAGGTGCTGTTCGAGCTCGGCCGGCTCGACCGGTCGCGGTGCGTGCCCGAGCGCGGCCGCCAGCGCGTCCGAGGCCAATCGCGCAAAGCGGCTCAGCGGAATGTCTTGATCTCCGCGCTCGCTCTCGATCGAGGTCATCTGCACCTCCGGCAGGCCGCAGGCGACCACCCAGGTGAACGGTTCGAGCGAGCGCGCCTCGACATTGGTGGCGAAGCCGTGCGTGGTCACGCCGCGCGAGACGTGCACGCCGATCGATGCGAGCTTGCGGTTCTCGACCCAGACGCCGGTGTAGTCGGGCCCCTCCCGGTCACGGGCGCGGGCGTCGATCCCCGCCTGAGCGAGCGCGGCGACCAGGGCCTGCTCGAGCAGGCGCACGTACGCGACCACATCGTCGACACGCACGATCGAGTAGCCCACTAACTGGCCAGGCCCGTGGTAGGTGACCTTGCCGCCGCGGTCGGTGTCGATGATCTCGATCCCGCGCTCGGCGTACCAGGCTGCGCCCATCGTTAGCTCGCCGGGAGTGGAGCGGCGTCCGCGCGTGTAGACGGCGGGGTCGTGCTCGAGCAACAGCAGCGTGTCGGGCACCAACTCCTCCTGGCGCGCGGCGCGCAGGCGCTGCTGCAGCGCGAGCGCGGAGCGGTAGTCGATCGTGCCCAGCTCACAGACCCAGATCTCAGTCGCAGGCATGGCTTGATCGTAGACCGACGCGTACGCTTCAAGGATGGACGCGGTACGTCCACTGGTCCGCCTGCGCTGGCGCCTGCGCGGCGCCTGGCTCTGGCCGACGTTCGTCGTGCTGACGCTCGCCGACGCTGTGATCGTCCACGCCCTGCCGCTCAGCGGCGACAGCGCCTCGCTCGTCGGATCCTGGCTGCTGAGCGTGGTGGTCAGCCTGCTGGCGATCATTGCGCTCGCCCCGCCGCTCGGATTCGCGGTCCGCCGGCTGCGTCCTGACATGCCCCGGCTCGTCGCCCGCAACTACGCGGGCGCGGTGACAACGCTCACGGTCTCGATCGTGCTACTGGCGGCCGGGCTGGCGCACCGCGACGTGATCAAAGCCGACCTCGCCGCCCTCCAGGATGCCAGCGCCCGCGCGGAGGCGTACATCGGTGCCCACGCGCCGGCCGAGTTCCAGCACAACCTGCT
>Ga0182024_10016405_pt1 | contig 14048 bp, 11 predicted proteins | sample P32metaG_FD_120480 | JGI IMG/M metagenome (GOLD analysis project Ga0182024, IMG submission 120480) | Permafrost microbial communities from Stordalen Mire, Sweden - P3-2 metaG (Illumina Assembly) | ecosystem: Environmental > Terrestrial > Soil > Wetlands > Permafrost | place: Sweden: Stordalen... | reverse complement strand
TGGCTGGCAAACGCTCGCCACAAAGCTCATCGATCAGCCAATTGACCTTGCAGCCTGAAACGATACCTTCATGTTACCGGAGATCACGCCACACCGAATTCCAACCGCTTTCCGGACGCCACGCCCGACCTTCCGCAAAAATTCTCACAGCAGTCTGCAGCCTGTGAAGCTTTCCGACATGGTCGTCGGCACACTAACAAAGGGCACGACACTCGCGCGCTGGTCCTCAGGCGGCCAGAACGATACACATAAGATCGGCCGTGTTTTTGGCTTTTAGCTTTTGTAAAATGTTCGCTCGATGAAATTCTACAGTACGAGGGCTTATTCCAAGTCTTCGAGCGGCCTCCTTACTTGAGGCTCCCACGGCTATCTGCGCCAAAACTGCTTGTTCACGCGGTGTCAGCTTCGCCAGCTTAGCGAGCGGGGATGGCCTTGCATTGGCAGTTTCGCCTTCGTGTTCTAACAAATATTCACCTCGGGCATCATTGGTTTCGATGACTTCCCAAGAACCATCGCGAAGCGCTGCTGTCAGCTGATGAGTGCGCGCCGCATCGATGACTGCAGAGGAGGCACTCTCTTCCAAGGCGAAAGAACACAGTATAATCGTTTTTTCGTCGGCAATTCGATTGTCGAGTGCTTTTTCGTATTCGTTAAACCGTTTTGAACCGGCCTTTTGAAGCGACGCGCCGCTTCCATTGACGCGTAAACCGACATAGCCTTTGAAAATAGCTTCTCTCAGTTTCTTATCGAAACGCTCGACCACGGCAGCAAAGTCAAAGCTGCCTCCTGGCATATACCACTGATAGTCCGAGACCAGTTCGATATTGCCTTCCAACAAATGCCGATCAAAGTCAGGCACCCCGCGCTTCAATGCTTCCACTGCTTCTTGTTGAGCCATGGGTGGAGGCAATATCCATAAAGAGAATTCCTTGTTTTCTAATCCGGCTCTGAAATACGGGACCATGATGTCTAAAAAATCCTGTTTCGTTTCATAAAACAGGCATAGATGTGTCCCCCAGGGTATCTTACCCAGTATGTCGATACCTGTCTGCGTGAGAGCGTGCTTCAAAGACGCCGCTCCAAAGAGCATTAAGGCATCTTCCATAGTAATAATATGACACTAAGGGAACCGCTGATACGGATAAAAGTTCCTCTTCACGATCTGGCTAGGCGGGCTCAGCCTGAATAAGTAGTTGTTATCTCGTCCATTTTACCGTTGTAGCATCGTCTCGATTTCGAAAGATTTCGTTAGCAACTGGTTCCTCGCGGTCTCTACCGGTGCGCACTCAACTTGATCCAGGGCATTATGCGATTGCGCGGTTTTGTTGGGCGATCATTTGACGGCCGACCAATTTGGCATAGTGCACAATTGGCAGCGGCCGACCCGTCAGATAACCCTGCACTTCATCGCAACCTTCCTGCACGAGGAATGCATGCTGCGCCTCGGTCTCGACCCCTTCCGCGAGGATCGGCAGCTCTAGGCTGCGGCCGAGACCTATGACCGCGCGCACAATTGACCTCGAGTGGTGGTTTTGTTCCAAGTCGCTAATAAAGACACGATCGATCTTGATCTTATCGCAGATAAACGAACGCAAATACGACAGTGAAGAATATCCGGTTCCAAAATCGTCCATGGCAATCCGTACGCCGAGCGACTTCAGCCGATTGAGGACCGATACCGCACGCGAGAAATCGTTCATCATTACGCTCTCGGTGATTTCGAGTTCGAGACGGCCAGGAGCAAGACCGGTTTCAAGCAGGATTGAATGAACGAGGTTTGGCAGGTCGCCGTGGCGGAACTGGATCGGAGAGATATTCACCGCAATAGTCAGTGGGTGGGGCCAGGATGCCGCTTCGCGACAAGCCTCGCGCAGAACCCATTCGCCCAACGCAATGATGAGACTGCTTTCTTCCGCGATAGGGATAAACGTGCCGGGCTCGACCAATCCTCTTTTTGGTGATTGCCAGCGGACCAGCGCTTCAAATCCGACAGCTTCGCCTGACATTTTCATCTGCGGCTGATAGTCCAGCAGCAATTCACCATGATCGATGGCTAATCGCAAATCTTCTTGAAGGGCGTACCGCTCATGCAGTCGAGCGCTCATTTCGGGTTCGAAGAACCGTGCCGACCCACGAAATTCGGCCTTGGCGCGATAAAGGGCGGCATCAGCGTTGATCATGAGCGTTTTTGCGTCGAGACCGCCAGTCGGATAGATCGCAATCCCGATGCTCGTGCCTAACTTTAGGCGATGCCCTTCAACCTCAAAATCGTCCACAAAGGTCGCAATTAAGCGATCGGCGAGCGCTGCAGCGGTTGCCGGTTGCTCGCCATCTTCCGCAATGACCATGAATTCATCACCACCGAGACGTGCAATGAATCCTCCTTCTGCTGCCGTCTGCAGACGGCTTGCGACTTCACACAGCAGTCTATCGCCGACCAAGTGTCCGTAGGTATCATTCGCCTCTTTAAAGCGGTCAAGGTCAACGCTCAGAACGGCGAACCGTTTGCCGGTCGTTCTGGCGCGGTTGAGTGTGGTTTCCAAAGTCTCGTTGAAGGTTGCCCGGTTTGGCAGATCGGTGAGCGTATCGTAATGCGCCATGTGGATGATGCGCTGCTCCGCACGCTTGCGCTCGGTCACATCCTCGATAACACCCAGCAGATGTTGCGGCTTGCCTTCGTCGTCACAAATGGTGATCCGCTTCGACGTGATGAGACGAATGCCATTATGAGGCGTGTGCAGCGAATAGTTTTCAGTGATGAGCGGCCGACCAGACCGCAACGCCGCATCGTCGTGCCTTATGATGGAATTGGCTTGCTTCCTAGGATATACATCGTATGGAGTATTCCCGAGCAATTTGTCGCGCGAAACCCCGAGTAACTCTTCGCTGGCCCGATTCACAAGACTGTACCGACCCTCGCGCGCATCTTTCACGACAATCGGTAGCGGCACATTCTCAATAACCGTATCAAGGAATTTCTTGGTGTGACGCAGATTATCTTCGGCTCGCTTGCGCTCGGTAATGTCATAGATTACGATCAATCGAGCGTTGTGACCCGCATAGATCATGCTTCGTGAGTGGACGGAGACATCAATTGTGGTTCCGTCTGCCTTTGTGTGTCGCGTAACATTCCCCACTAATTGGTCGCGTGGCAGGCTATGTACAAATTGTGCAAATTGCTCTCTTTCTTGGACCGGCTGTAAGTCCGCTGCCGTCATCGACACAATTTGTTCACGGCTATAGCCATAATGTTTGACAGCGGTTTCGTTGACGGCAAGGAAGCGTAGGCTCACCTGATCGATAACGCACATCGGAAGCGGATTGCCATCAAAGAGAAGACGGAAGGATTCCTCCCGGAGTATTCGCTCTGTGACGTCCTCATGCGTAGCAACCCACCCGCCATCGACCATCGGTCGGTGAACAAATGAAATGTGACGCCCATCGCGCAACCGCGTAACGGCTTGAAATGGCCTGTTTTCCTTTATTTGGTTGATCCAATCATTGATGATGTTTTCATCAGTGTCCGGCATAGCCCCGCGGGCAATTCGGTGTTCCAAAATTGTGCGAAGCGGTGTACCGGATTTTGTTAGCTCGTCATTCAATTCGAATAACTGCACATAATGTTCATTGCAGAAGGTCAAACGCTGGTCGGCGTCAAACATGCAAACGGCCTGCGAAATATTCTCCAAGGTCGCATTAAGTTGCTCCTTTTGATTCTTTATCAAATTTTCCGCACGGGCCTTTTCTGTTATGTCCTCATGCGTAGCGACCCAGCCGCCATCGGCCGTAGGCTGATCCACCACTTTAATGATGCGACCATCCGATAGCTCGATTGTGACAGTCCGTCCTTCTCTATTGCGCGCTGCGTCTCTTATCTTGGTCTCAATTTCCAATGGGTCATTCATGAAACTGCCGCACTGCTTGCGATGCTCCAGCATTTCACGCAGCGTGCAGCCAGGCTTCACAACCTCAGCGGATAGGCCATACATCCGAATGTAGTTGTCATTACATATGATGAGCCGACCAGCGCCATCGAACATACACAGACCTTGCGACATGTTATGTAGCGCGGCGTCGATTTGATCATTCGCAAGCTGTAGCTCATGTGTCTTTTCGGCCAGACTTTTCTCGCGCTTAACAAGCGCGGTCTCGGAGTCTAAAATTCGGTGAAGGTTGTTGTTCAGCAATTTAAGAAGGAATGCCGAGCATATCAGCGCGATAATCGTGCCAAGGCCCATTAATGTTGCCCGGCGATACCAATTCGCCAGTGCAGCAGCTTCCGATATAGCGACATTGATGACTAATGGATACTCATGTAGCGGCTGTACTGAAACAAAGCGTGCCTGTCCGTCAAAATATCCCCGCGTCCGAAAGTGGCCACCACCTGCAGCAACCAATTTGTACCACGGCGAGCCCGCAGGCATTTTCGCATAGTCACGGTCCATTGCACTCGGATATCGAATTAGTACCGTTCCATCGGTGTGCACGAGCAGGAACGACTCATTTTGCAAAGGTGTGATCAATTTATAGACACTCTCGAAATATGTTAGCCGTAAGCCGATCAAAACGACGCCGAGAAACTCGTCATTTGCGCCATTGATACGCTTGCTTAGAAAGATTGTTTGTCCGCCGGTGACGCGGCTCGTCAAAAGACTGCTGATATAGATTCCATTATCGTTTTCATTCTTAAAATGTTGAAAGTAGTCGCGGTCGGCTATGTCAGTTTTTGATGCTGGCCATTGCTGAGTTGTAGCTGCCGCCCATCCGTCTTTATCGATGATCGCAATAAAATTAGCTTGCGATAGGCGACTTAATTGTTCTTTCAAGAACTGATGTATATCGTAACTGTATATTTGCTGACCAAAACTGTTTTGAGCTAGCTGACTTTTTGTTTTTAACTTTTCACGAACGTCGGTCAGAACGCTATCGACCGACTGAATTGAGCGGGAGAGTTGCTCGCTGAGCATGGACGCAATATTGCCAGTGTTTGAATCAGCCTCCTCAATTGCGTCTGATCGGAGGCTCCAAATTGTTAGACCAATCGCTAAAGTAGAGAGCGTGATGAGTCCAAAAACGACGTATCTGAGCGTTCCGATGTTATTGCGGTACATATTTGGTCGCGTGCGGAGTTATGAGCGATTGCGTTTGTTTAAGCCGCGGAGGGGTCCGCTGACCGCGCCGCCGCCCGGATAGGCGACGAGGGGTATGTTCCCACTGATTGCAAAAATGATGACCATTGAGCGCCATAGATGAATGCGATAGCGAGCTTTGTTTATTGCGGAGCCGAAAAACTCTCCCGGCCAACAACGAGGGGTATGGGGATAAAGTCGGCCGGGGAATGTCGCGCCACGCAGGACCAAGGATCGCAGTCGTACTATCGGACGGAAAAATTAACAACAGTCCTTATGTAAAAATACGAGGATCAACCCCTAGGCAAATTGAGACGTCTACCTCAGAAGCGTCGGTAAATTTGCTAGGATTGGCCGTGTCTTTGGCTATTCTCGTAAATTGAGTGTCAAGTTTTCTGGGTCTATGTTTCAAAGCGGATCACCTCTAATCCCTGTGTTTCGCTCGATCCTTAAGCATTAATTGCATGAAATTGGAGTCAAGCTATTCACCGAGCACGATACGCACGAGTTCAGCTGTGTTCTTTGCGGCAAGTTTAAACAAGATGCTAGCTCGATGAAATTCGACGGTCCGTGCGCTGATTGCGAGTGTTTGAGCGGCCTCTTTGCTGGATGCTCCTTTCACAATCTGGGCCAACACCGCACGTTCACGCGGCGTCAGCAACTCACGCCCTGGAAACGGCTTTGGCAGAATGTCCAAAACGCGATTCAGCTGCTTGGCATCAGCACTGCTAACGGCTTGAGAGCCCCTAGCAGGGTCGAACACTATATTTCGCAGCATTGCAGCGCTGAGATAAACGACTAATTCTCGAAGACGCTGATTTTTCGATTGCAGCGCCCGGAACGACTCTGAATCCTTCTCAGAATGCGGATTTAATCTATTTGGTTCGGTGTCTTTTCGCTGCGATTTCGCGATTATGGACTTCGCCATTGCTTCGCTCTTGCGTCTAAATCGACGCCCCCATCTGCGTTGCAGATGGCGACCGAAATCCTTGGTGGCAATTCTGGTATTTCTACGAGTGTTTTTCGGTTGCGCAATTATCTACAACTTCCAATAAGGCTCCAGCAGTGATTTGGCATTCAGCGACCCGCATGCCGATTGCATTTACCGATGATCGCTCATTGCCTATCCTCACGGAGGCAAGCATGAAGTCCGCTGTCTTAAAACGGTCCATTGTCGTCGCCGGCCACAAGACCAGCGTCAGCCTTGAGGATGCATTTTGGAGTGGCCTGAAGGAGATTTCGAAAAGGCACAAGGCGACGCTATCGGACATGGTCGCCGATATTGATTCCCAACGTCAGTTTGGGAATCTATCCTCCGCCATCCGGCTATTCGTGCTCGAACAGGCGCGTGCGCAGACGTCATCGAGCGCAAATCACTCTGAAACTGGCCCTTCGGCCCCACGGGGTACGCAAGATACGACGCCAGTTAGGGAGGATCACTGACGTCGCAAGGGCGGCCGGTCGCGGAAAAGCGGTTGACATCACGAAATTAATGTAATGTTATAATATTACATTTTCTCGTCAAGCCGGCCGAGAGGTTCCATGTCATCGGGTGTTTATCGGGTCCCGCTCCGGGCGGCGTTGCCGTTTGTGTTCCTGAGCGTGTTGCCCGGCTTACCGGAGGCACAAGAAGTTCTTCCGGAAATCGTCGTACAGGCGCAGAGGGCGGCGCCGCCACGCCCCGTCGCGGCCCCGACGGCGCAACCGAAAAACGACCTCGCTTCCACGAATACGAAATTCGACGTCGCGCGCGACAACCTGTCGCCGCGCTTCGGCGCCAGCAGTTTCGACATGAACCGCGCATTCATCGAAACCCTGCCGCAAGGCACCGACGCCCCGATCAACTCAGTGTTGCTACAAGCGCCCGGCGTCGCGGCCGACAGCGCCGTGAATGGTGACATTCATGTCCGCAACGAGCACGCCAATGTGCAATACCGCATCAACGGTATCATTTTGCCCGATGGCATTTCCGGCTTCGGTCACGTCCTCGACACCAGTTTTTCCGGCAGCCTCGCGCTCATTACAGGGGCGCTGCCGGCGCAGTTCGGTCTGCGCACCGCCGGCATCGTCGACATCCAGACCAAAAGCGGCAATTCGCTGCAGCAAGGCGGCAGCGTCGGCATCTACGGCGGCAGTTTTGGCACCCTGACACCGAGCTTCGACTATAGCGGGCGCAGCGGCAATACGGAATATTTTGTCACGGGTCGCGGCTTCACCAGCAATCTCGGCATCGAAAATCCGACCGACAGCTACAATGCCATCCACGACCGCACCTATCAGGGCAACTTCTTCAGCTATACCTCGACGGTGCTCGACCCAAATACGCGCGTAAGCACGATCTTCGGCAACACCACCAACCAATTCCAGATCCCGAACAATCCAGGCCAAATGCCTGGGTTCACCGCTTACGGCGTGAGCAATTTTGACTCGTCGATGCTCAACGAGCACCAAGCAGAGCAGAATACCTTCGGCGTGTTAGCGCTGCAGAAATCCGTCAATGGACTGGACTTTCAGCTCGCCGCCTTCTCCCGCTACAGCACGCTGCACTTCGTCCCGGATACGATCGGCGATCTTGTCTTCAACGGTATTGCTTCGGACGTGTATCGCCGCGGCTTCGCCAACGGCCTGCAGGGTGACGGTGCCTACAAGCTCAACGACGCGCATACGCTGCGGGCGGGCTTTACGATCGACGGTGAAAGCACGCAGAACAGCAATATCTCGACAGTGCTCCCGCTTATTGGCGGCGTTCCAGTCGACGCGCCATTCACCGTGACCGACAATAATTCGACGTTGGGATGGATTGCCGGCGTGTACGTTCAGGACGAATGGAAGATCACCAACCAATTGACGGTGAATCTCGGCCTGCGCTTCGACCAGATGTGGCAATATGTCGACGCCAACCAGCTCAGCCCGCGCGTCAATGTCGTGTACAAGCCGCTCGACGGAACGACGCTGCACGCCGGCTATGCGCGCTACTTCACGCCGCCGCCGCAAGCGATTGCCGCGCCAGCCGCCATAGCGCCCTTCGCCAATACGACGGCGCAGCCCGATACGTTCCAGCAAAGTCCGGTGCTGCCGGAACGCGCGCATTATTTCGACGCCGGCATCGTGCAGAGGATCACACCGCAGCTCGAGGTCGGTCTCGACGCCTACTACAAGATTTCGCGCGACCTGCTAGACGACGGACAATTCGGCGCGGCGCTGATCCTCAGCGGCTTCAATTACGATAAAGCCTATAACAGCGGCGTCGAATTAAGCGCGAACTACAAGGACGGCAATTTCAGTGCCTATGGCAATCTCGCCTGGGCCCGCCAGGTCGCCACGACCGTGGTATCGAACCAATATCTGTTCGGCGCCGACGAGCTCGCCTACATCGCCAGCAACTACATCAACACCGATCACGCGCAGCAATGGACCGGCTCGGCCGGAGCGTCCTACCTCTGGCGCGACACCCGGTTCAGCGCGAGCATGGTGTATGGCAGCGGCTTGCGCAGCGGCTTCGCCAACACCGACCATGTCGCGCCATACGCCACGGCTAATATCGGCATCTCGCACGAGATTAAACAGCCGGACGGAAAGCCAGTCACGGTCCGCTTCGATGTCGTGAACGTCTTCGATACGATCTACGAACTCCGGGACGGCTCTGGCATCGGTGTCTTTGCGCCACAGTACGGAGAGCGCCGCGGGTATTTCGTTGGGGTATCGAAACGACTGTGAGCAGAGCTCGCAAATCCGAAGTGTAGGACTGTCACGATATGAAGCGCCCCATTCGAAAAACGAGACTGCTACCAGCTTTCATTATGGCTCTATACCTCGGCTTACTCCTGACCACGATAGCTTTGGCGCAAACGCCTCCGGTGTCTTCCGAATCGATCGCTGTGCCACCTTCCGCTATCGCACTGACGCTGCCACATGATCTGTCGCCATGGGGAATGTTCATCGCGGCCGACATCGTCGTCAAAGCGGTGATGATCGGCCTCGCCCTCGCGTCTGTGCTGACCTGGACCATATGGTTTGCCAAGGCCTTTGAGTTGTTGGCTGCCAGACGCCAGCTGCGTCGGGCGATCGCAGCGCTCAATGAGGCGCGCACGCTCGCCGACGCCATGACCCAGGTTAAGGACCGAGGCGGCGATGTAGAGACGATGCTGCGGGCCACCGAAACGGAATTGCGGCTCTCGGACGATGCCGGCTCTGCCAACGGCGTAAAGGAGCGCATCGCCTCACGGCTGGAGCGGATCGAAGCCGCCGCCGGCCGGCGGATGATCCGTGGCACCGGCATTCTCGCAACTGTTGGTGCGACTGCGCCGTTTGTCGGTTTGTTTGGCACGGTTTGGGGCATCATGAACAGCTTCATCGGTATCTCCAAGCAGCACACCACCAATCTGGCGGTGGTGGCCCCTGGCATTGCCGAAGCGTTGCTCGCAACGGCCTTGGGCCTGGTGGCGGCCATTCCAGCAGTGGTGATGTACAACATGTTCTCGCGCTGGACCGCCGGCTATCGCGCACAATTGGCCGACGCGGCCGCAGACATCCTGCGTTTGGCGAGCCGCGATCTTGACCGTGGCACTTTTAACCGCCCATCGGGAGAGCGCCGCCGGCCCATTGCAGCCGTCGAGTAAGCTGCCACAGGAGGTGCTATCCATGAGCGCGCGTCTTGACCACGGCGACGCCGCTTTAAACGAGATTCATGAGATCAACGTCACGCCGTTCATCGACGTGATTTTGGTTTTGTTGATCATCTTCATGATCGCGGCACCGCTGGCGACCGTTGACATCTCCGTAAATCTGCCGGCGGCTAACGCCGAGCAGCAGCAGCGCCCAGATAAGCCATTGTTCCTAACACTCAAATCCGACCTGAGCCTGATGATCGACAACGATGCGGTGAGCCGCGCGGCACTTTCAGCCGCGCTCGACCGGGCAACTAATGGCGACAAGCAGCAGCGCGTATTCCTGCGTGCAGACAAAACTGTTTCTTATGGTGATCTGATGGCGCTTATGAACGATCTCCGAAGTGCTGGCTATCTGCATGTCGCACTGGTCGCTCTGGAGGCCGAGAAAATTCCGTGAATGAGGCACGGCAAACCGCAATGGTGCGCCACCTGCCCGAAACGCTGCGCTGGGGCGCCTGCTTTGCGCTGGCGCTATGCTTTCATGCCGTCGGCGTAGCCGCGCTGCTGGCACACTGGACCGAGAATTCTGATCTGGTGGCGAATGCGCCCGTGATCACCATCGAGCTTGCTCCTCTCGCGGTCGCGCCCGACACTAAAGTAAGCGAACTGCCTCCTGGACCGCAGCAGGCCGACGCAGAACCCGAGCCTGAGCCAGACCCAGTCAAGCCAGTCGAGAAGCTCGAACTTGCGCCGGAACCGAAGGCCGAGCTGCCAATGGCTGTGACGCCGCCGCCGATGCCGCTGCAAAAACCGAAAGAGAAGAAGCCCAAGCAGCAGCACGCGAGCCTTCCCAGCGCGCCGAGTACCGCCGAGAATATGGCCGAGCGTGCGGCAGCGCCGGCACCCGGCGCTGCCTCGCGCAATCCCTACGCGATGCTGAACTGGAAATCGCAGCTGGTCGCTCGGCTGGAGCGCAGCAAGCGCTATCCATCCGAGGCGCGTGTGCGCGGCGAGCAAGGCGTGGCGCAGTTAGCCTTCAGCATCGATCGCCATGGCGGCGTACACCACGCCCGCATCATTCATAGTTCGGGTTTTGGTCTGCTCGATGAGGCGACGCTGGCGCTGGTTGCGCGCGCGCAACCACTGCCGTCGCCACCGCCGGAACTCGCCGGCGCGGAAATCGCGATCGTGGTGCCCATCCGTTACAACATTCGCTAACGACGGTAGCCGACCAAAATCTATTGGGGCCGTAGTGAGGAAAAGCGGACGACAAGGAACGGCAGAGTTGACGCAGCCAACCACCAGTTTGGTCTTGGCGTGGTACGATTGATACTGCGTGCGGCTATCTCGACGAGATGGCCGGAGGTGCATTGATGCAATATCTCAAAGTGGACGCAAAGCAACAATGCGCAACCCTCGAAGCCGCGCAAATGACTCTCCCGCCATCCTGGGCGAGGAAGGCGCCGCCGCCTTTTGCTGCGGAATGCTCGCTTGATCGGGCGCCTTTGGGCCGACCGTCTCATTCGCGAGCTGAACGATATTCACAGGCACTATGAGGGGAATATCGACCGGATTGGCCGCCAGCCCTAGACCTACGATCAACCCCGACAGACCAAGTGCGTGCAGGACGACCGAAACGACGAGCCTGGCGCTGAAATTCCGTTGAGGTCGTTTCCCGGCGTTTCGACCGTCGGTTCCGCCCCGAACGTTGGTAGATCTTGAATGCATCGCGCGGTCTTAAGGTTCACTCGGTCAGGCATGCCGCCCGCCTAGCCACCCGAATAAGGCACCAGCATAGCCGGTGTCGCGCCGCGCCACCATTGCGCCGCAGTCGGCGGTAAGGTGGCGGCATACATGGCCACATGGATGTATCGACCGTACCTTTCTATTCTTTGCGCGCCTTACCCAGTGTGTGGTTCGCCCATGTGGCTGGATTGCATCGAAGCGACAGACAAGCCGGATCACGACCAGCGCACATTTGAGTGCGTCCGCTGCGAGCGGACGCGTACGATAATCGTAAAAGTCGGTAGGGCGCGCGCTTCGACAGGAGAATTGATCCGGTGAGGTTACGATCTGTCCTTCTGAATATTGTCAATATCTTCAGCCACTTCATCATCGTCGTCGCCTTATCGGCGGCGTCCCGATCTTTTGCCGCGGAGCAACCATCGGTCATTCCGGCTTGGCTGAGGGCCCATGTCGGCGAAGACAAAGGTCAAATCGCAGAAGTGGTCCTGCAGAGGGCGCGCGCGTTTTACCTGCAAAAAGTGAGCGAAGGCGCTGTTAAAAATCTTTGCTACTTCGCCATGGACGCCACGCGCCCCAGTGATTTAAGCGAAGGCAAATTGGGGCGCCGGTTTTACGTTATCTGCGAACCCGGGCGGTCGTTTCGTGCGATTTCGGCCGGTCATGGCGGCGGTCGAGATTTGAAAGGCATCGCGGATTTCGCAAACGGAAGACGGTGTGCAAGGAACTTCAGCAATGCGATGGATTCAAAACTGACGGCTGGTGGGCCCTATGTGACGGGCGAAACGAAAACCTCTTTCAAAGGCTATTACCGCGTCACAGCGAGAAAAGACTCGGCTTTGATACGCTCGTTCGTTCAGTTCGACGGTCAAGGCGAAACCGCAAACGCCAGACAGCGCGAGATCGGCGGACATGCGGCCGAATTGTTGGGGAACGTCTGTCTTCGAAAAGATCCGCGCAGTCCGTACGCTAACCACGACGGTTACGTTCCATTTGGAAAGCTGGTTAATTACGCTGGCGGCCGCAGCGACGGCTGCACGAGCTGGTCGCCGTCGGACGCCGGGCAAATCATCGCGATGCTGAAGGACGATATGACGACGCTGTACATTTATCCTGACGCAGCCGACATCGACGCCATCGCGCGAGCGGTGGCGGTCGGCCGGTCGCTGTCGCGCGCGGGATTATATTGGAACGCTTCCTGCTTGAAAGAAATCCACTCTCCGAAGTTTTGGCCGAGGGAAACCCTCGATCCGATCCTCGCTCAATACAAGAAGGATCATCTGGCACCGCCGCAACGGCCACTGCCGATTTGCAAGGGGCAGTGAAATTTGTCTCTTGTTTCTTGCCTCTTATATTCTGCCAAACCGCGCCCAGCGAGAGGATACGTCGATTTCAGCTCTTGGCCCTTTGAGTCGCAGATGTACTGAGAGCCCTGCAACCTGACGCACGTACGCTCGCAGCTGTTGCGGCTGCGGAACGCTCAAGGCTCCTCGACTGCGAAGCGGAGCGCCGTTCGATATTTGCCACCTTTGCGCCGCACTTTTTCTTAATGTTAGTAATAGACGCATGATCACTTTGATCCGCATCTTTCTTTGTGCCCTGCTGGGCTTCGCGTTCGCCACATCGGCGCTCGCGCATCCGCATGTCTGGGTGACCATGCGCACTGAGCTGCTCTATGCGCCGGACGGTAGCATCACCGGGGTGCGCCATCATTGGGCATTTGATGACATGTTTTCCGCATTCGCCACGCAGGGCCTCGCCACCAAGGAGAAGGGCAAATTCACCCGCGAGGAGCTGGCCCCGCTCGCCAAGGTCAATGTCGAGTCGCTGAAGGAATACGACTACTTCACCTATGCCACCGCGGACGGAAAGAAGACGCCGCTCTCCGATCCGCTGCCGGACTACTGGCTCGACTTCAACGATTCCATCCTCACGCTGAACTTCACACTGCCATTTAAGAAGCCGGTGAAAGCGAAGGAGCTGAAGATCGAGGTCTACGATCCGACCATCTTCGTCGATTTCGAATGGGCCAAGACCGATCCGGTAAAGGTCGACAACTTTCCGCATGGCTGTAAGGCCGATGTCATGCTGCCGCGCGAGATGACCTATGCGGAAGGCAACGCGTTGAGCAACATTCCCGCGGACCAGGTCAATACGACGATGGCTTGGGGCGCGATGTTCGCCGACAAGATCCTGGTTCACTGTCCGTAACAAAAATACCGAGTACATTTGCGGGGCGGCGTACGTACGCGGAGAAGTGTTGATATGACCCCCGGCCGCCGCCCGACCTCGGCGCAATGCGCGCTTTTCGTTGTCTGCCTGCTGCTCGTCCTCGGATCGGCTGACGCCGCGCTGGCGCAACCCTTCGGCATGCCTCGAGGCTCCGCGCCATCCCCGTTTGGCGGTTTTGGCCCCTTCAGCGACTTCACCGGCTGGATGTTTGCCAAACAGGCTGAATTCTACCGCATGCTGTCGGGCGCGATCCGCGCCGCCAAGGCGGACGGCACGGCGGCCTGGGGCCTGATGGGAATTTCGTTTGCCTATGGTGTCTTCCACGCCGCCGGCC
>Ga0182024_10016404_pt1 | contig 14048 bp, 11 predicted proteins | sample P32metaG_FD_120480 | JGI IMG/M metagenome (GOLD analysis project Ga0182024, IMG submission 120480) | Permafrost microbial communities from Stordalen Mire, Sweden - P3-2 metaG (Illumina Assembly) | ecosystem: Environmental > Terrestrial > Soil > Wetlands > Permafrost | place: Sweden: Stordalen... | reverse complement strand
GAGCACCGAATGCCGCCGATCGATCATCGAAAATGGCGCGCTGCGCTGTTCGCCGTAGTGCACGATCGCGTCGGGCTTGAAGTCGCGCACCACGCCGCTGATGAATGGGTAGTCGGTCAAGTCACCGACCGCGATTTGGATCGATTTGCCGCTCGTTTCGCGCCACGCCCCGACGCGATCGTGCAGCGACGCGATAGGAATCAGGCTCTCGGTGCCGCCTTCGAGGTCCCAAAGACGCCGGCTGAAGTTGTCCACCACGCACACGTCGTAGCCGCGCTTGGACAGGTACATCGCCTGCGGCCATCCGAGGTATCCGTCCCCACCAGTTACAATCACCCGCATTGAAAATGCCTCCAACAGCAGCGATACGCCGTCTATTTATTCCTGATATGCGCGATCAGATCGAGCGCGTCGCGAGCTTCCGCCCGACAAACTCTGCGCCAGCCGATGCGGCAGCCACGTTCGCAGCCAGCGCAAATAATTCTTGAGCCGATATGGATCGACCTTGATCGCACGTGCAAACGCTGCACGAGCCCGCGGACGATCGCCGTCGCGCAGCGCCTTGAGCCCGATCGTCGCCAGGATACTGCGCGGCGCCCGCGCGCGCGCATCGACCAGCGGCGCCGCGGAAACGCCGTAGCGCTCCTGCAGATACGCCTCGAAAACGTGCAGCGCCTTCGAGTAGTCGGGCAGCCGCTTGAGCTGCTTGGGGAACCACGCGAACCGCCACGTGATCAACGGCTCGTCGATATAGCCAAACGGACCCTGCTCGCGCATCTTGATCCAGAAATCCACATCCTCGAAGCGAAAGCTCGCGCCCTTCAACGCGTCGCGATAGCCGCCGCACGCGTCGTACGCGGAGCGCCGCACTAGCGCAGCGCTCGGCATGATCGGCCACAGTTGCGTCAGCAGTTCATTCAGTGACGGAGCGTGATCGAAGCCGTTGCCGACCAGCGACGTGTCGAGCGCGACGCCCTCGCTGTCAGCCAGCGCGCAGTTGCAGTACACCATCGACAGGGCAGCGTCGGCGTCGAGCGCGGCCACGCTACGCTCGAGAAATTGCGCCGTCCAGACGTCGTCGGCGTCGAGAAACGCGAGGTACTCGCCCGACGAATGGCGCGCGCCATTGTTGCGTCCGGCGGCGGGGCCGCTATTGGACTGCTCGAGCAACCGCACGCGGTCCCCGAACTGTTTCATGATCGTGAGAGTGGCGTCAGTCGAGCCGTCGTCAACGCAAACTATGTCGAAATCCTGGAAAGTCTGCGCGAGGACGCTTTCCACGGTGCCAGCGATAGTCGCCGCCGCATTGTAGGCAGGGATAATTACAGAAACGCGAGGCACGATTTATTGGGACTCGGACGAAAGCCCTCGCGACAGGTTACACGGCTGGGGGCAGGCTGCTCAACGGGCGTGCAACTGATCCGGTCGTACATCTCCCCCGACGACGGGAGAGGGAAGTCCCGCATCTTTGTCTTGATACCAAGGAGCAGGGGTTACCCCTGCCCCAGGAAGCGCAAAACCCACGGTGGGTTTCGCCTTCGATTCGTTCCGCGCCCGCGCTTATGCGCGGCTGGCGGCTGGCTTGCGGAAGGTTCTGTAAGTGCGCCCTTCGGCCAGGCCAAACCGGTTCAACATCCGGTAAACCGTGTAGCGCGATACCCCCAGCAACTCGGCCGCGCGATGGCAATTGCCCTCGGTCGCCTGCAGCGCGCGAATCAGCGCCAGCTTCGAGGCCTCGCGAATTACCGCGTCAAGCGAGTACGGCCATTCTTTCGCGGTGCCATTTGCCACCGCCTCTTCCAGATCGGGCGCGCCGTTGGGAAGCATCGCATCGAGCGGCACCCCGACCGCCTCGGGGGTCGTGTCGTCATGATGAAAGGGCAGGTCATTGATATCGATCCGATCGTTCTCGGTCATCAGGACCGCGCTCTCGATTGCATGGCCGAGCTCGCGGACATTGCCGAGCCACTGATTGGCGCAAATTGCCTCCAACGCGGCGCGCGATAGCTCTTTTACGTCCTTGCCGAACAGACGATTGTAGTGCTCGATAAAATGGGCGACGAATGCTGGAATCGCCTCGCGCCGTTCGCGCAGGGGAGGAACCACGATTGCGGCTGCGTTCAACCGATAGAACAGGTCGTCGCGGAATTGACCCGCCTTGACCATCGCACGCAGGTCGCGATTGGTTGCCGCGACCAGCCGAATATCAACCGAGTAGGAACGCGACGAACCGACCGGCTGTATTTCATGAGTCTCGACCGCGCGCAGCAGTTTGGGCTGCAGGCGCAGCGGGAGTTCGCCGATTTCGTCGAGGAACAGCGTCCCGCCATTGGCCGAGCGAAAATAGCCAAGCGAGTCTTCGCGGGCATCGGTGAAAGCGCCGCGCACATGCCCGAAGAGCTGCGATTCCGCCAGCGTCTCGACCAGGTTCGAGCAGTTGAACGTCACGAACGGACCGCCTGGCGCCGAGCCAAGCGTATGCAACGCTCGGGCGACCAGCTCCTTGCCGGTCCCGGACTCGCCGTGAATGAGGACTGTTGCCTTGTATGGACTCAAGCGTGAAATGGTCTTCAGGACCTTGCGCACTTGCGCCGACCGCACCACCATCCCCCCAACCCGCTCCGACCCGTGCGCAAGATGCTCCAGGCTGAACCATTCGCACGCGGCGTCCGCCGGCTCGCTGCGATGATTATTCATCGCAGGCGACGCCGGGGTCCCGTTCGCCGTGTACTCTTGAAGGCGCATCTTTGGTTCTTCTCCGTTGCTTGACTTCGACCTACAGTTAGTTACTAAACCTTCTCTACTAGTTGTAGGGTTTTGGATATAGTCGAGCGATGCCTGGTGTGTCAAGCCGCTGCGCGCAGATTTTATCGGCTCGCCTTAGCAAAGGCGAGCCCCCGTATGTTTTGTCATCGCGCTTTTCATTGTGCCGAGCGCCGCGCAATCACGGTGGGGATACGCCGCAAATGAAACCTTTTTTCTCGCCCATCATCACTTTCATCGGTCTGGTCTCATGGCACCACGCGAAGCGCTTGAACTGTTTAGCTTACGTTTTAGATATAAATGAGTGATACTTCTTGTGTCAAGCTATTGAGTCTGGATTTCACCTTCTTGTTTAGGTCAAGAGGAGTCTAATTATGTTTTGCCATCGCGCACTTCCAGGCATCGCGTGCACGGCGGTTTAGTCGGTACCCACGTATTTTCCTCCCCTGTCTGGCGAAAACAATAGCGTAAATCTGCTTGACCATTACGCGTTCAAAATGTGCTGGTGATCGGACTCTCGTAGTCGAACGTGCCCGCGATTGCTATTAATACCGGGGGAGGAAATAAAAATGAGGGTCGTAGTAATCATCGCTCGCATGCTCCTGGGCCTGGTGTTCTTTGTCTTCGGCCTGAACGGCTTCCTGCATTTCATGCCCAATCCACCGCCTACTCCTGCCGCTGGGGCATTCTTCGGTGCGTTGATCGGGACCGGCTACATGTTCTTTCTGATTTTCGGGACGCAGGTCCTGGGCGGTGCGCTGCTGTTGATCGGCGTCGCAGTGCCGTTTGCACTGACGATTCTCGCGCCGGTGATCGTGAACATCATCGCGTTCCACCTCTATCTCTCTCCGGTGCCAATGCAGTTGGCGATTGCATTCATTGTGGCGGCGCTCGAGTTGTTCCTGGTCTGGTACTATCGCGCCGTGTTCGCGCCGCTCTTCGGTGGCGCGCCGCGCCCCTGACCAGCCTGCGTGCGCGCGCTCGACTATTTCCAACGCTTTGAATTACCTGTAAGCATTGGAATCCCCTCGGAGAGCCGGTAGCTCAGGTGGTAGAGCATGTGACTTTTAATCACAGGGTCCTGGGTTCAAGTCCCAGCCGGCTCACCAATATATCCACGCACAATCGACGAAGGTTCAGGCGTTCGAAACTCGATGCACTTGAATCTTTTCCCGCACTTGGGTAACGCTCGAAGTGTTTCCGATCAACTTTGATCAATTTGGGAGTTTGCCAGATGAGTGACACTGAAAAAGTTGCGTCCGCCACCAACCGCCAGAATGAATTCGAGTTCGACCCTGACACTCTTCGCGCCAGGTACCGCGCGGAACGCGACAAACGCCTGCGACTCGATGGCAACGAACAGTACGTCGAGGTGAAGGGCGACTTCAGCCGTTACGTGGACGATCCTTATGTCGACCCGGGCTTCAGCCGGCCGCCGCTCAACGACGCGGTGGACGTCGTGATCATCGGTGGCGGCTTCGGCGGGCTGTTGGCAGGCGCGCGTCTGCGCGAGGCCGGCGTCAAGGATATCCGCGTCATCGAAAAGGGCGGGGACTTCGGCGGCACCTGGTACTGGAACCGCTATCCCGGCGCGCAATGCGATATCGAGTCGTACATCTATCTGCCGCTGCTCGAGGAGACCGGCTACATCCCGAAGGAGAAGTACTCGTACGCGCCCGAAATCCTCGCGCACGCGCGGCGTATCGGCGAGCAGTTCGATCTGTATCGCGACGCCTGCTTTCAGACTCAGATCAAAGCGCTCACCTGGAGCGAGGACGAGTGCCGGTGGATCGTCACCACCAACCGCGACGACCGGATGCGCGCGCGGTTCGTCGTCATGTCCAACGGGCCGTTGAATCGGCCGAAGCTGCCCGCGATTCCAGGCATCGACACCTTCAAGGGGCACACTTTCCACACCAGCCGCTGGGACTACGGATACACGGGCGGCGATACCAACGGAAATCTGCACAAACTCGGCGACAAGCGTATCGCGGTTATCGGCACCGGCGCGACGGCCGTCCAATGCGTCTCGTTTCTCGCGAAGTACGCGAAGCATCTGGACGTGTTCCAGCGCACGCCCTCATCTATCGACAACCGCGGGAATCGTCCGACCGACCCGGAATGGGTAAAGACGCTGAAGCCGGGATGGCAGAAGCATCGCATGGAAAATTTCAACGTGCTGGTCACGGGCGGGTTTCAGGATCAGGACCTCGTCAACGACGGATGGACCGACATCATCCGCAACCTCGGCGGCCTGCTCATCGCGAGGAGCAACACCAACTCCGAGATATCGCCGCAAGAGATCATGCGTCTGGCTGAGATTGCGGATTTCAAAAAGATGAACCAGATTCGCGCGCGGGTGGATTCAATTGTGAAGGACAAGCGGACCGCCGAGGCGCTGAAGCCGTGGTACCGCCAGTTCTGCAAACGCCCGACCTTCAACGACGAGTATCTGCCCACGTTCAACCGGCCCAACGTGACGCTCGTGGACACGATGGGCCGCGGCGTCGATCGCATCACGGAGAAGGGCCTCGTGTTCGACGAGGTCGAGTACGAGGCCGACTGCATCATCTTCGCTACCGGATTCGAAGTCGGGACGGCCTACACGCGGCGCGCGGGCTTCGACGTTTACGGCCGCGGCGGCAAAGCCCTCAGCGAGAATTGGGCGAACGGTCTCAAAACGCTCCACGGTTTCTGCAGCGTCGGCTTCCCGAACTGCTTCCACATGGGCATCACGCAGAATGCCTTGACCGCGAACTTTCCGCACATGCTCGAGGAGCAGGCGCGCCACATCTCGGAGCTCATTCGGCACGCAAAATCGCAAGAGGCGCGATGCATCGAGCCTACGGCAGAAGCCGAAGCCGAATGGGTGGCAACGATCAAAGAAAAAGCGATGAACAACCAGGATTTCCTGGAGGCGTGCACCCCCGGCTACTACAACAACGAAGGCAAGCCGGAAAAAGGCTTCGGCCTGGCCGGCGAACTATACGGCGGCGGCCCAGTCGAGTTCCACGACCTAATCCGCAAATGGCGCGAAGAAGGCGAAATGAAGGGTTTGCGATTTAGCTGAAGGGCGCGTCGCGAGAGCGCCTGCCTTCAGACGCGCGAGCCTATTCGACGAGCGGCGGAGCGGCCGCGATCCATTACACGTCGCATCCAAGGTGAATATCTTCCGGCTCCAGTTCCACTAGTTCTGGGTCCGGCGGGACAGCAAGGGTGCAGCCTAACTTCAGATAAAAGTTGACCGTGTTTTCTGAGGGAGTCGCCGAGATGTACAGTCTTTTTGCTCCTCTCGCTCGCGCGGTCGAACTGGCGAGTTCGAATAGTTTCGCGCCCAAGCCATTCTTCCGATACGCACGACTCACGTGAAGGAACTTGAGTTGGAGCTGATCCTTGCGCCTGCCCATAAACTTGATCTCCAGCACCGCCGCTCCGATGAGAGCCGCGTCATCGAATGCCCCATAGAACCATCCGCCGCGATCAAAGCAATCAAGCAGGATCGGCGTGTACTTCTCGGTTTCGCCGGGTGGCCATCCGGGGACATCGATATGATGTGGGCGAAGCACTAAAGTTCCGTTCTCGAGACTATAAAGGTTATCGATCACTTCGCTGCGGTCAATATTCCAGACCTGCTCGATTTCTAAGCGGCGTAATTCCCTCTCGCTGATCATCGACGAGCTCCTGAGCACCCTTCATAACTTATCATTTGGGGCAGAAACAGAATTCCATACTAGCGGGCGGCGTCACGCGCTGAATAAGGTTCCATCGGGAGCGCCATCATTTGATCTTCGCTCTGGGTCCATGTTTCACCGAAATGCGGCATTCGGGACGATCTGGGACAGCACGCGCAGGTCGCGTGCAATCGGACTACGGCGGTCGAGGAATTGAGGGAAGAACGCCATGGCGAACAAAATCGCTTTGGGACTAATCAGTGAAATAAAGATGCCAGTTTTGAAACGTGCCCAGGCACTAGCTGCGTCGGGGCGACCTCCGGTGCAAATTTGAGGATCGGTCGTCCGCCAAGTCTTTATGCCGAGATAAATCAGATACGCCGCACCAACATATTTAATGACCTCGAAGGCGTAAGCCGAGGCCAAACAACGCGCCTAGTCCACCGAGAGAAATCGACAGTACCACTGCTAAGCCGGTCAACAGGCCAAGCATCGTGCTGAAGGCGCCGCCACCTCGAATCGATAGAGGATCTTTTCAGCCTCGCGGAAACCAAGGCCATCAGTATGAACCTCTGACCACGATTCGAGTTGTCGTCCAAACAGACGAGAGTACAATCCCGATATTCTCGTCTCTGACAAGGAGTTCCAATGCCAACCAGTGCGATTGACTCGATCATTTTCCGGGACATTTTCGGCAGTGCTGACATGCGAAATGTCTGGTCGGACGAATTTCGCACCCAGCAATACCTGGACTTCGAAGCCGCGCTGGCCCGGGCACAGGCTTCGCTCGGCTTGATCCCGCGCGAGGCGGCGACCGAGATCAGTCGGGTCTGCAAGGTCGAGAACATCGACTTCAAGGCTTATGAGAAAGAGACGCTGGAAGTCGGCTATCCCGTCCTGGGATTGGTCCATCAGATCGCGAAGCTGTGCCACGGTGATGCGGGCAAGTACTCTCACTGGGGCGCCACGACGCAGGACATTACAGACAGCGCTACTATTCTCCAGATCCGCGCGTCCTTCGAAATCGTGGAGAGGGACCTGGATCGCGCCATCGCGGCCACCGTCGAGCTGGCGCACAAGTATCGGGACACGCCGATGGCTGCCCGCAGCAATCTGCAGCAAGCCGTGCCGATAACGTTTGGCTTCAAGATGGCCCGGCTGCTTGCGACGCTCCGCCGGCACAAGGCGCGGCTCGCGCAAATTCGGCCGCGGATAGAGGTGTTCGAATTCGGTGGCGCCGCCGGCACGCTCGCTTCGCTGGGCGACAAGGGACTGGAGGTGCAAGCGGCCCTGGCCCGCGAACTTGGCCTCGCAGCCCCGGAGATCGCATGGCACACCGAGCGCGATCGTATCGCCGAGGCTGGCTGCTTCTTGGGAATGCTCACCGGGACCCTCGCGAAATTCGCGACGGACGTGAAGCTGATGATGCAGACGGAAGTCGGCGAGGTGAGCGAGCCCTATATTGCCAATCGTGGCTCGTCCTCGACTATGCCCCAGAAGCGCAACCCTATCTCCTGCTGCTACATCCACGCCTGCGCCGCATCCGTGAGACAGGGTGTGGCAGCTCTTCTCGATGCTATGGTCGAAGATCACGAGCGTGCCACTGGCCCGTGGGAGATAGAATGGATCACCCTGCCAGCTCTGTTTACGCTCTCCGGCGGGGCGTTGTCTCAGGCGTGCTTCGTTCTGGAAGGGTTGGAGGTGCATCCCGATCAGATGCGCGCCAATCTCAACGCAACCCGCGGCCTAATCGTTTCCGAGGCGGTGATGATGGGCCTGGCGCCAGCCATGGGCCGAGACAAGGCGCATGACGTTGTCTACGAGGTCTGCCACGACCCGGCGTCGCAGGGCAAGGAGCTGGCCGAGCTCCTGCTCCGGCGCAAGGATGTGACTGACAAACTGTCGGAGATCGAGATCAGGAAACTCACCGATCCGACAAACTATCTCGGCCTCGCGCAAGTGATGGTCGATCGAGTCCTTGCAATGCCAAACGGATAGCAGAACATGTACTCAGTTTGAGAACCTGAGGACACGATGACGACACTGGCAGTCCGCCGCGAGCGTTCATCGCGCGGCCGTTTTCTGTTTGATGTACTCGCCCATCCGCGCGATCGCCTGCCTTGCTTACGGAAGTTCGTCGGCGAAGATCGGGAATATGTGGATCATCTCTTCCCAGAGCTCAATCGAGACGTCGCAGAGAGGGGCCGGCTGCGAGCCCGCCCCTCGGATGACTAACGCTAGTCGGTCGCCGCTTTCGCGGCGCCCGAATTCACTCCGTCGCTTAGCTGATTTCTGACAGCGTGCCCTTCCAGGTTCGCGCGGCCAAATCTATCTCGCCCGTGCTGGACAGTCGGCGGCCATCGGAGATCTGGATGATGGACGCGGTCGACCACCGATGCTTGCCCTTGCTCTCGTAGGTCCCTTGACCGATGCCGCTGAGGACGTCGCCATTGTCGAGGTATGCCGACCCGACCTGGCTGAAAGTCCCGTCCCTGCCGCCGCCGATAAAGGTGGAAGTGTCGAAGATCGCTCCGAATCCCGCACCCGACCCTTCGAAATTCACCTGGATGAGAACGCTACCGGCAGGTCCGGGTGTGTTGGTTTGAGTGATCATCTTCAATGAAAATTCCCCGATTGGTTTGCCCGATGCCATTACGTCTGCCCTCTCTGTGTTAGCGGATGTTAACGATCTGAGATCCCCCTCAATGACCGAATGGCAGCCTTAGAGCAAACGCTGAGATGCTGCGTTTCTTAAAACTAAGTGACGCTAAATTCGCCGGATCGCGTTGATCTGATCGCCACCAAAGCGGTTCGTCAGGATCTGGGCTTCGCCGAGATCTCCATGACGGGCCGTACCTCGATGCTTCCGTGTTTCGCCATCGGGATCTTCGACGCCAGCTCGACGGCTTCGTCCATATTCCTGGCTTCGACGAGAATGAAGCCACCCAACTGCTCTTTGGTCTCGGCGAACGGACCGTCCATGACCGACAACTTGCCTTTGCGGACGCGCAGGGTTCTGGCCGTGGTCACATGCTGGAGGGCGTCGGACGCAATGTAATGCCCGCTTTTGCGCAACTCGTCATCATAGGCGATCGAGTCGCGGTCGAGCGTAGTCCCCTCGGCCTTGGACAGCGTTGTCATTGCCTTCGGTTCGACGTAAACGGCACACAAAAATCGCATAGGTCATCCTCCACAGCGCTCGAATGTATCGCGCACTTTCTAGTCGTTCGGTGGAGACGAAAATCGACAAATGACGCCGGTCATGATTACGGGCTTCACGCGTTCGAACTGTTCGACGAGCCGCGAAGAAGACGCGGACCGTATTGCAGCGCCATCCGGAACGGCCGGATCACCCAGTAGAGCGGGAACAGCGACGCCGGCAGTGGAACGAGTTCATAGTCGCCCATCGTTGGTGCCAGCATCCGTCGGACGACGTAACGCATCCGCGCGCGCGTGCCCTCGATTGAGCGGATCGGAACTGCCCACGGATCGAAATCCTTCCGTCCCTGCGCAGCTCCGCTGAATAGCCGGTTCGCGACGCGTGCTGTCAATGACGCAAGTGCGCGATCCTGGCGCGCTATCGCGACCAGCTCGCCCGGGACCGGCGCGCCGACCAGCTCGCGCGCGAGGTAGATGCCGGTAAGGAACATCCGGCGGCTGCCGAGCGTCGTCGCTTCGTCGAGTATCGCCATCAGATCGATTTCCGGCCGCGCGCGAATGGTTTCCGCGACGTCGCAGATCGATCCCAGCGCGACCCATCCATGCTTCGCGCCGTGAACGCAGAGGTACAGCAGCAGGTCCTCCGGCGCGATCGCCATCACGGTGCCGAACTCGAGATCAACTGCGTGCGCGCGACGCCAGAAGGTCTCCTCATCCGGGGCGAAGCGGAACGATCGCGGCGTGATCTTCCAATGAACGTCCACCGCGCCCATGCCGCCGGCTGCAAAGAAGGCGTCCTCGTTTTCCTGAAAGTACCCGGTCGCCAGCCCTTCGCGCCGGGTGTGCGGCGACAGGTAGCCTTCGGCAGTGAGTATTTCAGCTACTCGCGGCAGATCGGCCTGACGCACCAGGATATCCAGATCGCTGAACTGACGAAGCTCGATCGACCCGTATGCCATCGCGGCAAGTACCGGACCCTTGAAGGTGACCGCGCCAATCCCCGACGCTTTCAGCAGACCCATCAAGCGCACCAGTCCCGCTGCCAGTTGACGGTTGTAGAGCGCGATAAATTGCCACTGAGTTCGCAGCTTCGCCATCCCGTCTGCCGGCACCGCGCCCGGACATTCGAGGTTCAAATACCGATGGACCAGCGGGAGCACCGCGTGATTTTTTGCGGTCTCAATGACGCGATCCCAATCGCGCACCCGCCCCGCGAGTTCGGACGCTTGTGCGGTGCGCGGAGGCGTCGCCGCAGTCGTCGCGCAGCACAACACGAGTGCCGCTTCGATGGACAATTCGGAATGGTCGAGGAGAGCGTTGCGTGCCACTGAATTGTCACAGTAGCCGGAGGCGAAAGTGAGGCCAAGTGCGTTCGCTGCTCGCATCGACCTCGGCGGCGATCCTACAAGTTGTCACCCACGCGGTTAACAAATTGTAGGAATTTGCGTCTCTCAGCACGTCTAACGATAAAATTCGAATGCCAAAGTCGTCTATGGGAGTTATAAAACCGCTTGACGCAAAGAAGGCAAAGTGAAATGATTTGCCGCTGCTGATAAACCACAGCCAAAGCTGTCAGAACACGTCTTAGATAATGATTTGCGACCAAAACCTAGGACAATTTATATAGTTGTGGATGCATCGCCATAGAGACGAAAAAAAAGCGAAGGAGTACGCACGATATGAAGGCAATCAAACGAGGCTTTGTTAGGACAATCACAGCTCCCGGCGTCTCTGCGCTGGTCGTGGTCGGGCTTCTCCTGACCGGTCCGCATGCTGCCTGGGCCAAGAAGCCTAGCGGGGCTCCGAACGCGGTGGATCCCACTGCCGTCACCGGATGCGGAACGCTGAGCGCCAGCAACACGATCTACGCGCTGACGAACAACATTACGACGACCGGCACCGGCGACTGCATCGTTATCACTGGCAGCGACGATACGCTGGATTTCGCGGGTTTCAACGTTACGTTCACCGGGACGGCGGGCACCAACACCGGCGCGGGGCTCGATATCAAGAGCTTTAGCGATCAGAGCGTGATCGAAGGCGATAACGCCACGATCACGGGGTTTAAAGAGGGCGTGTTGGATGATGGAAGCAACACCACCGGCGATGACATCAGCATGCAGACCAACCAGGTGGGGCTGCTGATGACCGGGGGGACAGGATATTGGACGAATTTCGCCACGGTTAGCAACACCGCGCAGGGTGTTTATCTCAAAGCCTGCTCTGACGAGTGCGGCGTTGCAGATTTCTTTTCTTCAGGCAATAGCGGCGACGGAGTGCTCGTAACGGGCTCGGACGGAGCAAGGGTCACTATATTCTCGTCGGTGGATAACGGTGGCATCGGCGTGCATTTGGGCTGTACGTCCGGTTGCGGCAGCAATTCCGCAGTCAAGGTGGGCGATGCTCCCGAAGGGTTCATTTCCGGTTCCGCGATCGAGGGCAATGCGGGCGACGGGATTTTCCTGGATGCGAGCGAATCGAACAAACAGGATCAGGTCTTCCTGATCAACGCGTCGGGCAATGGCGCTATCGATCTCCACGACGCGACCAACACCTGCGGCAACAACCACTGGGTTCACGACGAATACGGAACTGCAAAGGCAGGCAGCACCTCGAATCCTGTCTGCATTCCGAACACACCTATCCCTTAGCCCTAACTTTTGCAGCGATGGCCCTGCGGGTCCTACGACCCGCAGGGCATCGCTAATTAAATCATGCGGTACGGCGAATCTCGCTTGCATTCCTAACACCGGGATTCCTTAAATCTTGATCGGTGGCTCCACGGGTCACGCTACCCGCGGAGCGCCGCGCTCTCAGAAATCCTGACATAGCCCGCTCAGCCGGGTAACCGGCGATTGCTCAAGTCCCGTAGGACCGCCTCTCTCACCTCGGAAAGCGCGGAAAATTCGTTGGGCACGATCAAACGCTTGACCTTGACGCGCCCGGCAACTCCGGAAAGAAAATGGAACTGGCGCATTAGCATTGCGCGGTCGGTGATATCGAGCCTATAGGCCGCCTTGACCAGTCCCATGACCGCTTCTCCATGAGCGAGTTCTTGGATCACGACGCGCGTCGAGCGTTTGCTGGATCGCGCACGCTCGAGCAAATAGACGCGCGCGAGTCTGCGCGTTGTAGAACAGAAATCGCCGCGCCGGGAGTGGTCTTGCCAACGCGATTTCGTCGTATAGTGCGCAACCGGCTTCAGGTTCCGTGAAGTCGCGCCAAGTGCCCGCGTTGAGTCGTGCCACAGCCTCGAGCCCGGGTAGCCGGGAAGCGCCATAATCCCCGTGCCCTCGGAAAGCGCCAGGCAGTCGTCGCAGACCAGCGGATAGCCCGATAGGACGAAGCTTGCCGCAAGCGTGGATTTACCCGACCCTGCAGGCCCGGTGAATGCACAAACTCCCCTGCGCGTCGCGATAGCCGTAGCGTGCAGCGCCTCACGCCCGCGCAGGTTTACGATCAGCGGAAGCACCTGGTCGATCAGGAGATGACGGACGGTCTCGAGGCTGACACCGCTGCTCGCATTGCAGCAGACTACCTCGTGTCCGACGGCGTCAACGATAAAGTCGGCGAGATTGGCAAAGGAAAGTGCGTAGCCACCTGGGGTCTTACCGCAACGAAGCCATCTCCGGCCACCGGGAAGCCGTGAATGCCGGAACCACAGGGGATTGAGGCTGACGCGCCGGAAGCGCCCGCCGAGACTCGCTCGAACCACCGACTTGAACGACGGCACTCGAAGTGCCGGAAGCTCAGGAAGGGGAATGTCTGTCAGAATTCGCAGCCCGTAGGCTTGCTGGCGAAAGTTCGGGATCCTCGTATTGCTCAGGTCAGCGTCTGCATGCTCACAGATTTGGAAGTCCGAACTGCCTTACGGCATGCGGGTCATAATGCCGTCGGGATTGCCTCTGGTGCCACCTGAAGCGGTGAGCTTTGCCACGTTGCCGTACTCTACTAGACGAGGACTGGCGTAAGGCTTTTTGGAATTCCTTGTCTTAGGTGTCGGTCGTTCTGTCGTCGTCTTCTTCGTCATCTCGAACCTCTTTGACTCCATTTGCAACTAGCGCCGCGTCAAAAACCTGTACAACTTTATATACGACGCTTGCGCCTGTTGCAACCAGCCTAGTCTCCGTGATTCGGCGAATCTGATCCGTTCAAAACGCAGATCGAAGTCCCGATAAGACTCCTTAAGGCTAAATCAATCAAGAGAGCGCGTCTGGGAGCAGAATCCGGGTGACGAACTCCGACGCCTGGGCCAGTGATGGGAACAGATCTGAATGGATTCGGAGCAATTCCCTTTCTATCTCCGCCACCGTGCGGGTTCCATCGGCGAGATTGACCACCGACCTTCGCGCTTCGCCCCAATCCGACAGCCGCGGTACAAAGTCGGGACGCGTTTTCGCCAATTCATCAGGTATGAGTAACATCCCCTTGAGTGTGGAATGAACATACCGTCCT
>Ga0182024_10016403_pt1 | contig 14049 bp, 12 predicted proteins | sample P32metaG_FD_120480 | JGI IMG/M metagenome (GOLD analysis project Ga0182024, IMG submission 120480) | Permafrost microbial communities from Stordalen Mire, Sweden - P3-2 metaG (Illumina Assembly) | ecosystem: Environmental > Terrestrial > Soil > Wetlands > Permafrost | place: Sweden: Stordalen... | reverse complement strand
CGAAAGCATCCCAAGGAAAAACTAAACTAAGAAGGGGAAGGGCGGGCGGGAAAACACGACGCCTCGCCTCAGAACCCCCATACAACACGCTGAAACCAAGAGGCCCGAACACGCGACGCTGCATAAAAGGGGTTGGACGTCGCGGCCGGATGGGAAACCGAGCCGCGACGCCCGTGGCGGGTCGTCTAACCAACCGTGGGGTAACGGCCGGTCAGACACCTGAGCGCCGACCGAGAGGAAGATGGCCGGCACCCAAGAGCTGTAAAGTATAAAAGATGGGATACGAGGATCGCGTGGTGCTCGCGCCACGTGCGGTGAAGGACGTGGGGCGGCTCGATCGCAAGGGGCAGGCGCGGGTCCACAGAGCGCTGGATCGACTTGCAGAAAACGACCGATCGTTGAACATCATGCGGCTTACGAACTCGCGACTGGCGCGGGTGCGAGTCGGCGAGTTGCGGATCATCTACGAAGTCGACGTAGACCTCGAGAAGATCGTCGTGGCGCGCGTGATGGCACGCGGCGCCGCGTACAAAAAGATATGACCAATTAGCTGTCCCGGGGAGAATCCGAAGATCCTCCCCGGGCAGCCGAAAGTTCGTTTGCGCACGTGCCCGAGAGGCGGGCACGCTGTCAAACGACTTACCAAGTTTCGTCCGCTAGCCCCACTGGCAGAGACTGTCAACCGGCGGCATTCGATCGCGACTCTACGCGACGTCAGCTCCGCAGGTCTAATTTCGCGGTCAGGGTTTTTGTTCCCTGCACGACCCCGCCGAGATCTCGACTGGAGCCGTCGACCCCCTATCTCCCCGAGCGCGGGCGCGCCGCGTTCCCCAGGTGAGAAAGGCCCACGACGATACCCGAAGGTGTCGGCGCAGACGGGCCCTCCTATGTCGTGCTGCTTTCACTTCAGTACTGCGTTTTGCTGCGGTACTTCGTGCGTGCTTCCTTTACTTCGTAGGTACTTCTTGGTGCTTGCTTCTCACTTCGGTACTGCGTTTATTGCGGTACTGATCTGGTCTCTTGGAGTTCGAATGGTCTTCGTTACGTTCGTTCTCCCTGTGCCGACACACCGAGGCGAGAACTAACTGGAAGACGTCGTCGATCTCTCGAGTCCGGATCCTTGTCTAATAGAGCGCTCAAGCCCGTACCGACACATCGGGGCACGCTCGTTTGACGACAAGATTTCGGTCACTCGATGGCGGAGGTCCTGAGTGCGCGCGCAAAGTCGCGACTGCTCAGATTCCGTCACACGTGACGTGAATGAGTCCCTTGGCTGGCCCTGTGTGCTGCCCCTCTCCGTCTGCCGTCGTGTCCGGCGGCTCTCTCCGATGACCCTGCTGTCCTGCGGTGCGACGGTACTGGTGCTGACCGACTGTCTTGCTGCTATCAGTCTAAACACGGTGCCGGACAGCTAGTTGCGTTCGACACGTCTTTAGCTGTCCCTGAGACTACTAGACCTCAGAGATAAAAGTCAAGCCCCTAATGTCCGGTGTTGGGTATTCGGGTGAGTGGTACTTGCGAGGGCTAGGAGGCCGCATTGCCGGGGTGGATCGTAGGCCACGGCGCCGCGGCGAGGAGGCCCTCTCGCCCAGCCGTCGCCCACATGTCCTCGGCGATGTGCGGGGTGACCGGAGCGATCAGCTGGACGGCGATCAGGAGAGCGTCCGCGAGGGCACGGCGATCGGTTGGTGTGAGCTCACCGGTTTCCTTTAGGACGCGGTGCTCGAAGTCACGGATCCTGACGAGCAGCGTCATCACGTTGCGGACGGCTCGGTGGGGCTGCAGCGCTTCGTAGTTTTCCGTGACGCGCTTGGTGGCGGTGCGAGACCAACCTTGCAGGCGGCGGCGGAGCTCGACGGCGCCCTCACGGTCGTCAGCTTGGGAGAGGGTTTGGAGGTGGTGCAAGCGCGGAGTCGCGTAGTCGACGAAGGAGGTGAGCCAATTGTCGCAGTAGCGGACGGTGTGGGTCCTCCACGTAAGTGACGTGGCGGGGGCGGCCGCGTAGAGCATCGTGAGGCGAATGGAGTCGGCGCCGAGGCGCTTGATCATGGAGTCGAGGTTGATGACTTCCTTCGAGGTGCCCGGCTGGACGCCCCGGTGCATGGTGAACGCGGCGAACGGCTCACCATCGGGGAGATGGGTGAGCAGCTGCGCGTCGCGAATCGCCTTGGCCGCGATGCGCTGGTAGAAGGTCGTGCCGTCGGGGTCGGGGCCGCGGACGGCGTAGGCGGCGGGAAGCCAGGAAGCGAGCTGCCGGTTGCCGAACAGTCCCTTGGTTGAGATGTGCTGGACGCAAGGGGCAATCCACGTCCAGAGGGCGTCGAAGGTGGGGCTCAGCGTGTCCGTTTCGGGACGAGTGGGGCCAGAGCAATGCGGGCAGGCGCGGGCGGGAGTAGTCGTGTCCGTGGCGGCGTCGAGGCGCAGCGGAAGGTCCGCGGGCGTGAGAGGCAGGATGCCGCAGGTGTCGCAGTGGAGCACGGGAATCGGTGTGCCCCAGGCGGCAGGATCGGAGATCGGGATGTCGTGATGGGTGTAACGGTGAGTGGGGCGTAGAGTGGGCGGACCGGTGTCCTCGACCCGCCAGGTGGTCGCGGTGGACGTCGGTATCTCCTGGAGCAGCTCGCGATCGGCGGCCTGCACGGCGGGAATGCCAAGCACCGCGGTGGGCCCAAAGCGGGCGTCGACAGCGGGAGAGATGACCACCGGGATCGGATCGTGGGTCCCGGCGCCGGTGACGAGACGGCCGGTGTCGACTGACAGTCCCGAAGCGAGCCGTGAGATCGGGTTCGTGCGCTCCCAGATCGGTGTGTCATCGGCCGTGGGCTTGTCGTCGACGGTGGGCATCCACTGTTGAACGTCGGGGTGATTGGGAGAGATGGCGATGAATCGCGCTTTGGCGACGTCGTCCGGATGTGTGGTGAAGACAGTGAGCGGCATCCCGTCGAGCGAGGCGACGTCGAGCTCGACGCCTGAGATCGAGCCGAGCTTGGCGTCTTGGGAGGCGAGGGCGAGGTCGTTCCAAGCGGTGAATGCCTCGGCGGCCTGCTGGCTCTCGTTGAGGTAGCGGCCGATGCGCCAGTACCAGGTGTCCTGCGCGCGATAGACGAACCCGTTATTGAGCAGGGTGAGGAACAGCAGCTGTGACCATTGATAGGTGCTGGAGTTGGCCGTGCTGGAAGCCCGTGAGAAGTCGATCGAGAAACCGAGCGCGCGGAACTGTCGGGCGATGCGAGCGGTACAGCGGTCGACCCAGGCGGCAGGCGAGGCAGCTTGGGCGATCGCGTCCCGTTCGAGGCCGGGGCCGAATGCCTGGAAGAGGAGAGGCAGGAGGACCGGGGCGCCACGGGCGCGGAGAAAGCGGGCGTGGGCGTCGGCGATTGTGTAGGAGCGGACGAGATCGAGTGAGGCTGTGTGCGCCGGGACGGGCTGCTCGGTGAAGATGTAGGCGGGACGTACGGTGGACGAAGGTCCGGTGGGCTGGCCGGGAGCGCGGAAGAGGTTCGCGTCGTGCCAGGCGGTCTGCCACTTGCGCTCTATGGCGCGGTGATCGTAGGGTCTGGTGTGGGCTTGATCGGGCTGGGCAGTTGTGGGCTGCTCGTCGAGGACTTTGGAAGGCACGGAGCGGGTCAGCTGGTCGTCTGTGCCGGGGTCTTTAGCTGCGCTCGGTTGAGCTTCTCCACGTCCTGGTCGAGCGACTGCTGGCGCGCGGTGAGTGACGCCTCGATGTCGGCGATGCGCTGATCGAAGTCTTCGATCATTTCTTCGCCGACCCAACCGGGGATCACGGCGTGGCGGCGGATCGTCAGCTCCCGACGCGCGGAGCGGAGCTTGCCCAGGGCTTCGCGATGCTGCTGAATGCGGGCCGCGAGGCGCTGCACGTACTCAGACTGAAGCGACGCGCGATCCTGCGCGGTCGCGTCATACATTGCCTGCCTGGCGGCGTTGAACTGCTCCCACAAACCGTCCTCGAGAGTGCCGGCGTGACCCGCTTCGCGCCAACGAACCATCAGATCCTTGAACTGGGTGTTTCCGTGTCTGAAATCAGTTGTGGCGCTCAGGCGTCGCGCCTGCGCGATCAGCTGCTCCTTGGTCGAAACCTGTTGCTTTGCATCGTGGTCACGCTTCTGGAAGTAAGCGATGCGCCGGCGGTGAAAGAGATCGGTGGCGCTCTTGAACGACTTCCAGAGCTTCTCCTCGTACGGCTTGCCCGCAAAGCCGGCGCGTTTCCAGTGGACGTGGAGGGTAGCCAGCTGTTCGCCTGAGAGCTTCCAATCGTCGGAGACCGCCAGCAGCTTTGCCTGCTTGACGAGAGCCTTCTTCTGCCGGCGAGCGCGCTTCTGAGCACGTTCTGAATCATCACCGAAGGACCGTTCAGAGACGCCGACGTATGTCATGCCCCGTCGCGCGCCGCCGGTGCGATTGAAGTGGACCTGAGGCATCTCAGCCGCAGCCTTTTTCAGCAGCGCGAGCGTGGCCCCTAGCCCCATAAACTCGAAACATCAGATCACCTCTCCGAAGCACTCCCCTGTGTGCAAGACCCTGACCGAAGTATAGGCGAAGCCGCGTGGTTTGTGCGCCCGTTGGTGCGAGGAGTGGCGATCACGACAGCACCCGCACCGGGAGCGAACGAGACGGAGCTGCGGGCGGGCTCCTCCGAGGTGGACGAAGCGGCGGTGAGGTCGACTTCGCGGACGACGGTCTGGATCACACGCTTCATCTCGACCTGAGCGAACTGGGCCGCGACGCAGCGACGGACGCCGCTGCCAAAAGGAAGCCACGTGTAGTTGTTGATCGCCGGCGAGGCACCGGGTTGCTCGAGGAAGCGCTCGGGCTCAAAGCTGAACGGCCGGGGATAGATGTCCTCGCGGTGGTGGACGAGGTAGATCGCGGGGGCAACGATCGTGCCCGCGGGAAGCTGGAAGCCGCCGAGCTCTATGGGCTCGACGAGCTCGCGCATAACGATCGGAACGGCTGGGCAGAGACGAAGTGTCTCCTTGACCACAGCGTCAACGTAGCTCTCGTGCTTGCCGGCGAGCACCTCTTCGCGCAGGCGCCGGTAGGAGTCCGGATGACGGACCAGCCGGTCGAAGACCCAGGCGAGCGAAGTGGCGGTCGGGCCGTCGGAGAGGAGGGTGATCAGTTCGTCACGCAGCTCCTGGTCAGTCATCGGCGAGCCGTGGTCGTCGTAGGCCCGCTCGAGCAAGGAAAGGATTCCGTCGTCCTCCGGGCGAGGCGCGGCGGAGCGCCTGCGGCGCACCTCTTCGAGCAAGGCCGCTTCAACGGGCTGGATGACTTGGTGGAAGCCGGTATCGCGGGTCAGCCAGCGTGAGCCGAACGTGCTCAGCAGCGTGAGGCGAGACGGATCGTTGAGCCAGTCGGTCAGGCGGCTGAGCGAGGTACGGATGCGCCCGATTTGCTCAGAGCTCGTCGAGCCGAAGACGGCTCGCATGACCACGTCGTTGGTGATCGCCTGCATCCGCGGCCACAGTGCGAATGGCTCTCCGATGGGCCAGGCGGCTATTTCGCGGCTCGCGACCTCGACCATGATCTGCCCATAGCCCTGCATCCTCTCACCGTGGAAGGCGGGAAGCATGAACTTGCGATGAGTCATGTGGTCTGGCTCATCCAGGAGCATCACCGAGCGCGGGCCGAGCAGCGGTCCGAGCAGAGGGTTCGCCTCGCCCGCGCCCGCCCGCACGAGGTGAGGTGCGATCGTGAGGACCTTGCCAACGTCACGAGGATCGGCGAGAAAGACCCAGGGCCGTCCGGGACGGACGCGCAAGGTGAAGATATCGCCGTAGCAGCGGCGCGAGCTCTCCATGAACGCAAGCGGTCGCTTGGCCCATTCCAGGGCCTGCTCATGGATCGGCATGCGCGGGCCGGGAGGGAGAGTCGCTTCGCTGGAAAGGTATGTGGGTGCGAGAGTCACGACGGCGACGGCGACGGCGGAGGCGAAGGGGCGTCGATGATCTCGTCCTCCATCTTGCAGGTAGCGTCGATGACCAAGTCGCAGAGCCGGGCGCTGAAGCCAGGAGGTAGGTTGACGCCGGCGCCGTTTCGGAGATAGGCGGCGCGGACGATCGCGACGCGGTCGGGCGCCATCATCGCGATGCGCTCGTCGCGCTTGTATTCGGCGACCGCGCGAGCGACGTCGAAGCGCTCGCCGAGCAGCTCGACGATGACCGCGTCGAGCTCGTCGATACGGTCGCGGCAACGGTCGAGGACATCCGGGTGTCTGTCGTTGTCGGCGGGCGTGCTCATGAGAGTAGGCGGCGCAGGCGCGGACCGTTGCGCTGGAAGTCATTCGCGAGGTAGAACTCGAGCGTGGCGTCGAAGCCCGCGAAGCTCTCGACGGGTAGGCCGACCTCGACGCGCGGGAAGTGGTGGTCGCGTGCGAGCTCGGAGATGGCGATGAGCAAAGCTTTACCAACGTCTCGAGAGCGCCACGCGGGGTCGACCCAGAGGTCCTGGATGAGGGCGTAGCGACCGGGGACGTGGATGGCGTGGACCCAACTGGCCGCGAGCAGCCCGATGAGGGCACGATCAGACTCGGCCAGGAAGATCACGCCGAGCTCGTCGTGGCGAATGAGCGCTCGCGTGGCGAGCGTCATCGAGTCCAGATCGCCGGGAGTGCCATCGAGCTCGACCAAGAGACGCTGCACGGCGCCGGCGATGTGCTCGGCATCGTCGAGGTCTGCCGTCCGTAGCCGCCAGGTTGGGTCAAAGGAAGGGGACGTGCTCATGATGGGCTGGTGGAAAAGGTACGCGGCTCGAGCTCGACGGTGTAGGCATCGGGAGCGCCGGAGCCGGTCAGCACCTCGGCGATCGCGGCGATCGGGGCACGAGCCTTGAGCAAGATCTCCTCGAACTCCTCGTCGGGATCGGACTGCATGACGATCGCCCCGCCCGCGCCGATAGTGGTATCCCCCGGTCCCATGACGATTGTGCGGATAACGATCGACAGGTCGACAGTGCCGTCGAGTGAGAAGTAACCGAGCGCGCCGGAGTAGACACCGCGGGCCTCACGCTCGATTTCGTCGATCAGCTCCATCGTGCGGAGCTTGGGGGCGCCGGTCATCGAGCCGCCGGGGAAGCAAGCACGGACAGCGCCGATCGGGGTGCGGCTGGGCTCCAAGGTACCGGTGATCGTCGAGACGAGCTGATGCACGGCCGCGTACGGCTCGACAGTCATGAACTCGGGAACCGCGACGGTGCCTACCTGGCAGGTACGAGCGAGGTCATTACGGAGCAGGTCGACGATCATCAGATGCTCGGCGAAGGTCTTCTCGTCATTGAGGAGCGAGGCACGAGCGGCCTCGTCGCGGACGGGGTCGTCCGAACGGGGGGCCGTGCCCTTGATCGGACGCGCCTGGACAGCGCCGTCGCGATCGATCGAGAGGAAGCGCTCGGGCGATGAGCTGAGGACTGCGGTCTCGCCGAGCTTGAGATAGGCGGAAAACGGGGCGGGACTCGAGGTACGGAGAACGCGATAGAGCTCGAAGGGATCAGGAGTCGCATCGGTGTGGATCTGGTCGGTGAGACAGACCTCGTACGACTCCCCCGCCGCGAGCTCGACCTGGCAGCGGGCGATGTCAGCGAGGTATTGGTCACGGCCACGGCCCAGGCGGAACTGGATAGGAGCCGACCCACCCGCATCGGAGGGAGGTACGACGGGCGCCGGCGGCGGGTCGACGGGCGAAGCGGCGAGGATTTCGTAGACGCCGAGCTCGGCGGCGTCCAACCAGGCCTCCACGTCGGAGGACTCGTCGTCGTGGCAGAGGGCGATGAGGTGTGTTCGACGGGCGACGTGGTCGATCGAGACGAGACGATTCGCGAGCATCAGCACGGCGTCGGGGAGGGCCGATCGGTGGTTGTTCGGCGAGCCGCAGTCGGCCTTGCACTCATAACCGAGATAGCCGACGAAGCCGCCCAGCAGTCCGCGAGGGAGATCGGGGGGAAGCTCGATCGTGAGCTTGGCAGTCTCACGTTCGAGGACATCGAAGATCGATGCGTGCTCGGTGGTCGAGGTACGCGCGCGATGGGAGGTGACCAGACCGCGCTCGACGTCGTACTCCAAAACACAGCGGTGCGGGCCGAGGGTTGCGCCCATGAAGGAGCTCTGGCCAAGCCGAGTGGGAGCGTCGGCGCTGTCCAAGCAGAAGGCGTGCTCGAGCGAGCCAAAAAGACGCTCGAACAGTGTGTCGGTGGCGGACTCGGCGTCGATCGTGCGGACGTACAGGTGCAGGTCGGCGGCCTTCGTGTGAGCGAGGTGAGTGGGCGAAGCGCGCCGCGAAGGAGTACGCGGAGTCGTGGTGTGGTCGGAGCTCGAGGGGCGGTGGGTGTGGGCGAGCGCGTAGAAGTTCTGAAAGAGCTTCAGACCGTGTTCGGTGGCGATCGACTCGGGATGAAACTGCACGCCCCAGATCGGACGGAGGGTGTGTTCGATACCCATGACGATCGGCACGTCATCGTCGGTCCAGGCGATCACACGGCCCGCGGGCCCGAGGTCGCCGGTGACCGCGAGCGAGTGATAACGCACGACGGAGAAGTCCTGCGGGATCGCCTCGAACAGGCCGGAGCCCGTGTGGCCGACCGTACTGCGACGGCCGTGCATCGCGACAGGCGCGGTGCTGACGTCGCCGTTGAGGAGATGACCGAGTCCCTGGTGGCCGAGACAGACGCCGAGGATGGGGACGGGGCTGAAGCGCAGGATGTCCGAGCAGACGCCGAAATCGTGCCAGCGCTCCGGACGGCCGGGGCCCGGTGAGATCACGATGGCGTCAAAGTCCCAGCGCGACAGCGCCTTCCACGAAACCATGTCGTTCTGGACGACGATCGGCTCCTCACCGCACGCGGCCGCGAGCAGCTGAAACACGTTGTACGTGTAGGAGTCGTAGTTGTCGACGAGCAGCGTGGTCATCGAGGGGCTTCCAGCCCGAGACCGCGGGCACTGCGATCCAAGATCGTGTGCACGACGGCTTCGACGTGCTCAGAACGGGGCCGCTCGAGATACCAGCGCGCCAGGCGTTTGAGGTAATGCGCGAGCGGCCAGACGTCGCGACGCTCGACCGCGAGGCGCAGGTAGCGACGGTAGAGCTCGGACTGGAGGACGGCATAGCGATAGTCGGGGTCCTCGATCGCCGGGGAGACGATGGCGGGATGCGAAGTGCAGTGAGCGCGAGCACGGACGAGGTCCCATCCGAGGCTGTCTTGCACGCTGAAGAGGTTCGCGGGGTCGAAGTCGATATCCGAGGCGACCTGGTCGTGGAGGAAGTATGCGAGCGCGAGCTGCGAGGCGATACGTTCGGGATAAGGATGACGCGAGCGAACATCGGCGTAGCCCGGGTGGCCGTCGATCTGAGCGTTGATCGAATCGAGGAGATCGTCGATCAGGAAAGCGCCGCCGCTGGAGTGCAGAGCCTGGTCGTCGATGGAGACCATGCCGTGGAAGATGCTGGCGCTTGGGTGAAAGGAGGAGCCTGAATCAGGGCGCAGCGCGGCGGCGAGCTTACGAATGCTGGTCAGATGGGAGAGCCACTCCGAGCCGGTGACCTGCAGCGAGACGAGATCATCGAGATCGGGAGCGTGAAGCGCATATGTGAGCGAGCGCAGGTGCTGGGTAGAGACTCCGTCGGCCCGCACGAGAGGCACCTCGGCGAGCTCGGCGACACCGCTGTCGTAAACGATCACACCGTCCTCGCGGCGGCGAAGGATCCCGGTGTCGAGGCCGCTTTGAGCAATCGCGTTGGACTCCTCGAGGAAGTCGGACTCGAACAGCACGCGATCGAACGGGATACCGAGCCTCGAGAGCGTCCTGCGCTGCCCGGAGATCACCCAGGCGCGCGTCTTGTACCAGAGGGCGAGCGCATCCGGATCACCGGAGAGGACGCGCTTAATCAATTCGTCCGCCTCGTCGTGCTGGACGGTGACCTCACGCGAAAGCGAATCCTCGGCCTGCTCGAGCTTGTCGGGGTTCGGCGTGGAGTCAGCGCGTGCGGCGGCCGCGGAGACATAGTCGGCGTAACACATGCCGACAAAGTGATCACTCTTGGAGTCGATGTTCGAGAGGCCCTGGGCGTGGCGATCGCTGTGCAGGACACCGGCCATCGCCTCGCCCATGCCCCGGCCCATGTCAGAGATGCGACTGCGGCGCTCGACGTGAGCACCGGATTGCTGGAGGGCAGCGGCGAGGGAGTTGCCGATGGCGAGGTTGCGCAGGTGCCCGATATGCAGCGCCTTGGTGGCGTTCGCGTCCCAGAACTGCACCGAGAAGCGCTGGCCGTGGGCGAGGTCAGCGAGCGTGGCTTCGGCGGCGCCGCCGGCCTGCAGCGCGGCGCCGACGTCTTGCACCCAGCTGTCGGCGAGGCGCAAGCGCAGGGTGTTGCCATGATGGGTGACCACATCGGTGAAGGGCTGTGCTTCGATGCGCTCGATGGTTCGCAGAAGAGCGGGTTGCTCGTGAGCACGAGATGCGGTCGAGACGAGCAGGAGGTCGGAGGACTCGTCTTGGCGGCGGGGGACCTGTGCCCTCCAGGGGAGGTCAACGTCGGTGTCGGACGGGTCTTCCTCGAAGTAGTCGAACAGGTTGGTGCTCATTTGCGTGTGCCGTCATCGATCTGAGATGGTCTGGAAAGGCCCCCGACGGGATTTGAACCCGCAAGCGCGTGCTTTTACTGCATACCGGAGGGCGAGGGCCGTGTCGGAGACGGAGCCACCACAGGAAATCTGGGCTAGAAAGGCTTCGCTCGCTTTAGGTAGTACAGCTACTCACATTAGCGCGGCGGATTTTAAGTCCGCCGACTTTAGCCAGTTTGTCCACGGGGGCGTGTAATGCAAAGTTGCAACGTAATGTTGTAGTTGTCAGTTTGTGACAAAGTTGACGAGCCTGCCGGGGACCACCACCTCTCTCTGAATTTGACGACCGGCGATCCGCTTACGCACCGGCGCGCAGTCACGAGCGAGCTGCTTGAGCTGCTCGGGGGTGGCGTCGTGGTTGGCTTGGAAACGAGCCTGGAGCTTACCATCGACCTGAACGACGATCTGCAGCTGTTCGCGGCGCAAGTAAGCCGGATCAGGCGTCGGCCAGGGCCGTTCCCAAACGCGCTTGCCCGTGAGCTGGTGGTAGGCATCGGCGGCGCAGTGTGGCGCGAACGGAAAGAGTAATGAGGCAGCGGTTTCAGTCGCGAACCGTATGGTCTGCGGTTGAACTCGATCGCGAACGTGGATGGACTCGCTGACGAAACCCATGATCGAGGCGATGGCGACGTGGAAGTGGAAGTCGCTCTCGATTGTGTTGGTTACCCGGTCGATGGTCTGGTGGGTCTTGCGAAGTAACTGGAGATCGGCGCCGACGGGGGACCGTGGTGGCGCGCCGAGGTGTGGCGGCAGGCCGTGGGCGAGTCGCCATAATCGTGAGAGAAACCGGTGGGCTCCGGCGATCTGCGGCTCTGAGAAGGGCAAGTCATGTTGGTGGGGTCCCATGAAGATCATGTAGCAGCCCACGGTGTCGGCGCCGTAGCGGTCGATGTAGGGCTGCGCGGTGGCCATTGGTGAGTGGTGGTCGTCGCCTGTGAGGAGCCCGAGTGCCAGGGCGCGTATGTGGGGCGCTTTGGTGCTCATCAGGTCCATGCGGGCCAAGGTCTTGGTCAACTGTCGCGCTTGATCGATCTTGGTGGCAGGAAAGATCAGATCGAGGTTGTCGGAGGCGCCGAGAACGTTGCGCCGAAGGCTGTCGAGGAGCTCAGGCCAAGCGGGCGCTTGCGAGGTGCCGAGCGGGTGGTCGGGGTGCTCGGTGGAGGTACGGCGCCCGCGTAAGCGGTGATATCGAGCCAAGGCGTCCGCGAAAGCGTTGCTCTTGAGCTGCGCTGCCGGCGGACTGGCCGGTGAGCCGGGCGGCATTTGGAGCACGTAATACGTGCGATGCGAGGTGTGCGCCGGCGCCCGTTCGTCTGAGAGGGATGGGTGATCCGATAACCCGGGCCAGCGGGCTTGCACTTTCCGGAAGTCGTAGGCCGTGGTCGGCGCTAACGCCGAGGCGGGCATCAGCAGGCGCCCTGCGGGTCGTGACTCGTGATGCTCAAGACTGCGTGACCCATGACCTCGTGCTGCCCTCTCCCCTAGTGTTCGAGTCCGCCTGCGCCGGCTTGCGATGTGTCCCCTAGGCCGATCCAAACTTGACAGGGGAGTTTATCGAAAGGTCGCCGATCTGTCAACGAGGTGGGCGGCTACGCGAGCAGGGCTTGCATGGCCGGTAGGGGCATGTCCGCAAGTAGGCGCACGAGGCCAAGGGCGGCCCAGCCGAGGACGTCGGCATGAGACAGATGCAGCGAAGCAGCGATCTGATGTGTGGGCTGCTGGTCGAACAGGAGCCTGCGCAAAATGTCGTCTTCGGGCGGGTCCATGCGCGGAAGGTGTGACGCGAACGAGGCGCGTGCCGTAGGGGCGACCGTGGCGATGTCATCCGTAAGGAGAAGGGAGGCGATCGCGAGGCGATGGCAGAGCTCGTCGGTGCGGTCGGCGGGATCTGAGTCGGACGGTGTCATGTGTCGGTATCGGAGCGCTCGAGAGCTGGCTTAAGCCCGTGGCGGATTGGTCCGATAGGTGTTTGGTGTGAGATGCCCCATGGGGAGCTTTGTTCTTGCCGCTCGCCCCAAGCTACGGGACTGGCACCATGCTACGAGCTCAGCTGTGTTTCGCGGTCGAGGCTTTTGGTTGCCTCGCACAACCGCCACCGTCGATGGGGCCGTAGGCCTACCCCGTCTGAGTCCGCCGCAGCAGCGCCGCGTTGCCGGTCAAAGACGACTCCGTACCAGACCGTCTGGTACGGGCGGGCGTCATATCAGTGACGCGTCAGCTACCCCCTGGAAACCACCCCCTCCTTCCGCGGCCGTCCCTGACCGCCTCGCTTCATGTTTCGCCGCCGGGCGTCCTGCGGACCGCCAGCGGGTCCCGCATTTTTCCAGGTCTTGGGGTTTTTGTCAAGGGCATTACGGGCCGGGCGGCTACGGCAACGGAACGGGCGCCGGCTGCAGCGAAGCGACGGACCGGAGCTTGGCCCGGATCGAGGGACCGAGGCGAAGCAAAGCAAGGGAGGCACGAGCCAGCACTTCGTCCTCACTGAGGCCGGTGGCCGCGGCGATCCTGCTTTTTGACTTTCCCTGATCCAGGAGCATTCTGAGAATCTTGTGCTCCGCCGAAGGCAGGTCAACTTGACGAATAACCGGAGTTGGGCCCCGGGTCTTGTGGAGCTTAACCAGATCGTCACGGAGCAGACGGTAAACGAGAACCAGGTCGTGCTGGATTTCGTCAATGGTGACGTCGCGGCGATCGGCGAGCTCTTGCGGTAGACAAGGGCGCCCAACGTCGAGGGTGCTCTGGCGAATCAAAGCTTCAAAGCGTTGAACGAGGCCCCGGAGGTTTTGAAGCTTGGTCGCATCGGCGAGCATACGGTAGATAGTTGCTCGGCTGATCTCTGTGATCGCGGTGACCTGGTCGATGGGGACGCCGTAGGCGAGCGCCGGCGGAAGTACTCGGGCGATATCGGCCTTTGCCTGTTCGGCCTGCGCTTCCGCCAGCTGCAGAACCGCGGTCAGACGCGCCAACTCGTCGCGGTAGCGATCCTGCTGTGTAGCTCGATGAGCCGAAGGCGGTCGAGCGGGGCGGTTCGGCGCCGGAGGCATAATCCGAAGGTTAGCCGAAAAATGGCCGATTCGTCTAGCGGTGAGACAAACTGGGCAAAAAGGACGTAGCTATGACAGAAGTGTCAGATATAGCGGACCTTTTGAAAAATGTCAAATCAATAGCGTATTAGGAAATGCCCTGTTTTAGGAGAAACTATAGGAGAGGGTTTCCCCAGATTTGTCCTTCCAGGGCCTTTCTTGACCTTGACTATTTCTCATCAGATTACTCTTGCTGCGGTACTACCTCCGCTGCTGCCTTCGCTTCTCACTGCTGTACTTCTCACTTCTCACTGCGGTACTGCATTCACTTCGGTACTGCCTTCGCTACTCACTACGATGCTGCATTACTGACCGCGCCTCCGAAGAGGTG
>Ga0182024_10016402_pt1 | contig 14049 bp, 14 predicted proteins | sample P32metaG_FD_120480 | JGI IMG/M metagenome (GOLD analysis project Ga0182024, IMG submission 120480) | Permafrost microbial communities from Stordalen Mire, Sweden - P3-2 metaG (Illumina Assembly) | ecosystem: Environmental > Terrestrial > Soil > Wetlands > Permafrost | place: Sweden: Stordalen... | reverse complement strand
GGCGGCGGCCGCAGCGAACAGGCACAGTGACCGCGCCACCTGATAAGGCGCCGTCCATTCGCCGTCAGCTTCCTTGTTGGCTGTGGCGCCGATGGCGGCGCCCAAGTCCTCGGCGCCCCATGTTAGTGCCGCAAGCCGGGGCGTCGACGGCGCGTAAGTCCCCAAATTGAACATCGCCTGCGGCGTTTCGGTCGCGACGACCAGTATCTTCACTTGCTCCGCTTCGACACCGGCCCCCAGCTCGAATGCGTCGAGATAGTGCGCCAGCCGGGCAACATCGTGGGCGCCGTTCGCCTTCGGCAGAACGATGCCGGCCAAACCGGGCGCGACCACGGCGGCAAGATCATCGAGCGTCAAACTTGTATCAAATGGATTGGCGCGCACCCAGAAGCTCCAGCTTCGCGGCGTCTTGTCCATCACAAAACCCGCGACCAGCGAGCGAGCTTCCGCCTTGCGCGAGGGCGCTACGGCATCTTCAAGATCGAGGATCAAACCGTCGGCGCCGCACTGGCGTGCCTTCTCGAACTTGCGTTCGCTGTCGCCCGGAACAAACAGAAGCGACCGCAGCCTCATGATGGCTTTCTCAACATCAAGGCGACGCGCCTGCAGACGCAGATCTCCTCGCCGCGCTGATTGTAGCCCTTGTGCTCGAAAGTCACGATCCCTTGGGTGGGGCGGGATTTGCTCTCTCTAATCTGGACCACGGTGGTTTCCGAGCGCAGCGTATCGCCGGAGAAGACGGGCTTCGGAAAGCGAACGTCCTCCCAGCCGAGATTGCCGACCGTCGTGCCGAGCGTCGTGTCCTGGATGGAGAGACCAACGATGAGTCCGAGCGTGAAGATGCTGTTGATCAGCGGCTTGCCGAACTCGGTCGTCTTTGCGTATTCGTGGTCGAGATGGATTGCCGCCGGATTGTGGGTCAGCATCGAGAACAGGATGTTGTCCATGTCCGTCACCGTCCGCCGCACTTCGTGGACGAAATGCTGACCGACTTCAAACTGCTCAAAGTAGCATCCTCCCATCGCTTCACCTATTAAGCTTGCCCAAGATCGAAACCGCGCAAAGGCCGTTGGCCGCCGCGCCGCCACGATTATGCGTCATAGCTTTGACCGTCGCCATAAGGCATGGAGGGCTGTTTCTGCCTGGTTTGTACAGAGGCGGATTGCATGGACGCCTTGCGCCGGCACCTATAGTCATGGGTGGCGGCGAATGTTATCGCCCCATCGAACTTGTTGCGGTTCCTCCCGGGTATCATGAGCACACACGGAATGCAGTCTCCGACCACATCGCCGAATGTTCCGAGCGCAGAGCTCGTGTTCGCCCAGACCGTGCCTCCCGCGCCCGGCCACACGATCGAAGTCGCTCCAGGGATCCTGTGGGCGCGAATGGCGCTGCCGTTCCTCCTTGACCACGTCAATCTCTACTTTGTCGATGACGGTGACGGCTGGGCACTGATCGACACCGGTCTCGGCAACAAAAAGACCCAGGCCGCTTGGCAGCCGCTGCTTGAGGGACTGCTGACCGATCGGCCGCTGACGCGCATCATCGCCACACACTTCCATCCCGATCACGTCGGCGCGGCCGGCTTCCTGCTGCAGCGCTTCGATGTGCCGCTCTACATGTCGGCTACGGAATATCTGCAATGCCTGAACCTGCATCTCGATCCCGGCGCGCTCGAGGCCGAGCATTATCGCCGTTTCTACCTCGATCACGGTCTCGACGCGGAGACGACGCAGCTCGTGGTCACCGGCGGACACGCTTATCTCAGATTATTGTCGGGGCTGCCGCAGACTTACCACCGCGTCGTCGCCGGCGATGTGCTGCGCATCGGCGGCCGTGAGTTCGATGTGCTGACCGGCGGCGGGCACTCGCCCGAACAAGTCATGCTGGTGTGCCGCGCCGACAAGCTATTTTTTGCCGCCGACCAGGTGCTGGCCAAGATTTCTCCGAACGTCAGCGTCAACGCGGTCGATCCGGCAGGCGATCCGCTCGGACAATATGTGCGGTCCTTGAACGCCCTGAGCATGGGCGTCGACAACGACGTTCTGGTCCTTCCCGGGCACAATCTGCCGTTCTACGGGCTGCATACGCGGATCGAAGGACTGATCGCGCACCATCACTCGCGCTGTGACCGGATACTGCAAGCTTGCCGGACCGCGCCAAGGTCGGCGGCCGAGCTCGTGCCGGTCGTATTCACCCGCAAGCTCGATCCCCATCAGATGGGTTTCGCATTCGGTGAGGTGCTCGCGCATGTGAATTACATGCTGCGCCGGGGCGAACTGAAACCGATAAGCAGCGCGGATGGCATTCACCGCATGGTTGCCGCGTAAGCGCGCGGCTCTCAACGCGGCGGCTCAGTCGCGCGTCACCACCATGCCGTCCTTGACCAGCCGGTCGATGGTTTCGGTGGCATAGCCGATCTCGCCGAGGATCTCGCGCGAATGCTTGCCGTGAAGCGGCGGCGGTCGCGTCACCTTGCGCTCCGCGCCGTCGAATACGATTGGCTGCGCCACGGTTTTCAACGCGCCGAGCTCGGGATGCTCATAGTCGAGGACGATCCCGCGCGCGGCGGTGTGCGGGTGATCGAGCAGATCGCGTAGCGTGTTGATCGGCGCGCACGGCACGCCGATTGAGGTCAAGAGCGCAATCCATTCGTCTCGGCTGCGCGTAGCGACGATCGCCTGGACCAGGCTCACCGTCTCGGCAAAATGAGCGACCCGGGCGCGATTGGTCTCAAAGCGCGGATCGGTTGCAATCTCGTTGCGATCGATGGCCCGGCAGAAGCGCCGCCACAGGTTGTCGTTGGCGATGCCAAGGAGAAGCGGCGCGTCGCTCGCGCTGAAGGCCTGATAAGGACAAAGCGACTCGTGACCTGACCCGGATTTCTCGGGCAGCGTCCGCTTTTCCCAATAGGTCTGGAGGTTGTAGCCGAGAAAGGCGACTGCGGTTTCGAACAGCGATACCTCCAGATAGCATCCTTCGCCGGCGCGGTTGCGTTCGAGGATCGCGGCCATGATCCCGGTCAAGGCATGTAGCCCGGTCGCCTGGTCGATTGGCGAGAACGGGCTGCGCACCGGCCCACCGCCGATTTCCCCGGTCATGCTCATGATGCCGCTGAAGGCCTGCAGGATTACGTCGTAACCCAGGTTGCCCTTGAGCGGCCCGGTGCGGCCAAATCCGGAAATGCTGCAATAGATCAGGTCATTGCGTTCGCGCTTGAGGGTCGCGAAATCGATACCCAGGCGTTCGACCACGCCGGTGCCGTAGCTTTCGAGCACGACATCGGCGGTGCGGGCGAGCTTGTGCGCGATCTCGCGCCCCGTCTCCGTCTTGAGATCGACCGCCAGGCTCCGCTTGTTGCGGTTTACGCTGAGGAAGAAGGCGGCGGTGTCGCCGTGGAAGGGCGGCCAACCGCGGGTCTCGTCGCCCACGGCGCACGGCTCGACCTTGATGATGTCGGCGCCGAGGTCGCCGAGATATTGCGTGCACAGCGGGCCGGCCAGGACTTTGGAAAAGTCGAGCACGCGAATTCCGGCCAGCGGCTTGATCATGGGCGTCTCCTCCGGGTTGTCGCCTGCGGGCATTCGTCTTAGCTTGGAATATAGAGGAGCCGCCAACAAGGACCTGACAATGCCGCAGCAAAACCAACTGCAACCCAACGTCGACCCGTTCGCACTCGCCGGCGAGCTATCGGGAAAATTATTGATCGAGGGTGCGATGGTGCCGGCCCGCAGCGGACGAACGTTTCCGAACGTCAATCCGGCGACCGGCGCCGTTATCGGCGAGGCTGCGTTGGGCGAAGCGGCTGATGTCGATGCTGCAGTGCAAGCGGCGCGCCGCGCCCAGAAGGCGTGGGCGAAACTACCGGCGCGCGAGCGCGGCAAGCTGGTCTCCGAATGCGGGCGCGTGCTCAACGGACACATCGAGGAGCTGGCCCGGCTCGTCGCACTCGAAACCGGCAAGGCGCTGCGCACCGAAAGCCGGATCGAAGCTTCGGTGCTGGCCGATGTCTTTATCTTCTTCGGCGGCCTGGGCTCTGAGTTGAAGGGCGAAACCGTGCCATTCCGCCCGGACATGCTGACCATAACGGTGCGCGAGCCGCTCGGTGTGGTTGGTGCGATTATCCCGTGGAACGTCCCGATGTTGCTGATGGCGCTGAAAATCGCACCTGCGCTCGTCGCCGGCAACGCCGTCGTGGTCAAATCGGCGGAAGAGTCGCCGTTCGCGGTGCTGCGCGCCTGCCAGATCATGAACCAGATCCTGCCGCCGGGCGTGCTCAATATTCTCTCGGGCATGGGTCCCGAATGCGGCGGGCCGCTAGTGACGCACAAGGATGTACGCAAAGTGACCTTCACCGGTTCGGTCGAGACCGGAAAGATCATTTACAGGGCCGCGGCCGATAAGCTTATTCCCGTCACGCTGGAGCTCGGCGGCAAGAGTCCGATGATCGTGATGGACGACGCCGATCTGGATAAAGCCGTCGACGGCGCCATCACCGGTATGCGCTTCACCCGCCAGGGGCAAAGCTGCACCGCGGCCTCGCGCATATTCGTGCAGGAGGGGATCCACGACACGTTCGTGGAACGCCTGCGGGCGCGCGTCGACGCGATGAAAATGGGCGACCCGCTCGACGAGACCACGGATATCGGCACGATCGTCTCGCCGCAGCAATACGACAAAGTGAAAAGCTACATCGGCATCGGCGAATCGACGCCCGGTATGAAGGCCATCACCTGCTCGCAGCTTCCGCGCGACCAGAAACTCAGCAAAGGGCTTTTCGTCCAGCCGGTGATATTCACCGGCGCGACCAACGATTCAAAGCTCGCGCGCGAGGAGATATTCGGCCCGGTCACCTGCGTGATCAAGTTCAAGAATTACGACGACGCGATCGAGCAGGCCAATGACAGCGAATACGGGCTTGCGGCGACGATCTGGACGACCAATCTCAAGACGGCGCTCGACGGCGCGCACCGGCTGGAGGCTGGCATCGTTCAAGTCAACCAGAACCTCGTCGTGACCTCCAACCTCAATTACGGCGGCGTCAAGAGTTCCGGTCTCGGCAAAGAAGCCACGCTCGAGGCAATGCTGGAACATTTCACACACAAAAAGACGATCATTTTGAATATGCAGTAACCCCCATCGCTGCCTTTTGGAGAAATCGAAATGCGAAGGGGAGGGCGTAATTCTATCTTGACGGATATAGATGTATATGCATCTACTATCTGCGCATTCGTCCCGATGGCGAGCCACGGCATGCCCAACGATTTCGATATTGACGAATTCATGAGTTGCTCGTGCCTGCGCTTGCGCCGCGTGGCGCGGGAAGCGACGCGCGTCTACGACGGTTACCTTGAGCCTACCGGCCTCGGCGCCAATCAACTGATGCTGCTGGTGGTGCTCCACGGCGCGGACCGCCGCCGCAACGGCGTGACCGCGAGCGTGCTCGCGGAATATATGGGGGCGGATCCGACCACGCTCAGCCGCAATCTGAAGCCGCTGGTCAAGCGCGGATTGATCGCAGTGCGTGCCGATCCCGAGGACGGGCGCAGCCGGCTGTTGCATATTACCGCAAGAGGAGAAGCCAAACTGCGCGAGGCCGGCCCCCATTGGCGCAAGGCCGAGGCGCAGATGAGGGCCGCCGTCGGCGAGGCTCGGCTAGGGTCACTACACAATCTGCTCGACCGCGCCGCGGCCGGCTTGCGCGGTTGATCCGAGGCGTATGCCGATACGCACCGTTCAATATCAAAGGTCGCGAAAATAAATGCATATGCATCTCTCTAAACGAGCAGGTTACCCATGTCGCTCGATCTCGCCGGCGCTTTTCTTCTCACCCTGATTTCGGCCGTCGCAATTGGCCTGCCCGCGATCTGGTACACCCGCGCTCCTGGCGGTTTCGCTCTGCTTGCGGCGCATATCCTCTGGTTCGTCGCCGTCGTGGTGCTGGCTGCAAGCGGCGTCTTGACGTGGCGGCTTGAGCTCGGCGCTCCGTTGCTCGCCTTGGCCATTGTTATCCCGATCGTCGTCCTCGTTGCCCTGGCGACGCTTGTGCCGGGGGTCCGGCGAGCGCTGTCGGCGATCCCGCTGCCGGCGTTGATTGCCGTACACGCCATTCGCATCATCGGCTTCCTGTTTCTCTTGCTGTTTGCAGCCGGCCGTTTGTCGGCGCCGTTCGCGCCGAGCGCCGGTTGGGGCGACATCGTCGCCGGCGCCACCGCGGTTCCGGTAGCCTGGGCGCTCGCGAGTCGCGTTCCCGGCGCACGCTGGCTGGTCGTGCTGTGGAATAGCATTGGATTGCTCGACCTGATCTCCGCCGCGGGACTCGGCATGACCTCGGCCGCCGGCTCGCCGCTCCAGGTATTCTTCGACGCGCCGGGTTCCGCCGTTATGGCGACGCTGCCCTGGGCCATCATCCCGGTCTTTCTGGTGCCGCAACTGATCGTGGGCCATCTTGCCGTGTATTGGCGGCTCGGCCGGCCGGCGGGCGCTCTCGCCGATGGGCTCCGGGCTAACGAAGGAAGGTTCGTCGCGACGCCTTGATCGGCAGCGGCTTGGGCGACCTTAATCGGGTATCATGCCGGTTGGCTCTTTGCATGAGGACCCCGCATCATGACTTCAGGTGACGGTGCACTTTCTGCTTCGAAGGCCGAGCCGGCAGCGCGCGCGGCGCTTCCCGGCCAAGTCGTGCTTGTCATGCAGGGTGGCGGCGCCCAGGGCGCCTATCAAGGGGGCGTTTACCAGGCACTGCATGAAGCCGGCATGGAGCCTGATTGGGTAATCGGCACTTCGATCGGCGCCATCAATGGATCGATTATCGCCGGGAACGAGGTTGCGCACCGGCTGGAGCGGCTGCGCGAGTTCTGGTCGCGGACCGAAAGTCGGCCGGCCGGGCTGTTTGGCGCGTTCGCGCCGATGTTCGGAAATCCGGCGACCGAGTTTGCGACGCTGCTGGCCGGTGTGCCCGGCTTTTTTTCACCCAATGCGTCGCTCATATGGGGCCTCGACGCGCGAGTCGGTGTCGAGCATGCTGCCTTGTATTCCGTCGATCCGCTGCGGAAGCTGCTGCCGGAGCTCGTCGATTTCGACAGGGTCAATTCCGGAAGGCCGAGATTCACGCTTGGGCTCGTTAGCGTGCGCGGCAGCCAGATGCGATATTTCGATAGCAAAGCCACAAAAATAGGTCTCGATCACGTCCTGGGATCGAGCGCCGTACCGCCGACGTTTCCCGCCGTCCGGATCGACGGCGAGGCCTATTGGGACGGGGGCATCTACTCGAACACGCCTGTCGAAGCCGTGTTCGACGACAATCCGCGGTACAGTTCCGTCGTCTTCGCGGTTCAGATTTGGCACACGCGGGCGCCAGAGCCCGAATCGGTCGCCCAGGTCTTTGCGCGCCAGAAGGACATCATGTTTGGCAGCCACGCGAGCGGTCAGATCGCGCGGCAGGCCCAGCTTCATCACATGCGGCACGTCGTCCGTAAGCTGGTCGGCATGCTCTCCGAGGACCAGCGAAACACACCCGAAGCCCAGGAGCTTGCCGGCTACGGCTGCGCAACCGTGATGCATCTGGTGGAGATCAACGCCGAGCCGCTCGACGGCGAGACTAATTCCCGGGAATACGACTTTTCGCCGGCCACGATCGAGGCACGCTGGCAGGCCGGATACGCGGATACCTGCCGCATGATCGCGCGACGGCCATGGGACAATCCGATCGATCCAGCCGTCGGTGTCGCGCTGTACGCCTCGGATGCGGACGGCACCCTCGCCGTGGGCGAAGCATGAATGGCGAGTTGGCGTTGCGATGACCCGTCCCCATGACGCCGACGTCATCATCGTTGGAGCGGGGCTCGCCGGTCTTGTCGCGGCGGCCGAACTTATCGACGCCGGCAAGAAGATCATTGTTGTCGATCAGGAGCCCGAGCAATCGCTGGGCGGTCAGGCATTCTGGTCGCTCGGCGGTATTTTTCTGGTCGATTCGCCCGAGCAGCGGCGCATGGGCATCCGCGACTCGCACGCGCTGGCGCTCGAAGACTGGATGGGCACCGCCGCGTTCGATCGCGACGAGGATTTCTGGCCGCGAAAATGGGCCGAGGCTTACGTCGCCTTCGCCGCCGGCGAGAAGCGAACGTGGCTGCGCGAACGCGGCATCCGTTTCTTCCCGGTGGTCGGCTGGGCCGAGCGCGGCGGCGGTAACGCCGTCGGCCACGGCAATTCCGTGCCGCGATTTCATCTGACCTGGGGCACGGGGCCGGGCGTTATCGAACCTTTTGTCGAGCGTGTGCGCGAAGGTGAAAAGCAAGGCCTTGTCACCTTCAAGTTCCGCCATCGCGTCAACGAACTGACGAAGTCCGGCGCGGCGGTCGATGGCGTGCGCGGCGACGTGCTCGTGCCAAGCAACATCGAGCGCGGCCAAAAAAGTTCGCGCGAGGTCGTGGGCGCGTTCGAACTGAAGGCACAGGTGGTCATCGTCACGTCCGGCGGCATCGGCGGCAATCATGAGCTGGTGCGCAAGAGTTGGCCGCAGCGTCTGGGGCCGCCACCTAGGCGGATGATCACCGGTGTCCCCGATCACGTCGACGGCCGCATGCTGGCGATCACCGAGGCCGCCGGCGGCACGATCATCAATCGCGACCGCATGTGGCATTACGTCGAGGGCATCAAGAATTGGAATCCGATCTGGACCGACCATGCCATTCGCATCCTGCCCGGGCCGTCGTCGCTATGGCTCGACGCCCGCGGCAAGCGGCTGCCGATCCCGCTTTATCCCGGCTTCGATACCCTCGGCACACTCCAGCACATCATGGAGACCGGCTACGATTATTCCTGGTTCATCCTGACGCAAAAGATCATCGAGAAGGAGTTCGCGTTGTCGGGCTCGGAGCAAAATCCCGACTTCACCAGCAAGAGCTGGCGGCAAGTTATTGACCGCGCCAGGAAGGGCATGCCCGGACCGGTCAGAGCCTTCATGGAGAAGGGCGAGGACTTCATCGTCGAGCGCGATCTGGCGCGATTGATCGAGCGCATGAACGCGCTCGCCGGTGGCGAGCCTTTGCTCAATCTCGCGAGCGTCGAGCGCGAGATTACCGCCCGCGATCGGCAACTCGACAACAAGTTCGGCAAGGACGCGCAGATTATGGCCATCCGCGCGGCCCGCAAGTATCTCGGCGACAAGCTCATTCGAACGGCGAGACCGCATAAGCTCCTCGATCCCGCCGCCGGCCCTCTGATCGCGGTTCGTTTGAACGTTCTGACCCGCAAGACTTTGGGTGGTTTGCAAACCGACCTCGACAGCCGCGTCATCGGCGCCGATGGCCAACCCGTGCCGGGCCTCTATGCCGCCGGTGAGGTGGCCGGGTTCGGCGGCGGCGGTGTTCACGGCTACGCCGCGCTGGAGGGAACGTTCCTCGGCGGTTGCATTTTTTCGGGCCGGGCGGCCGGTCGCGCCGCGGCGGCCGGTGTGGGATGAGCCACAGCCTGCGAAGCCACTCGTATGTGAACTGATCAGCGAATGATCTTCAGCGCGCCGCGGGCGGCTTCGACGATGCCGATGTCGCCGGAGGCGGCGGCTTTGACCAAGCGTTCCATTTCGTCGCCTTCCGCATCGGCAACGCGTTCGTGCACCACGCGGCCGGCGGCTTGGGCAATCAGGCGGCGCATCCGCCGCTCGCGGTTCTTCTCATGGTCCCCGGCGCGGGCCGTGAGCAGTCCGGCGATCGTCGAAAGTAAAGTTTCGATTCCGATGTCTTTGGTCGCGACCGTCTCGATGACCGGGACATCACGGTTATCGTGCCGCAGTTTCAGCATGTTCCTGAGCTGATCGGTGGTGCGCTGCGCGAGCGGAAGATCGGACTTGTTGACCACCAGCACGTCGGCGATTTCGAGGACGCCGGCTTTCATCGCCTGCACGTCGTCGCCCATGTTCGGCGCATTCACCACGACGCAGATATCCGCAATCTCGGTGACCTCAATTTCGGACTGGCCGGTGCCGACGGTTTCGACGATGACGAAATCGCGGCCGGCGGCGTCCATTACGTCGACGATGCGATGAATGCTCTCCGACAGGCCGCCGAGATGGCCGCGCGACGCTACCGAGCGAATGAACACGCCGGGGTCTTCGGCGTGGCGGCGCATCCGCACGCGGTCGCCGAGGATGGCACCGCCGGATATCGGACTTGACGGATCGACGGCGGCCACGGCGACGCTGCTGCCGCGGGCGCGCAGCGCGCCGATATAGGCGTCGATCAAGGTCGACTTGCCCGCACCCGGCGCTCCGGTGAAACCGATCACCGCCGCCCGTCCGGTTCTGGCGCAAACGCGTCGATGGATGCGGTCGGCAATTGGGCCGCCGCTTTCCATCAACGTGATGCACCTCGCCAGCGCTGCCGGATCGCCGGCAGTCAGCTTGCCGATGATCTCCGCCGCCGCCGGTGGTCCGCTCGCGGGTGCCGGCCTAGACAATGACAAGGGGGTGTCCAAAGCCGAGCTCCTTGCGAAGCAGGCTAACGATCTCGCCGTGAGTGACACCGACTTCGGCGGCTTCGACAATGCGCTCGTAGACGTTCTCGCGTTAGCTGTTGGCGGCGCGCGCCAGCGCATCGAGCGCGCGGCCCACGTCGGCTTGGCCGCGCTCCTCCTTGTAGGCCTTGAAGCGCGCGACGTGCGCGTTCATGCGGTCGGGGTTCGGCCGTTCGGTCGGCCTGCCTTGCTGCGCCGCGTTGTCGTCCTGAAAACAATTGACGCCAATCACCTTCTCCTCGCCGCTTTCCACCAGTTCCTGGAAGGCCAGCGCGGATTCGCCGATCATCGACTGGATAAGGCCTGACTCGGCGGCCTTGTACATGCCGCCGGCCTCGTCGATCCTACCGATCAGCGCCACCATCTCACTTTCCATCCGATCGGTCAGCGTCTCGACATAATAGGAGCCACCGAGCGGGTCGATGACGTCGCACAAATGCGCTTCCTCGCGCAGGATGTTCTGCGTCGCCACGGCGATGCGCGCGGTCTCCTCGGTGGGCGTGGTGATCGCCTCGTCGTAGGCGTCGGTGTGGAGCGATTGAAGTCCGCTCATAATCCCGGCCATCGCCTGCACCGCGACGCGGGCGATGTTGTTCAACGGCTGCTATTCGGTGAGATCGACGCCGGAGGTCTGGCCGTGGAATTTGAACCGCCACGAGCCCGGATCCTTGGCGCCGAGGCGCTCGCGCGCCAACCGCGCCCAGATGCGCCGCCCGGCGCGGAATTTCGCGACTTCCTCGAAGAAACTGATCGAGATGTCGAAGAAAAAGGTAAAGCGCCGCAGCACGACGTCGATGTCCATGCCGTGATCGATGCAATCTTGCGCGTATTGCAACGCTGTGGAGATGGTGAAGGCCATGGTCTGGACCGGCGTCGCGCCGGCCTGCTGCATGTGCTGACCGACTACCGAAACAGGATTCCAGCCCGGCACATGCCTGCGGCAGAATTCGATGTGGTCGAGCAACACCCGCCGCGAGCCGGGCAGCGATAGCCGATAGAACATGTGATTGGCGATGAAATGCGAAAGATAGTCGCTCTGGTTCGATGTGCCGGTAATCGATGTCCACGGGATGCCGCGCCGTTTGGCGACAGCAAGCGTGAAGGCAAGGAGCGTGAACGGGGAGGGATCGTTCATCGCGGTGGAGATCTTGCCGAGCGGCACTTTGTCGAGCGCGCGATCCATGTGATCGGTGGTGTTGATCACGGTGCCGCAGGTGCCGAGCAGGACCGGATCGACCTCGTCGCAATCCACGCCGCGGAAGCCGGAATTGCACGGCAACAGGCTGATCGCGGTGGCGCCGGCGTCGAGAATGATGCGGACGCGCTTGTTGTAATCTTCGGGTGTGCCGAGTCCGATCAGTTGGCGTTGCGTCCAGGTGCGGCCGCGATGCATGGTCGGATAGATGCCGCGGGTATAAGGATATTGGCCGGGAAAGCCGAGATCTTCGAGAAAGGCGTCGCCGTTCCAATCGCGCGGCGTGTAGAGCGGCTTGATTTCGATGCGCGAGCGGTTCTTGATGACGCGGTCGGCGCCGATCTGCCGGCCGTATTCGCCGCGCCAGCGGCCATGCGCCTGCTCGAAGCCCGGAAGCGGCAACTGAACGGCTTCTTTGGTCATTGAGCGATCTCCCCTAACTCGGCGCTTTTCATTTCGCGCACTTTGGCGGCGAGGCTGGCGACATGCTCGATGATCTCTTCGCGCGAGGTGCCCGGTCCGAAAATCGCGCTGACGCCCGCCTGCATCAGCGCCGGACGCTCGTCTTCCGGTACGATGCCGCCCACCAGTAGACCGATGTGGCTGAGACCGGCCTCGCGCAGCGCAGCCATCAGCTTCGGGACGATGAGATGGTCGGTCGCCAGCGAACTGACGCCGATCACATCGACATCCTCTTCCATCGCCAGCTTGACCACGGCAGCGATCGATTGCCACGGCGGCGTGTAAATTACTTCCATGCCGGCATCGCGCAGATAGGCGGCGACGATCCGGCTGCCGCGGTCGTGCCCGTCGAGCCCGATCTTGGTGACCAGGACGCGGGCGGGCGGTGACGGTTTGCTCGCCGTCATTTGCGGCCCCGCGGAACTTTGACGCCGGCAAGCGCACGCAGCGGCGCCAGCAATTCGCGCGCGATGGCTTGCACCGACTTGCCGCCGTTCTTGTACCAGACGGGAGTCCAATTCATGGCGCCGAGCAACGCGAGGCGCGCGATCGTAGCATCGCGCTCCCGCGGCAAGGGTATCGCGGAAAAATATCGCTGAAGCCGCGCCTCATACCGATCGCGCAATTCCTTGAGTTCGGCGGCAATCTCCGGCGCATCGCCCGGCAGGATACGGATGACGACGCGCGCGTAGGCGCTGGCGTCGAGGATGGATTCAAGATGCCCGGCGACGGCCTTCTCCAGCCGCGCCCAAGGCTCGCGTCCGCCGGCGGCTGCCGCTTCAACCCGGTCGAGAATGCGCTGGATGCCTTCCTCGTAAACGGCGAGAAGGAGTGCCTGTTTGCTGGCGACGTGAAAGTAGATCGCGCCCGCCGTCATGGCGGTCGCGGCGGCCAGGTCGCGCATGCTGGTCGCGTGGTAACCGCGCTCGGCAAACTGCGACGCGGCGGCGTCGAGAATCGCCGGCCACCGATTGGGCTGACGCTTGGCACTGGTCGCGGTCACGGCGTTGGCTCCGGCGCTATCGCCAATCGAACGTTTAGCACGGTGAAGCAGTGATGAAAAGCAGGAATGGCTATTTAACTGCAAATTTGCGACGGAGCAGACTGGCCAGCAAAACACTCGTTTGGTCTCTTGGCAGGTAACGGGCGTCTGCGGAGACTTCTCAGCGGGTCCCGATGCCGTGCCAGACCAACAGGATAGCAAGCACCGCGCTGGCGCCGGCAAATGCCGCCGGCGCGCCGCGGCCATCGACAAAGCGGTCAGGAAACCATTGCAAGACGAGCGGCGCCGCCAGCAGTGCAAATCCGCCGCCGATGATCGCCGCATACCATGGGATGAAACGCAACGCCGCCGCGATCCCGGCGACGAGACAGACAGCCGCCAGCGCGATCGAGCCGAAGAGCAGGACCGCTCCAAACCCGCAAGCCCAAGCGGAACCGTCGCGGTCGCTGGGAAAATGGCCGCTGACAGCGAGGCCTTGCAGGGACGCGGCCAGGATCAGCGTCATGAACAGCGCGAGCGGGATCAGTGCTTCGATCACCGGCATACGTCACCTTCCGTCGCGGCGTCGCTCGCTTCCGCTTGACAGGCGAAAATCAAAGCCACTAACATATGAGACATATATCAGAAATCTTCGCAACCGCTTCGTAAGGAAGTGACAATGTCGACAGCGGTGGGGAGGCCGTCCGCACCGGCGCTGAGAAAGCCCGCTGTAGCCGGGGCCGATAACAAAAAGGCCGACGACAAGAAGGCCGTGGGCGAGCGCAAGAAACGGACCATCACGGAAATCCGGGAATCGAAAAAGACCGGCGAGAAAATGGTCTACATGTCGGTGCCCGATTACACCTCGGCGAAGTGGGCGGAAACGGCCGGGGTCGAT
>Ga0182024_10016401_pt1 | contig 14050 bp, 12 predicted proteins | sample P32metaG_FD_120480 | JGI IMG/M metagenome (GOLD analysis project Ga0182024, IMG submission 120480) | Permafrost microbial communities from Stordalen Mire, Sweden - P3-2 metaG (Illumina Assembly) | ecosystem: Environmental > Terrestrial > Soil > Wetlands > Permafrost | place: Sweden: Stordalen... | reverse complement strand
GTGGGGAGGCAAAGGTGCCCGGCTGAACACCATCAGCCCCGGAGTCATCTCCACCCCGATGGGTGTGGAGGAACTCCAAGGCCCGATGGGCGCCTATATGCAGTCCATGATCGATCTCTCCGGTGCCCGCCGGCTGGGAACCCCCGACGACATTGCGGGCGCCGCGGCGTTCCTGACTGGGCCCGAATCGTCCTTCATCACCGGCAATGACCTCCTCGTCGACGGCGGAGCGGTCGCTGGGCAACGGTGGCAAGCCGGATCAGCGCCGTGAGCCTCTCGGTCCTCCCCAAGGTGGCCGCGACCATCCGCCGCCTCCCCCGCAGCAATTCGACCCGTTTCATCCGGAACCGGTCTTGTGGCGGGTGAGCCACTCCCAGCAGCGGACCTTGACCACCGTGGCCGACGAGTGTGGCTCCGCTCCGGGTTCTTTACACTGGGGGCAGCACCCGTCACACCTTGAGGAGTCCCAATGACCGATGTCATCGCACATCCCGACGCTGGGGCCTACGACGACCCAGCGCTCGAGCGTGCCTACCGAAAGCAACGGCTCGCCGGCGCCTTCCGCCTGTTCTCCAAGTTCGGATTCGACGAGGGAGTGGCCGGCCACATCACCGCCCGCGACCCCGAGCGGGCGGATCACTTCTGGGTGAACCCCTTTGGGATGCACTTCGGCCGCATCCGCACAAGTGACCTGATTCTTGTCAACGATTCGAGCGAGATCGTCGAAGGTGCCGGGATGGTCAATACGGCCGCCTTCGCCATCCACTCACAGGTCCATGCAGCTCGCCCCGATGTGACTGCCGCCGCGCACGCTCATTCGCTGCACGGAAAGGCCTGGTCGAGTTTGGGCCGGCTACTCGAACCGATCACTCAGGACGTCTGCGCGTTCTACGAGGACCATGGACTCTTCGATGACTTCACCGGCGTTGTGCTCAACACCGAAGAGGGAAAACGGATCGCCCACGCGCTCGGTGATTACAAGGCAGTGATTCTGCGGAACCACGGGCTGCTCACGGTCGGCCAGAGTGTTGATGAGGCCGCGTGGTGGTTCATCACGATGGAGCGGTCCTGTCAGGCCCAGCTGCTCGCCTCCGCTGCTGGAACGCCGATCCACATCAGCGCTGAAAGTGCGCAGTTGACTCACTCTCAGGTCGGTTCGCACCTCGCGGGGCGGTTCAGTTTTCAACCGCTCTTCGATCGGATCGTGACAGAACAGCCCGACCTGCTCGACTGACCCGCCTGGGAGCTCCCGAAGCGTGGCGTGCACCATCAGCCACCGAACCGTCTCGGCTTGGCTCCGACCGGTGCGCCCGCGCCGGCGGGACTACTCCTGAGCCCGCACCCATTCGGGCAAGAAGACCTCGAGGCCTCCCGGGCCCGGGCGGGCGCTGAAGACGACCCGGACCGGCTCGCCGATACGAATGGTTGCCGGGTCGATCTCGTTGATCGGACCACCGGGCCGGGTTACAAGGTTGCCGACGATCCGCAGCGCAGCATCCTCTTCGAGCGCGACAACGATCACGTTGTACGGCGCCAGCTCGGTATAGGCCGCCAGCAGCGGTGGATGGGGAACGACGAATGACCAGACCGTCCCGCTGCCCGACACCGGTCGCCAGTCCCGGCCTGTCGAGCGGCAGTGTGGACACATCACCTGCGGCGGGAAGCGCAATCGCCCGCAGGCCGTGCAGGCCTGCATTCGCAGCTCCCCTCCGGCAGTACCTTCCCAGAACCCGGCCGACTCTTCGTCGGCGACGGGAATCATGAGTGCGTCGATCCCGCTATTGCCTGGCACGATCGGTCCCCTCCTTCTGCGACACCTCGTGGCGCGCTCCGCCGGGTCCCGCCCCAACGGCCGGTCTGATGACCGGGGCCTCATTATTGGCGGTTCCGGCCCGGGGGGACGGAACAGGTGATAGCGAAAATCCAAATCGCGACCGTTGAGGATCTGGTCAACGGCAAGATCCCCGAGGTTCCCCTGCCGCCGAGCGTCGTGTCCATCCCACAGGTGATCGGGCTCAAACGCCAGGACTGCATCCCGGTCCACGCTCGGCAACCATTCCGTGCGACGGGGGCGTGATGTCAGTTACCCCCTGGTACTGGACACGGGGCTTTGGCGCGCTCACGCTTTAGTCAAAGGGGGGGGCGGAACGGTTGCCTGGTTGGGCGGGAGGGCCTTTTGGCCCTCCCGTTCCGCGTACGGACCCCTGTGGATAACATCATGGGTCCACCAGGTGTACAAACGCCGATCAAAATGCTGACGTAGCGTCAGAAACCCGCGTCCGGCCCCGTCGGCAACGGGCCCCGAGCAGCCTCCCGAGGAGTCCCCATGTCCCAGTCCAGCGCCCGTAACGAGCAGCAGCTCCTGATCGGGGGCAAATGGGTCGAGGCCTCGGCCGCCAGCTACGACATCATCAACCCGGCCACCGAAGAGGTGGTCGGCCAGGCCCCCAACGCCACCGGGGCCGACGCCGAGGCGGCCGCCGCAGCGGCGAGAGAAGCATTACCGGAATGGTCGGCGATGGCGACCGAAGAGCGCTCCGCCCTCATGCTCAAGGCCGCGGAAGCCATCCGGGCCAAGTCCGCCGACCTTTTGGATCTGGTGATCGCCGAGACCGGGGCCACCGCAGCTGTCGGCTCGCGCATGCAGGTACCAGTGGCCGCCGACCGCTTCGCCCGCTACGCACGCGACCCGCGCCCGGTCCTTCAGACCCCGCTCCTGCCCCAGGTCGTCGGGGCCACACCGTTGGCACCGGGGGGAATCGTCGGCGGCATGGTGAACCGCCAGCCCGTCGGGGTCGTCGCCTGCGTGACGTCGTACAACTTCCCGATGGTCAACATGGCCGGCAAGGTGGCGCCCGCCTTGGCCGCCGGCAACACCGTCGTCCTCAAGCCCGCGCCCCAGGACCCCTTGGCCATCGTCGAGCTCGTTCGCATCCTCGACGAGGTCGGGTTTCCTCCAGGCGTCGTCAACTTGGTTAACGCGTCGGGTCCCGAACCTGCGGCAACCCTGGTCGACTCGACCGATGTCGACATGGTCAGCTTCACCGGTTCGACCCAAATCGGGACCCGGATCATGGAGGCGGCGGGCAAGACGATGAAACGCCTCCTGCTCGAACTCGGGGGCAAAGGTGCCTGCGTGGTCTTCGACGACGCCGACATCAAAGGAGCCATCGGGTGCATCGGATCGACCTGGACCTTCCACTCAGGTCAAATCTGCACCGCGCCGACACGAGCTGTTGTCCACCGGAGCATCTTCGAGCAGGTTCGCGACGGCCTGGTCACGATGTCCGGGTTCTTGAAGGTGGGGGACCCCACGGACAAGGCCACCATCATCGGGCCGGTCATTTCGGCTGCCCACCGGGACCGCATCGAGGCGTACATCGCCACCGCCGCCGGCGAGGGGGGCGAGGTGATCGTCGGCGGTCAGCGCCCGGCCGATCTCGACAAGGGCTTCTACGTCGCGCCGACCCTGATCACCGGCACCAATGACATCACTGTCGCCCGCGAGGAGATCTTTGGCCCGGTGATCACCATGATCCCTTTTGACGACGACGAGGAAGGGATCGCCATCGCCAATGACACCGAGTTCGGCCTCTACGACTACGTCTTCTCGGGCGATGCCGCCCGCGCGTTCCGGGTGGCCAAGCGCCTGCGGGCGGGACACGTCGGCATTAACACCGCGCAACGCAACCACGACGCGCCCTTCGGCGGATTCAAGATGAGCGGGGTGGGTCGGGACGGGGGTGACTACGGGCTACTCGCATATAGCGAGCCTCAGAGCATCATCTGGATCACGTAGCTCCGTGGGCCACGTCGCCAATCCCGAAAACCAATCGATCGTTGTCCCTCGGAGCGCCGCCACGGCGTGACAATGAGCCGATCCACTGGCCCCTTCCTACTCGGCCGGCTCCTCGGCAAATTTCACCGGATTCCCTTCATCTCGGCGGCCACCGTACGCGGGCCGAGGGTCCGGCGCGTGCTGACCCTTCTGTGAGCGGCATTCGCCAGAAACCCTCGGGGCCGCTGACCTAGGATCCCGTCGGGCCAACGGTGCGGACAACGGAGAAGGGCCGGTGCGGTGAGGGAGTTCGAGATTGATGCCAGGCCCGTCGGGATGACCCAGGGGTTGATTACCGAGGCCTGGTGAGCGACCCCTTCGGTTCGACACCGTTACCCGACCACGGCCTGCCGGCCGACGAGGTGCTGGACCTTTTGGCCGCGAAGAAGCACAACGACCGCGATTGGCGAGGCGGCAAGGTTTACAGCCTCGTGTACTCGGCGGGCGACGAGGTCCATCATCTGCTCGAACGGGCCCTCGGGCTCTACGCCGCGGAGAACGGACTCAATGTGCTCGCCTTCCCGAGCATCGGGTTCCTCCAGCACGATCTGGTGCGGATCACGGCATCACTGCTCGGTGCCGATGACCCCGCTTCCGGCGGGCAGATCCAAGGCCATCTCACCTCTGGGGGCACCGAGAGCCTCCTGCATGCCGTGAAGACGGCCCGCGACGTCGCCCGCACAGAGCGCGGGATCGAACGGCCGGAGGTGCTGGCGGCCACCAGCGCCCACGCCGCGTTCACCAAAGCGGCCGACTATTTCGACGTTGATCTGGTGCGGGTCCCGGTCGGTCCTGACTTTCGGGCCGACCCCGAGGCCATGGCCGCCGCGGTGACGGACCGGACCATATTGCTGGTCGGCTCGGCCCCCACCTATCCCCACGGGGTGGTCGACCCGATCGAAGAGTTAGGCGCTCTGGCCACTGAACGGGGGCTGCTCTTCCACGTCGACGCCTGCATGGGGGGCTTCTTGCTGCCCTTTTTGACGCGGCTCGGCCGGTTCGACGAGCCGTTCGACTTTACGGTACCGGGGGTGACCTCCATGTCGGCCGACCTCCACAAGTACGGCTACGCGGCCAAGGGGGTGTCGGTGATCTGTTACCGCACGCCGGAGCTCGCCCGACATCAGGTGTTCGTGACCGACGACTGGCTGGGCGGCTTCTACGCCTCGAGCGCGGTGGCCGGAACCCGGCCAGCCGGACCGATTGCCGCGGCCTGGGCTGTCGTCATGTACCTCGGTCTCGATGGTTACCTGGCGTTGACGCAGCTCGCACACGACGCGGCACTCCGGTTGCGCGCCGGGGTCGAGTCGATCGACGGGCTGGCGGTGCGGGGCGACCCGCCGGCAACCGTGATCGCTTTCGGCGCCGACGATCCTGCGTCTCTCGACATCTTCGCCGTCGGCCAGGCGCTGTCGTCTCGGGGCTGGTACCTCGACCGCCAGGCAAATCCCGACAGTCTGCACGCAACGGTGCACGCCGGCAGCGCCGCAACCGTCGACGATCTGGTGATCGACCTGCGCACAGCGGTCGGGACCATCGGAACTCAGCGGAGTACCGACCGTTCCACCACCTACGGCACCAGCGCCTGAACCAGCGGAGAAGGGCATCGCCGGAGGTACAGTGCCCCGATGTCCGTCCCGGAACAATTCGCCGAGATCGCGGCCCGTGTCCGAAACTGGGGCCGCTGGGGCGACGATGACCAGCTCGGCACCTTGAACCTGATCGACGACGCGGCGCGTCGGCGCGGGGCAGCGAGTGTGCGCAGCGGCCAGGCATTCTCTCTTTCGCTCGGCCTCTCGGAGGCCGAAGGCATCCAGGCCGGGTTCATCCCCGGACGCATCAATCCGAAGCGCACGATGATTGCTCTGCACGACCCGCTCAGCGACGACCCGGACTGGATCTCCTCCAATGAAGACGTTGTCGAGCTGGCGACCCAGTGCGCCACCCACTGGGACGGCCTGGCCCACGTCAGCTACGGCGGGTTCATCTGGAACGGGTACCCGGCCTCGACGGTGACCGAGGAGGGGGCACAGCGTTGCGGCATCCATCTGGTGCGCACTTTGGTGAGCCGGGGCGTCCTCCTCGATGTACCCCGGGCCAAGGGCCTCGATCTGTTGGATCCGGGGTACCCGATCACCCCCGACGACCTCGACGCGGCGGCAGAGCTCGGCCGGGTGGAGATCGAGGCCGGTGACGTCGTGCTGGTCCGCACCGGACAGATGGCCCACCTGGCGCTGCCCGGGAGGCCTGGCCCGGGCGGCGGCCCCCCCCTCGAGCGCAACCTCATCAGCTACACGTGGCCCACCCCGGGGCTCACCATGGCCACCGCCGAGTGGTTCGCCCGCCGCGATGTCGGCGCCGTAGCCACCGACACGCTGCCGTTGGAGGTCTTCCCGTGCGAGGACCCCGCCATCTACCTTCCGGTCCATCTCCTCCATCTCGTCGAGATGGGGATGACCCAGGGGCAGAACTGGGTCCTCGACGAGCTCGCCGACGCCTGCGCGGCGAGCGGTCAGGCCACCTTTCTCCTCGATGCGTCCCCGCTGCCCTTCACCGGTGGGCTCGGCAGTCCACTCAACCCGACCGCGGTGCTGTGAGTAGCCAGCCGGTTGCGGACCTGCACACGGTCTGCGGGCCCATCACCCGACTCGTGCCCTCGTCCTGGTCGTTTAATCGATTACCGCTGAGGAGTGGAGGTTCGCCGACGCGGGATCAGCCCCTATGGCGCGCCAAGAGCAAGAGCTGCCTGCATACGCTCGAGCCCGGTCACCAACGCTTCGCGTCCAGCGTCGTCAAGCGCCCGGTAGGCCGGCAATACCAACCGGTCCGTCAGTTTCTCAGAGGCCGCCAGCGCGGCCCGATCTTCGGCGGTTGTGGCCGGTACGTCTGATTCGGCCCAACCGAACGTGGCGAAGTTGTCGGGGTGGCGGAGATAGTGGGCCATCTTCGGCGAGATACCCGACGCCACCACCGCCAAGAGGTGGGCGCTGCCGCGGAACTCGCGCAAGGTGCTCACCATCTGCATCGCCCGGGCCGGAAGATCCTCGGGGAGCGGCTCCCCACGCCACCCGGCGAAGAGGGCAAGGGCCGCCGGGTCGGCCGCTCGGACAACCGCTTCGGCCGCCGAGCAAAACCGGTCGAGGCCGGCCACTTCAGTGAAGTGGGTTCGGCCGAAATCGTGGCTCGCGGCCACGTAGGCCCGGCCGGCCTGGCGGGGAGCCAGTGTCTTTGCGCCCGAGACCCACATCTTTTCCACCAGCGAGGGGTTGAAGTACCCAAAGGCACTGATGACCACCGGCGCCTCGACGTCCCCCAGCACGCCGCCGCGCCCGAGGAAATAGAAGCGGAACCCGTCCAGGCCAAGGCCGCGACCCCGGGCCAGCGTCTCGGGCACGAAGTACCACGCGGCGCCAAGGGCTCCGATGGTGGGACATACCGTTTGCACCAGCTCTTCTGGCGTCATAAGCCCAAGGTAGTGCGTCAAGAACCGCCCATCTCACTCACATGCTCGGCATCGTGCCGACAACATACCGAGGCGATGATCGGACGCCGTCGCCTGGCGAAGTAGACCGCTGGTCCAGGCTCGGTGTGGCCGGACTGGGGTCGGGCGTGCAAAATGCAGTCTTGCTGTTGAGCCAGGTCATCGTCGGCGTCTCGGACCTCGACGCCGCCTCGGAGCGGCTTCGCTGCGCTGGCTTCGCCGTGCGGGACGGCGGTCGCCACCCCGAGCTGGGCACGGCGAACCGAGTCGTGCCCCTCGGGGCCCAGTATCTCGAGCTTCTCGGCGTCGTGGACCCAACGCTGGCTGTGAACAACGAGTTCGGTCGGTCGCTCATCAAGCACATTGAGGGCGGCGAGCGGATCGTCCGCTGGTCGCTGCGAACTTTCGACATCGAGTCGGTCGCCGCAGAACTCGGGCTGGCCGTTGAGCACCGCTCCCGGCTGCGTCCCGACGGGGTACGGCTGACCTGGCGGGCGGCCGGTCTCGGGCTCTCGTTGGTCGACGGTTGGCTCCCGTTCTTCATGCAATGGGACGATCCCTCGGACTACCCCGGAACGATGTCGGTCGCCCATACCAACGGAGCCACCGGCGTGGCCTGGTTGGAGCTGACGCCCGGCGATCCGGCACAGCTGGAACGCTGGCTCCATCGGGCCCACGTCTCGTTGCGGCTGGTTGACGGGGTGCCCGGGGTCCACGCAATGGGCATCCGCACCCGTCATGGCGAGTACGAGATCCGGCCGTAGCGTCCATCGAGAAATCACTTCTCCTCGACAGCGACTCGCGACCTCGCACTGACCGAATCCTCGGCCTTCCGCGAACTCCGAAGAACGACCAACCGGCCGTCGCCCGCGGTGAGAGGAATACCGGAATTGGGATCCACAGGGGCCGGTGAACGGGGATCTGCCCTACTTTGGCACCATGCCGCCTGACCCTGAGATCGGTTTCCCCACCGGAACTCCCAACGAGCGCGAGTTACTCCTGCGATGGCTCGGGTTCCTTCGCGGCGCGGTGCTCAGGAAGATCGTGGGACTCAATGACGAGCAGGCACGGTGGAGGCCGAACGACGCATTGATCTCGCTCCTCGGCATCGTGAACCACCTCACCCACGTCGAACGGCGATGGATCGACGGCGGGATGGGTGGGCAGGAAGTCAGCCGCGCTGAAGAGGAGTTCAGCCCGGGCCCCGAACTCACGGTGGCGGCGGCTGTGGCCGCCTACCGGGCCCGGGGGGTCGCGACCGACGCCGCCGTCCGGGCGATACCCTCACTCGCCGAGCCATGCACCAGGCAAGAGGGCACGGACCTTCGGTGGGTCCTGCTCCATCTTCTCAACGAGACAGCGCGCCATGCCGGACACGCCGACGCCACCAGAGAGCTTCTTGACGGCACCACTGGCGAGTGACTTCTCGTCCGCAGCGACCTGCTCGGGTACCTATGCGCACACGTTGAGGCAAGGGGGGCCCTTCAGGAGTCGTGTCGTGCGGTGCGGTGAGAGACGACGGCCCCCCCGAGCACAGGACCCGTGCGCGGGGCCGCCGACCGCGAAACCCGGAGGGGCTCTCGGCCGACCACCCCTTCGGGACCGGGCCGACCGGTGACCGACCAGTGCAGCAGGCGTGCCTGACTGTCGATCAGGGCGCGGGTACGAATTCCCCAGAACTCGAACCCGAAACGGTGGGCGGCGACGCTGGCATACATGGCCACCAGCGTTCCGGCGACGGCCATGGGATCAGAGCCCGCCGGCGAGCTGGTCGTCGTCCCCGTCGGACCCCCACCCCCCGGCGCGTGCAGGGTGATCACCCTGGCCAGGGCGACGGTCACGGCATTGAGGGCACGGACCCGCACCCCTCGCAGCTGGGTGTCGCCCTCCTCTGTGGCCAGATCGACCACGCGAAAGACCGCCCGGTTGGCTTCCCAGTAGTCCAAGAAACCCTCGATCACCCCGAGTGCGGTCTCCCAGCTGGCTTGGGGCGACCAGTCGCCGGCCACAAGCTCGGCCACGTCGACCGCCTCTTCCACCATCTCTTCGGCCAGTACGCCGATGGCCTGCTCGACGTTCTCGAAGTATTGGTAGAACGTGGCCGGCGACGTGCCCGCGCTCCGGGCGATGTCGATGACCTTGACCGAACGCCATGGGGTTGTCGACAGCAGCTCGACGGTCGCTTCAAGGAGTCGCTGACGGGTTGCCCGGCCGCGTTGGCCCGGGACCCGGCCATCGGTCGTGGCCACCTCGGCCGCTCCTGGGGCATCCCCGCTGCGGGTGGTGTCTGCGCTCTGGCCGTCCGTCACCGTCGGCACCACCTCCTCGGCCACCGGCGTGTCCAAGATGCCCTTGCGCGGCCCCGCTGACGAGGGGGGAGTCGGGCGGCCCATGACCCGTCAGAGTAGTTTGACCGGGTTCGCCCCGGTTGTCCCAGACTGCGTCGGCGAAGTGGGAGCGAATCATGGGTGCTGAGCAGACGGGCCGCGGGGCCCACGAGCCCCGACGCCTCCTCGGGCGCCTCTGGCGCGCCGCGGCGCGACGCGACCCGGAGTGGTTGACCGTCAAGCGGTCGATCAGGGCCGCAGTGGTGATGCCGGGAGTCTTCGCCCTCAGTTACGAGGTTGTCGCAAACTCCCAGACCAGCCTGTTCGCCGCCTTCGGCGCGTTTGCGCTGCTGCTCCTCGTGGACCTCCCGGGGCGGCCGCGGACCCGCCTGGTCTCGTACCTTGCACTGTTCGTCGTCGGTGTGGTCTTCATCACCGTCGGCACTTTGTGCTCCACCCACATCGTGCTCGCCGTCGTCGCCATGGGAGTAGTCGGCTTTGCGGTGCTGTTCTGCGGAATCTTCAGCCCGCAGGCTGCGACCGGGACGGTGGCTGCGCTGCTCACCTTCGTGTTACCTGTCGCGGTGGCCGCACCGCCCTCGCAAATCCCCGCACGCCTCCTCGGCTGGTCGTTGGCCGGGGTCTTCTCCATCACCGCCTGCATGCTGGTGTGGCCACGACCCTGGCACAACGACCTCCGCCGCCTCCTGTCGGCCGCCGCCAGCGCACTGAGCCGACTCGCCGGCGCCCACGCCGCGGGGCACCGGGACCCCGACATCGCGTTGGCGGCCGATTCGGCGCTGACCGCGTTGCGCCAGCAGTTCGAGGCAACGCCGTACCCGCCGACCGGCGCGACACCCGGAGCCTCTGCGCTGGCCAAACTGGTCGGTCGGATGGAGTGGGTCGGGACCAACGCGATGACGGCCGACCCTGAAGCGCCAACGCTCTCTTTGGCCCGGGTCCAAACGATCAACGCGGCGGTGGCCCGTACCTTGGCGGCATCGGCCAGCCTGATCTGCGACCGCCAGGGCCACCCGGTCGAGGATGCGGCGATCGTCAACGCCGTGGCGACAGAGCGAACGCAGCTCGAGGATCTGAGAATCAACTCGATCGGGGCCGAGGTCGTCCGGTTCATCGCTGACGACGACTCGGCCGAGCACCCGGCGGTTGAGAACGAAGGCGACATGCGCCTCTTGTCGTCCATCGACCCCGCCTTCCACGCCCGGGCGCTCGGCCTGGCCACCGAGATGGTGGCGGACGCCACGCTCGAAGCCAGCGGGGCATGGGTCCGCAACAGCACCGAAGGCGGGGGAAGGTTGGCCAAGGCCTCCGACTGGCTCTACCGCGGACGATCGTCCCTAGCGGACATGTTGTCCTCTCACCTCACCTTGCAATCGGTGTGGCTCCGCAACGCCCTGCGCGGCGCCATCGGACTGGCGCTGGCCGTCGCGGTGGCGGAGTCCACCAACGTCGAGCACGGCTTCTGGGTCGTCCTCGGGACCTTATCCGTGCTCCGATCCAACGCGCTCGGAACCGGGGCTACCGCGCTGCGGGCCATCGCCGGAACCGTCGCCGGCTTCATCATCGGGTCGGCCATCTTGTTCGGCCTGAGCAACCACTCCGTGCTGTTGTGGGCGGTGCTTCCGCTGGCCGTATTTCTGGCCGGAGTGGCACCAACCATGATCTCCTTTGCCACCGGCCAGGCGGGCTTCACCGTGACCGTGGTCGTCCTGTTCAACATCATCCAGCCAACCGGATGGACGGTCGGGCTCACCAGGATCGAAGACGTCGCCCTCGGCTGCGCCGTCAGCGTCGTTGTCGGCCTTTTGTTCTGGCCCCGTGGCGCCACCGCGGAATTAGGACGCGCCCTGTCTAACGCGTTTGCCTCAGGTTCGACCTACCTCGCCGCAGCGATCGAGCGCCTGACCATCCCGGGGAACAACTTCGATATCGAGCCGAGCCGAGCCGAGGCGCAGATCACCTTTCTGCGCCTCGACGACGCATTCCGACAGTTCGTCTGGGAACGAGGCGCCAAGGTGGTCCCCATCGCGACGGTGTCGGAACTCTTCACGGGAGCGGTGCGCATTCGCCAGGCTGCGTTCCAGCTGGCCACCCTCGACGCGTTGCCCGAAGAGGAGGGTGCTGCGATCGAGTCCGTCGACATCGCCGGGGCCGCGCTGCGCGACGCGAGCAACGCCACGCGCGACTGGTATCGGCAATTCGGTGAGGCGCTGCGCGGTGGCGATCGCAACCTTGCACCGACTCCAGAGCACCACCAGGCCCTCGACGCCGTGCTCATCGGAGCCTTCTACGATGCCCGGGCTTCCCGCCGGGTCGACCTGGTGCGGTCGGTGCTCCGGATGCTCTGGGCCCGCGAGGTGCTCGACGACGAGCGCGTCCTACAGGGCCAACTGGCCGCCTCGGCCGAGCTGTTCGTGCGCCACGGGCACACCACCCCCTTGATCTGAGGACGATCCCGAGAGCAGCGCCCCTGGCCAGGGTCCTTTTTGGAACCTGTTCTAGCGGTTAACCTCTTGGGGTGCAGCAGGCGGCGGTCCGTCCCCTCACCCGCGCCCAGCAGGCGCGGCGTCAACGGGTGGTCGACGCCGCCATGAGCCTCGGCCTCGAGGGCGGCTACGAGGCGGTGCAGATGCGCGACGTGGCGGCTCGGGCCGACGTGGCCATGGGCACCGTCTACCGGTATTTCACCTCGAAGGACCACCTGCTGGCGGCCACCCTCGTGCACTGGATCGAGCTCCTCGACTCGCGACTATCCCAGCAACCGGCCCGGGGCGACCTCCCGGCCGAGCGGGTCCTCGACGTCCTCGACCGGGCGCTGCGGGCCATGGGACGCCAGCCCCGGCTGGTGGCAGCCGTGTTCACATCGCTGTCTTCACCCGATCTCGCCGCCGTCGGATGCCAGCAGCAGATCACCCGGCTAATGGAGGGGATCATCACCCGGGCCATCGGCGAGCCGCAGCCCCCCGACCCCTCCGAACGGGCCCGGATCATCGGCCATGTCTGGTATTCGGCCCTGGTGGGGTGGATCAACGGGTGGTCCACTATGTCCCGGGTCTATGACGAGCTGGCCGTAGCCGTCAGCCTGCTCTTGCCGCCCGAACTGACGAGCACCTGAGGCGATCGGGGCCCGGTCCGCAATTGCACCGCGGCGCGGTGCGTGGTCGAATGCCTGGCGGACCGTCCCCGGCGACGGTCCATAAGGTGTTGCCACAGATGCCAGCCGCCTCGGCTTGGCACAAACCGGTGGCCGGGCCGGGTGCCTGCCGTGGGCACCGAGGAGACGGAGGAGACAATGCGCGGAGCGATTTGTAGGACGACCGGCGACGAGAAGGTCGAGATCGTCGACGACCTGACGGCCGCCGACCCGGGGCCCGGCCAGGTCCGGGTGAAGATCCACGCCGCGGGCATCTGCCACTCGGACCTCTCGGGCATGAACGGAAACCTGCCTCAGGGCGCCCCCTTCGTCCCGGGCCACGAGGGCGCCGGTGAGATCGTCGCCGTCGGCGACGGCGTTACCAGCTCCAAGGTCGGGGACCACGTGATCGTGGCCTGGACGCCGCCGTGCGGGAAGTGCAAGGCCTGCCTGCGCGGGCAGCCGAACCTGTGCGTCGACATCTTCTTCGCCATCGCCGGGGCCGCCCACTTCAAGTCTGGGGGTGAGGACATCTTCGGTTTTGCCGGCACCGGTACCTGGGCCGAAGAACTGATCCTTCCCGAGCAGGGGGTCGTTGTGATTCCCAATGAGGTGCCCTACGAGATTGGCGCCCTGATCGGCTGCGGCGTGACCACCGGAGTCGGAGCGGCGGTCAACACGGCCAAAGTCGAAGTCGGCTCGTCGGTCGTTGTCTTCGGCTGCGGCGGTGTCGGGATCTCGGCGATTCAAGGCGCGCGGGTTTGCGGGGCAGCCGAGATCGTCGCTGTCGACACGGTGCCTTCGAAGCTCGAGGACGCCAAGCACTTCGGGGCCACCCATGGTGTACACCCCGACAACCTGGCCGAGGTGAGTGCCGAAGTCACCGGAGGCGAAGGCTTCGACTACGCCATTGAATGCATCGGCATCGCACCAACCTTCCGGGCCGCCTGGGACGCCACCCGCCGGGGCGGGACCACGGTCATCGTCGGGGCCGGCCGGGGCGACGCTGTTCTCGAGTTGAACGGCTTCGAGTTGTTCTTCTCTGAGAAGCGCCTGCTCGGCAGCTATTACGGCGGCGCCGACGTGCGCACCGAATTCCACAGGCTGATCCGGCTGTGGAAGGCCGGCCGGCTTGATCTCGACGGAATGGTGTCCAAGCGCTTCGGCCTTGAAGGGATCAACGAGGGCATCGAGGCCTTGAAGAAGGGCGAGGTCATCCGCCAGATCGTCACCCTCTAACGCTGCTCGAT
>Ga0182024_10016400_pt1 | contig 14050 bp, 9 predicted proteins | sample P32metaG_FD_120480 | JGI IMG/M metagenome (GOLD analysis project Ga0182024, IMG submission 120480) | Permafrost microbial communities from Stordalen Mire, Sweden - P3-2 metaG (Illumina Assembly) | ecosystem: Environmental > Terrestrial > Soil > Wetlands > Permafrost | place: Sweden: Stordalen... | reverse complement strand
CGCCCACTCGGGCGAAAATCCGGGGTGAGCTCGCGCCTTCGGTAGGTCTGCCAGATCTCGTACGCGTCGCCGCGGCGCGCCTCGAGGCTGCGATCGATCCGCGCAAAGTGCCCCAGGATGTTCTCTGCGTCGCGCAGAAAGAACCTCTCCGAGCTCGAGTTATGTGAAGCCGAAACGATCTGCGGAAAATCGATCACGGTCGGCCCGGCCGCCGCCCAGAGCACGTTGTACGGAGAGAGGTCTCCGTGGATGAGGTCGCACGCCAGGATGCGCACGAGCTGCGAGAGCATGTCGTGGTAGCCGGCGTTTGCCTGCGCGACCGTGAGCGTGAGGTCGATCAAGCGCTTCGCGGCGTTGCCCTCTGTATCGAGCACGAGCTCCATCAGGAGCACGCCGTCGAGGAACAGCACGGGCGTCGGCACGCGCACTTCTGCCGCGTGGAGCTTGTACAGCGCGTCGGCCTCCGCGGATTTCCATGCGTCTTCCGAGGCGGCTTTCCCGAATTTCGAGCCCCGATCCATCGCGCGCTGGGAACGCGAGTTGCGCACCGCGCGCCCCTCCTTGTACGTGGAGTTGTTCTTGAAACTGCGATGCGCGCGGTCTTTGTAGACCTTGGCCGCGACGACTTTTCCGCCGAAACGAACGACGTAGACCTCGGCCTCTTTGCCGCTCTGCAGGCGTCCGAGCACCTCGGTGATGACGCCCTCGGCGAGGAGATGTTCGAGCCCGCTTTCCATGTCACCCGTGCGCGCCGTGGCGGCGGGCGAAGGGATAGCAGCATCTCACCGGTTGCACAGGGAGGATCGTCTTGGACGAGGACGGCACCCGACGGTTCATTACGACGACTCCGCGGCTGGGCGCGGGTCCTCCGGGGCCTCCAGGCTGATCCTACCCAGCGTTCCGGCACGGAACGCGTGCACCAGGATGTCGCCGGCCTTGTGCATGTCTACGATACCCCCGCTCCGAAGGCACCCGCGCTTTCGCCCGATCCCTTCGAGGACCTCCGTAGCCGAAAGAAGCGTCGGATCCAGACGGAAGTGTGCGCGTAGCAGAGTCGGGTAGCGCGAGAGAAAGAACTCCGCCGCGAAGAGCGCCACGCTCTCGTAGTCCATCACCGTGTCGGGGATGGCTCCGCCGAGAGCGAGCCGCATCGTCGCAGTGCCGCCCATGCTCGGCCACAGAATCCCCGGGTTGTCCGAGAGCGTCATTCCATTCTTGAGCGTGACGAGTTGCTGCCCTTTGGTGACGGCAGGCTCGTCTCCGACTTTGGTCACTTTACGCTCCATCAGCGTGTTGATCAGGGTCGATTTTCCGACGTTGGGGATGCCCACGACCATCGCGCGCACGCTTTTGTTGGAAGCGGCCCGGTTCGGGGCGAGTTGCTTGCAGATCTCGGCGACCCGCGCGCGCGTCTCGGCGGGACGGGTTCGCGTCAGGGCGATGGCGATCACTTTGCCTCGCGACGTCTCCGATTCGAAGTGGCGGACCCACGCGCGCGTCAGGTCGGGGTCGGCGAGGTCACTCTTGCTCAGGATCTTCAGGCACGGCTTGTCCTGACGAAGCTCCGTGAGGACCGGGTTCGCGCTCGCGGCAGGCATGCGCGCGTCGAGCACTTCGAGGAGTACGTCTTTGGACGGAAGGGCTTCGGCGATCGCCCGCCGAGCCGAGTTCATGTGGCCCGGGTACCACTGGATGGGCATTTTCGCTCGAAGGGTCCATTCCGGGGCAACCGGGGCACGGAGGATAGCGGGCACCGACAAGGCGGAGCAAGCCTCGCCTCGATGGGGCTTGACACACTCGCGGGAGTCCCGCATGAGCGGGAGGGGTGCACCCCGCAGCGTCGAGGAAGGCGCAGCGTCGATCGTGTGGGCGGGCGCGCTCGAGGACGGCCCAACCGGGGGTTTCTTCCGCGACGGGAAAAGGGTCCCGTGGTGAGTGCGCGGGGAGTCTCCGAAGGGTTCCCATCCTCAACGTGTCGGCCGCGCGACGATCGAGAGGAGCGCCCGTCCGTACTTCTCAAGGAGGGCAGGACCGATGCCAGAGACATCGAGGAGCTCGGACTCGTCCTTGGGACGCGCATGCACGATGCCGATGAGCGTACGGTCGGTCAGGATCCGAAACGTAGGCACCCTGCGCTTCTTCGCCTCAGTCGTACGCCACGCCCGAAGCGCAGCCTCGAGAGGGAGCTCGTTCGGAGAGGCAGCTTCTCTTCCAGTCGTGCCAAGAACCCCGGCGCCTCTCGGCGCAGTCTTGCTCCTGCCTTCATTGCGCGGAACGCGGGTTCTGTTACCTCCGCCCTCGGCTCGCTTCGTTCGCCTGCCTCGCTTTCCTGTCGTCCGTTCGGGTACGACCACCATGCGGATGTCTCTCCGTTGCTCGGAAAGGCTGCGCCCCGCGGACTCCAGATAGACGCGTTGGAAGACGATGGTCTTGCCATCCTTCACGAACTCGTCGGCCATAATCCTCACTTGGGAAGAGCGCGCGAGCGCTCCGAGCACGTGCTCGAGGGTGGGTCGGTCGATGGCTCCTTCGCCGAAGAGATCGCGATGGATTTGGCCGACGGAAGGGCCGTCTCTCTGCCGAAGCGTGGCGAGGATGCGCGCGGCTGCGTCCTCCTCTGCCGCACTCGGAGCCCGGAAACTTTGCGCGACGCACCCGTCTGGCGCGCACACATCGCACGCCCGACACGGCGTGCCCTCGTCGTTCTGGTCACCAAAGTGTCGGACGAGCTGGAGCATCCGGCATGCCGACGTTTCCGCGAATCGGCGCATCTTCTCGAGCTGTTCACGCTTGTGGGCGCGCTGCCGATCGTAGGCAGCGCGCCAGTCCGCGGACGTGCGACGAACCGTGTCGTCCGGGTCGACGAACGCGCCGCCGTGGATCCAGAGCTTCTCGAGTGCTTTCTCGAAGACCGCAGGCTCGAGCCCGGCGCGTGTCGCGACGTCCGCCACTGGGCTCCCCCCCTTGGAGATGGCCCCTTCTACACGCGCGAGAACCTCGGGCTCGGGATAATCCCGTTCGAGAAAGAACTCGTGCGTCTTGGTGTCGACGAACGAGTGCAGAAGCACGGCACGCGACAGCGCGCCGTCCCGACCCGCACGGCCGATCTCCTGATAGTAACCCTCGATCGTTGCCGGGAGCGCCGTGTGGAGAACGGTACGAACGTCGGCCTTATCGATCCCCATGCCGAATGCCGTTGTGGCGATGACGACCTCCAGCTCGCCTCCGAGGAAGGCGGACTGCACGTCGTCACGCACACTCGCGCGGAGCCCCGCGTGGTAGGCCGCCACGCGAAGGCGCGGCGACAACTCCTCGGCGAGAGCATCCGCCTCCTTCCGCGTGGGGGCGTAAACAATCGCGGGGCGCCGGGAAGGATCTTCCAGAAGTCGACGGACGACCTCCGCACGATGTGCGGGACCGCGCTCGACCACCTCCACACCGATATTGGTACGTCGAAACCCGTGGATGAAGCGCCTCGGGGCGACGAGCTTCAGCTCGGTCACGATGTCGTCCTGCACGGCGGGGGTAGCCGTTGCGGTCAGCGCGACCACGGGCGCTGGACGCAAGAGCGGGAGGCGATCGCCGAGCATGCGGTAGTCGGGCCGAAAGTCGTGTCCCCACTGGGAGATGCAGTGCGCCTCGTCGATCGCCACGAGCGTAGGCTTCCGTCGGGCAAGCATTTCGGGGAAGCCGGGAACCTTCAGGCGCTCCGGCGCGATGAACAGAAAGTCGAGCTCGCCGTCGAGGTAGGCCTTGCACACGGCGCGCGAGTCGGCGCGGCTACGCCCCGAGTGAATGCGCTGGGCCGCGAAGCCCCTCGCCCCGAGCTGAGCCACCTGGTCTTCCATGAGCGCGATGAGCGGGCTCACGACAAGCGTAGTGCCTCCGCGTGCGATGCCGGGGAGCTGGTAGCAGAGCGATTTCCCGGCACCCGTCGGCATCACGAGCAGGACGTCTCTGCCGGCAGCGGTCTCGCGACATACCTCCTCCTGGTACGGGCGGAAAGACGCAAACCCGAAAGAGTTTTGGAGCAGAACGTGGAGGTCGTTCGAACGCGCGACTCGGCGAACGAGAAGCTCTCCCGCCGGCTCTCCTCCTGTGGGTGGCGATGACCGAACCGGCGAGGGCATGATCACCGGGGTAGCGTTCGAAGCGACGCTCCCCACGACGTCCCGCACGTAGCTCTCAATCTCGCCCATGAACGTAGCGATGTCCCCGAGGCCGCGCTCGATACGCCCGAGCTTCGCTTCCCACTCGCCTGTCATGGCAGGACTCTTCACGTGAGCGTGGACCCTCCCGATGAGGGCGACGCCCTTGTCCGTAGCCTGAATGACTTTGCCTTCACGCACCACGTACTCGCGCCGGAGGAGCGTCTCGAAGATCGCCGCTCGCGTTGCCGGCGTTCCGAGCCCGCGTTCACGCATCGCCTGAGACACTTCTTCCTCTTCGATCGTACGGCCAGCCGTTTCCATGGCCGTGAGCAGCGTCCCGTCGGTGAAGCGCGCAGGAGCCCTCGTCTTCTTGAGAACAGCTTTGGCGTCCACAACCCGTCTGGGCATCCCAACAGCGAGCCCCCCGGGCAGCGTTTCTTTTGCAACTGAACGTGAGGGATCGGGAGCGGAGCCTTTTCTCCGAAGCTCCACGTCAAGGATCTTCCAGCCTGGGTCCTCGATGCTCGTGCCCGTGCTCGTGTACCTGTCGCGCGTGTCGTTCCAATTCACGAGCGTGATCACGGCGGTCACGGCGAAGACGTGGTCGCCGTGCCATGCCGAGAGGAGCCTCCGGCAGACGAGGTCGTAGATAACCCGCTCGTCGGGAGCTAAGTCTGCGGGTGCGTTCACGGCCGTGGGAATGATCGCGTGATGATCCGAGACGCGAGCATCGTCGACGAACCGTGGCCCGAGCGGCCGCGTTCCGGTCCCTTGGGCGAGGAACGCCTTGTAGGTCGGAGCAATGGCACGAACGACTGCCGGCAGCGTACCGGCGACAGCTTGGGAAAGATGACGACTGCTCGTGCGTGGGTAGCTAAGGAGCTTGTGCCGCTCGTACAGAGTCTGCGCCACGTCGAGGGTGCGCTGCGCCGTGAAGCCATGAAGCCGGTTGGCGTGGCGCTGGAGCTCCGTGAGGTCGTAGAGGAGCGGCGGCGCCAAGCGTCGTGATTGACGGTCGACCGACTCGATGCGCGCGAGCCCGTGCTTGGCACGTTCTACGATCGCCCCCGCCTCCTTGCCGTCGGGCGGCAATCGCTTCGCGACCTCTGCGCCAGCTCCTGGGCGCACGAACGTCCCGACGTACGTGTCTTGGTTGGCGGGCCCGTCGGCATTCGCATGCGGGCCGAACGTCGCGACGACCTCCAGGTAGTCCTCGGGTACGAATGCCCGAATCTCGAGCTCACGGCCGACAATCATCGCTAGCGTCGGCGTCTGGACCCGTCCGACCGAGAGGTTGTCGTCGTGAATCAAGCTGTAGGCACGTGAGAGATTCATGCCTACCAGCCAGTCTGCGCGGCTTCTGGCGCGAGCCGCGTCCGCCAGTCGGTCAAACGCCTTGCCATCCGCGAGCGCACGGAAGCCACTCGCGATCGCATCGGGTGTGAGCGAAGAGATCCAGAGGCGGCGCACCGGTTTGGTCGCCCCCGCGGCCTCGTAGATGTAACGGAAGATGAGCTCGCCTTCACGCCCGGCATCGGTCGCGCAAACGACGGTATGAACCTCGGCCGAGAGGAGCAGCCGACGCACCGCTTCGAATTGGGCGCGGGTCGATTCTGCGACGACGAGAGGCCACGCTTTCGGGAGCAAGGGGAGGTCGCCGAGGCGCCACTTCTTCCACGCGGCGTTCATCTCCCCCGGCTCGGCCAGCGCTACGAGGTGCCCCACAGCCCAGGTCACAAGATGCGCGTCGCCCCGGAAGTAACCCTCATGACGCGACCGAGCGCCCAACACGTGCGCAATGTCGCGCGCGACGCTCGGCTTCTCAGCGACGACAAGGATGGTCATGGGAGTCGCTCGATCGTACGATGACCCTACTCGATGGCCACTCGGCGAGGCGGACCTTTTCGGCGGTGGTCAGCTCCGCCTCCGATGCTTTCCGGTCTCGCATGCGGCTCAGCGGGCACGGTTGACGCGGGCTCGGTCTTCGGCCCCTTCAACCCGGGCGAACGCATCCGAGCCATCAGCCTGAGGTAGTCTCATCCAATACGCTGAGGCATCGCTTGACGACTAGCGCGCCCGCGCCCGCCACCTCGGCTAAGGACGATGATATCGAGGTACCTTGTCGTGGTCGGGCTCGAGGCCGGAGGCGACGATGTCTCCCCCACTACACCGCCGTGCCCCCGGCACTCCGTGGTTCCGACGAGACCATCGATTGGTAGGACTCGGTTCGCTCGCAAGATCGCCGGGGAGCTGGAGCAAGATCTCGCCCTGGGAAGCCACTCCTCACGAGGGCCAATCCAAGCCACTTCCCGTGCGCATCGGCTCGTCGGGACAAGGTAAGACGTCGCGACGACGCCTACGGACTCACCCCTTCGATGTGAAACTCGACACGACGATTGCTTTGCCGTCCGAGATCGGTCGTGTTGTTGTCAATCGGTCTCTCCTGACCGAACCCGACACTGGTGAGACGACGCGCGTCGATCGCATGGCGCACCAGCCACTTCACCACGGCGGCCGCACGTGCACCGCTGAGGTTCAAGTTCGAGGCCGGGGTCCCGCGATCGTCCGTATATCCTTCGACGCGAACCCCCTTGATCTCCGGATGCTCGGAGAGCACGCCGGCGACCGCTGTCAGGACGCCTTCGCTGTCCGGCCCGGGCAGGATGTCCGCGCTTCCCGTCTTGAACCTCACTTGGTTGAGGATCTTGATCTCCCCCTCTTTCACGAACGCCACGGGGCAGCCGTTTCGTTTCGGATCCGCGTCAGGCTTGCCGGGCTCGTCTGGACAAGCGTCGGTTGCGTTGAGGATTCCGTCCTTGTCGCGGTCCGGATCCTCCGGGCATCCATTGGTCTTCCGATCGCTCGTCCTTCTCCCCGCGACGTCTGGGCACGCGTCCTCGGCGTCGGCCACGCCGTCCCCGTCGCGATCCGAGGGCGGGGGGCAACCGTTCGTCTTCGGATCTGAAGTCTCGATTCCTGCCACATCCGGACAAGCATCGTCCGTGTCGACGATTCCGTCGTGGTCGCGATCCGAGGGGCAGCCGTTGCTTCGCGAGTCGGCGCTTGCTACGCCGCGAACGTCGGGGCACGCGTCCTCCCGGTCCGGAATGCCGTCGCCATCGCGATCGGACGGGCAGCCGTTGGTTCGAGGATCCGAAGTTCGCTCCCCAGGCACGCCGAGGCAAGCGTCGTCGGCATCCATCACGCCGTCGTGGTCGCGATCCCGGGGGGCGAAGGTAGGGGTCCATTCGACCGAGAGAAGGCCTCGTGCCGTCGGCGAGCCGAGCGCCGACGTGAAACCGGCCGAAGCGCCCGCGCCCACTCGCCAATCGCGGGCCACGGTGTAGTGCGCTCCGAAAATCCCCTCCACCGGCGTGGATTGTTTGGTGAAGAACGCGTCCCTCGTGATCCCCGACTCGGCGAAAATCTCGGGTCCGACGACGAGCTTCTTGTCGAAAAGGCGGGCGCCCGCCGAAACCGCAAAGAAGACGCTGGAGCCGACCGGGGCTCCGCCGTACGATTCGTCCAGGCCGCGCAACGTCACGCCGAGCTTCGCGGCGTACACGAAGGGCCCAACGTCACCCGCAACGAGCGCACGCGGCGATGCGGTCACGTTGCCATCGCCCGCGTAGGCGCTGCGGCTCCCGGTAGGGAGCTCGACATCGACACCAAGCGCACCGGTGATCACTTCGCCGTACTCCCCAAAGAGCCGTACGTCGGCGCCGATGCGGAGGTCTCCAATCGCGGCCGAGCTCGAAGGCTTGGCGAGCGTCTCGCCGTTTGCCGCTGCCGTCGTGCCATTGGTAAAGGCGAGGATGGGCAAGCTCAAGCTCGCACGGACTCGGTCCCAGAGCACCAAGGACGCGCCGGCGTGGACGAAGAACTGATTCTGGACGACGGCGTCGCGCTCGTTCCCGCTCGCGTCGTTGAGGACGAGAGGCTTGTAAGCCCAGTCGCCGACCACTCCGATGCTCGGGCGCAGAGTCACTTCGATGAAGATCCAATGTCCATACCCCTCAGTGACGAAGATACCCACAGGTATCCGCGGATTCGACGAGGTCACCGACGGGGGCCTGCCTCGCGGCCGCACGACTCTCGTGATGGGTGGACCGGGCTGCGGAAAGACAGTCTTTGCGCTTCAGACACTGGTCAATGGCGCCCTTCGCGACAAGGAGGCGAGCCTCTTCGTTGCATTTGAGGAAAATCCGCACCAGATCATCGCCAATGCCGCCACCTTCGGGTGGGACCTTCCCGCACTCGTGAGGAAGAAGCTCTTCTTCTTGGATGCGCACCTCTCCCCCGACGTGGTGAAGGCCGGCGGATTCGACCTGGTGGGTATGCTTGCTGTGCTCCAAGCCAAAGCACACCAGCTTCAGGCGAAGCGCATCGTCTTCGACGGGATCGACGTTCTCTTGACGTTGCTCAACGACCCGGCAGCGGAGCGTCGAGAACTCTATCGCATCCGCGACTGGCTCACACAGACCGGGCTGACTGGCATCATCACGCAAAAGGTCGGTGGGACCGAAACAGACCAACGCTATGGCTTTCTGCAGTTCATGGTCGACTGCGTGGTCATTCTCCAGCATCAGGTGGTGGACGGATCTGCGTTCCGCAGTCTTCGCGTCAAGAAGTTCCGGGGCTCGGGCTTTTCGGGTGATGAATTTCCCATCACGCTCACGAAGGAGGGCCTCCAGCTGACCAATCGTGGCCCCACGGAGCTTCAATACGACGTCACCGATGCACGGATCTCGACGGGGCTCCCGCGCCTCGACAACATGTTGCGAGGTGGGTATCACCGCGGCAGCAACGTCCTCATCTCCGGCGCGCCCGGAACGGCCAAGTCGACGCTGTGCGGACTCTTCGCGGCAGCCGCCTGCCAACGCGGCGAGCGAACCCTGTACGTGAGCTTCGACGAAGGTGCTGCCCAAATCGTTCGAAACCTCCGTTCGGTGGGCATTCGACTCGCGCCCCACCAGAAGTCCGGGCTGCTCAAGATCTACTCTACGCGCACGCGCGGACCAAACGTGGAGGATCAGTTCGGGGCTCTGCGAACGCTGGTGTCACTGCACCGTCCCCGTTGCCTCGTGATCGACCCGCTCTCAGCGCTCTCCGCAAAGGTCGCGCACCTCGCTTCGGCAGACGCAGCGCAGCAATTCTTGGACTACCTCAAGAAAGAGGGCATTACGGTCATCAACACTTCCTTGATGGACGGGCTTAACACGGACGAGGCGACGGCCACCGGCATCTCGACGATCGCCGATACATGGATTCACGTCTCCTATATCGTCCAGGACGGCGAGCGAAACCGCGCCCTGACCATCGTGAAGTCGCGTGGTACCGGACACTCGAACCAGGTTCGAGAGCTGACGCTCTCGAGCGAGGGCGTCAGCATCACCGATGTCTTCATCGCCCAAGGGAAGGTACTCATGGGGGTGGCCCGCTGGGAGTGGGAGCAGGGGGAGCAGGCTGCAAAGAAACGCACACAGGTGGCCACTGACCTCAAGCGGCTACAGTTGCAGCTCGCGCAGGCCGAGGCCGTGGCGCGCCTCCAAGTCGTCCAAACCGAGATCGAGGCCAGAAGCGCCGAGATCGCGGTCCTTGCTCTGGCCACAGGTTCGGCCTCGAAGCTTCTCGTGACCGATCGCGCAGTGCTCCGCAAGATGCGTCACGCGGACGAGGAAGTGCGCGTCGTCAAGCCGGCGAGCGCGAAGGGCGCCGCTGCACGGAACGGGATCAACGGAGTCCACTCGTGAGATGGGCAAGCCCAAGACAAGCAAGGCGGGCCTCCGGCTACGTCTCTATGTGGCAGGAAATGCGCCGAACTCGGTGAGCGCGATTAGCAACGCCAGGGCCATCTGTGCGCAGCACTTCCCGTCCGGGCATGAGATCGAAATCGTCGACCTACTCGAGTACCCCCTTCGAGCTCTCGCCGACGGGGTCGTCGTGACGCCAACGCTCTTGAGACTGTCACCTCTGCCGGTCCGCAAAGTGATCGGCAACCTCAGCGACGTGGCTCAGGTGCTCTTGGCGCTGGCCGGTAAATGAAGGCCGAGGAGGTCTTGCATGCGGAAGACGTCGAGCGGCAGCTCTTCGAGGCCAAAGAGATCATCGCGGCGCTACTCTCTGGCCAGATCGACGCTGTGGTCGATTCGAAGACCCGATCTCCGGTGCTCCTCTCCAAGGCCCAAGACGCCCTCCGCGAGAGCGAGGAGCGCTATCGGCGCATCGTCGAGACCACCGACGAAGGAATTTGGACCATTGATACCGAGGGCACGATCACCTTTGTGAACGGGCGGCTCTCCGAGATGCTGGGCTATGCGGCGGGCGAGCTGGTAGGAAAGCAGTCGTCTCACTTGGAGCGTGAGGCGGCTCAAGCGAACACGGCAGCCCGCGTCGAGCGCTCGCGCCAGGGAAGCTCGGAGGAGGCTGAGCTCGCGTTCGTGCGAAAGGATGGCTCCGAGGTCTGGACGTTGCTCAAGACGAGCCCGATTCGCAATACGGACGGAACGTACGTCGGCACACTCGCCATGATCACCGATCGTACGCATCACAAGCAGGCCGAAAAGGCTCGCCATCTCGCGGTCGAGGCGGTGCGGGCGAGCGAAGCGGAGTTTCGGCTCTTGACCGAGGCCATGCCGCAGATCGTCTGGATTACGCGTCCAGACGGGGCCAACACCTACTTCAACCAGCGCTGGATGGATTACACGGGACTCACTCTCGAAGAGAGCTCCGGCGACGGCTGGACCAAGCCGTTCCACCCCGACGACAAGCCACTCGCGTGGCAGGCTTGGCAGAACGCGACGGCGACGGGCGGCACCTACTCTATCGAGTGCCGTCTGCGGGGCGCGGATGCGACCTACCGCTGGTGGTTGATTCGAGGCGTGCCCGTTAAGGACGCGAGCGGGAACATCCTCAAATGGTTCGGCACGTGCACCGACATCGATGCGCTGAAGCAGGGCGAGGCGAGGCTGCGCGAGAGTGAAGGCCTGCTTCGCATCGCGGGCCGCGCCGCGAGGCTCGGCGGATGGAGCGTCTCGCTCCACGATCTCCACGTCATTTGGTCGGACGAAGTCTGCGCCATCCACGAGGTGCCGTCTGGCACCGCGCCCAGCTTGGCTCAGGCGATCGAGGCCTATGCACCTGAGTTCCGCGGGACCGTCCGCGAGAAGTTCGAGGCCTGCGTCCGCGACGGTACGCCGTATGATCTTGAGCTGCAGATCGTCACAGCAACCAACCGGCGAGTATGGGTGCGGACCATCGGCAGCGCCGAGCGCAGCTCCTCCGGAGCGATCACGAGCCTGCGCGGCGCATTTCAAGACATCGACGACCGGCGAAAGCTACAGGACCAGTTCCGACAAGCCCAAAAGATGGAGGCCGTCGGGCGGCTCGCCGCAGGAGTCGCCCACGACTTCAACAACCTCCTCTCGGTGGTCCTCGGCTTCTCGGAGCTTGCGATCGATGGCCTCAAGCCGGGGGACCCTCTGCGCGCAGACATCGAGGAGATCCGGAAGGCCGGCAATCGGGCGACCGCGCTGACCCGCCAACTTCTGGCGTTCAGCCGGCAGCAGGTGCTCGAGCCCCGGGTCGTCAATCTCAACGATATCGTCGAAGCCATGAAGCCGATGCTGAATCGCTTGCTCGGCGAAGACATCGACCTGACGGTCCTGTCCCCCGGGCCCGCGGGTCGCGTCCTCGTGGATCCATCGCAGGTAGAGCAAGTCGTGATGAACTTTGCCGTAAACGCTCGTGACGCCATGCCTACCGGCGGCGTGCTCACCATCGAGACCTCCAACGTCACCCTCGACGAGGCGTACGTCGGCAGACCCGCGGAGGTGCCGCCGGGCCGTTTCGTGATGCTTGCTGTGACCGACAGTGGACTGGGGATGACGGAAGCCACGCGTGCGCGGCTCTTCGAGCCCTTCTTCACGACGAAGGAGAAGGGCAAGGGCACTGGGCTGGGTCTGGCGACGGTGTTCGGTATCGTCCAGCAGAGCGGTGGGTACGTCAGCGTCTCTAGCGAGCTGGGCCACGGAACCACGTTCAAAGTGTACCTCCCGCGGACCGACCGGGTCGCCGAAACATCGCTCAGCAATCCTCCCGCGGCGACGATGAACGGATCGGAGACCATTCTATTGGTCGAGGACGAAGAACAGGTCCGTATCGTAGCGTGCGCCATCCTGCGCCGGCACGGCTACAACGTCCTCGAAACATCCAATGGCGGTGAGGCCTACCTGGTCTCGATCGATTTCCCCAACGCGATCGATCTCTTACTTACCGACGTCGTCATGCCGCGCATGAGCGGGCGGAGGCTGGCCGAGCAACTCGCGCCGCAGCGGCCGAAGATGAGAGTGCTCTTCGCCTCGGGCTATACCGACGACGCGATTATCCATCACGGGGTGCTTGAAGCAGGTGTCGCCTTTCTCCAGAAACCATTCACTCCTCAAGCGCTCCTGAGGAAGGTCCGTGACGTCCTCGATGCGGCGGCCGCCAAATGACAAGGCGGGCGGACAAACATTGCTAGGATGGCTACGTTCCCGGTGACGGCGACGAGGTCCTGGGCGCACCTCCCCGGGAGACCACCTCGGCCGGGATCCTGCGCTTCGGCATGATTGCTCGGAGTATTGAAAATAGTGACGGCAGGTCGAATGGACGTTGGGCGCTTCCTGGTGGTGGAGGATGATCCATACGTTGCCCGAGAACGGACGGGTGTTCCGCAGAGGATCACGCCGGACTCGGGGGCCGGCGGGATCGACGACGGAGAGGGGGTTTCCGCGGCCGCGTTGGAATCGACGAGAGCGGCGACGGACGAGATGCTGTTTTCTGTTTTCATGGTGGCCTCTGGGTGGATTGCGACGCGGATGAACAGCGAGGCGAGCTCCGGGCGGATCCCGGCCGTCACGTCTCGGGCGCTCGGTGCGTCCTTGACGTCTGGTCGACCGGCTTCGCCGGCCTTCGCTCGCTTGCTGCTACTGCGTCGGCTCTGAGATCAGAGTCGGTCGGGGCGGCGTCGCCCAGCTTCCTCCGCTCTCATTAGGTAATCTGGAAACGCGGGTCGATTAGGCACGCGACGGAGAAGAAATCGTAGGAGGCGGCAAAATTTGTTCGCGCGCCGAGCGTGGGACCGAGCGACCGCGGGGCGTTAGGGCGGACTTCTCCCGACCGCGAGGCGACCACGTATTCAGCTATCTGACTCGGAGGGCCGCTTTGAGCGGTTCGAGTTTTCCTATCGGTCGGAGACTCCCGCGGCGCGGGCTCGGGCTCGCTGGGCGGCTCGGCTGGATCGTTGCGGTCCGTCTGACTCCCGCAGCGTCAGAGCTCGTCCGCCTCTTCGTCGAGAAGCCTCCCAACAAAGCGGTCGCGATGATTCAAGAAGTCTCTCGTGAGAGTCACGTGTTCGAGAGCTTCGTACGGCGTGTCCCAGAGTCCTCGTTCGTCCAGGCGATAGATCGTTGCGCCGGGGTACGCGAGAACCATGGGGGAGTGTGTCGCGATGAGGAACTGCGAGCCTTCCATCACAAGATCGTGAAGGCGACGCAGGAAGGCCAGTTGACGGGCTGGCGAGAGCGCGGCCTCGGGCTCATCGAGAATATAGAGGCCGGAGCCGCCAAAGCGGTGCTGCATCAGCGCCAGAAACGATTCACCGTGCGACATCTCGTGCAGGGATCGACCGCCATAGGAGTCGCCAACGCCGAGTCGGTCGATCTCACTGACCACGTTGTAGAAGCTCTCTGCCCTTAGAAAAAAGCCTGTCCTCGGCCGCCTGCTGCTGCGCGCCAGCCTGATGCAGCGATGCAGCGGAGACTCGGTGGCGCGAGTGCTAAAGGCGAAATTCGACGTTCCGCCTTCGGCGTTGAAGCCAGCGGCGACGGCAATCGCTTCCAGGATCGTGGACTTCCCGG
>Ga0182024_10016399_pt1 | contig 14050 bp, 10 predicted proteins | sample P32metaG_FD_120480 | JGI IMG/M metagenome (GOLD analysis project Ga0182024, IMG submission 120480) | Permafrost microbial communities from Stordalen Mire, Sweden - P3-2 metaG (Illumina Assembly) | ecosystem: Environmental > Terrestrial > Soil > Wetlands > Permafrost | place: Sweden: Stordalen... | reverse complement strand
ATCTGGACATCTGTGAAGCCGTGCAGCGTGGGCTGAAGTCTCGGGCTTATGGTGCGGGCCGGCTTTCGGTCAGGCGGGAAGCGGGTGAGCATCTGTTTCATCGCTTGCTTGCCGCCGACCTGAAAGATGGATTACGAAGCCCAGCCGCTGCCGCCGCCGACTAGGGGACTTACCACTCTCTACTCCTTCGGCCGTGGAAACACTTCTGATTTTAGGGTGGAGCAGCGCCTAAGCACTGGGAGAAAGACTGTGCTCTCTGTGCGCGTATTAGTGCCTGAGGCCGACCAGCCCGACGCGCCACTTTTTCAAACCGAGGCCCAATTGTGAAAACATCTCTCGCGTGCTTGCTGGGATTCACTTTGGCGTGTGGCATGACCGCCGCCGCCCAAGTCACTGCCATCAAAGCTGGCCGATTGATTGATCCCGACGCAGGCACAGTTCTCAGCGATCAAGTCATTCTCATCGATGGCAACAAGTTCGAGGCCGTAGGGAAAGATGTCGCGATTCCCACCGGCGCGAGAATCATCGATCTTTCAAAGATGACCGTGCTACCGGGTCTGATCGACTGCCACACCCACCTAGCCGACGGCGCCGAAGACAATGGCGATCCACTTTCGTTCTTGAAGAAGACTTCCGCGCAGGTGGCACTTGAATCCGTGCCTAATGCCCGCAACATGCTGCTTTCCGGATTCACCACGGTCCGCGATGTTGGCGTGTATCGCGCCCTGAATGACGTTGCTCTGCGCGATGCGATCGCCCGCGGCTTCATTGATGGGCCACGCATGTTCGTGGCTGGCGCTTATCTCACCATCACCGGCGGAGCTGGGGCCATGACCGGTCTTGCTCCCGACATCACACTCCCCTGGGACCTGCATTACGGAGAGGCCGACAGTCCGTGGGAAGTGCGGCAGGTCATCCGCAAACTTGCCCAGGATGGTGTCGATCACATCAAAGTTCTCTCCAGTGGCGCCGTTCTCACCCACGGCAGCAATCCCAACTCGCAGGAATTTACACTGGAAGAGTTGCAGGCTGCAGTCGACGAAGCCAGCCATTTCGGTTTGCGTGTGGAAGCGCACGCGCACTCGCCGATGGGAATCAAGAACGCAATCCGCGCCGGAGTCGCTTCGGTGGAACATGCCAGCATGATTGATGACGAAGGCATCGCACTGGCCAAAGCTCGTGGCACTTACCTTGATATGGACATCTACGACGAGGAATGTATCCAGCAGCAGGGCAGGGAGGGGAAAATTCCTACTGATTTTCTCCAACATGATGCTGAGCTGGGTCAAATCCAGCGCGATAATTTCCGCAAAGCGGTGAAGGCGGGAGTGAAAATGTCTTTCGGGACGGATGCCGGCGTATGCGCTTACGGCACCAGCGGCAAACAATTTGCTTTCATGGTGAAGTACGGGATGACGCCCATGCAGGCCATTCAAGCCGCCACCAGCTCCGCTGCCGACTTGTTAGGGCACTCTGACATTGTCGGCTCCATCAAGCCCGGTAGATTAGCCGACGTAATCGCCGTTTCTGGTGATCCCCTGCAGGATGTCAGCGTGCTGGAAAAAGTCGGCTTCGTGATGAAAGACGGAAAAGTCTATAAACAATAGTGTGGTACACCTTCGTTTTTGGTGGTGCAATGCTGAGTTTTGGGTGGCGCAGCGCTTTTCATCGCTGAGATACTCCGCTTGCTTTTCTGTACGGGCTTTAGCCCCTGAGGACGCCCTCATTTTCCCGACCGCATCCTCCACATGATCTGCCGCAGAACGCCAAGCCAAACCTGAACGTCCTTTGCGGGCACCTTGAGCCGTCGCACCAACCGTCGCACCTTTTCATCCGTAGAAGCTGCCGGGTTCACATATCCGCTGGCCTTCAGCGCTCCCAGCAACGACGTGGTGATCCGCTCCACCTCGCCCGAGGCTGCCAGTTCCACCTTCTCCCATTGTCCCGCGGCTTTCGCATCGCGTGCCAGCTCATACAGGCAGACGGCGACCGCCTGCCCCAGGTTCATCGAGATATGCTCCTGACGCGTCGGGATTCGCATCAGCCAATGGCAGTGGCTGAAATCTTTGTTCGAGAGGCCGACCTTCTCGGAGCCGAACAAAATCGCGACCTGACCCGACGCGAGGTTCTTGCGAATGACGCGTGCGCCGTTTTCCAGCCGTTTGATCGGATGGTTCAAGTCCCGCACGCCGACTGCCGTTGTCCCCACCACCAGCTTGCAGTCCGCTACAGCTTCGGCCACGCTTTTGTACTCTTCCGCATGCGCAAGCACCGCCGAGGCGCCAACGGCGGACCGAGCCTCACGAAACGCTGCATCAAAAGGGTTCACCACCCGCAAGCGGAGAAATCCGAAATTGCTCATGGCACGCGCAGCCGCGCCAATGTTAAGAGGATTGCGCGAGGACACCAGCACCACGCGTAGACGATCGAATTCGGCGGGAACAGGCAAGAATACTTATTCTATGACAAACGTCACTGATGATCCCTCGGGACCGTCTCCTCCCACGTTTTCTGCTTCACCATCTGGTTGTCTTTCAATAGCTCGCGTGTGTACTTGTAATAAAAATTCTTTTGGTCGGTGGTGACCGAGAGATGGCCCTGCCAAATCAGGACATGGCCCCTCAATTCGAACCCGCTCTTGGCCTCGCCTTTCACAGAACACGTTTCCGGATGCGCATCGTCCACTAAGTAATCAAGATTTTCGTAGTCCGTCTCTTTGCCCCACGGATAATCTTCCTCAGCATTTCCGTGCCAATTCACTTTCGTCTTTTTGTTTACCTCATCCCGTTCCATGGTCCACGAGCCTGGCCAGGGATACCCCACGTCTTTGATATCGGTTCGTTCTTCCGACGGTTGCGGCGGTTTGAAAGCGGGCACCGCAGTCCCATGCTCGGGCACAACCGGAAGCACCAATCGCGAACCATCGTTCCCGCCCAGTTCGAGCGATGTCGTCATCGCATAAGGTGTTGGCAAAACCATGGGCCATAGCGCATTCGAAATCGAAAGGCGAATACGATGTCCCTTGGGAAATACCCAAGAAGTCAAATGCATCTTGATGTCGAGCGAATAAAATCTCCCCGGCTCCAGGTCCTTCGGTTCGCTCATCGAATCGCGTTGCGCTCCGTTGATTCCGGCGCCAGTGATCTGTGTGACAGTTCCATCGGGAGCCACATCCGACAGCCGCGCGAACCAGTCAGCCAGTGGCGCGTTGGCTGATGCTTGCAACAAAGCGCGCGGCCGCCCAAGAATGGCCAGGTCCTCCGTCAGCGGTGCGGAATCGTACACCAGACTGAAAGCGTCTACCGGACGCGGATCGCTGAGCAGCTCGCCCCACCAGAAGCCCGCTTCCACGCCAATCGAAGGAATGTACCTAAGCTGATGAACATTATGCTCGGGTGCTGAAGTCGCCAGCGTGTGGTTTGGCTGCGGGAAGAAATCCGTATCGTGCGCATCTCGCGGAGGCCAGCTGTCTTCGCGCCGCCACTCCCCGGGAACATTCTCAAGATTCGGATCGGGGGGATGCCAATGCTGCATGTAAACCACCAGCTTCGGGTCTTGCGATAGGCCGGTGTCGCGTCCCTTCAGCCAGTAGTCCCACCAGCGCACGGCTTCGTCGCGCCACTCGATACGGGGGCCATAGGCAGAGTCGTGAGGAAAGCTGTGGTTCCACGGGCCGACGATCGCTTTCAGCGGCGCTTTCGTCTGTTCGAGCATGTCCGGCACGCTGTCGCGATATCCATCGAGCATGCCGCCGATGATGAAGCTCGGCACTTTGATTTCGCTGAGCGGCCGCACCGGACTACGCCAGAATGGCCCGTCATGCTGATGTTTCAAATACATCAGTGACCAGGGCGCAGCCTCGAACCTCGGGCCTAGGACTTTTTCGGCGAGGCTGTAATCAGGCGCGCCAGTTTCTCCCGGCGCCATATCCATGTTGAGTTCAAACTCGTCAATGTGTGCCATGCCGTCGATGTAATGAACATCATCGTGGAACAACTCCGCCGTCGCATCCACCGCGATAATCGCCTTCAGCTCCGGCGGGTTGCGCATCGCCAATTGCAGCGAATTAAATCCGCTCCACGAAATACCCATCATGCCCACGTTGCCGTTTGACCACGATTGATGAGCCAGCCAAGTGATGATCTGCAATCCATCCAGCTGTTCCTGTTCGGAATATTCGCGGTCTGTCGGAACCCCTTCGCTGGTGCCAAACCCTCGAATATCCACGCGCGCGCATGCGAAACCGCGGCGCGCAAAGTACGTGTAAAGGCTGTAGTCACGCCCGGCCATGGCGTCGTCTTTGCGATAAGGATGGTATTCGAGGACCGCCGGAAACTTCTCACCTGCTTTGGCGCCATCAGGCATGTACAGGGTCACCGATAGGCGCGCCCCATCCTTCATGGGGATCCAGGAGTTCTCCAGGCGCACTCCGTAAGTCGGCGGCGAAGGCGGCTCAATCGCAAAAACCGGGAAAATCTCTACAAACAAAACAAATTGGAGCGCAACTTGCAGGAGTAAGTTCTTCACCGGAAAATCGTGTTGGAAAACCAGTCCTTTGTCAAGATTAAGACCGCTATTTGCCGGAGAATCATCTGTCCTTCGGTCATACTCTCAAAAGTGCGTATAATGCTGCCGGAACGAAAATCCGAAGAGCTATGCACGGGGACAAGATCTCACCCCCGATGGGCTCGACGATGAGGACTCGACGATGGACGAAAGAACCTGCCCTGATTCCCGCAGTCGTAGAAAATTTCTCGCAACCACCGGAGGCCTGTTGGCCGCAGCTGCAACCGTTCCGGCTACTTTAACGCCGGTGGCGGCCGCCAAGTCGGCATCTTCTCTAGCAATCTCAGCCGCAGGTGATTCTGGCGGGCCTTTGCCGCCGGGCGTGGGCCGCAAAATTCCTATAGGCGTCTTTGATCCCGTCTACGCGAACCTTTCTCTCGATGACATGCTCGACCGCGTGTCCGCCCTCGGCCTGGAGGCCATGGAGATCGGTACCGGCGGCTATCCAGCATCGCCTCATTGCCCCGTCCAGGAGCTTCTCGACGATCCTTCCAAGTTGCGTGCATGGGAGAAGAAATTTGAAGATCGGAACATTCGCGTTGCCACGCTCAGTTGTCACGGAAATCCAATTCATCCGGACTCCAAAATCGCCGATCGCGATGCGGAATCCTTTCGCCGAACCGTGCTCTTGGCAGAAAAGCTGGACGTCAAAGTCATTGTCGGCTTTTCCGGATGCCCCGGAGGCAGCCCCGCCGACACTCAACCCAACTGGATCACTTATCGCTGGCCTCCCGAATATGCCCAGATGCAGGATTGGCAGTGGAAGGAAAAAGTCGTTCCTTATTGGAAACAGGCCGCAAAGTTTGCCCGCGAGCATGGCGTCCACCGGCTGGCGTTGGAAATGCATCCTAATTTCGTGGTGTACAATCCCATGACTCTGCTCAAGCTGCGCGAAGCGGTCGGCGAAGAGCTGGGCGCAAATTGCGACTTGAGCCATCTCTTCTGGCAGGGATGCGACCCGGTCGAAGTCATTCATCTGCTCGGCAAGTCGGGCGGACTCTTCCACGCACACATGAAAGACACCGTGTTCTTCAAAGATAACGTGGACAAATACGGTGTGCTGAACTTCGTCTTCGAAACCAAGGATCTACCGCAGGCCTCCGAAACTTTTCGCGCCGTCGGCTACGGGCACAGCGCCAACACCTGGAAAGAGATCGTGCGCGCCTACATGGAAGTCGGCTACCAAGGCATTCTCAGCATCGAAAACGAAGACCCCATTCTGTCTGGCCCGGTCGGGGTGGAGCGTGCTGCCTACGTGCTGAAGAATGTGCGCAACGAATTGCTGGGCACCACATAAACCGGTTGCCATGATCTGATCTTATGGACCGCCGCCAATTTGCTCGATCTCTTGCCGGTGCCGCTCTGGGAGCCGTTGCGCTCCCGTCGGCCATTACACCATCCGCCGCCGCGGCTGCCGAAACCAAATTAGCTCTTCCTTTCAAACTCTCCGTCATGCTGTGGACGGTGTACCGCGACCTTCCCTTCGAGCAGCGGCTCGAGAAAATTGCCGAGGCCGGCTATGGATCCGTCGAGTTGGTCGACGAGTTTAAGAAATGGTCGGACGAAGATTTCCGCCGCTTCAACGCCAAGAAGCGTTCCCTGGGTATCACCTTCGACGCCACTGCCGGAGTATGGAAGGGAATCGCAGATCCTAACGCTCGCGACGCCTTCCTCGTCGATCTGAAGACTTTTCTTCCGGTTGTGGAAGAGCTGGAGTGTTCCGAAATCATCGTTCTTTCTGGAAACCGTGTAGAAGGTGCATCACACGAAGCCCATCATCAGGCCTGTGTCGAGGCCCTGAAGCGGGCCAGCGACATCGCCGCCAAAGCCAATGTCACGCTGCTGCTCGAGAACATCGACCAGGAAGAGAACCCCAAATATTTCCTGACCTCCGTGGCCGAAGGCGTCGAAATTATCCGCCAGGTCGATCATCCTCACGTAAAGTTTCTTTACGACTTTTACCACGAGCAAATCTCGGAAGGAAACCTGATCGAAAAGCTGGAGAAAAACATCGATCTTGTGGGACTGGTCCATATCGCCGACGTCCCCGGCCGCCATCAGCCCGGCACCGGCGAAATCAACTATGGCAACATCTTCCGAAAACTGGCGGAATTGAGATACGACCGTTACGCAGCCATGGAATTCATGCCTAGCGGCGATCCTGTGACCTCGCTTCGCAATGCGCGGGAAATGGTGGAACACTCATTGAACGGGTCTCCCTAAGTACGCAATTGACCCGGCTTCCACGCTCGGAGTAATCTGCCAACGCCCAGTAAAATGTTCAGGAGCGAAGCATGAAGCGACGTGATGCGCTGAAGCTGCTTGCTGCCACCGCAGCCCTGCCACTCCTTTCCCACGACGCGTTTTGCTTGTTTCGCGCGGTCCATCAGGAACTTCCCAAAACCGCCGCGCTGCAAACGCTCAACCCTCACCAGAACGCTACCGTCACAATCATGAGCGAGTTGATAATTCCGCAAACGGACACCCCAGGCGCAAAAGCAGCGCGGGTGAACGAGTTCCTAGACCTGATTCTCGCCGACTGGTACGACGATGACGAGCGCTCCGCGTTTCTCGCCGGTCTGGCCGGCGTTGACACCCGCAGCCAAAGCCTGTTCGGCAAGGATTTTGTCAGCGCTTCATCAGACCAGCAAACCCAGATCCTCACCGAGCTTGATAAAGAAATGGTCCAAACCCAAACGCCATCCGCAGGCCAGCAAGAGACCCCGCCCAAAGAAACATTCTTCGCTTCCATGAAACAACTCACACTCGTCGGCTACTACACTTCGCAAATCGGTTTTGAACAGGAGTTGCACCAGGAAATCATTCCTCCGCGCCATTCCAGTTGTGCGCCTCTCGAACCGGAGGCCGCGAAATAACCATGCCCGCTAAAATGTATGACGCCATCGTCGTCGGATCCGGAATCACCGGCGGTTGGGCGGCCAAGGAACTGAGCGAAAAAGGACTGCAAACCCTCGTTCTCGAAGCCGGGCGTCCCATTGATCCCGAAAAAGATTACGCAGAACACGTTCCCACCTGGGAGATGAAATTCCGAGGCATGGGTGATCGCAAACTGCTGAGCAAAGATCAGCCCGTTCAGTCGAAATCCACCGGCGTCGATGAATGGAATAGCAAGTTCTTCGTCAACGACAGAGAAAATCCCTACACCAGCGAGCCTGACAAGCCGTTCTTATGGATTCGCGGCCGTCAGGTCGGCGGCCGTTCCATCATGTGGGGCCGTCAATCCTATCGCTGGAGTGATCTCGACTTCGAGGCAAATTTAAAGGAAGACATTGCCATCGACTGGCCCATCCGCTATCAGCACATCGCGCCGTGGTACGACTATGTCGAGGATTTCATCGGCGTAAGCGGACAGCCCGAGGGCCTGCCCCAACTTCCCGATGGCAAGTTCCTGCCGCCCATGGAAATGACCTGCGCCGAATTAGTGGTCAAGGATGCCATCGCCAAACATTTTCCCGGCGAACGCATGATGACTATCGGGCGCACTGCTATTTTGACCAAACCGCATCGTGGCCGCCTGCCATGCCATTACTGCGGCCCTTGCGCACGGGGATGTATCACGCGCTCCTACTTCAGCACGATCAACTCCACTTTACCCGCAGCTCTGGCCACCGGGAAGCTAACACTTCGTCCTTTTAGCGTGGTGCACAGCCTGATCTTCGATTCGCAAACCAGAAAAATTGACGGTGTGCGAGTGATTGATGGACAAACTCGCGAGGCCATGGAGTTCCGCTCACGCATTGTTTTCCTGTGCGCCTCAACTTTGGAGTCGACCCGTCTTCTGCTGAATTCCGCAACCCCGGAATTTCCCAACGGCCTCGCGAATTCCAGCGGAGAATTGGGTCACAACCTGATGGACCATGTCATGGGGGCCGGCGCTGCAGGCCTGATTCCGGGCAATGAAGATCGCACCACTCTCGGCAATCGGCCCAATGGAATTTATGTTCCGCGCTTCCGCAACGTGAGGCAGAAACATCCGGATTTTGTCCGCGGATACGGCTTTCAAGGAGGCGGCACACGCGGGGGTTGGCATCGCGGAACCAAGCAACCCGGCTTCGGGGCCGAGTTCAAACATCTTCTCCGCACTCCCGGGCCATGGAGAATGGCCTTCGGGGGCTTCGGCGAGTGTTTACCCAATCACGAAAATTATGTTGAACTCGACAAGGAAAAAGTGGACGCTTGGGGAGTCCCGGTCCTCAAGATCCACGCCCAGTGGCGCGAGAACGAGCGCGCCGTGCTGAAAGATATGCAAACCACCGGCGCCGAAATGCTCGATGCTGCGGGAGCCAAAGATATTCACACCTTCGATGACAATTGCCCTCCCGGTCTCACCATCCACGAAATGGGGACGGCGCGCATGGGGCGTGATCTCAAGACTTCCGTCCTCAATCCGCACAACCAGGCGCACGACGTGAAGAACCTTTTCATCAGCGATGGCGGGTGCATGGTTTCTTCGTCCTGTGTGAATCTATCTTTGAGCTACATGGCATTGACCGCGCGCGCCTGTGATTACGCCGTTACTCAAATGAAGCGAGGAGAATTGTAGATATGGATCGTCGAGCTTTTCTGGGAACCATCACCGCGGCTACATTGCTCACGAATCGTTTGACTTGGGCGCTTGCCGCTCACAAGATCGAAAAAATCGGCCTGCAGCTATATACCGTGCGCTATGCCATGCAACAGGATTTCCATGGCACCATGGCCCGAGTGGCCACGATCGGCTACAAAGAAGTTGAGCTCGCTGAGTTCGCGCAAGATGCCGCCGGTAAGGTTACTTACTTTAAGCGTTCCCCCGAAGAGGTGCGCGCCGCCCTCGATTCCCAGGGGCTTTCCGCTCCGTCCACCCACGTGAGTTTCAAAAGCCTCGCACCGGATAATTTCGCTCGAGTGCTTGAGGCCAGCAAAATCCTTGGGCATTCCTACATCGTGAATCCGTGGATTGACGAGGAGGTACGCAAGCAGCCCGACGGCTGGAAGCGGGCAGCCGAGGCCTTCAATCGCGCCGGAGAGGCCTGCCAGAAGGCAGGAATCCAATTCGCCTACCACAATCACTGGTTCGAATTCATACCCGTGGATGGCAAGATGCCCTACGATTCCCTCCTAAAGGAGGCAGATCCGAGCCTGGTCAAGATGGAGTTGGACCTTTGCTGGATCGTGGTCGGGGGCCAGGATCCGGTGAAATACTTTGAAAGTTATCCCGGACGTTTTCCGCTGGTCCACGTGAAAGACATGAAAAAACTTCCGATCGTGGATGCTTCCGGCGGCCAGAATTTTGGCGATTCACTCGACATGACTGCGGTCGGCAGCGGCGTGATCGACTGGAAACGCATTCTGGGAAAGTCAGAGCAGGCGGGAATCAAGCATTACTTTGTCGAGCACGACAAGCCCCAGGATCCTTTTGAGAGCATCCAGAGCAGCTACGCGTATCTCAAGCTTCTCCGTTTCTGATTTTGGGTGGCGCAGCGATTCAGCGCTGCGATATAGGTTTTGTTTTGTGGATGCGCTTTAGCGCCTGAGGTGTCGCACGCATGCCGGAAGTAATTCGTTCCCCCAAGACGTATGACGTCTGCATCATCGGTTCGGGCGCGGGCGGCGGTACCGCGGCCAAAGTCTTGACCGAAGGCGGCTTGAATGTGGTCTTGCTCGAAGCCGGCCCGGCCCTCAATCCCGAGAAAGATTACAAAGAGCACGTCTGGCCCTACCAGCTTCCCCATCGCGGCGCCGGTGTTGGTGCCAAATTCCAGAACGAGTTGAATGACGAATTCCTGGCGCCCAACGGCTTCTGGGAAATCGATGGCGAACCCTACACCACCGCGACCGGATCGAACTTCCGCTGGTTCCGTTCCCGCATTGTGGGCGGCCGCACCAATCACTGGGGCAGAATCGCGCTGCGTTTCGCGCCCGTGGATTTCAAGTCGCGCTCCACCGACGGCATGGGCGACGACTGGCCGCTCACCTACGAAGAGATCGCGCCCTATTACGACAAAGTCGAGTCTTTCATCGGCGTATTTGGATCCCACGAAAATATTTCCAGCGCCCCGAACGGTGTTTTCCTTCCCCCTCCCCCGCCACGCTGCACTGAGACCATCATTAAGAAAGCTTGCGACAAGGTGGGTGTTCTTTGCGTGCCTTCCCGGCTGGCCATTCTTACCAAGCCCCTCAATGGTCGCGCCGCCTGCCACTATTGCGGTCAATGCAGCCGCGGTTGTATCAGCGCTTCCAACTTCAGTTCCAGCCAGGTCATGATTCCGCCGGCGCGAGCCACCGGACGTCTCACTTTGATCACTGGCGCCATGGCTCGCGAAGTCATCGTCGGCAAAGACGGCAAAGCCGCCGCGATTTCATACGTGGACAAAGCCTCCGGCACCGAAAAGCGTGTCTACGCCAAGGCGTTTGTATTGGCTGCCAGCGCGTGTGAGTCGGCGCGATTGCTGCTCAATTCGAAGTCCGCTCTGTTTCCTGACGGATTGGCCAACTCCTCCGGCGTCGTCGGCCGCTACCTGACTGATACCGTGGGTAGTGGTGGTGGTGGGTATTTCCCACAACTGGAAAAAATGCCACCGCACAATCATGATGGCACCGGCGGAATGCACATGTACGTTCCGTGGTGGAAGTTCGATCGCAAGAATGACTTTCTGCGGGGCTACCACATCGAGTTCGGCGGCGGGCGCGGCATGCCTGGCGTGGGAGACTTCGGGGACACGTGCGAATTCTTCGAAGGCTACGGCTCGAGATTAAAGAAGAAGTGCCACGACAGCTACGGAAATTACATCGGTTTCGCGGGACGCGGCGAAATGATTCCCAACGAAGATAGTTATTGCGAGCTTGACCCCAATACCATCGATCAGTGGGGTATTCCCGTGCTTCGCTTCCACTGGAAATGGAGTGACAACGAGATCAAGATGGCCAAGGACATGCAGGAAACCTTCCGCTCGATCGTGGAGGCGGCTGGCGGAACTTATCTGACGAAAGCCAGTCCAGACGGACCTCGGCCCTATGGTATCGAGGATGGTGGCGTCATCATCCACGAAATCGGTACGGCCCGCATGGGCAACAATCCCAAAACTTCGGTATTGAACAGCAATTGCCAGGCGCATGATGTAAAGAACCTGTTCGTCACCGACGGCGCTCCGTTTGTGACCAACGCGGACAAGAACCCAACCCTTACTATCATGGCGCTTTCGTGGCGTGCGTCCGAATATTTGCTGGCCCAGGCAAAGAACGGTAGCCTCTAACGGCGGGGAGAAAAATATGTTTTCCAAATCCATTTCACGTCGCGAAGCATTGAAATCACTCGGCATGGGAGTGATTGCCGGCGGAGTTCTCCGCACCATCCCCGGGCAAGCGGCGGAATACGCGCACCACATGGTGATGTCGGAAAAGGCGGCCGCTGCCAGCGGCGCCTACACGCCAAAATTTTTTCCCACGCACCAGTACAAGACCTTGCAGACGCTTTGCCAAACAATCGTTCCCGCGGATGGTGATTCCGGCGGCGCACTTGAAGCGGGCGCGCCCGAGTTCATAGATCTGATCACCAGCGAGAACCCCGAATATCAATTGAAATTGGGCGGCGGCTTAATGTGGCTGGATGAAACCTGCACCGACCGTTACGGCAAGGTCTATCTGGATTGCGCCCCCGAGCAGCAAAAGGAAATTCTCGACCTGATCGCTTATCGCAGGAACGCCAAAGGCGATCCCAGTCTGAGCCAGGGCGTGGAGTTCTTCTCGCTCTTGCGCAACATGACCGCGGACGGTTTCTTTACCAGCAAGATTGGCATTGCGTACCTCGGCTACATTGGAAATACGTTCCTGACGGAATTCAAAGGCTGTCCGCCTGTGCCGGGACTTTAAATCCTTCGCCCTCAGCGCATCGCGAAGGCAACCTTCTTGCTGGGCTCGTAAGCCCTTATCCTTTCAACATCGCGCAACATTCCCGTTCTTAAACGCTATATCTATAAGATATAACCTGAAGCTAGATCGATTTGCCTTTCTACGAGACGCAATTGGGTCATCAGGACTAGCCAAAAGGGGGTCCTGTCGGAAGCGATCACCGATTGTGGGCCAATCTAGACTGTCTGGCGGGCATTCTGTGAGCAAGGCTAACCCGGATTTCCTGACTGCCGGTCGAATTCCAGTTGTCCCGAAGTTAAATATCTCAAATAGCGACTTAGGCCTATTGGAACAAAAAAGCGGGAAGCATCTACGCTTCCCGCATTCGATACCGCCGAACTGCCCGCCCCTTACTTCGGCGTGAAGGGAAGGCCGGGCAGAGTTTCCGTATGCTCCGACTTAACCGCATCGAGCTGGTTGGGATCGAGCCCCAGAGCTTTCACAATGGTGGGCGCAATCTGGCGCGTCTCAACCTGGTCGTTGAAGGTTGAAGCCTTGTACTTGGAATTGGAGACAATTAGCAGAACGTTGCGGTCGTCATAAGCGAAGCCGCCGTGTTCCGCGACTTTTTTCGTTCCGCCGGTGTAGACGATCCCGACGTTGGGCGCAACGATGATGTCCGGAGTGCGAGAGTCGGTGAGCGGGTCGTTGAATTGCAGGTCGAGCGATGGCCCGGAGAAAATTTCTCCCTGCCCGAATAGTGACTCATTCGCGCTCAGCAATGCAACGTCAGCGGCAGTCTGACTCTGATCGGCGAGCCAGAGCAACGAGACATCATCCTCGTCGGCTTGGGCAACCGGGAAGCCAGGCCCTACGCCGCTGGGCGATATGACCTGGGATGGCGGTTCGTCAGTAGCGACGTCGCCGGGAATACGCAGCACGCGATTGGGGTCAATCGCCGACTGGCCATGCTTGGCTGAAATGATGATCAGGGTTGAGTCGTACAGACCCTGTTTCTTCAACTCAGTCACGAACGTTCCAATGGCCTCGTCCACATACTGGATTTCACTGAACAAGCCATCGCTCGGGGTTCCGAACGCATCCGTATAGCCGCCAGTGGCGTTGAGCGATTTTTCCACCAACTTCTGGCCGACGCTGACCGCCTGGAAGTTCATGCCAAAAATATTCGGCACGGGCGCGGAAGCGCTGCCGTCGTGAGTTTTTCCATCGATCCAGTTCAGGACCGCCTGCACTTTCAGCGTGTCGTAGCATTGAATATTCTGGAAGCTGTCTGTCCAGGCATTACTGGACGTGGCAGCGCCCGGGTCGGGAAGCGGACTGCAACCGGGAACCTGGGGCACCGCAACTGGGATGGAGTTGATTTCCGGCGACCATAGATCATCCACGCCATCGCCACTGGGGCCATTGGTGAAGTCGTAAGAGGGATGCTTGTCGGACCAGGCCGTGTATCCGCCGGCGTTCTTCACCACGTTAAAAATCGTGTTCACGCGGATGAAGCTGTGAGGATAAACTGGCGCACAACCGTTCTTGGGATCGCGGGGCAGGTAATCACGGTTAATTCCATTGATTCCAGAACTGCCATTGGTTTTTCCGGAGTCGAGCTTCAGGTAGTCGT
>Ga0182024_10016398_pt1 | contig 14051 bp, 13 predicted proteins | sample P32metaG_FD_120480 | JGI IMG/M metagenome (GOLD analysis project Ga0182024, IMG submission 120480) | Permafrost microbial communities from Stordalen Mire, Sweden - P3-2 metaG (Illumina Assembly) | ecosystem: Environmental > Terrestrial > Soil > Wetlands > Permafrost | place: Sweden: Stordalen... | reverse complement strand
GAGACCTGCGCCCGCGGCTCGATCACCACGCAGGGAACGCCGCGGCTGGCCAGTTCCGCGGCCGCAGCCAGCCCGGCGGGGCCGCCCCCGGCCACCAGCACGGGCGTCTCCCGGCCGCGCGCGCTGCCCGTCATCACCACGAGATGCATGGTCGGTCACCATCGCCCTGGCTGTACATCCGTGGTTCCATTGATTGGAACAAGCGAGGAGGGCCATGGCCGACGGCACCCGGCTGCGCGGAGGGCGTCCCGTGCACGGTGAGCCGGTCCTGGACCGGGCCTTCCGGCTGCTCGGGTCCTTCGGCCCGGCGCACCGCGCGCTGTCCCTGACCTCGCTGAGCGCCCGGTCCGGCCTGCCCAAGCCCACCGCCCTGCGCCTGGCCCGCAAGCTCGTCGAGTGGGGCGCGCTGGAGCGGGCCGGGGACGGCCGTTACGTGATCGGGCTGCGGCTGCTGGAGGTCGCCTCGCTGGCCCCGCGCGGGCACGGGCTGCGGGCCACCGCGCTGCCCTACCTGGAGGACCTGCACCAGGCGACCGGCCAGCACGTGCTGCTCGCCGTGCGGGACGGGCACCAGGCCGTCCTGGTCGAGCGGCTGTCCGCCCACGGCGCGGGGCGGGTGCTGTACCGGGTGGGCGGCCGGATGCCGCTGCACTCCACCGGAGTGGGGCTCGTCCTGCTGGCCCACGCGCCCGCGCCGGTCCAGGACGAGGTCCTGGCCGGTGACCTGACCGTGGAGCCGGAGCACACCCGGCTGTCCGCGCGCGGCCTGCGGGCCCAGCTGGCCGCGGTCCGGCGGGACGGGGTGGCCGTGGCGTCGCGGCGCCATCCCGAGCCGATGACCTCGGTGGCCTGCCCGGTCACCGACCAGCGGCACGCGACCGTGGCCGCCCTGTCCGTCGTCACCCGGTCCGAGCGCCTGGACCCGGCCGCGGTCCGGCCGGCCGTCGTGGCGGTCGCCCGGGCGATCTCGCGCGCCGTCTCCACCGCCCCGGGAGCCCGGGATCTGCCCTGACGACGCCGGACGCCGGCTGGCCGCGTACCCCGGTACGGACGCTAGGTTGCATCACACGGCCGCGGCCGCCTCCGGCGCACGGCCGGGCCCATCGGCCCCCAGCCCATCGACCCAGCCCATCGACCCCAGGCGAGAGGATGCCGTGAAGTCCGGGATCATCTACAACACGAGCCAGCTGGGCGTCGACCCGGGCCGTATCATCGCGGTGGCCAGGCACGCGGAGGACTGCGGTTTCGAGTCCTTCTACCTGCCGGAGCACATCGCGCTGTACCCCGGCGCCACGCTGGGCGCCTACCCGCTCCCGCCCGACCTGCCGTTCGCGGACCCGCTCAGCACGCTCAGCTTCATCGCGGCCGCGACCCGGCGGATTCTGCTGGGCACCGGCGTGCTGCTGCTGCCGTATCACCACCCGGTGATCCTGGCCAAGGAGCTGGCCACCATCGACGTGCTCTCCGGGGGCCGCATGCGGCTGCTGACCGTGGGGCTGGGCGTGCTGCCCGGGGAGGCGGAGTCCGTCGGCGTGGATTACCGGACCCGCGGCCGCCGCGCGGATGAGGCCATCGACATGCTGCGCCTGCTGTGGGCGGGGGGCGCGGACGGTGTCAGCTTCGAGGGGGAGTTCTTCTCGTTCAGCGCCCTGGCCAGCTTCCCGAAGCCCGTCGGCGTGGCCACGCTCCCCGTGCACGTGGGCGGGTCGAGCCGCGCCGCGGCCCGCCGCGCCGGCCTGCGGGGCGACGGCTACTTCCCGGGCGGCGGCCTCAGCGCCGCCGAGCGCGCCAGCCAGGTGGAGCTGATGCGGGAGACGGCCCGTGCGGCGGGACGGGACCCGGCCGCGCTGGAGTACACCCGCTGGGGGTCGATGGGCATGTCCGCGGCTGAGGCCGGGGACCTGGCCGGGCAGGGGGTGACCCGGGTAGTCGTGCCGGCGGCGTCGCCGGACCTGGATGAGCAGCTCGCGGAGATGTCCGCGTTCGCCGCGCGGCTGGGGCTCAGCGGTGACTGAGTACCGGGCGTCCTTCGATGCCACCGTGTCGTTCGCCAATGGCGGCGGCCTGGCCGCCCGCGGTTTCCGGGTGGACGTCCCGGACCCCGGTATCAGCGAGGCGGGGATCGCCGCCCTGTTCGTGGCCTCACTCGGCCTGCTCCTGACGGAGTCCGTCGAGCTGGGCAACGTCGAGATCGTCGCCGAGCCGCACAAGGGGACCCGGGGCGGCCCGTCGGACCGGGCCGCTGGCCCGCCGTCCCGGGGCCGGGCGCTGGTCGAGCTCAGCCACGTGATCCGGGCCGGGATGATCACCTTCCCGGGGCTGCCCGGGCCGGAGATCACCGCGCACCTGACCCGGGAAGCGTCGCGCGGGCACTACTCTCCCGGCACCGAGTTCCTGATCGGCCGGGTCAGCCTGGTCGGCAACACCGGGACCTACCTCGACTCGCCCTATCACCGCTACGCCGGCGGCGCGGACCTGGCCCGGGTCCCGCTGGAACGGACCGCCGACCTGCCCGCCGTGGTGGTCCGGGTGACGGGAACACGGCAGCGCGGCATCGGCGCCGGCGCGCTGGCCGCGCTCGATGTCCGCGGCGCGGCGGTGCTGCTGCACACCGGCGACGATGCCCGGTTCGGCTCGCCGGCCTACGCCGAGGGCGCGCACTTCCTCACGGAGGCCGGGGCGGCCTGGCTGGCCGGGCAGGAGCCGGCCCTGGTCGGCATCGACGCGGTCAACATCGACGACACCGCGGATGGGCGGCGCCCCGCGCATTCGCTGCTGCTGGCGGCCGGGATCCCCGTGGTCGAGCACCTGACCGGGCTCGACCAGCTGCCGCCGGCCGGGGCCTGGTTCACCGCCGCGCCGCTGCGCATCGAGGGATTCGGCACCATCCCGGTCCGCGCGTTCGCACGGCTGCCGGAGTAGGCCACCCGGCCGGGCCGGTCAGTTTGAAGAACGGTAACGGCTGACCGCGTCCTCGTCCCATTCCAGCCCGTTGCCGGGCACATCAGGCACGAGCACGGTTCCGTTGCGGACCTGGAAGGGTTCCGCGAGCACCGGGTCGGCCCAGTCCTGCCATTCCAGCCAGTGCCGGGTCGGGGTGACCCGCATCAGGTGCCCGCTGACCTCCGGGTACAGGTGGGAGGACATGGGCAGGCCGGCCACGTCGGCGAGGGCGGCGGCCTGGAGCCAGCCGGTGACGCCGCCGATCCGCATCAGGTCCGGCATGACCAGGTCGCACGCCTGGGCCCGGATCGCCTCGTGCATGGCCCGGGGCCCGTAGAAGTTCTCGCCCAGCATGACCGGGGTGGCGATGTCGCGGGCGATCCGGGCGTGGCCGTCCAGGTCGTCGTAGCGCAGCGGCTCCTCGATCCAGGTCAGGCCCTCCGCGTCGAGCGCGCGGCAGCGCTGCAGGGCGTCGCCCAGGGCGAGGCCCTGGTTGTAGTCGGCGACCAGCGTGACCTCGTCGCCGACCGCGGCCCGGACCCGGCGGACCGCCTCCAGGTCGTCGGCGGCGCGGTCCCGCCCCACCCGGACCTTCAGCGCGGTGAACCCGCCCTGGGCCAGCAGTTCCAGTGCCTCGTCGGCGACCGCGGCGGGCGGGATCAGGCCCAGGCCGTTGCTGTTGTAGGCGGGGACCGGCTCGAGGGTGCCGCCCAGGAGCCGGGCCAGGGGCAGCCCGGCCGCCTGGGCCAGCGCGTCCCACAGCGCGATGTCCAGGCCAGCCACCGCGGCCAGGGCCAGGCCCTGGTAGCCGGCCAGCGCGAACCAGCCCCGGGCGCCGGTGAAGGCCTGCCCGGGTGCGGCGGGCTGGCCCCGCAGGCCCTCGCCCAGGTCCTGCAGGACGGTGCGCAGCCCGGCTGCCGCGGTGGCCAGGTATGGCGCGAGGTAGGACCGGCCGGTGATGCCCTGTTCCGTGGTCACGTCGATGAGCAGCAGCGGCCAGCGGGCGAAGTGCCCCACCCTGGTGGCCAGGGGCCGCCGGAACGGGACCACCACGCCCCGGACCATCACGTCGCGCACGACAAGCCCGGTGTCCGGTCCGCTCATCTGCCCCCCTTGGCCGCCACGGCCCGCGCGGGGCCCTTGCCGCCTCATCCTGCCAACGAATGCCCGGCCTGCCCAGGATCTGCTGCCAGCAGAGCATCTCTGCTGGCAGCAGATTGCGCTGGCCGGGCCGCGCCGGGCACCCCATGGTTGGTGGTGAGCCCGGGATCCGCGGGCCTGACCGAGAGCAGGGAGATCATGAAGCTTGCCGTTTCCGAAGCACCCCCAGCCACCGCGGCCCTGGACGAGCAGCTGATCAGCCGGCTGATGTTCCAGCGCATCATCCTGCTCGGCACTGAGGTCGATGATCAGGTGGCCAACCGGCTGTGCGCGCAGCTGCTGCTGCTGTCCGCGGAGGACCCGCGCAGCGACATCAGCCTCTACATCAACTCGCCGGGCGGCTCCGTGAGCGCGGGCCTGGCCATCTACGACACGATGCGGCTGATCCCCAACGACGTCAGCACGCTGGCCATGGGGCTGGCCGGGAGCATGGCCCAGTTCCTGCTGTGCGCCGGGGCCGCGGGCAAGCGGTTCAGCCTGCCGCACGCCCAGGTGCTGATGCACCAGGGCTCGGCCGGTTTCGGCGGAACCGCGGCCGACATCGAGATCTACGCCGAGCAGCTGGGGCGCACCGGGGGCACGATGCTCCGGCTGATCTCGGAGCATACCGGGCAGCCACTGGAGCGGGTCGAGCACGACAGCCTGCGTGACCGCTGGTTCAGCGCCGGGGAAGCACGGGACTACGGGCTCGTCGATCACATCGTGGAGCGCCTCGATGACGTGCGGCCTGCCGCCGCCGGCCGGAAGGCAGGTCTGTGACCCATGAGCCAGTACACGATCCCCACCGTGGTGGAGCGGACCCCGGCGGGCGAGCGGGCGTTCGACATCTACTCCCGGCTGCTGTCCGAGCGCATCGTCTTCCTCGGCACCGAGATCGACGACGGCGTGGCCAACGTCATCATGGCCCAGCTCCTTCATCTCGAGGCGGCCGGCCCGGACCTCGAGATCAGCCTGTACATCAATTCTCCGGGTGGCTCGTACAGCGCCCTGACCGCGATCTACGACACGATGCAGTACATCCGCCCGGACGTCGCGACCATCTGCATGGGCCAGGCGTCCTCAGCGGCGGCCGTGCTCCTCGCCGCGGGCGCGCCGGGCCGGCGGGCCGTGCTCCGGCACGCGAAGGTGCTGCTGCACCAGCCGTCGAGCCAGGCCCAGGGCGCCCTGCCTGACCTGGCTGTCCAGGCCAAGGAGGTAGCGAGGACCCGCCGTGATGTCGAGGAGATCCTCAGCCGGCACACCGGCCACCCGGTGGAGAAGCTCAGGATCGACACCGACCGGAACAAGACCTTCAGCGCCCGCGAGGCGGTCGAGTACGGCCTGGCCGACGAGGTCATCACCACCCGTGAGGCCGGCCAGGCGGCCTAGCCCGGGCGGCGGGGCGCTCAGGCGGCCAGCAGGCACTGGGCGTCGCCCGGGGCACGCGGCGGCGACGGGGGACGGCGGCCGCCTGCCGAGTCCAGCCGGATGACCGTGCCGCGCGGGGCGCGGTCCGCGACGAGATCCTGCGCGACCCCGGCCAGCAGGTCGGACAGGTCGATCCAGAGCGCGTCGCAGATCGCGGCCAGGACCTCGGAGGAGGCTTCCTTGCGCCCGCGCTCGACCTCGGACAGGTAGGGCACCGAAACCCGCGCGGCCCGGGAGACATCGGCCAGGGTCCGGCCCTGGTCCCTCCGGGTCCGGCGCAGCCGCTCGCCGAGCTTGGTGCGCAGCAGGGGCCTGGCGCCCCGCTGGCGCACTCCCGGGCTGGTGATGACCGGACCACCCATCGCCATCGCCTCCGTGGCTGCGTTCATGACCGGGTGCCGGGCCCGGCCAGCTCACCGTACCGGGCCGCGTCCGGGCCCCCGAAGAGGTTTCGCGGCCGGCGTACCCGAAGAACCCGTCTTCCAGGGCCATCCACTGGATCCACAGCGACCGCCGCGAGGGCGGCCAGGCCGTCTCACTGCTTACCGGGGCCGGCGTGTCCGCCTGACCGGCCCAGCCGCGGGCCGCCGTAGCATCAGCAGGTGGAGTTCAGCCGGGAACTGCGCGACGCGGTGCTGTCAGGCGACATCACGGTGTCGTTCCGCCTGTGGCGCCGTCCCAAGGTCAAAGAGGGCGGCCGGTACCCGGTCGGCCCCGGGCAGATCGAGGTGGACTGCGTGGAGCTGGTGCCCTTCGCGTCCATCACCGCTGACGACGTCCGCCGGTCCGGCGAGAAGGACCGGGAAGCACTGCGCCGGCGGGCCGCCCACGCTGGCCCGGTCGCTGACGACACCCTGCTGTACCGGGTGGAGTTTCATCTCGCCGGGTCCCGGCGGCCCTGACGCTTTAGTGCGGGAGGAGACACTGAGATGGCCACGGTCAGCGTCCGTTACATCGTCACCGACATTGACGCCGCGATCGGCTTTTACACCAGGTATCTGGGATTCAGTGTGCAGATGCACCCGAACGACATGTTCGCCATGCTCACGCGCGGGGACCTGCGGCTGGTGCTCAGCGTCCCGGGAAACGACCCGGGCGGCGGCCAGGCCATGCCGGACGGCACGCTGCCCCAGCCCGGTGGCTGGAACCGGTTCTCGATCGAGGTGCCCGATCTGGCCGCCACCGTCGCGCAATTGCGGGGTGACGGCGTCCGGTTCCGCAATGACCTGGTGACCGGCGTGGGCGGCAGGCAGATCATCGCGGAGGACCCGTCCGGCAACCCGGTGGAACTCTTCGAGCCGGCCATGCCCGAGGCGAGGCTCTCCGGGACCTGACCCTCTGCGTCCGGGCCGGCCACTAGACTCCTGGCCGTCACGCAAAAACTCCCCGTGGGCGCGTAAAGGCTGCTAAACCGTGAATGCCGCGCACGCACACGGGGAAAGACGAGGTCAGCGACGTGTCTGCGCTGCGCTGACCGCGAGGCGCTGAAGCCACTCAGGGGAAAAGCAGACGCTTTCTTTAAATGCTCTTGGGCAACGTTTGAATCGTTCCGTGCATCTTTTAGATATACGATTTCCCGGGCATCTGCCCCAGCCAGCGGACCGGACCTGGGCAGGGACCAGGTCCAGCAGAAAGGACGGGCCAGCGCGTTGAAGGCTGGGGGTATTGCGTCCGCTGACCAGAAGGATTCTGGCGCCCGGACGGGGACGTGGCCGCTGCGAACGGGATCAGCGGCCCGCTCGGTTGGCGTGCACGTAACGGTCCTGATCGGCTTCCTCGCCGCAGGCGTCGCGGTGAACTGGACCCGCGCCGCTTACCTGACCGGCCACGTGCTGCCCACCGGCCGGGATGCCGGCTTGTTCGTGTGGGACTACTGGTGGATGGCGCGCTCCGTGCTGCACCTCAGCAATCCCTGGTACAGCCATTACCTGGCCGCGCCGGTGGGGGTCCCGCTCGGATTTCACGTGCTGATGCCCCTGCCTGGGGTGCTGATGACGCCGGTCACGGTGACGCTGGGCCCCAGTTTCACCTACAACCTGCTCTCCGCGGCCGCGCCCGGCCTGATGAGCTACACGATGTACCGGGCGGCCCGCCTGTGGGTGCCCTCCCAGATCGGGGCGATCGCCGGGGGCGCGTTCTACGGCCTGTCCACGATGATGACGTGGAGCTCCTGGTTCGAGATCCAGCTGGCGCTGGGGGCGATCTGCCTGCCGGTGGCGCTGGAGGCCGCGGTGCGGCTCGGGCGGCGGCCCGGCTGGCGCCAGGCGGTGATCCTGGGCGTGGTGCTGGGCATCACGCTGCTCACCGACCTGGAGTCGTCGATCATGACCGGGATCGTGGTGGTCGCGGCCCTGCTGCCCTGGCTGGCCCGCCGCGCGGCCCGGGGCGGCGAGCCGACCCGGGTCAAGCTGCGCCTGGCCGGCCTCGCCGCGGGGGTCACGGCCGTCGTCGCCAGCCCGCAGCTCATCGCCATGGCCCAGCAGACGGTGACGGGCGACGCGTCCGTGTCGCAGAGCGCTCTCGCGGCGGACTACGCCCACTCGGGGGCGGCCCTGCAGCAGATATTCGCCCCCTCACCCCGGGTCGCCGCGTTCGGGCTGAAGAGCCTGGCCGCGTACTACTACCGCTCGGGCCCGCACAGTGCGACGCTCGTGCCCTACGGCGTGGTACTGACCGTCATGGCCCTGCTGGGCCTGGCCGTCTGCTGGCGGCGGCGCAGCGCCCGGCTGCTGGCCCTGTTCTGGCTGGGTGCCACGTGGCTGGCCCTGGGCACGGGGATTCTCATCGGCAGCCACCGGTACGTGCCGTTGGCCCAGGTCTGGCACGGCTGGCGGCTGTCGATGATCATGCCGTACACCTGGATGGTGCGGATCTCGCTGCTGTCCTCGTTCCGGGAAGCCAACCGGATCACCGAACTGGGGCTGGTGGCCGCCGCGCTGCTGGCGGCGGCCGGCGTGAACTGGCTGCGCTATCACGCCTGGCCGGCCCTGATCGTCGTGGCCGCCCTGGCCGTCCTCGAAGCAGGCAGCGTCGGCGCCGGCGCCACCCCGCAGGTCACCGCGACCATCCCCGTGGCCCTGCCCGCCCTGGACCGCCCGATCGCCGCCGACCATTCCGGGTCGATCGTCGTGGACGTCCCGCTCGGCGTGCGCAGCGCCGTGCCGCTGCCCAACGAGGGAGCGGCCTTCGACCCCGAGGCCGAGGTGCAGGCCACCGCGGACGGGCATCCCCGCGCGGTCGCCTACATATCCCGGCTGCCCGAGTCCATCCTGGCCGCGGTCAAACGGCACCCGTTCTACGCCGATCTGTTCGACGCCCAGCGGGAGCCCGGTGTCGTCGAACGTGACCTGCGGGCCAGCAAGACGGACCCGGCCTGGCTGGACGCGGCCCGGCTCGACGCGCGCCGCATGCATGTCGGCTGGGCCATCGTCTGGTCACACACCCCGGTGCTCCTGCGGTATCTCCAGGCGGCCGGCTTCCGGTTCGACTACGCGGCAGACGGCGCGCAGGTGTACCGCCTGGGCGGCGTCTCCCAGCAGGCGGGCTCGGCCTCTTCTGGCTGAGGGCCCGGGGCCGCCAGCACCCGGCCCCGGCCGGGCACCACGGGCAGGCCAGGCACCCGCGGGCCGGGGCAGGTGCCCGGGTCAGCCCGTGGTGCCCGCCTTCCGGGAGCCCCCGTTCAGCGGCGCGGATTCGGCCGCGGCGTCCGGCTGGGCTCCCGGCACCGCGGCGGCGGTGCCGGCCGCGGCGGGCAGCGCGGGCGGCGCATCCGCGCCGGTGACCTCGGCGTCCCCGGTGACTTCGGCGGACCCCCCGGTTTCGGCGGACCTGCCGGACGCCTGGTCGGCACTGACGCCGCCCGCTGCGCGGTCGAAGAAGCGCAGCAGTTCAACCGGGAACGGCATGACGAGCGTGCTGTTCTTCTCGGCGGCGACCTCGACGACGGTCTGCAGCAGCCGCAGCTGCAGGGCAGCCGGGTCCGCGGCCATCACGGTGGCGGCCTGGGCCAGCTTCTTGGAGGCCTGGTACTCCCCGTCGGCCGCGATGATCCGCGCCCGGCGCTCCCGCTCCGCCTCAGCCTGCCGTGACATCGAGCGCTTCATCGATTCGGGCAGGGAGATGTCCTTGACCTCGACGCGCTCCACGCGGACGCCCCAGGGACCTTCGGTGGGGGCGTCGATCACGTCCTTGAGCTCGGCGTTGACCTGCTCGCGTTCGGACAGCAGCTGGTCCATGTTGCTGCGCCCGGTGACCGACCGCAGTGAGGTCTGGGCGACCTGGGACACGGCGAAGTGGTAGTTCTGCACGTTGATGATGGCCTTGAGCGGGTCGATGACCCGGTAGTAGACCACCGCGTCCACCTTCAGCGTGACGTTGTCCCGGGTGATGGTCTCCTGGGCGGGCACGCTGGCTACCGCGATCTGCATGTTGACTTTGGTCAGCCGGCTGGTGAACGGGTTGATCCAGGTCAGGCCGGGCTTGCGCACGCCGGGCAGGGCCTGCCCGAAGCGGAAGACGACACCTTGCTCGTACTGGCGGATGATCCTGAAGCCGAACATATCGGCCATCCCATCCCTGGCACCGGGTGTGCCGGGTCTACCGGGCCCGCGGACGGCGCCGGCGCGACTGCTGGCGTTCGGAGTGCCCACGGCCCTACACTCAGCGTACACACGCGCGCCCGCGGGCAGGACCCCGCGCCCGCGGGCGCGGGAGGCAGTGTGCTAGGGCCTGCCCGGGATACCCGCGGGCGGGCACGGCCCGCCCGCGGGGTGACCTTCACCGCCTCCGGGCGCGGAACCCGCCGCGCTGAGCCTGCGGGCCTGAACCCGCTGGTCAGGCGACCCGGCGCCAGCCGAGCTCGGAGGCCTTCCAGCGGGCGATGGCCTTGTGCTCGCTGACGACCTTGACCTCCCGCAGGTGCAGGCCGGGGTCATGCATGGCCTGCTCGGCCTCGGCCATCCCGTCACCGGGAGAGGGCTGCGGGATCTCCTGCTTCGCCCCGGACTGGTCCACGAGGACCAGGTTGGCCGGGCGGGCGTCCCCGGACGTATCACTATGAGCCTTCACACTTTGTATGACGCTGGGCGGTTCCCTGCTGTTCCCTGTCCCGGTATGGCCTGCGGCACACGGGCGCCCGGGCCGCCCGCGGTCCCTCATCCCGTCTGGTGCTCCAGGGCGCGGCGGGTGAGGACGCGGGCCAGGTGCTGGCGGTAGGCGCGGTCAGCATGGATGTCCTCGGCCGGGTCGGTGCCCTCGGCGGCCAGCGCGGCCGCGTCGGCGGCGCTGGCCCCGCTGGCGAGGGCCTGCTCCGCGGCCGTGGCGCGGAGCGGGACCGGGCCCATGTTGGCCAGGGCGATCCGGCCGCCGGCCGCCGCGACCCCGACAATGGCCCAGTCGTTGGCCCGGCGGACGAACTTCTGGTACCCCCACTCCGGGCCCGGCTGGCGCGGCACCCGGACCGCGGTGAGCAGCTCGTCGGGTTCCAGGCTGGTCTCGAAGAACCCGGCGAAGAAATCGTCCGCGCTGACCGTGCGGGGGCCGGCCGGGCCGGTGATCACCAGGGAGCCGCCCAGCGCGACGAGCGCCATCGGCAGGTCCGCGGCCGGGTCGGCGTGGGCGAGGGAACCGCCGATCGTGCCCCGGTGCCGGATCTGCGGGTCACCGACCTGGGCCGCGGCGTAGGCCAGCAGCGGCGTCCGGGACCGGACCAGGTCCGACGCGGCGACGTCGGCGTGGCAGGTGGTGGCGCCGATCACGAGGTCGTCCCCGTCGGCCTGGATGCCGGCCAGCTCGCCGACCCGGCCGATGTCGATCACCACCGCGGGCACGGCCAGCCGGAGCTTCATCATCGGCAGCAGCGAGTGGCCGCCGGCCAGCAGCTTGGCGTCCTCCCCGTACCGGGCCAGCAGGTCCAGGGCGTGGGAGGCCGACTGGGCGGCCTCGTACTCGAACGGCGCGGGGATCATGCGCTCATCGTCTCGGCGGCGGCCAGCACGGCCCGGACGATGTTGTGGTAGCCGGTGCACCGGCAGAAGTTCCCTTCCAGGCCCTCCCGCACCTCGGTCTCGGTCGGGTGGGGGTTCTCCGCCAGCAGGCCCGTGGCCGCCATCACCATGCCGGGTGTGCAGAAGCCGCACTGCAGCCCGTGCTCCTGGCGGAACGCCTGCTGCACCGGATGCATCTCGCCGCCGGCCGCCAGGCCTTCCGCCGTGGTGATCTCCTGCCCGGCGGCCTGCACGGCGAGCATCGTGCAGGATTTCACCGAGCGCCCGTTGACCAGCACGGTGCAGGCGCCGCAGGATGTCGTGTCACAGCCGACGTTGGCGGCGCGGAGCCCGCAGCGCTCGCGCAGGTAGTGGACCAGGAGCAGGCGGGGCTCGACCTCGCCGGAACGCGGCACCCCGTTGACCGTGAGCTCGATCTGCATCTACGCGTCCTTCCCGGCCGGGACTTCCCGGAGGGCCCGCCAGACCCGTTGCGGGCTGGCGGGCATGTCGATGTGCCGTACGCCGAGGTGAGCGAGCGCGTCGATGACCGCGTTCTGCACCGCGGGCGTGGCGCCGATCGTCCCCGCTTCCCCGATCCCCTTGACCCCGAGAGGGTTGTAGCTGGTCGGCGTGGCCATGTCGGCCAGCTCGAAGCTGGGCACCTCGGTCGCGGACAGGAACGGGTAGTCGGCGAAGCTCGCGGTCAGCGGGTTGCCGTCCGCGTCGTAGATGACCTCTTCCAGGAAGGCCTGCGCGGCGCCCTGGGCGATGCCGCCGTGCCGCTGGCCCTCGGCCAGCAGCGGGTTGATCACAGTGCCCGCGTCGTCCACGGTGATCACCCGGCGCAGCACCACCTTGCCGGTCTCGGTGTCCACGTCCACCACGGCCACGTGCGTGCCGAAGGGAAACGTCGCGCCCGGGGCGATGAACACGGTGCGGACGACGAGCCGCTCCTCGGCGGCCAGCTTGGCCAGCGGCACCGCCGCGTCCGGGTCGCCTGCCACCTCGAACGCGCTGCGCTCCGGCTCGAAGACCAGGTCAGCGGGGTTGGCCTCGAGCATCGCGGCGGCCCGTTCCCGGGCCACGTCCAGCAGCTCCCGTGACGCCTGCTGCACCGCCACGCCGCCCTGCTGGAGGCTGCGGGAACCGCCGGTGCCGCCGCCTTCGGGGATGAGGTCGGTGTCGCCCCATTTCACCGTGATCCGGTCGACCGGGATGCCCAGTTCCTCGCTGGCCAGCATGGCCCACACGGTGGCGTGGCCCTGCCCGTGCGGGGACGTCCCGGTCAGGATCGTCGCGCTGCCGTCGGGATGCACCTCGACGGTGGCGTTCTCCCGGGGGGCACCTGACTCCGCTCCCGCACCGGTGATCTCCACGTAGCTGGCCAGGCCGATACCGAGCTGGGTCACGTCACCGGCGGCGCGGCGCCGGGCCTGCTCCTCCCGCAGCGAGGCGTAGCCGGCCGCGTCCAGGGCCGCGTCCAGCGCGGTCACGTAGTCGCCGCTGTCGTAGACGGCCCCGAACGCGGTCCGGTGCGGCTCGGTGAACCGGGGCAGCAGGTTCTTCCGGCGCACCTCGGCGGGGTCCCGGCCGATCTCGGCGGCGAACAGGTCGATGGCCCGCTCCACGGCCGCCGTGGCCTCGGGGCGGCCCGCGCCGCGGTACGCGCCGACCGGCGTGGTGTTGGTCACCACCGAGCGCGCGACGGCCTCGGCCCGGGCGATCGCGTACGGCCCGGGAGCCATCAGGATGGTGAGCGCGGGCAGGAACGCGCCGAACCGCGGGTAGGCCCCGGAGTCCTGCAGGATCTCCAGCCGGTAGGCGCTCACGGTCCCGTCCCGGCTGCCACCGATGGTGATCGCCTGGACCTGGGCCCGGCCGTGCGTCATCGCGACCATGTTCTCGTTGCGGGTCTCGGCCCAGCGGGCGGGCCGGCCCAGCTGCCGGGCCACCCAGCAGACCACCGCCTGCTCGGGGTCCGCGCCGAACTTGGCGCCGAACGCGCCGCCCACGTCCGGGGTGATGATCCGCAGGCTGGACGGGTCGATGGCCAGCATGGCGGCGAGGGCACCCCGGGTGCCCTGCGCGCCCTGGTTCGGGATCCAGGCTGTGAGCCGGCCGTCACCGCCCCAGGCGGCCGCGGCGGCCCGGGTCTCCATGGGGGCGGGTGCCACCCGCTGGTTGACGATGGTCCGGCTGACCACCACCTCGCAGCCGTCGAACAGGCCGGGCTGGAGAGCGGCGGCGTCGCCGAAGGTGGCGGTGACGTTCGTGCCGGCCTCGGGGAACAGCAGGCTGGGCGGGTCGTCAGCCGCCGCGGTCATGTCCACCACGGCGGGCAGCGGGTCGTAGTCGGCGCTGACCAGCTCGGCGGCGTCTTCCCCCTGGTAGGGGTCCCCGGTGACGACGACGGCCACCGGCTCGCCCACGTAGCGCACCACGTCCCGGGCCAGCAGGGGCTGGGCCATCCGCCCGTCGACCAGATCTGGCATGGGCGGCCTGAGCGGCGCCAGGTCGGCCAGGTCAGCCCCGGTGAACACGGCGAGAACGCCG
>Ga0182024_10016397_pt1 | contig 14051 bp, 10 predicted proteins | sample P32metaG_FD_120480 | JGI IMG/M metagenome (GOLD analysis project Ga0182024, IMG submission 120480) | Permafrost microbial communities from Stordalen Mire, Sweden - P3-2 metaG (Illumina Assembly) | ecosystem: Environmental > Terrestrial > Soil > Wetlands > Permafrost | place: Sweden: Stordalen... | reverse complement strand
TTATTCGCTCAACAACGTGTCGTTGATGGCGCTCACGCTGGCGGTCGGATTCGTGGTCGACGACGCGATCGTGATGCTGGAGAACATCGTGCGTCACACCGAGGACGGCCTCTCCACCATGGAGGCCGCGCTCAAGGGCTCGCGCGAGATCACCTTCACCATCATCTCGATGACGCGCTCGCTGGTGGCGGTCTTCATCCCGGTGTTCTTCATGGGCGGCGTCGTCGGCCGCGTGTTCCATGAATTCGCGATCGTCATCGGCATGGCCATCCTGGTGTCGGGCTTCGTGTCGCTGACCTTGACGCCGATGCTGTGCAGCCGGTTCCTGCGGCCGGCGAGCGCGCATGCCGACACCGGACCGTTCGCGCGCGTGCTCGAACGCGGGTTCGCCGCCATGCTGCGGGCCTATGAATGGTCGCTTGGATGGGTTCTCCGCCATTCGCGGTTCACCCTGGCGGTGACGCTGCTCACCATCGCGCTCACCGGCTATGCGTTCTACACCATCAAGAAGGGTTTTTTCCCGATCGAGGACACCGGGTTCATCGTGGGCGGGACCGAGACCGCCGAGGATACGTCCTATGACGGCATGGTGGAAAAGCAGCTTCAGGTCGATCGCATTATCCGCGCCAATCCCTATGTGGTGGCCTACAACATGGAGGTCGGCATCGGCGGGTCCCGATTTGGGATCAACAGCGGCGACCTCTACGTCGAGCTCAAGCCGCGCAATCAGCGGCCGCCGATCGGCGAGGTGATCCAGCAGTTGCGCCGGGAGGTCGCCGCCGTCACCGGCATCAATGTCTTCCTCAACCCGGTTCAGAACCTCAATATCGGCGCCCGTCCGAGCAAGAGCCTCTACCAGTACACCCTGCAGGCGGGCAATCTGGACGAGTTGTTCCGCTTCGCGCCCGTGGTCGACGCTGCCATTCGCAAGCTGCCCGGCCTCCAGGACATATCCTCGGATCTGCAGATCAAGAGCCCGCAGGCCGTGCTCGACATCGATCAGCAGAAGGCGGCGAGCCTGGGGCTGACCGCGGAGCAGATCCGCACGACCCTTTATGACTCGTTTGGATCGCGCCAGGTCGCGACCATCTATACCGCCAGCAACGACTATGCGGTCATCCTGGAGCTCGATCCGAAATACCAGGAGAATGCGGAAGACCTGTCGAAGACGTTCGTCCGTTCGACCGGCGGCCAGCTGGTGCCGCTTTCCACCGTGGCGATGGTGACCCAGGCGGCCGGCCCGCTCACCGTCAACCACCAGGGCCAGCTGCCGGCGGTGACCATCTCGTTCAATCTGGCGCCCGGCGTAGCGCTCGGCGACGCGATCAGTCAGATCCAGGACATGGAGCGGCAGCTGGTCTTTCCGCCGACCATTACGGCCGGGTTCGCCGGCACCGCGCAGGTCTTCCAGCAATCGCTGCACGGCCAGGGCTGGCTGCTGCTGGCGACCGTGATCGTCATCTACATCGTGCTCGGCATATTGTACGAGAGCTTCATCCATCCGATCACGATTCTTTCCGGGCTGCCGGCCGCCGGCTTCGGCGCGTTGCTGACGCTGTGGCTGTTCGACATGGACTTGAGCGTGATCGCGATCATCGGCGTCATCATGCTGGTCGGCATCGTCAAGAAGAACGCCATCATGATGATCGATTTCGCGATCGACGCCCAGCGCAACCTTGGGGAGCCGCCCGAGCGGGCGATCTATCAGGCCTGCATCCTGCGCTTCCGCCCGATCATGATGACGACCATGGCGGCGATCATGGGCACCTTGCCGATCGCGCTGGGGCTGGGAGCGGGCGCCGAGCTGCGCCAGCCGCTGGGGGTCGCGGTTGTCGGCGGCCTCCTCACCTCCCAGCTGCTCACGCTGTTCATCACGCCGGTCATCTATTTGTCGCTCGAGGACGCCCGGCGCCGGGTCCTGGGCGCATCCGGCCGGGTGCCGCCGCTGCAGCCGGTGTCGAGCGAGGCGGCGGAATAGCGACAATGACAAAAGCTGGAGCGGTTTCTGTTTCGCGGTCGGGGTGAAACCGCCCTGGACTCACCGTTTCGGGGCCCGGAATTGCCGCCGGTAGATGCCGGGGTCGTGGTCCGGAGCCGTGGTGGCTTCCTGCAGGTGGCTGATGGCATCGCCGGCGATCGTGCCGAATTGACCGGTCCAGAGCTCGCGCTTGACCGGCAGGCATTGCGCGACCGGCGTCCCTCGCGGCAGGATTCCCTGGAACGCGGGATCCCGCCAGCGCGCCGGAAAGTTGATGAAATTATCCTTGTAGAGATCGGTATCGACGAGCCCGGTCAAGGTGGTGAACGGCAGATCGTATCGATTGACCGGGTGCGTCACCAGCAGGGAATAACCGGGCGGCGTCTCGATCGTCCAGAAGTTGTTGAACTTGACGATAAACCTGTCCTCGTCGAACAGCGGGGTTCCGACCACCTGGTTGCTGTCATGGAAATCGAGCGGCGAGCGTGGATAGCTCGTGATGGCGCCGCCCGGAAAATCGAGCTGCCAGGTGAAGGTCTCGTTCTCGACGTGAAGGTCGGCCACCAGCGGAATGAGAAAGCCGAAGGTCATCGCGTCGATGAAGGGCGGGCATTTCTTGACGGTCATCTGCTCCGCCTGCACGATGTCGCTGAACGCCTTCGCCGGCATGGTCTTGAACCAGTCCGGGATTCCCATCACCGCCGGGATCGGTCGCGGCAGGATGGCGTCCAGCTCGGGCGGACAGCGGAACGTGATCGTCGGCGATTCCGCTTCGCTTGTCGTCACGGCAATCGTCGGCGCTGCGGCTTCAGGCGATACGGCTTCGTTTGTCATCGCGGCAATCGCTCCGGCGGAGAGGCTATAACGCGTCGGGATTGAAGAATCGGGCGGCGGCGCTTCGGCGCATCCAGAACCGACCGCGGCCGGCGGACACCAAGGCTTTCACCGCCTTGCCGTAATGTTGCGGCGCGGAGCGGACCATTGCGCGCAGGCTGGCGACCGCATCGTCGGAACGGCCGAGCTGCAGCAGGCAGTGCGCGAGGTCGAGCTGCGTGTTGAGGTGGTCCGGTTGGACCGCCAGAACCTGCCGAAAGCGCTCGACCGCGCGCTCGATCTCTCCTTCATACAAAAGCGCGGCCCCGAGGCCATGCAGTGCGCGCGGATCGCGGGGAGCGTTGGCCAGGACGCGCGCAAAGGCGATCTTGGCATTTTTCGCATCGGCGCGGGAAAGAAAGAACCTGCCCAGATCCAGCGACAATTCCACCGATGTCGGCTCGGCCTCGAGCCCGCGCCTGAGGACGGCTTCCGCCTCGTCAAACCGGCGCATCGCGCAAAGCAGCATGCCGAGCTCCTGAAACGCCGCCACGAAATGCGGCCGGCATTCGATGGCGCGCCGCAGTCGCGTCAAGGCCTCGCTGTCGCGCCCCGATTCCACCAGCGCCTTGCCCAGGTGGGTCTCGACGTGGGCACTGGTCCACTTGCTTGCGGCCTGCTCAAGCGGCGCGATCGCCTCGCGCGGGCGGTTTTGCACGAGCAGGGCGACCCCCAGGAGATGCAACGCGCCAGGATGCTGGGAATCCCGCGCGAGAGCCTCGCGCGCCAGGCGCTCGGCGTCGGCCCCTTGTTGCGCCTCGAGCGCTTTTCCGCCAAGCCGGAGAATGTCGTCGATCGCCGCCCCGCGATCGCGGCTCCTTGCAGGTTCAGACGGCTTTTTCATCCGCGTTTTCTTCCCGGCAATGACCGCGCCGCTCGAACCGGATGGCGCGCCTGATGGAAGACGAATTCTAGCATGTTTCGACTCAGAAAAGGCTTCATCAACCCGGCCGGCCGAATTCGGCGACGCCTGCGGCGGCGCCTGGCCGAAAGGCCCGGGCGCAAGCTGCCATTTCGCGATGCGGTTTTCGAGCGGCCCGGGATCGGCTATCATCAATCGGGTCGGCAAGCCGGAATGGGGGACCGGCTCCGCCCGCGGTCTGGGGCGCCGCGGGCAACTTATGCGGGAGAGAAATATGCGCAGTGCGTTGTGCCTTGCGGCCGCCGCCTTGGCGGCAATGGCGTTGCTGCCGGCGGGACCGGCGGCGAGCCAAACCGGGAGCCTCCTTAAGTCGGTTGTTCCCGGGATGGGGAGCGAAGAAGCTCCCGCGGTGTGGAAAGTCTGCGAGGGCGAGGACGGCGCGACGCCGGACAAGCAGATCGAGGCCTGCACCGTGGCGATCGATGCCGGGGGAGAGACCGACACGGTCATGGCCGGCGCCTACGTCAATCGCGGCAATGCGCTGAGCGACACCGGCGAATCGGATAAGGCCATCCAGGACTTCAACAAGGCGATCGCGCTCGATTCGAAGCTTGCCGCCGCCTTTGCGGGCCGTGCCGCGGTGTTCGTCACCAAGGGCCAGCTCGATTTCGCCATCCTCGATTTCAACCAGGCGATCAAGCTCAATCCGAAGAATGCCGACACCTACTACTTCAATCGCGGCACCACGTATTCGATCCAGGGTCAGTACGACAAGGCCATCCAGGACTTCGACCAGGTGATCCGGATCAATCCCAAGCAGTCGGCGGCCTTCAACAACCGCTGCTTCGCGCGCGCCAAGGCCGGCCAGGCGCAGGCGGCGCTGCCGGATTGCGAGCAGGCGCTGCAGCTGCGACCATATGATGCAGACTATCTCGACACCCGCGGCTTCGTGAATCTGAAGCTCGGTCAGCTCGACCGGGCGATGGCCGATTACAGCGACGCGCTCGATATCAATCCGAAGCTGTCGAGCTCGCTCTACGGCCGCGGCATGGCGCGGCTGAAGAAGGGCGATCGTCGCGGCGGCGCCGATATCGCGGCGGCCAAAGCGATCAACGCCGACATCGCCGCGGAGTTCGCGCGCTACGGCGTGAAATGATCCTTCGAGACGCATCGCTATGCGATGCTCCTCGGGATGAGGTTGATGGATGATGTGCCGTCGTTACATGACCTCCTCCTGAAAAGGCGGCGCTGTTGGCGCGGCTATCTCGAAGGATGGTTGATCCGCCCGCCGTGACATGACCTGATCCTGCGGCGGCGGCGCGGTTTGCGGCCGCCTCGCCGGATGTTTGAGCGGATTGGAAACAAAGCGGATTGCAAACAAAGAGGTTGTGACCGCTTTGGCGGCGGGTTAATGTTGCTCGGGGTGTGCCAAACACTCTTGAATTCACAAATCAGCGACGACCGGAGGAAACCAATGCGTATCGTCACTCTACTCATGCTCTCGGCCGCAGTCGGCATGTCGGCGTTCGCCGGCGCCGCCAATGCCGCCGAGCTGCGGCAGATCGGCACCATCTCCGTACCCGGAGAGCCTTTGAACTCGTTCGACATCAGCTTCATCGACCAGGCCAGCGGCCTCTATTTCCTGGCCGACCGCAGCAACAAGGGGGTCGATATCATCGACACCAAGAAGGGCGCCTGGATCGGCCGGGTCGAGGGCATGGTCGGCCCGGTCATGAAGAAGGACGGGACTTGCTGCAACAACGACTCCTCCGGCCCCAACGGCGTGCTGGTGGCCGGCAAGGAAATATGGGCCGGCGACGGCGACAGCACCGTGAAGGTGATCGACCTGAAGTCGATGAAGATCGTCGACACGATCAAGACCGGCGGCATGGCCCGCGCCGACGAGCTCGGCTACGATCCCAAGGACGGGATCATCGCCATCGCCAACAACGCCGACGAGCCGCCGTTCCTGAACCTCATCTCCACCAAGCCGGGCCACAAGATCCTCGGCAAGCTGGTTATGGAGCATTTCAGCGACGGCATGGAGCAGACCGCCTACAATCCCGCCGACGGGATGTTCTACACCGACGTTCCCGAGCTCGACAAAGACAAGACCAAGGGCGGCTTGATGGTCACCGATCCGAAGACCGCCAAGGTCGTGAAGATAATTCCGGTCGACAGCTGCATCCCGCATGGGATCGCGTTCGGAAAAGGCGGGATGGTCTTCCTCGGCTGCAATGCCGGTCCTGCGCGCCTGGGTCTGCCCGCCAAGCAGGTGGTGGTCGACGTCAAGTCCGGCAAGACGGTGGCGGAGATTACCGGCGTCGGCGGATCGGACGAATCGGCCGTCAACAACAAGGTCGGGCAATACTACGGCGCCCTCAACGGCAATCCCGACGGACCCATTCTGGCGGTGGTCGACGCCAAGACCAACCAGCTCGTCCAGAAGATCCCGACCGGCCCGGGCGCGCACTCGGTCGCCGTCAACGAGTCCACCGGCCGCGTCTATGTCCCGATCGCGGTCGAGGCCAACGGCCTGAAGGGCGGCTGCGGCTGCATCACGGTTTACGGCACGGAATAATCCGGCTCGCCTGCAACGAAGTTGCGATGCGCGGGCATGCCCGCGCATCGTCGTTTGGCGGCACCGCCACGAAAGACCCGCTTGGGCGAAGCGGACCCGCGCGCGGCAGCGCCCGCGCGGCCCTATGGGCTTGATCGCCCGGTGCAGGTATGCACCATGGCGCCGATGAGCAGCGCACGGCCCGGGGAAACTGCCATGGAATGGATGATCGCGGCCTCGGCGGACGAGCGCGCGCGCGGGCAGTTGCTTCCCGGGACGGTCAGCGCGGCACACGCGGCCCTTCGCCAGCATGGCTGCATTCTGCTGCGCGGCGCGTTTCCGGTTTCTCTCATCGAAGCCATGCACCAGGAATATGCCGCGCGCTACGGCGCGCTGGACGCGCGCGGGATGCTCGAACAGGCGCGGCACCCGCCGCCCAATCCCATCGATCCGCGCGGCGATGCCCGCTTCGAGATCACGATGCGGATGAGTGGCGTATTCGCCAGGCCGGAAGGGTTCGCGAACCCGCTGCTGCGCGGAATTCTCGGTCCGTTGCTCGGCGCCGACATGCAGCTGAACAGCTTCTCGATCGTCGTTTCCTATCCGGGCGCGTCGCTCCAGCAGGTCCACCGCGACCACGGGCATCTGTTCGCCAGCGAGCCCGAGATCGGCCCGAATCTGCCGGTCTACGCCGTGAACGTCGGCGTGCCGCTCATCGACGTCGACTTGGAGACCGGGCCGACCGGCGTTTGGCTCGGTTCGCACCGATGGGCACCCGGCATTGAGGCGGACCCCGAGGCCGTGACGGTGTGCCCGATCCAGCGTGGCGATTGCATTTTTCTGGACTACCGCACCTTTCACACCGGCATGCCCAACCGCAGCGCGCGCGTGCGGCCCATCCTGTATATCGTCTATGCGCGCGGCTGGTTCAGCGACGAGGGGACCCATTTCGGCGTCAATTCGCCCGACATGCCGCTTGAGGATTACAATAAGGTTCCCGAAGCGGCCCGCATGCCCCTCTACCGGGCGCTGTCGCAGGCGCTGCGCAATCGGGGAGGCGACCGCGGTACGCGCGGGCCGGTGCGCGCTGCCGACGATCCGTCGAGCTGGGGCAAGGTCGGGCGCAACGACTCCTGCCCCTGCGGTTCGGGCCGGAAATACAAGCAGTGCCATGGGCGAGCGGCTTAGGGCATTTGTCGGGAACAGCCCGCCCTGCCTTTGATGCGGGCCCGCCTGGGGAGTCGCTGATGGATTGGATTGTTGTCGTTTCGGCGGACGAGAGGGTCGAGGGGAAGCTTGCACCCGCGACCGAGGCCGCCGCACTTGCCGCCTTGGATCACCACGGCTGCATCCTGCTGCGCGGAGCGTTTGCGCCCGCCACCATCGAGGCCATGCATGGCGAATATGTTTCGCAGTTGGGAACGATGGATTTGGCGGCGATGGCGGCCGCGACGCTCAAGCCGGCGCCGAACCGGCACATCATGGTGGGGCCGGGCCGTTACGATACCACGCTGCGCATGACCGGCGCCTTCGGCCGCATGGATGTGTTCGCCAACGATGTGCTGCTCAGGTTTCTTCGTCCGCTGCTCGGCAAGGACATGCGTCTGAACAGCTTCACGGCGGTCGCTTCGTATCCAGGCGCAGCCGGGCAACAGCCGCACCGCGACCATGACCATCTGTATCCCCAGCCCGGCGTCGGCCCGGGCTTGCCGATCTACGCGGTCAACGTGGCGGTGCCGCTCATCGACGTCGACCTCACCACCGGGCCGACCGGGGTCTGGCTCGGCTCGCACCGGTCGGGACGGCTTGTCGCCGTACAAGGCAAGGACATGGCGGCGCAGCCGTTGCAGCGTGGCGACTGCATGTTGCTGGACTATCGCACGCTGCATACCGGCCTGCCCAACCGCAGCGACCAGGTGCGGCCGATCGTGTACATGGTCTACGGCCGCCGGTGGTTCTTCGACGACGTGAACTACGTCAAGCGGATCCCCTTGGACATGCCGCTCGAGCGCTACCATGAGCTCCCCGAGAGCGTTCGGCCGCTGCTGGTGCGGGCATTCTCCTACGCGATGCTGACGCGATGGCGCGAAGCCGAGCTGCCCGGAGCGGCGGCGATGATCCCGAACGCCTGATTGGCCGCCGTCCGTGCAGGAGCTGTCGATGGATTGGATTGTTCAAGTCCCGGCGGAAGAGGTCGCCGGCGGGAAGCTTGCTCCCGAAACCGAGGCGGCGGCGCATGCCGCCTTCCACGAGCACGGCTGCGTCCTGCTGCGCGGGATGTTCCCGCCTGCCGCCATCGAGGCCATGCATCGCGAATATCTCGCGCGATTCGGCTCGCTCGATGTTGTCGCGATGGGGATCGAGGCGGACCGACCGGCGCCCAACCGGTTTTTCGGGGTAGGCGGTGCGCGCTGCGATATCACGCTGCCCATGACCGGCGCCTTCGCCCAGCCGGATGTGTTCGCGAATCCTCGCCTGCTCAAATTTCTGGGTCCGCTGCTCGGCGATGATTTCCATATGACCAATTTCACGGCCGTCGTGTCGCATCCGGGCGCGCCGGTTCAGCATATTCATCGCGACCTGTCGCATTTGTTCCCCGACGGCGTCGGCCCGAGCTTGCCGGTCTATGCGGTCAACGCGGCGGTGCCGCTGATCGACGTCGACACCAGGACCGGGCCGACCGGAGTCTGGCTCGGTTCGCACCGCTGGCCGCATGCCTCGGCGCGGATCGAAAACATGACGGTGGCCGCGTTGCAGCGCGGCGATTGCATGCTGCTGGACTACCGCACCCTGCACGCCGGCCTGCCCAATGCAGGCCGGCAGGTACGACCGATCGTCTATATGGTCTATGCGCGCCCATGGTTCTTCGACAACTCGAACCACATCAGCCGAATCCCGCTCGACATGTCGATCGAGCAGTACAATCAGCTTCCCGCGTCTCTTCGTCCGCTCATGATCCGGGCATTCTCCTACGCGGTGCGCGCGCGCTGGAACGAGGTCGACGCCCGCGGGCCGGGCAGCCGGCGCCCCGCCCAGCCCGCCGCCAATGGGCCGGCCGACCGGCCCTCCGCTCAGCCCGCCGCCGGCGATCCGGCAAGCTCAGGCAAGGTCGGCCGCAACGATCCCTGTCCGTGCGGGTCGGGCCAGAAGTACAAGCATTGCCACGGACGCTTGGCTTAGCCCCTCCAGATCGCCTCAACGGGATGCTGCCGGTTTCCAATCGATCCTCCAGATGAAAGCTTCGCTGCGCTCGGGTCTACCCCCGCTCGCCCCCATTTCGCAGGCCCTTAAGCCGAGCCCGGCTTGGCTTCGGCGGGCCGTCCGCGGCGGCCGAGAATACCATTTTCAATGGGAAGGCTGCGTGGCATTATGGCGACCAGGACCCAACGGTCGCTTGATTGGCCGCAGATTGCGGCAATATCCGGGGATGTCACCTTGACCGACGAGCTGCAAAACGATTTTGCCGAAATCCCGCTCGAGGACCTTTACGAATCCGAGAACCCACTGGTTCCGGGCCGCACCTGCGGGACCTGCATGCTTTGCTGCAAGGTCATGCGCGTGGACGAATTGAACAAGGCTGCCGGCGTCCTCTGCACTCATGCGGTTACGGGCAGCGGTTGCACCATCCGCGACCAGCGGCCGCGTTCCTGCCGCCGGTTTTTCTGCGGCTGGCGTCTCGATCCCAATATCGATTCGCTTTGGAAGCCGAGTATATCCGGCTTCCTCCTGACGATCTCGCTGCGCTATGGCGCGATGCTGGTGATGGTCGATCCGGCCAGGCCGCTCGCGTGGCGGGTGCAGCCCTATCATGGTCGTTTCAGGGAGTGGGCCCAACGCGCCTTTGCCGAGGACAAGCGGATCGTCGCGGTCGTGGCCGGCGGCGAGGCGACCGTCATCCTGCCCGATCGCGACGTGCCGATCGGCGTGCTTGGAACCGACGACGAGATCGTCCTTTCGAGGAACGCGATGGGCTACCACGCCGAGCGACGCCCCAAGTCGCCGAGCGGCGCGATCACTTAGTCCTTCGATTCCGTGCAACCGATCGGTGTAGGGTGGGCAAAGGCGGCCGAGGCTTCGCCGCATCGGCACGACGCGCATCGCCCACGCGGACGAGCTCGCGGCTCCCTCGGCGCTCCACGTGGGCACGGCGGAAAGCGCGCCCTCGATAGATCGAAGCGGCGCGGCCGCCTTTGCCCACCCTACGGTGCCTCGCGATTTGATTCGAATTTCGGAAACACTGGGCTAGTCGCGCGCTGTCGCGGCATTCTTGATGAACAAATCCGCGAGGGTCTCGGCGACGTCCGGCGAGAGCGCGAGCAGCAACTCGGTGTCCAGCCCGCGATCGAGCATCAGCACCAACATTCCGTTGTCCAAGGGGGCGACGCTCCAGGTCTGCACCGGCAGCACCGATTCCTGATTGACCGGTATCGATTCCGACGCGGCGGGATCGGCCGCAGATACGGCTTTACGATGCAGCGCCATGTCGCGGCGGCGGCCGTCCGCCGCCAGCGTCAGCAGGGCCCCGATCGGGATCGCGACCGATGTCTCCGGATCGTCGCCATGAACCGTCAAGCAGAACATACCCTCGACGAATTGCCATTTATGGCCGCGGGCTCTGGTCGGATTGGTCATGGCGGGGTTCCCTCTTGGATCGAGCCGTCAGCATCACAACACAGTTGATCCGTCAACTTCGAGTCCTTGATTCTGCCGGGGCATGGGCCCGGATGGGGACATCCGGGGCGCTCGCCGTCGCCGCTCTTCGGGGGTGGGCGAGGCTCTGCGGACGGGGACCCGGGGTGCGGGGAAGGCCGAAAAGCCGCATGGAATGGGCATTTCCTCTATCAGGCAGGTAACCAATCCCCTCTTCCTATATGTGGTTTTTATGTAACACGCCCGGAGAAAAGCGCGCTTGGCGCCGAAAACATGGGCTTTGCGCTTTTCTTTTAGGCCTCGTTAAGCATACTGGCCGCGATCGAATGCTCAACGGGGGGTAACCATGACTTCGACAAGGAAGATGTTGCTGGGTACCGCCGCCGCGACCATCGCGGTGTCGGCAGGAGGAATAGACAACGGGGCACAGGCGGCCGACGCCATGCTCAAAAAGGCTCCGCCGATTCAATACGTGAGAATCTGCGATCGCTACGGCGCGGGCTTCTTTCAGATCCCGGGCAGCGCCATTTGCTTGCAGCTGCGCGGCCAAGTGCAGTCGGACAATGACATCCAGCCGACCAACGACGAGCTGTTCGTGTCGGCGAGCAAGACGACCGGTTCCTACGGCGGCTTTGGGACCACGGCCAGCAGCAATGCTGCCAACGGCACGATGATCTTCAAGAATCAGCAAGACAACTGGGGCTACGAAGTCACGGCCAAGCCACGGTTCGATGCGCGCACCGAGACCTCGATGGGCACGTTCCGTGCCTACGCCGAGCTCAAGATCCAGTTGGATACCGGCGCCTTCGGCGGTGCCCAGCAGGGTACCGTCGGCGGAACCGCCGATGCCGGCGCTGGCAACAAGTCGGAGCTCTATCGGGCCTACCTGCAATGGGCCGGATGGACGATCGGCAATGCCGATTCGGTCTGGTCCACCGGAAACTTCAAGACCGGCGACATCGCGGACGTCATCCCCAGCGACAAAGATTCCGGATGGACGGTGTACTATACCTGGACCCCGACGGGCCCGGGCGTGCCGCCGGTGAAGGGATCGGCTCCTGTGCCTGACGGATGGTCGGTTGCCTTCGGGGCGGACAGCCCCACCAAGCACATCTCCAAGAACCAAGGTTCCGGCGGCTGTCTATACTACGATCTCGCCCTGGCGCCTGGCTCCGCGGCCGGCGCCGGTACTGTGTGCGCGTCCTTAGGGACGTTGAGCGTTCCGGACTTCGTGGCCAGGGTCCACTACGAGGCCGACCCTCCCGGCAAGGACGATCAGCATAACGATCAGTTCGGGATCGGCACCTTCCACGTTGCCGGAATATATCACCAGATCACTCAGATCGCGGTGGGAGGCACCGGCGGCATTGGCGCTGTCACTGGTTGCGGGACCTTCACCTGCGGCGCCGGTCCGACCGTGCACGATCACGGCTGGGGCGCCACGAGCTTCCTGAAGTTCTTCGTCCCGATGTGGTCCGGCACCAAGCTCGGTGCCAACCGCGCTTCAGCTGCGGACAATATCCAGCTCAACTTGAACTACTGCGTTGGTGCCATCGAGCCCTGCGGCGTCGGCGGCCAGGACGGCAGCTTGTACGCAGGTGACGCCTACTGGACCGGCGGCCTCGAGATGGAGTACATGGACTCGAGGGTCATCAATAACGGGGCTGGCGGCTTCTACAACGACAAGACATCGGCCCTTGTCTTCAATGCACAGTATCACTCGATCCTGACGGATTGTACCGATCCGGTGCATTGCCTGGCGTTGACCTTGGAATACAATTATACCAAGATCACTCCTGGCGCGATCACCCAGAATGTCGACTGGACCGAAGGCGGCTTAGGCGTCGGCACGTTGAACGCCTTCACCGCGGAGATCTCCTGGGGCATAAGCCGGAACGGCACGACCAAGCCCACGTGGTGGCGGTTGGACTCCGAAATCCAGTACCGGATGGTCAACCAGGCTCTGCCGAATAATTGTAACGGCAATATTGGTTGCGGCGTTGCGGGCACGGCATTGCCAAGCAATATCGCCCAGAACCCCAATAGCTGGGTCTTCCGCGATACCCTGACGTTCGATTGGTAGGCATCGGCTAAGCCTGCGACTTCCGGCCCCTGGCTGGAGACGAGTTGGAAGCGGCGCCTTCGCAAGGAAGGCGCCGCTTTCTTTGATGCTTGATTGCCGTTTGGCCGGCTCGTGTCCCGGATGCCGGTGAGGTGCGAAGTTTCCGCGGGGCAGTGCCGCTGGCCGGGGATCGTTGCAAATGCTAGAATTTGCAACGGTCTGCGGTCGCACCACGGTAAGGTGCCCGCTGCGCCAGGGACAAAAGACGGGTAGCCAAAAGACGGCTACCGGAGACGGGCATAAGACGAACGCCGGAATCAGTGCCCTCGGCTCTGGACGCGTGGAGCTTGGCCACGCCAGCGTTGGAGAAAGAGGAATATGACGTGAGGGGCGAAAGCCAGGGCGGCATGGAGTTGCGTGCTGCGGACCTCCCGGGTCCGACGCCTCAGGCGGCCGAGCCCCCTCTTGCTCCAGGCCGCAGCTGCGGCAGCTGCAGCCTGTGCTGCAAGGTCCTGCCAGTCGGAGAATTGAGCAAGCCGGCCGGGCAGTGGTGCGTTCATTGCGTGCCCGGATCGGGTTGCGCCGTTCACGCCGACCGCCCGCAGGCCTGCCGCATCTTCTTCTGCTCATGGCGGCTCGATCCCAATCTGGGACCGGAGTGGAAGCCGGAGGCGTGCCGTTTCGTGCTGTCGGCGGATCTCGCCCATAAGGCGCTGAGGGTGACGGTCGATCCCGGGATGCCGCTCGCTTGGAAGCGAGAGCCTTATTATTCGCGCCTGAAGCAATTTTCCGAAATCTCGTTTCGGCAGGACCGGAAGATTTTGGTCGATCTGCGCGGCAACATCACGGTCATTTTGCCCGACCGCGAAGTGCCGCTCGGCGTGGTGGCGCCCGGAGAGGAAATCCTCGTCTGGCGGGAGGGCTCCGCCTATGGGGCCAGGGTGCGGCGGGGGCCGGAGCCCACCCCAACATCCGCACCCAGGTCCGCCGGAGGATTCGAGTCGCAGCCCGTCCAGGCGCGGGCAGGATCGGCCGGCGGCGGGCAGTCGGTCGACGATCCGGGTTT
>Ga0182024_10016396_pt1 | contig 14051 bp, 10 predicted proteins | sample P32metaG_FD_120480 | JGI IMG/M metagenome (GOLD analysis project Ga0182024, IMG submission 120480) | Permafrost microbial communities from Stordalen Mire, Sweden - P3-2 metaG (Illumina Assembly) | ecosystem: Environmental > Terrestrial > Soil > Wetlands > Permafrost | place: Sweden: Stordalen... | reverse complement strand
GTCGCGAACAGGAACATCGGCAGCATCACCAGCTGGATCAGCTGAAAGTCCGGGAAGTCGCGCATGTAGGTCGTGACCGCCAGGCCCGCCGCTGCGAACGCGTAGCCGACCAGCAGCGCGCCCGGGATCGCCAGCAGGATGTCGGGCGAGACGACGAGACCTAGGACAAGCATCACGACCACGAAGCCGACGGTGGCGAACACGCCGCTGAGCACGGCGCTCACGACCTCGCCGACGGCGATGTCCGCAACCGAGAGCGGCGTCGGCACGATCGCGTCGTAGATCTTCTCGGTCTTGATCCGCATGAAGATCGCGAAGCTCGTCTGGTTGAAGGCCGCGTTCATGGCGGTCGTCGCCAGGATCCCCGGAGCGACGAAGGCCGCGTAGCGCACATCCACGCCGGCGACCTTGCCGACGAGCGTGCCGACGCCAAAGCCGATCGTGAGCAGGTAGAGCACAGGTTCGACGATGCTCGACAGCACCGGCGTCAGCGAGCGCCGATAGATCAGCGCGTTGCGCTCGACCAGGCTGCCCGTGCGCCGCAGCGTCCAACCGGTGGCGATCACGCGTGCAACCTCCTTCTGTACGTGATCCGGGCGGCGGTGAAGCCGGCGAGGACGAAGACCAGCAGGTAGGCGATGTGCCCGGCCGCCGCGGGCAACGAGGCGGTCCCGAGGCTCAGCGAGCGACACAGCGCGACCCCCTGCGCAAGCGGCAGCGCCGACGCGATCAGCCGAATCCCATGCGGCAGCTCACTGAGCGCGAAGAAGGTCCCGGAGAACATGTACATCGGCATCAGCACGAACCGGAAGAACGCGTTGACCTGCCGGAAGGACCTGAGCGTCACCGCCCACGCGGCGATCGGAGCGGCGAACGCCAGCCCGGTGAGCAGCGCGGCCGGCCACACCGCGAGCGCCCACCAGCCGGACACCACGCCGAACAGCTCCATGACAACGATGAAAGCGGCGCTCGAGGTGACCAGCCGGAAGGCGACGAAGAGCATGTGCCCGGCCAGGATCTCCTCGGGTTCGAGCGGCGTCGTCGCCGCGTTGCGGTAGGAACCCGACCAGCCGGCCGCGGTGGCCACGCGCCCGCCGCTTTCGACAAACGCCGTCTGCATCGCCGATGCCGCCAGCAATCCTGGCGCGAAGAACGCCGAGTACGAGACACCGCCCAGCACGGTGGAGTGGCCGTGATTGACGAGATGGCCGAGGCCGACACCGATCCCAAGCAGAAACAGCAGCGGATTGGCGATGCTGATCACGATCGTGCCGCGCCACGTCCGGCTGTAGAGCTTCAGCCAGTAGCGGAAGGCGTGCAGGGCCCGCGCCATGTCAGTCGACCAGCGAGCGGCCGGTCAGCTTCAGGAAGACGTCCTCGAGCGTCGCGCGCCGGACGAGCGCGGTGATCGGTGTGAGCGACAGCTGGTGGTGGACCTCCGCAAGTGCCGCCTCGCCGTCATCGGCATAAACGATCACGCGGTCCGGAAGCAACTCGATCCGCTCTCCGAGCTCCGCGCCGCGGAGACGCTCCGCGGCCTCGGCCTGAGTATCTGGCGCGAAGCGCAACTCGAGCACCTCGCGCGTGATGTGCGCCTCGATCAGCGCACGCGGCGAGCCCTCCGCGACGATCCTGCCGGCGTCCATCACCGCGAGGCGGTCACAGAGTTGCTCGGCCTCATCCATGTAGTGGGTCGTGATGATCAGGGTCACGCCGTCGGCCTTCAGCCGATAGAGGCGGTCCCAGAGCACGTGTCGCGCCTGCGGGTCGAGCCCGGTGGTGGGCTCGTCGAGCAGCAGGATCTCGGGCTCGTTGATCAGCGAGCGCGCAATCGTGAGCCGGCGGCGCATGCCGCCGGAGAGCGTCTCGACCTGCGCGTCCGCCCTGTCCTCGAGCTGCGCGAACGCGAGCAGGCCGCCCAGACGCTCGCGGATGACGCTCTTGCCGAGGCCGAAGTAGCGACCGTAAACGTAGATGTTCTCGCGGACCGTCAGCTCACGATCGAGGCAGTCGTCCTGCGGGACGACGCCGATCCGCGCGCGGATCTCGGGCCCGTCGTGCATGGGGTCCATGCCGAGCACGCGGAGCGTGCCGGCGGTCGCGGGCGAGATCGCGCCCAGCATCCGCATCGTCGAGGACTTGCCGGCGCCGTTGGGGCCGAGGAAGCCGAACGCCTCGCCGCGCCCGAACTCGAAATCGATGCCGTCGACGGCGCAGAACGGTGGCGTGCCGTTCCGCGCGGGATACGTCTTCGTGAGGCCCCGAGCCTGGACCAGGAGCCTGCCGGACACCATTTCAGCGTACCGAAGGCGACTGTGGCTCGCAACAATTAGACGAGATCTCGCAACTTTCCGAGCGTCTCGTGCGCTGTCAGACTCCATATCCCCATGGCTAGCCTCGGTCACGTTCTCTGGCACGGCATTCGCGACGCGCTGCTGATGGGCTGGGAGGTGTGGTGGGCGCTCGCGTTCGGCTTCTTCATCTCCGCCGTTGTGCAGGCATGGATCCCGCGAGAGCGCATCGAGTCGAGCCTTGGTGGCGGCGGCCTTGGCCCGCTGGCCAAGGCCACCGGACTCGGCGCAGCCTCCTCGTCCTGTTCCTACGCCGCGGTGGCGATCGCCAAGAGCCTGTTCCAGAAGGGCGCCTCCGCGCGCGCGGCGCTGGCCTTCCAGCTGGCGTCGACGAACCTCGTGTGGGAGCTCGGGTTCGTGCTCTGGGTGCTGATCGGCTGGCAGTTCGCGCTGGCCGAATACGTCGGCGGACTCGTGATGATCGCGCTGGTGGCGCTGCTGCTGCGCCGCTTCCTCTCGCCAGCGCTCGAGCGGCAGGCGCGCGAGCACGCCGACGCGGCCGACACCGGCCACCAGCATCACATGGCGGGCCAGAGCATGCCGCTGCGCAAGCGTCTGACGAGCGTCGCCGCCTGGTCTGACGTCGCGCACAACTTCCGCGGCGACTGGCAGATGCTCTACAGGGAGATCGGGCTCGGCCTGCTGATCTCCGGGTTCGTCGCCCAGATCGACCCGAATGTGTTCCACAGCATCTTCCTGAGCGGCTCGCCTGCGCTTGTGCGGGCGGTCTGGGGAGCTGTCATCGGACCGGTGATCGCGATGCTGACGTTCGTCTGCTCGGTCGGCAATATCCCGCTCGCGGCCGTTCTTTGGAGCGGCGGGATCAGCTTCGCCGGCGTGGTCGCGTTCATTTTCGGCGACCTGGTGATCCTGCCGATAGTCGCGATCTACCGGAAGTACTACGGCGGTGCGTTCACCGTGCGGCTGGTCGCGCTGTTGCTGGTTGCGATGGTGGTGGCGGCGCTGATCGTGCAGGCGCTTTTCGGCGGCCTGGGCCTGATCCCGTCCGGGGCGCGGCCGGGCCACAGCAAGATCTTCAGCGCCGTCCATGTCGACTACAAACTCGTGCTGAACGCGCTCGGACTGCTGCTCTTCTGTGGCTTGTTCGGCCTGACCATGCGCCGCGGCGGCGTCGATCCAGTCTGCGGCATGATGGTCGACAGGCACCGAGCCCAAAGGCTCAGGCAAGACGGCCACACCTACTTCTTCTGCTCCGATGGCTGCAGGAACACCTTTGAAGCTGACCCCCACCTTCACCGGCACGACGCTTGACCGCATCTCCGACCTGCGCGGCGACCGCGCCGAGGTCGAGCGGCTGCTGAAGCACCCCCGGGCGGCGGTCATCGGCGCGAGCGCCGACAGCGTGCTGATCTCCGAGGATCCGCAGCCGCTGCTGCTGCGCCGCCCGATCCAGGGACGCGTCAATCCATACCAGCCGATCCTGCTGGGGCTCGAGGACTCGCGCCCGCTGTTCGGCGCCGACCTGGACGACCCCGAGGCCGCCGGGCACGTGGCAGAGACAGGCGTGGGGCGGCTGATCTCGCTGCGCGACGCCGGCCTGCTGCTGCCGCAGGCCGAGGGCGGCCTCGCGGCCTACCTCGTGGCGTTGCTCAACTGGCACCGCCGGCACAGGTTCTGTTCGGTCTGCGGCGCTGGCACGCGAGTCGCCGACGCCGGGCTCTCACGGCGCTGCCCCAGCTGCAAGGCAAGCCACTTCCCGCGCACCGACCCGGTCGTGATCATGCTCGTCGACGACGGCGCCGGCAACGTGCTGCTCGGTCGGCGCATCGGCTGGGCCGAGGGCCGTTTCTCGATCCTCGCCGGCTACGTCTCGCCGGGCGAAACCCCTGAGGAGGCGGTATTGCGGGAGGTGCGCGAAGAGTCGGGGATCGTCGCGCAGGCCCCGCGCTACGTGGCCTCTCAGCCGTGGCCGTTCCCCTCTTCGCTGATGCTCGGGTACGAGGCCGGTGCCGAGCGCAGCGATCCGGTCCCGCAGCCAGGGGAGATGCTCGAGGTGCGCTGGTTCGGCCTCGAGCAGATACGCGAGGCGGCACCGCACTCGGATTCCGGCGGAGCCGCGGGTAGCGGGCCCGGTGGGCTGAGGCTTCCCGGCGAGGTCTCGATCGCGCGCGTGCTGATCGACGCCTGGGTCGCGCGCGGCGGTCGGCGCCTGTAGAGGCCGGCCCAAGCGCCTTGGTCGCCGCGCGGAACTCCAAGTCCGGCGCGCCGAGGGGGCGCCGATGCGTCAAGCGCCATCCTGCCGCTCTAGAACATGGACCCGAATGAACCCCAGCGGATGGCGATGATCACAATCACGGCTCCGCCTGCGAGGGCGACACCCGCGGCAATTGTCCCGGGCCTGCCGAGTCGGGTGACCTGAGCGACCGCGAGCAAAGCACCAGCGATTGCGAGGAGCGCGAAACCGATCTCGGCGACCCTCACCCCAGTGTGCCTAGTGAAGGCGAATATGGTCATGCTCCCGCTTTCGCGGGCCTAGAGTGGTTCTCCTTCAGCGACGCGGACGGGTGAGGGAGTAGTCACCGTTGTCTGCCGCCGTGCATGTAGGGCTCGCCAGTCCTGACAATCGACTCGAACTGCGGTCCTTGTTACGTCAAAGGTTGGGCTGCGCGCCTATCCTCGAGCTTGAGGTCGGCTTCCGAGGGCTCGGCGACGGCGTGGAAGTAACGTTCGAGGGCTTGGACAACGGCTGGGTCGAATTGGGTCCCGGCGTGATCGCGGATTTCGGCCAGTGCGTCCTGGTGGCTCCTTGCATTCTGGTAACAGCGCTCGGAGGTCATCGCGTCGTAGGCGTCGCAGACCGCAATGATGCGGGCGCCGAGCGGGATGGCCTCGCCACTGAGACCGTCCGGATATCCGCCGCCGTCCCAGCGTTCATGCGCTGAGCGGACGATTGCCGCGACTGGGGTGAGGGCGGGCGTGGCGTTGAGAATCCGCTGGCCGATGACCGCGTGTTGCTTCATGAAGGCCCACTCGTTGGCGTCGAGCCGCCCTGGTTTGTTCAGGATCGCGTCTGGGATCGCGAGCTTGCCGATGTCGTGGAGTTCGGCAGCCCGCAGAGTCTCGTCCAAAGCCTCGGCATCGAAGGCGAACTGAGCGGCGACTCCCGCGGTCATGGTGGCGACGCCGCTAACGTGGTCACGCAATCCAGGCGTACGTTCGGTGAGCAGCTGAATCAACACGTCGCGGGCGGGAGTGCGCTGGGTGCGACCCTTATCGGCGTACATGCGCTCGTCGGCTAGGCGTAGGGCGGCGTCTGGAGTACCTGCTTCGTCTGGCATGAGGGCGACCCCGACCGAGGTGGTGACGTCGAAGCCGCCGCCGCGCTCGGTGAGGGCTGATCTGGCGCTCGCGATGAGTTGATCGTGGGGCGGGTAACGGCCGTCGAGCAGGACGCAGAATTCGTCGCCGCCGAGCCGGTACGCGGAGCCCTTGGCCGCAACTGCCGCGCTCAGAGCCGCCGCGAGACGGACGAGAAGTGCGTCACCGACGATGTGCCCGTACGTGTCGTTGTAGCGCTTGAAGCCATCGAGGTCGAAGAAGGCAAGCGTTGCCGCTCGGTGACGTTCGCGGAACAAATCCTCGAGATCGGAGATGAGCTGCCGGCGATTGCCCAGGCCCGTGAGCGAATCCGTGACGGCTTGACGGCTCGTCGTGCGCAGGATTCGGACGTTCTCCAGATACGTCAGAGCTGAGCGTGCGGTTGCCAGGCCCAGCGCGCCGGCGGCGAGTCCGACCGCCAACGGAGTCACTGTCGAAAAGGCCGCAACGACGAGCAGCGCCAGCGCGATCACTGCCGCTGCGAACGTGAGGACGATCGTGTCCGGGGCCCTCATTGCCGGCTTGGTCCGACGGCTCGACGGCGCCCACGCGGCCAATGCCAGCAGCGAGAACGAGGTGAGATACGCCACGTTGAGCAGGGCGCCAGAGATATAGATGCCGCCGGCCACCTGGTCGGCGTAAAAGATGTCGGCGACCGCCATGAGTACTACACCGCTTCCCAACGCCAGCCAGTCGCGTCCGGGGCGCCAGCCCGCCAGCGCGTAGGCGAGCACCACGAACATCAGCAGCATGAAGTCACCGACCGGGTAGGCAATCGTGACCGCGTCAGCGACGAATCGTCCCGTCGTCGTCGACGCGATGTCCGCGAACGCCAGCGCCGCCGCCACAGCGCCCACCGCCAGAGCGACGACCCCGCCGTCCAGCCACTGAGCCGTGGCGGCCTTGCGGTTGCGCGACCGCATCAGGACCATCAGCGCGCCGTACATCGCCGGGTACATGAGCAGGTACGTGAGATCCGCAGCCGACGGATAGGGCGGGTTGGCGACATTGTCCAACCAGACTGCCCAGAGGAGATCACCCACGCTCCAACACACGAGCGCGACGGTCATCAACGTCCACGCCAGGCGCTGCTCACGGCGTTGTGCTACACGGGCAGCGCAGACACCGATCGCGACGAACTCGACGCCCATGTACACCCAGTTGGTCGCCAACGACTTCAGCGCTGGCCCGCCGAACCCAGTCACAGCCCAAAGCAGCTCGAACGCGATGCCGAGCCCCATAGCCGCGAACGCGCAGCGCAACAGCCGACTCGACACCTTTGCGTGCATAAAACGTGTGTCGGCATCTCGTTGCGGCTACTTAAGAGTTGTACGAGTCCAGTGGGCGGCCTCGTCGAGGGTGGTCCAGACGCCGTCTGGATCACCGATCCGCCTCCCAACCGTTGAGCTTTGGAACTCGCTTAGCGGCCGATGGCCTGGCGGAAGTTGAAGAAGTGGTGCGGGTCATACTCGCGGCGCGTGGCCGCTAGCCGCGTGTAGTTGCCGGCATAGTAGGCTCGCTCCCAGCCGTGGAGGTCCGGGTCGATGTAGTTCTGATATGCCTGTCCGGACACGTAGGGGCGCATCGTCTGCCATGTCTGCTGAAGCCACGCGTGATCGCGGCCGTAGCTGAGGTACTGGATCGCACACAGCTGATCGCGGTGCACAAACGCTGTTGCGTGCGGCGCTACCTGGTTGATTGCACCACCGTAGGAATCCATCAGCACAACGCCACTACCAAGGGACCTGCCGCGCGCTGCAACCGCGGCGACGAGAGCGCCGGCACCGTGCTCTGAGATCGGCTCGCCGACGTAGTCGGATTTCGCAAAGAAGAAGGACCGACTGAGCGCGCCATCTGGCGCAGCGCCGACCGTGTGGCAGGCGGCTTCGGGTGTATCAACACAGCCCGCCCACGTTAATTGCAGAGCCAGGTAAGGCTCGCTTCCGGACCAGCTATCCGCCCCGGGCAAGTCGAGGATTGGTTTGAGGAAGGCAGCCAGGTTCGCCTGGGGGCCTATGAACTGACCTGAGACTGCGACTTGCGGCTCACCATTGGCGACCGTCAGCCTGAAGATCGACGTGATCCTGGAGTCGGTCCGAGGCGCCCATCTCATCCACGCGTGTAGCGCCTCCGCCGCGGTCCCCCAGGGCCAGGTCACAAAGAAATACGTCGCGCTCAAGGGCATTGCAAGCAGTTTGAAGGTGAACTCGGTGACGATCCCGAAGTTGCCCCCACCACCGCCACGCAGTGCCCACAGCAGGTCTGGATCGGTCCGCGCATTGACCCTCCGTAGCCGACCGTCGGCGGTCACGACCTGTGCTTCGACGATATGGTCGGTCGTCAGCCCGTACGCGCGTCCGGCGAGGCCCATGCCGCCGCCAAGCGCAACGCCCGAGATCCCGACAGACGGGCAGGAGCCGGACGGTATCGTCGCTCCCGCAGAGGCCAGCGCGGCGTACAGGTCGATCAGCTGGGTGCCGGCACCCACGGTCGCCGTACCAGCGGCGCGGTCGACACTCACGTGTCGCAGGTTGCGCAGGTCAAGTACTACCCCGTCATCGAGCGTCGAGTATCCGGCGTAGCTGTGCCCGCCCGAGCGCGCCCGTAACCGCACCCCTTTGCTCACCGCCCAACGAACCGCGTCCCGCGCCCCGGCGGCGGTATCCGGCCGGGCGACGGCGAGGGGCTGGATTGAATCGAACCGCTCGTTGTAGAGGTGGGCGGCCGCCGAGTAGCCGGCTTGTCCGCGCGTGAACACGGTGCCGCCGACTGCGCGGCGAAGGCCCTGCAACGAAAGCGGCTTGCCGCGGGCGGCACCGGCCGCGGTTCCGGTGGCAGCAAGCGCGACGAGCGCACCAGCTCCACGAAGAAAGCTACGTCGATCGAGGTGGGACCACTGAGTAGCCATCGGGGCTCAATGTCAGCGCCGTTACTGAACACGAACGCGCGACCAGCTGGTTATTGCTCAGACGTCGTCTTTGTGACCCCGAGGCAGTGGCTCATCGCGCGATCATGCTGTTGTGTTGAGGGTGAAATGGCGCTTGACTTCGTTGGCGTAGGTGTGGCCGATCTCGTGCTCGGTGATCCACGTGGTGAAGGCGATCTTTCCTTGGGGTGGTTGCTGGGAGATCAGCAGCCCACTGGTCAGTGCGGTGATCTCCTCGGAGGTGAGGACTACGTCTTTCACGAGGACTCCGAGCGCCCGGGCAGCGGCGTGGAACGCCGTGGCGGGGACACGCAGGATCGGTGAGCGGCTGCCGGTGGCATCACGAACCGCTCGGATGAGTTCTTGGAAGGAAACAGCCTCAGGCCCGGCGGCGTCGAGGATCAGGTCGCTCTGGGCGTTGCCAGCGTCGATGCAGATGTCCACCAGGTCGTCGATGTGGATGGGCTGGACGCGATAGGAGCCGTCGCCGGGGATCAGGAAGATGGGCATGCGCCGCAGGATCCAGGCGATGTTGTTGGCCAGGATCTCTGGCTCGCCGCCGAAGACCCAGGTCGGCCGGACGATCGCGAAGGGCACGCCGACCTCGGCCAGTGCGCGTTCGACCAAGGCCTTTCCCCGGTAGTAGGCGAGTGGCGAGTCCACCGATGGGTTGGCGATGCTCAGATGCACGATCCTCCTGACCCCGGCGCGGCGGGCGGCGTGAAACAGCGCTCTTGAGTTCGCGATCGCGCCGTTGAAGCTCGTGTTGCCGTGATCGAACCGCACCCAATAGGTGTTGTAGACCGTGTCCACGCCCTCCAGCGTTCGGCTGAGCGCGACCGGGTCATCGAAACGGAACGGGAACGCTTCAACCTGTTCCCTGAGGGGGTGGTCGCGGTCCGCGTGGAAGGTCAGGGTCCTGACCCGGCGCCCGCTTTCCAGCAGTCGTTGGGCAATGTGCGCCCCCGAGTAACTGAACGCCCCGGTCACCAGGTCAAGCCCGGTCGGTTGCCGGCTCATCGCGTCTCCTGTGATCTTGTCGGCAGCACTGCCTGCGCAAGGGGAGCCATCCGTACGACGAGCTTCAGCAGCGACTCCGCGCGCGCGTGGTCCTGATCCAGGTGGCCGAGCATGTCGACGCCGAGATAGAGCGCGACGATCGCGAACGCGATGTCGCCGCTCGGGATCAACGGCTCGAACAGAGAACCCGCGATCAGGGATTGGACCTTGTTCTCGACCATCTCGAGCCACGGCTGGATCCGGAGCACCACCTCGCGGCCCAGTTCGGGATCGGAAACCGCGCCGGCGACCATCTCCCCCAGGACGGTCACGTAGCCGTTCTCAAGATCATCGCGATAGATGTCGCCCGCCAGGGTCGCGAGCTCGGAGACAGTTCCGGCTGCGTCGAACGCCGGCCGGTAGGCGCTCATGCGACGCGTGCTGACAAGGTCCAGCACCGCGAGCAAGACGTTCTGGACACTGCCGAAGTGGTAGAAGATCAGCGCCTGATTGAAGTTGCCGGCCTTGGCGATCTCGCGGGCGCTTGCACCGGCAAACCCCCTGGTTTTGAGCGTCTGAAGCGCCGCCTGCACGATCGTCGCCTTGGTCCCGCCGCCCGCCTGACTCGGGTCGCCGGTTGGTGGTGTCGTCGAGTTCATGGGTTGGATTTTAGCACTCGCTCAAAGCGACTGCTCAAATGATCCTGCAGACGGCGAAGCCCCAGCTTTCTGTGGTCGGGCGCTCCAATTTCTGCAGCCCCTGCCTAGGCATCACCGCTAGGTTTGCTCGCGTCCGAGAACACGGAAGGACGGCACCCTGAACGACCGTGTAACGAATTGGCAGCTGCTGTGACTACATTGATGAACATGCTGGTGGTCTCCGCATCCTCTACGGCCGCTGACTCTGCAGCGGCTCGTCGATCGCTCTCCAGAGCGCCGCTCAATCGCGCCGATGACTGATCAACAGCCCTTCTCTCCTGATGGGCCGGACATCGGAGCTTCCGGTGGTCCGCCGAGCGGAGCGCCGAGTGGCGAGGTCCCTCAGGAGTCTTGGAGCAAACCGATCGGGCGACGTACGGTGCTCTCCGTACTCGGACTCGGTGCGCTCGGAACGTTGTTCGGCTCCCATGTGCAGGCCGGGATCTCAAGCCTGCTCGACTCGCTGCACGCGGGCGGCATTGCGAGTGTCCTGCCCGGTGGCGGCCAGTTCACGATCTACACGATCACCAGCGGGTATCCGGCCGCACCCGCGAATTACCGCCTGCGAGTCGACGGGCTCGTTCAGAAACCGCTGGCATTGACGGTTGCCGACCTTGAGTCGCTCCCGGCGACGCGGCTCACGCGTGATTTTCAATGCGTCACCGGGTGGGTGGTTGACGACGTCCATTGGGTCGGGGTACGCCTGGTTGACCTTGCCGAGCGCGCCGGCGTCGGTCCTACGGCATCAGCGTTCCATTTCACGTCGTTCGACGGGCTCGATACCGAGAGCCTCACGATCGAGCAGGCGCACCAGACCGGAGCGATCGTCGCGTACTCGATGCTGGGCGCACCGGTCACGCGTGAGCATGGTGGCCCGGTACGCCTCTATGTACCCGACATGTTTGGCTACAAGTCGATCAAGTGGCTCTCTCGGATCGAGCTCGTGACGCACGCCGAGCCCGGCTACTGGGAGCAGAACGGCTATCCGGTGAACGCCTGGATCAGCGGGCATGCGCCCGCGCAGCCTGTTTAGGCGCCGGGATCATGAGCGCGACGCAAGTCACCGCTGATCAATCCAGACAACGCGTGGTTCTTCGATTCGACCGTGTCGAGCGCGCCGTGCACTGGGTCAACGCTTCGTTGTTCCTGATCCTCATCGTCACTGGCGCGGCGCTGTACTTCACCCCGCTGATCGCACTCGTCGGACGGCGCATGCTCATCGAACAGGTCCACCTCTACGTGGGGCTCGCGCTCCCGCTGCCGTTGCTGCTCGGACTCGCCGGCAACTGGGGACGGGGCCTGCGTCGCGACGTCAGTCGCTTCAATCGCTGGACCGAGGAGGACATGCAATGGCTCCGCGGACTCGTCGATACCGCCTCGGGCCGCCGACAGACGGCCCTGCGGCCACGACTCGGAAAGTTCAACCCGGGACAGAAGCTGAACGCGGCCTTCGTCGCCGGCGGTGGGCTCGTGATGCTCGGAACCGGCGCGATCCTGCGCTGGTACGTGCCCTTCCGACTCTCCTGGCGCGCGGGCGCCACATTCGTGCACAACTGGCTCGCCCTCATCTTCGTGATCGTGATCCTGGGCCATATCGCACTCGCGCTCGCGGACCGCGAAGCGCTGCGCGCAATGCTGCGCGGGCGCGTCAGCCGAGCATGGGCCGCTCGACACGCGCCGACGTGGCTCGACGAATCGGACCAACAGTCGTAGTCGCAAACTCGAACCGGGCGACAGACACTTTTAGGGTCAGGCCGACGCCGTCAAGGACCATCCACCGCGAGCCGCCCAAAAGCAACCCGCGACAGACACCTTCTCACTAAGACATTCCTCGGGACACGGCCGGATCCCGACGCCCCTGCCGAGCGCGGCGCCGGTCTCGCCGAGGCCTTCACAGCCGGGTACGAGTTGTCTCAGGGCCAGCACGGCAGGTGCGTACAGTCGGTTCCTGACCGGTCTGTTCCTGACCGGTCTGGGGGCCGCTGGCGGGATCGGCGTCAGCCGCTCGCTGAAGCAGCGCTCGAATCGCGGCGTGCTGCTCGGTTGACGGTGCAGGGCGCTCGGAGGAAGATGGCGGTCGTGGCGGTCCGGGACCAGGGCAGCGTGCAAGCGGCTGACGAGAGCCTGCTCGAGCGTGAGCAGCAGCTCACCACGCTTGGGCGCTGCTTCGGCGATGTCCGCGCTGGTCACGGCCGCCTCGTTCTCGTCAGCGGCGAGGCCGGGATCGGCAAGACGACGCTGGTCCGTCGGTTCTGCGAGGTGGACGCGACAGGCTCGCCCGTGTTGTGGGGCGCGTGCGACGGATTGCGGACACCGCGGCCACTGTCGCCGCTGATCGATGTCGCGCGCACCACCGGCGGCGCGCTACAGGCGGCGATCCACGGCGGCGAGAAGCCGGCGGGTTGCTTCGATGCGCTGCGCCGCGAGTTGGAGAACCGGCTGCGGCCGGTGCTTGTGATCGAGGATCTGCATTGGGCCGACGAGGCGACGATGGATGTGATGACGATGCTCGGTCGGCGGATCGACCAGGTGCCGGCGCTTGCGATCGCGACGTTCCGGCCCGACGAGGGCGCTGGGTCCGAGCCGCTGCGCGATGCGCTCGGCGAGTTGCAGACCGTGGCAGCGGTGACCCGCGTTGAATTGGCCCCGCTGTCCGTGGGGGCGGTCGGGGCGCTCGTCGATTGCGCCGAGCTGGACCTCGAGGCCGGCGAACTGCATGCGCTCACGTCTGGGAATCCTTTCTTCATCAGCGAAGTCTTGGCATCGGGGGGGCGGCGCCTGCCTGCCACCGCTCGCGACGCGGTGCTCGCGCGGGCGACGCGGCTCTCGGCCGACGCTCAGGCGGTGCTCGAGGCGATCGCTGTCGTCCCACAGCGCGCGGAGGTATGGCTGCTCGAGGCGCTCCTGGGTCCGCGGATCACGCTTCTCGACGAGTGTCTCGTCTCGGGGATGGTTGCGGCGGACGGCGCGGCCGTCAGCTTCCGGCACGAGCTGGCGCGACTGGCGATCGAGGAGCGGATCGCACCGCACCGCCGGGTGAGGCTGCATCGCGACGTGCTGGCCGCCTTGCTCGAGTCAGACGGTGTTGAGGTGGACGCCGCCCGGTTCGCGCACCACGCCGAGGCGGCGGATGACGGCAGGGCCACGCTCGAGTTCGCGCGGAGCGCAGCACAACAGGCGGCCGCGTCCGCCTCACACAGGGAGGCTGCCGCCCAGTACCGGCGAGCGTTGCGGCAGTCAGCTCGGCTCGATCCCGTGGAGCGAGCCGAGATGCTCGAGCGGTTTGCCGACGAGTGTCACGTGACGGCCGCGTGGCCCGAGGAGGAGGCGTCGCTTCTGGAGGCAATCGAATGCCACCGGCACGCCGGCGACAAGCTCGGGGAGGGGCGCACGATCCGTATGCTCGCAGGCGCGATTGCGTGCAAGGTGCCCGACCCCGAACGGGTGCGCACGACGCTACGGCAGGCAATCGAGGTGCTGAAGCAGCTGCCGCCCTCGCTCGAGCTTGCGCAGGCGTACCTGGGGATCTCGAGCACCTTCCTGGCGAATGAAGAGGCGCAGCCCGCATTCGAGTGGGCGCAGCGGGCCCCGGAGCTGGCGGACGGGATCGGCGACCCAGACTTCGAGGCGCGGGCGCTCGGGATCACCGGCTCGATGGAGTGGCTGCTGGGGCGGCCGGAGGGTCGCCCGAAACTTGAACGCGCACTGGCGATCGCGCGTGAGCGCGGCCTCGAGGAC